>Ga0181522_10001863_pt1 | contig 12369 bp, 12 predicted proteins | sample PEATcosm2014_Bin_27_FD_121103 | JGI IMG/M metagenome (GOLD analysis project Ga0181522, IMG submission 121103) | Peatland microbial communities from MTU Mesocosm Facility, Houghton, MI, USA - PEATcosm2014_Bin05_10_metaG | ecosystem: Environmental > Terrestrial > Soil > Wetlands > Peat | place...
AGGAGCTTTGCGACCGGGTTTCCGCAGCGCTCGATGCGGGCATCACTCGCAGCTCCATCGTCCTCGACCCCGGCTTCGGCTTCGGCAAAAATTTCGATGAGAACTATCCGCTGCTGGCCCGCTTTCAGGATTTACAGTCCCTCGGATTTCCCCTGGTGGCGGGCACCTCGAGGAAATCGTTCCTCGGCCGCACCCTGGCAAGAAGTGGGAAAGACGCTCCCGCCTCCGGCCGGCTCTACGGAAATCTCGCCGCGCACACGGCTTTGATTCTGAAAGGCGCGCACATCCTGCGGACGCATGATGTAAGAGCCGCGGTGGATGCGGCGCGCGTCGCCGACACCATCCTCGACGCGCGATGAGGAACCTCTAGCCAGAAGCGACGTTCACTGCGGAGAGGCCGGTGGGGCAGCGGCCGGCAATTCGGCGACCCGCATGACGGTGCATTCCACTTCCTTGCCGCTGGCGTTTTTCACTTTACCCTTGTCGCCATTGACCTGGTACTGGACATCGCTGCCTACGACGAAATCGGTGGCCTTCAGGGACTCTTTCTCGACCGAGCGGCAGGTGTACAGCTTACCCATGGCGGCGAAAGAGAGATCGTACTGCTGATGCTTATGCGTCTTCTTGTCGATGGTCCCGAAGGGTTGGAAATCCTTCAGCGAGGTTGTGCCCTCGATCTTCGACCCCGCCACTGCTGTAATTGCAAACATCAATATCAGGATCGCAATCGCGTTGCCCTTGCGCATATAGTCACCTCCCGGTCGATTGTACGTTGAGGAAAGCGGCGGCTGCCAGAGCTTCCAGGTTACGTTCGTGCAACTTCAGACCTGCGCTCGCGTGCAATGAGATGGCCCTTTACTAAAACTCCTTGGCCGAATCCAACAGAATGGTCACCGGCCCCTCGTTCACCAGTTCCGCCTTCATCATTTCCCGAAAGCGCCCGGTCTCGCATTGCAGCCCGGCGGCTTCAAACGACGGCGCACCTTGGCGAACGACGGAGAACTAGCGCGTTAGGGATCGGGTAGGATTCTAGCGTGCACTTGAAAAGACCGATAGTTCGAATAAGTGTGTTTGTCATGGAAAGTGTGTCCATTCACCTGCGTAGTGACCGCTACCTCACGGGGTAGCCACAAGGGTGAGACAAGCCCTGTGACTTGCGTGTCAGCAAACTGGGCCTCGGCCGTTAATTGCGTCAGGGGAAGGCCAGCGGCAGGCGAAAGAAGGTCCATCCGCATACGCACGATCCGAAAGTCCGACGCGTCGACCCAGGCAACGCCCTGGTAGTAAATGGGAATAGATTTGTCCTTGATTCGAAACGTCCCAGGCAATCGAACCGACCCCGGGTTTTGCGCAAAAGCCACAACCAAAGTGTGATGTCCATCAATCTCTTGTTGTCCAAGATAGCGGAAAGTCGATTCCGACCGGTTGCTCGGATAGAAACGGACCCACATGGCGGCGTAACCCTCGTTCAGAGGGGGACGTCCGACTGCCCGGGCATTAGCTCGCTGGCTGGCGCGTGCCAGGTCGTCCCAAGGTAACGAGGAGCCAGGTGCACTCGCCGTGCCTGGCTTCAAGGCATCATCCGTTTCCAACTTCGCACCCGTCTTCAAATCGACTCTAAATTCCGCGAGGGTGACGGCCCCCTGGCTCTGGTGGGCGAGCATGAGATAGGAAAAATTCTCCCGCCTTGCCTTCGCACCGGGCTCTGACTCGACAACCTCCTCGTGAGCAATCAGGTTGGGTGTCTTCCGGGAAAGCTCCCGCGTTCGGTCACCTATCTGATCGAGAAGCTTTGGCAATGCTTGTTCGTCCTCGGCAACTTCTAGTCCCCGCAATTCTGGAATAGTCTGCTCCAATTCTCCGACCGAAAAGGAAACAAAGTTCGTTGCGATCAGAGAGCCAGAGCCCGAAGCAATATGAGTCTCTGGAGGTGTAACGGCGGCTGGGTTTTCGATTTCGTCAGGCTCGGCTGAGGGCGGGCTTTCCGCGTGAACCGACGGAGCGTTCGACGGGCTATCGAGGACGACATGCGGATTCTTGGGCCCACCCAATATTTTCGGCTGCTCAAAGCGAGCATCGTCAACCGGGGCATTGACCTCAACCTCTCGCAAGATGGTCACGCGCGAGGAGTCTTGTATCTGTTCAACGACCATGAACGCCAGTTTTATTCCGCCCACATCGCGGTAATCGGAGTATGTTCGGTCGATCTCGAATTCACGTCCCTGGGTGGAAATGTCCGAGGGCCCGACCGTTTCCCACCGTAAGAGCAAGTAAGTTTCTTCATCAAAATAATAGGTATCGGTCGAGGGCGACTTGGGATTCTTCGACCGAACCACCCACGCCATCCCACCCGCGACTTTCTTTTCTCCCTTCAGTTGAAGGTGCACGTTCGGTGCACGAAACCCAAGCGGCATCGGCTCATATCCATTCTTACAGTCGTACTCGCTCCCAGGCTTCGGCTTGAATTCGTGCCGGGCGGCCTTCGCATCGATATACCACGCCACCGTCCCATCGCAACCGTGCATCATCGTCATTGCACTATTGCGCAGCACCCCAAAGCGAAGGTTTGGAGCCTTGAAGTAGAACTCGAAAGCTCCGTGCTCATTCTGCGGGGGCTGAGGGAAAGCGAAGAGCTGACCGAAATGGGTCAAATTTCCGGACAGTTCGCCCTTTTCGACAAAACTCGTGATCGATTCGATTTTGTCGGAGCCGCCGATTGCTAACAGATGGTTGGCAATGACTTGGTCCACAGTGATGGGATTCTGCTGGCCGAAGACCGGCGCCGGCCAGGCGCCCAGCAATGCGCCCAGACTGGCTGCGATCAAGAACCACCTTCGGCAGAACACGTCTTTACTCCCGTACGCTTCTTTATCGATCCGAATCGTACACCCGGACTCATACGGAGAGAGAAAAGCTTTGCATCTTCGATAGCGCAAGCCGTGGCCGCTTTCCGATGGACGATTCCTAAAACGTCTTCGCCGAATCCAGCAGAATCGTTACCGGCCCCTCGTTCACCAGCTCCACTTTCATCATTTCCTGAAAGCGCCCGGTTTCGCAGCGCAGCCCGGCGGCGCGAATCTGTCCCACAAAGAACTCGTAGAACTGGCGCGCTTTTTCCGGCGGCGCCGCATCGTCGAACGACGGCCGCTTGCCGCGCCTTACGTCTCCGTACAGCGTGAACTGCGAAACCGCCAGCACGCTCCCACCAACATCTTGCACGCTGCGGTTCATTTTCCCTCCGGCGTCTTCGAACACTCGCAAGCCGGCGATTTTTTCGGCCAGGTAGGTGGCATCGGATTCCGTGTCGTCCAGGCCGACGCCCAACAAGACCAATAGTCCCAGACCGATTTTGCCGACGATGTCGCCGTTCACCGTAACCTGGGCGCGGCTTACCCGCTGCACGACAGCACGCATAGAATTCTCAAGCTCTTACTACGGCGTCCCAGCAAGCATCGATTCATGCGCAGCCACTGCTTGCCATCGCCCATCGCGATAAACATAAATGTCGGTGAACCGGACTCTCGCCAAAACTTTGCCCGTCGCGTCCACTGCCGTCGCCAATCCGCGGATGTAGCCAAAATCTCCATGCACTTGCGCGTGCATCTCGGTCAACTCATGATGCACCGGCTGATGGTTGCCAGCTTTGGCGAGGGTTGTGTCGCGATCCTGCAGCGTTCCGTCCGGGCCGGCGTCTTCAAACTCCGCGGCCAGCAGGCAGCTCAAGGCTGCGGAGTCGCGTTGCTCCAGAGCCTTGGCCCACGTCTGCTCATTTCGTACAAGTGCGCTCTCGTCCTTCGTCTGACCAGCCGGACAAGGCGCTGCATAAGCCATCGGGCATAACATCAAAGACCAGACCCACAAACGTTTCACTATGAACTCCCGCTAACCAAGCTGTGAACCGTCCAATCATAACTTGCATTTGGTTTGACCACGAGAACTTCCAACCGTTAGGATCAAGTGTCCCGATCCAAAGTTGGCCAAGGGTTTGCCCCGTGTGGCGATCCCTTTCCTTTACACTAATTCACCGGGGCAATTACACTACACGTTCGCCTATTTTCAATGCGGTAACGCCTGCGAGGAACAAAATCGCGGAGGGTCCGGGCGAAGGCCGGACGGGAAGCGGAGGCTGCGGTCCCCGAATCCCGGCTTCGAATTTCAAATTAAATCGAGCTAAAGCGAGGAGAAACATGGCAGCCGTTGACGAGAAGGTAAAGCAGATTATCGTGGAGCAGTTGGGCGTGGATGAAGGCGAAGTCACATCGAGTGCGTCGTTCGTAGACGACCTGGGCGCCGACTCTCTCGACACCGTCGAACTGGTTATGGCGTTCGAAGAAGCCTTCGACATCGAAATTCCCGATGAGGACGCCGAGAAGATCCGCACCGTGCAGGATGCCGTCGACTACATCGGCAAGCACGCAAAGGCGGGGAAATAGTTTGGGACGCAGGGTCGTAGTTACAGGCCTCGGCTTGATCTGCGGCGTGGGCAATTCCACCGGCGACGTGTGGAAGGCCGTGCTGGAAGGCCGGAGCGGTGTGGGACGCATCACCGGCTTCGACGCCAGCGCTTTCGCCTGCCAGATCGCTGCCGAGGTCAAAAACTTCGACCCTCTGAACTACGTCGAAAAGAAGGAAATGAAAAAGATGGCGCGCTTTATCCACCTGGCTCTGGCTGCCTCGGATGAAGCGATGAAGATGTCGGAACTGAAAATCACCCCTGAAAACGACGAGCGCGTCGGCGTTCACATCGGCTCCGGCATTGGTGGATTCGACATCATCGAGCGCGAACACAGCGCTCTGATCGAAGGCGGACCGCGCAAGATTTCTCCCTTTTTCATTCCTGCAGCGATCATTAATCTTGCTGCCGGCCAGGTTTCCATGCGTTTCGGAGCCAAGGGGCCAAACGAAGCGACGGCAACCGCCTGCACCACCAGCGCGCACTCCATAGGAGATTCCTTCCGCATCATTCAGCACAACGACGCTGACGTAATGATCGCCGGCGGCTCCGAAGCAGCCATCACTCCCATGGGCGTCGGCGGATTCGCCGCCATGCGCGCGCTGTCGACGCGCAACGACGATCCCGAAAAGGCCAGTCGGCCCTGGGATCAGGGACGCGACGGATTTGTGATCGGGGAAGGCTCGGGCATCATGATTCTCGAAGAATTGGAGCATGCCCGGAAACGCGGCGCGCGCATCCTCGCCGAGGTGGCCGGTTACGGCATGTCGGGCGACGCCTATCACATGACCCAGCCTGCGCCCGAGCACGAAGGTGGATTCCGCGTCATGCGCAACGCGGTGCGCGACGCCGGGGTGACGCCGCAAGTCGTCAACTATGTCAACGCCCACGGCACATCGACGCCGATCGGCGACACGCTCGAAGCCCATGCCATCCGCAACTTCTTTGGCGATCACAAGATCGCAGTCAGCTCCACAAAATCGATGACGGGCCATCTTCTCGGCGGCGCCGGCGGGCTCGAGGCCGGCATTACCGTGCTCGCTCTGCGCGATCAGATTTTGCCGCCAACCATCAATCTGGAAAATCCCGATCCCGACACTGCGGGGATGGACCTCGTCCCCAACCACGCTCGCAAAGCCGAGATCGAATATGCCATGTCGAACTCTTTCGGTTTCGGTGGAACGAATGGCGCGTTGTTGTTCCGCCGCTGGTCCGAATAAATTTCTGCAAAAGAAAAATGGACCCGAGGGCGTCCCATCCTTTGGCGTCTCGGCGACCCAGTGGAATGTCGAATTCTTCAAACTGGCGAAGAGCTCAATGTGAAATCCGTCGCCGCCAAACCCTTGATCCCACGCGGCTTTCAGCCGTAATGTCCTTTCTCGCACGCGCTTGAATCAGTAATGTCCGTTCGGCCTTTTCATGTTTGTCCTTTGGGTCGTTGTCACCCCGCTGGCTTGCGGCCACAATGGATTTCGAAAGTGGAGTCTTTCCCCTCACTATGGATAAAGCTTTCACGATGGAAAAATCTGTCGCCGCCGCGCTCGCCCCGTTGTCCGTCCCCCGCAAAAATACGGCCCGCGCCGCATTGGTGGGCTTTAACGATCCACACCGCTCCCTTTTGAACGAGTGTTTCCGCCAATTCGGAATCGATACCGTGTCCGTCACGGCCAATGCCGCTGAGCGTCTGCACAAGGAAAAATTCGAGGCCTGTGTGTTGAGCCTTTCCAATGGCGCCGAAGAGGTGATGGAAGCCGCGCGCAGCTCCCGCTCCAACAGCCGCTGCGTCATTTACGCCGTCGGCGGGAGTGCGCAGGAAGCAATGCGATTTTCGAAATACGGCATCAACGCCATGTTCCACGAACCGCTCGAGCGCCCTGCCATGCTAAAGCTCGTGCGAGCCACCCGCTTGCTCGTGCTCCACGAGTTCCGCCGCTACGTTCGTATCCCCGTCATGACTGAGGTGTCGATCGTTGGCGACGGCCAGCGCATCAGCGCGACCAGCATTGAAATGAGCACCGGCGGAATGTCCGTAAAGAGCGCCGAGGATCTTACCATCGGAGCAAATGTAGAAGTGTCGTTCGCGCTCATGACTCTGCCGCGCGTCAACGTGCGCGGAGTGGTCAGCTGGAAGAAACCGAAATCGATCGGTGTCCGCTTCGATCCCGCCGACGACCGGCGCATGAAGGTCAAGACCTGGATCGATTCGTATCTGGAAAATTAGTCGAAATTCCCGGCTCAGAGGCATCCACCGCAGAGTTCGCCGAGATATTTTCTAAGTCTTCCTCGGCGTTCTCCGCCTGCTCTGCGGTAATTCTTCTTATTCTTGGTTCCTGGCCTGTCTTGTCTGCTCGGCGGTAAATTCTTTTCTAGCTACAATAGCTTCGTGCCCGAAGCCAGCACGCGCGAAGCAGCCACCTCCGCGGAACCCGAATCCGGACCGCGTCGCTGGACTCTCCGCCAGCGCATCGTCCTCAGCATGATCGTCTGGGCTGGGTACTGGACCATCCGCCTGCTCGGCCCCACGATGCGTCTCAGCGTCTCCTACGAAAAAGGAGCACAGAAGACTCTGGACGCTCGTCCTTTCATCGCTTCGTCCTGGCATTCCTGCCTGATACCAGCGACCTACATTTTTCGTGATATGGGCGTGCGCGTCATGAGCAGCTTCAGCTACGACGGCGAGTACATGGGACGCATCATTCGCCGCTTCGGCTTCGTGGCCGTCAAAGGATCGAGCAGCCGGAATCCCGTGCGCGCTCTTCTGGGATTGCGCCGCGCGCTTGCCGACGGATGGACCGTCGCTTTTACTCTGGATGGCCCGCGCGGTCCCCGACGCAAGGTCAAGCCCGGCCCGGTGGCGCTGGCCCGATCGACGGGCCTCGCCATGACCACGTTTCACGCTGCCGTCGATAAAGCCTGGGTGCTGAACAGCTGGGACCGCATGATGATTCCCAAGCCGTTTTCTCGGGTCTTGGTGCGGGTTGGCAAGTTAATCTCCGTCCCGGCTGATGCCAGCGATGAAGACCTCGAACGCTACACCGCGGAGTTGCAGGCCACTCTGGATCGAGTGTGCGCGTTTGCAGAAGAAAATGTCAGCAAGGCCGGGACGCCCGAATTTCCTTACTACAAAGCCTAACCATTACTCCATCGTCGACCCGAGCATTTGGTATCTGTATTTCTTACCATCCCAGAAAACGACTGACGAAGTCTGTTCACCCTCGCCCTGCTCTTCCATGTAAATTCCCAGGACGGTTTTCTTCTTCAACGCTATTTTTTTCACCGAGAGAGTTTTAAATGGCAAGTTGATCAGCAGAAACTTGGCTTTCGGAGTTTCCGAGCGCCACGCATTCTTCTCCGCGCCATGAATGATCAGCACGCTGATCCCGCGCCGTTCGGGTGCATCCGAGGCAAACTGCGATGTCACCTTCACATCACTGTAGCCCAGTGCCGTGTCGTAAGGATCGGCCACCACAAAGCTGTATTCAGCCTGATCGGCCATGGGATTCTTGCACCGGGCGGCCACGACAAGATCTTCGACGCCATCGTCATCAAGGTCGGCAACGAACTGCGGCGGCCCCGGCAACAGCGAACAATTGTCACCGAATTGCTTGTGAATGAAGGCGTCCGTGACCGCGGGCTCGGGAGACTTCGCGTGCGCCGGCGGTGGTGGAGGCTGCTTCTTCTCTGCGGCCGCAACAACGATCAACGAAAGCGTGATCAATGAGAGGAGGAGGAGTTTACGGAACGACATGTTCTCTACTTTAGTCCGGTTCCGCGCCCGAGGGTATAGACACAGTGGTGACGGAGGTAACGCTGCTGGACGAGCATCCTTCCATCCCATGAAGCCCTGTCACGCCAACTAAGCGCTGTCATCCTGAGTGAAGCGAAGGACCTCTGCAACTCTGCCGAAGCCACTGCGCCGCCAAGAAAGTGCATAGGTCCATCGTCCTCCAAAAAGCGCAGGACTCGGGATGACAAGATGGGGCAGCATGCGACATTCGTGATTTATTTCCGAAAATGCTCCCAGCCGCGAGGCTCGAGTTTCCGCGCAACCCCCTGCTGGTCGAGAATCACCATCTTCTGAGCTCGCGTAATCTTTCCAATCTGAGTGATTGGCACCCCTCCAATCCTCGTCGGCACTCGCTTCCTCTCCGGAACTGTAAATAGCAACTCGTAATCCTCGCCCCCGTGCAGCGCCACCTCGAAATCGACGACACCGGCGGGTCTCCCAACCCGAGCGCGAGGAATCTTCGCAGCATCGAGTTCGGCACCCACACCGCTTTCATCGCAAATGTGCAAGAGGTCAGTCGACAGGCCATCGCTAGTATCGATCATGGATGACGCCAACCGCTTTTCCCGCAGAAGGCCACCCAGCCCAATACGAGCCTCGGGCCAAAAGTGGCGCGGATAGTCGCGAGGGCTCAACCTCTTCCTGGGATGAGCCTGCATCTCCAACACGGCTGTCGCCGATCCGCCGAGCTCTCCGCTGACGTAAATCAAGTCCCCTGGACGCGCGCCTGACCGTAAAACCGCTTTGCCTCTTGGGACCGCTCCCATGACGATAATGTCCGCCAGAATTCCCTTGGGCGATTCCGCCGTATCGCCACCGGCTAACGTCGCGCCATATTTCTTTGCGAGGCTGGTCAGTCCGTGGATAAAGCTGCGAACCCACGACTGCGGTACGTCGCGCGGCAACGCCAGCGAAAGAAATACCGCGACCGGCTCGCCACCCATGGCGGCGATATCGCTCAATCCGCGCGCCAGGCACCGATGGCCCACCGACTCCGGCGGATGCCAGTCGCGCCGGAAGTGAACGCCTTCCAGACTGAAATCGGTAGTGACCAGCGAATCGGTTCCAGAGGGGAAACGCAACACCGCGCAGTCATCCCCAATCCCGGCGATGACGGTGCCTCTGCTCTTGGCCGGCCTTCTCCGGCCCTCCTCCGCCACTCGTCGGATGTCAGCAATCAGAGCTCGTTCAGCAAGCGGCATGTCGGCTTACTATACCGCTCGGTCCCAATTTCTCGCGGCCATCTGAGACAAGACGAAGCCAAATCCACAGCCGAGCTCGCCACGAGCGCCTGGAGAAAATCGCCAAGAGATCTGTCCGCGCCCTCGAAGTGGCTGTGAATTTCCTTCGGGTCCATATACCCCTAGGCTGAACCACGTTGGTAATCAGCCCTTGGTGTCCTTCGTGTTACCCGCCTTCAGTAATGGGCCATACCCCCTTCGCCTCGTTGACAGGGGGAACCCAGTTTGTTACCGTTAACCAGTCATTCACAATCTCTTGACTTGGGCTAAGTTCCGCAGATGCTTCAAATTGCGGACAAATCAAAAGTTTTAAGCCAAGTCGCAAGTTCTGGTAGGCGAAAGGGCGCGAGAAAAGTTTCCATTCCCAAGATGGGATCGCAGCCCTGAAGAAAAATCAGGTGGTCCGAGCAGGCATTCTGCAACTAAGAATCTGAGCCTGAAGTTCCGGACCTGATGCTTCAAAACTCGAGGAACGATTTGCAGAAACGCTTTTACATCCTTTTTGTGGCCCGCGGGGACGACGGCCAACTACGCAAAATCTCCATCCCCGTGCATTACCTCTATGTTTTCGTCGTAGGCGCCGCCATCGGATTCCTCAGCCTCACCGGAATTGCCAGCTCTTATACCCGCATGCTGTTAAAGGTTTCGCAATTCAATCAGCTGCGCACGGAAAAAGATCAGCTCAAGAATAGTTACTCGCAACTGGAAAAGGTCGCCAAGGAGCGTGATGTTCAGGTTGCTTCGCTAGGCTCGATCGCCAGTGAAGTTTCCGCTCTCTATGGACTGAAAGCCGAGCCGACGCTAGTCACCGAAACGTCTGATCAGATTCACGATTCCGACGTCAGCTCTTCGCTCGATCAACTCCACGCTCTTCGGACTTCAGCTCTGAGTGGAGCCACGATGGTCGGATTAACGATGGGCCTGACCCGCAACGCCACTACGGCTGACTGGGCAAAGGCGAATTCTGCTCCCAATCTCTGGCCGATCGAAGGCCAGGTCACCGCCAGCTTCGGCGAGCGCATTGACCCGTTCAACGGAGAAGGCGCCTTTCACAGCGGCGTGGATATCGGCAGCAGCTATGGTGCTTCGATCGTCGCGCCCGCCGATGGCGTAGTCACCTTCTCTGACATCATGGGCGGCTACGGCAAAGCAATCATGATCGATCACGGCAACGGAATCAGCACCCGTTACGGACATCTTTCCGGATTCGCCGTCACCTCTGGTCAGCGCGTTCACCGCGGCGATGTAATCGGATACGTCGGCACCAGCGGACGCTCCACCGGTCCTCACCTGCATTACGAAGTTCGTATCAACGACACCCCGGTCAATCCTTACAAGTACCTCCGCATCACGATGGCTCACACTGGTGGCTTCCCCACCGGGAGCTAGACACCGGCCGTTTCCACTCATCCTCTTACTTCAAACTGACGCGTATCCCCTGAGCTAGCACCTCACCTCAGCTAAGTCCCTCTATCGAATGAGTTTCTCCTTGTTACCGGCGTAACGAATCCGGACAAAGAAGCCTGAGAATTGCCGCTTCGCGGAGCTACCATATGGGAATCCCTCCCCCGGCGCTTTTTGCGCTCTACGCCGTCATTTGAGGACCATGGACAAGCTCGAAATAAAGCGCTTCGGCCGATACGAGGCCGTCGGTGAACTGGGTCGGGGAGCCATGGGCGTCGTCTACAAGGCTCGCGACCCTCAAATCGAACGCCTGGTCGCGGTGAAGACCGTTTCTCTGTGGGGGCAAGAACCCGACGCAGAAAAGGAATTTCGCCTTCGCTTCATGAACGAGGCGCAAGCCGCAGGCCGACTGCACCACTCCGGTATCGTCGCCGTGTTCGATGTGGGCGAGAATCCTGAGAATCAAGATCCCTACATCGTTCTTGAATACGTCGCAGGCGAACCGCTGAATAAGTTGCTCGCCCGCGAGAAAAAGCTTCCGCTCCCGACCGCTCTTCAGCTCGCCGCAGAAATCGCGGATGCTCTCGATTACGCGCATGCCCAGGGCGTCATCCATCGCGACGTGAAGCCCGGCAACATTCTGGTCACGCAGGATGGCCGCGCGAAGATTGCCGACTTCGGTATCGCAAAGCTGAATCTCGCCCACTTCACCTTGCCCGGACGCGTGCTGGGCACGCCCGCGTATATGGCGCCCGAGCAACTCAGCGGAGAAGGTTCCGACGGCCGCTCTGACTTGTTCTCGTTGGGCGTGATTCTGTACGCCATGGTGACCGGCCACTCGCCCTTCCAGGGCAACAGCGCCACCACCGTTTGCTTCAAAGTGGCCAACCGCGAACCCATCGCTGCCAGCGCTCTCGATATGGCCCTGCCTCCGGAACTGGATGCTGTCATCTCGAAGGCAATGTCCAAGGATCCAGACGAACGTTATCAGCGCGGCGCAGAATTCGCCGAAGATCTCCGCCAGCTTCAGCAACTGCAACTACAGCGCAAGCCCGGATCGACCACGACGTCGCTGCAGGCTTCGGTTGCTGCGGGGACGAAATCCGGAACACGAACTGGAACAGCAACGCTCTCCGGTACACCTCCGGCCAAGGCGGTTGCACAGGCCGAAAAGGTCGTACGGCACATTCTCTTCAAGGCTCCGATCCGCGACCTGGTCCTCGGAGCTGCCACCGTCGTCGTTCTGATCATTCTCGCGGCGCAAACGAAAATGTTCGTCAGCTCGTCCAAAGTGCCAATCGACGCCTCGGCTCCGGCGACAAAGGCCTCGATGGCCCCGAGCCCCGAAGCGCCGAAACCGGTAGTTGAGACAGCCCATACCGAACCGCCGCAATCCGTTCCCGCGCCTCACCCGGCGCTCAGAAATGTCGCCGCCAAGCCTCCGCGTGTGGCGAAGCAAATCGTCGTACCAACCTCGACGCTCG
>Ga0181522_10001865_pt1 | contig 12360 bp, 10 predicted proteins | sample PEATcosm2014_Bin_27_FD_121103 | JGI IMG/M metagenome (GOLD analysis project Ga0181522, IMG submission 121103) | Peatland microbial communities from MTU Mesocosm Facility, Houghton, MI, USA - PEATcosm2014_Bin05_10_metaG | ecosystem: Environmental > Terrestrial > Soil > Wetlands > Peat | place...
CGAGGTCTTGGCGCAGGTGACGAGTTCGTCCATCAGCCGCGTGTCGCAAAGCGCCAGCGCCACTTCGGCCTTGTCCACGATCTTGGCGAGCTCGCCGGCGCGCAGCATCGGCATGGTGTTGACGACCACGGCGCCCGCCTTGGTGGCGGCGAGCCAGCACGCGACCATCGCCGGATTGTTAGCCGAGCGGACCAGGATGCGGTTGCCGGGCTTGATGCCGAAATCCTCGACCAGCGCATGGGCGATGCGGTTGGTCCAGTCGGACAACTCCTTGTAGGTGCGGCGGCGGCCATTGCCGATCAGCGCCACGTGGTCGCCGAAGCCGCGCTTGACCATCGTGTCGGTCAGTTCGACGGCCGCGTTGAGCTCCTCCGGATAGTTGAACCCATCCAGCGGTATCTGCGGCCATTGCTGCGATGGCGGCAGGTTATCCCGTGTGAACGTGTCGGTGTGCGCCGAGCGGCCAAGCGATTGCAAAGCCATGATCAAGCTCCAAGCGTTTGTCGAGCGATTATGATTTTCTGGACGTCGGACGCGCCTTCGTAAATGCGCAGCGCGCGGATTTCCCGGTAGAGTTTCTCGACGATGTGGCCGCGGCGGACGCCGTCGCCGCCATGAAGCTGAACTGCCTTGTCGATGACCTTTTGTGCGCTTTCGGTAGCGAAGAGCTTAGCCATGGAGGCTTCACGCGTGACGCGTGCAGCGCCGTTGTCCTTGGCCCAGGCGGCGCGATAGACGAGAAGTGCTGCCGCATCGACATCGACCGCCATGTCGGCGATGGCGCTCTGTACCATTTGCAGGTCGGCCAGCGGACCCCCAAACAACTCGCGCTTTTTCGCCCGCGCCACCGCCTCGTCAAGCGCGCGGCGGGCGAAGCCGAGTGCAGCGGCGCCGACCGTGGCGCGAAAGATGTCGAGGGTCGCCATGGCGATCTTGAAGCCTTCGCCCGGCGCACCGATCAGGGCGGACGCCGGGACCGTCACCCGTTCGAACTTCAGGCGCGCCAGCGGATGCGGCGCGATCACCTCGATGGTTTCCGCAACCGAAAAGCCGACCAGATCCTTCGGCAGGAGAAACGCTGAGAGCCCCTTGGCGCCGTCGCCTTCGCCTGTCCGCGCAAACACGACGTAGAGATCGGCGATGCCGCCGTTGGAGATCCAGATCTTTTCGCCGTCGAGCACATAGCCATCGCCATAGCGCTTCGCCGTCAGCGCGATGTTGGCGACATCGGAGCCGGATTTCTGTTCGGTCAGCGCGAAGGCTGCGATGGCTTCACCACCGCGCGTGCGCTTGAGCCATTGACGCTGCGCCGCATTGCCGAACAGGCTGATTGGTCCAGCGCCGAGTCCCTGCATGGCGAATGCAAAATCGGCGAGGCCGTCATGCCGCGCCAGCGTTTCGCGCATGAGGCACAAGGTGCGCACGTCGAGAGGGGAGGGCGCATCGGGGTCGGGCGCTGTTGGCGCGAGCAAGCCGTCGCGGCCGAGGCGCGCGACGAGACCGCGGCAGGCCGCACCGACGTCGCTGTGATCGACCGGCAGATTGGCCACGCACCAGCGCTCGGTCTCCTCCGCCAGGGCCCGATGGCGGTCGGTGAAGAAGGGCCAGGAGAGGAAGGTTTTGTCGGGCATCGTACTCGTCATGCGCGGGCTTGACCCGCGCATCCATGCTGGCTAGCCGCACAAAAAAATTCTCAGACAGGCGAAACCCAACCGCACCATGGATTGCCGGGTCAAGCCCGGCAATGACGAGGTTGGGTTGCTTTAGCTTCGTTGGACCCTGCACCTAGTCCCCCTCGAACACCGGCTTCTGCTTGGCAACGAAGGCCTGATAGGCGCGCTCGAAGTCTTTTGTCTGCATACAGATCGCTTGCGCCTGCGCTTCGGCTTCGATGGCCTGATCGAGACTCATCGACCATTCCTGATTGAGCTGCGTCTTGGTGATGCCGTTGGCAAAGGTCGGACCGGCGGCGATACGCCGGGCGAGCGCCAGCGCTTCCTGCTCTAGCGCGTCGGCGGCGACGAGCTTGTTGAAGAAGCCCCATCGCTCTCCTTCCTGCGCCGTCATGGCGCGGCCGGTGAACAGGAGCTCGGCGGCGCGGCCTTGGCCAACAATGCGTGGCAGTATGGCGCACGCACCCATGTCGCAGCCCGCAAGCCCGACGCGGTTGAACAGGAACGCGGTCTGCGCCGCCGGCGTGGCGATGCGTAAATCCGACGCCATGGCGATGATGGCGCCAGCGCCGACCGCGACGCCGTCGATCGCGGATATGATCGGCCTACCGCAATGGAGCATCGCCTTGACCAGATCGCCGGTCATGCGCGTGAAGGCGAGGAGCTCCTTCATGCTCATCTTGACCAGCGGACCGATGATGTCGTGCACGTCGCCACCGGAGCAGAAATTGCCGCCGTTGGGTAGAAACACCACGGCCTTGATGTCGTCGGCGTAGGGAAGGTCGCGGAAGGTGTCACGCAGCTCGGCGTAGGAGTCAAAGGTGAGCGGATTTTTGCGGTCCGGCCGGTTCAACTGGATGACGGCCACGGCGCTGTCCATGCGCCAGAGAAAGTGTTTAGGCGTCAACGCGGCCATGTTTTTACTCATGCTTCGCCCTCCCAGTCGCTCCTGAACGATTTCAGCTTCGCCGACATTTGCTCGGCGTCGCGTACCGACACGCCGCCCAGAAGTTCGTCGACCCAGCTTTCATGCGCCGCCGCCATTTCGGCAAACGCCGCGCGGCCCTTGCGGGTGAGGCTGATGAAGGAGGTACGGCGGTCGCCGTTGCGCTGGGAGCGGGCGACGAAACCGTCGGCTACGAGCCGGTCGACGATGCCGGTGACATTGCCGTTCGATACCATGAGGAAGCGTGAGATCTCGCTCATCAGCATGCCGTCGGACTTGCGATAAAGCGCGGCCATCACGTCGAATCGCGGCAGCGTCGCGCTGAACCGCGTCTTCAGCCGCTCGCGTGTCACGCCTTCGATCAGCCGGCTCGCGCGCAGGAGCCGGATCCATAGCCGCAGCCGCGCCTTGCTGTCGGGCTCGCCGACGATCGAGGTCAACGGCGCGCTCACCATGCTTCGCCTCCGGGGATGGCAATGGCCTGGCCGGTGATCGACGCGCTCTCGTCTGCGCAAAGCCGTAGCGCCACGTCGGCAACCTCTTGCGGCTGAATAAGGCGTCCGTCTGGGTTATCGGCCGCCAGCGTGGCGCGCACTTCGGCTTCGCTGCGCTGGGTGTTGGCGACGATGCGGGCCACAGCCTGAGTGAGCAGCGGCGTCTCGGTGTAGCCGGGGCACACGGCATTTGCCGTGATGCCATCCTTGGCGGTTTCGAGCGCCAGCGCGCGCGCCAAGCCGACCACGCCGTGCTTCGCGGCGACATAGGGCGCAACGTAAGGATAGCCTTTCAAGCCGGCGCTCGAGGCGATGAAGATGATGCGCCCCCAATGGCGCTGGCGCATGCCGGCGAGCGCTGGCTGCACGGAAAGGAAAGCGCCGGTGAGATTGGTGTGCAGCGTGCTCATCCAAAGCTCGCGCGTAATTTTCTCAACCGGGGCGCTGCGCGTGCTGCCGGCATTGGCGACGACGATGTCGAAGGGGCCGCGGGCGGTTTGCGCGCGCGCATAGAGTTGCGCGATCGACTCCTCGTTGGTGACGTCGGCGGTTTCCGCGGAGATGTTCTTATGCCCCGCCGCCGTCACTTCGAGCGGCTCGCGGCGCCGTCCGCAAATGGTAACGGCGGCTCCTGCGTCCGCCATCGCCACGGCGATAGCCGCGCCGATGCCGCTGCCGCCGCCGGTGACGAGCGCATGTTTGCCGGTGAGCGCCATCGTTACACCCTCCCCGTGACCTGTTCGCCGCCGCCGGCCAGCCGATAGAGTTGATCGCGGCCGGCGTAGTAGGGCTTGGGCCAGGTCTCGCCGTGGTCGCCGAGTTTGGCGGCGGCATGCAGTGTCCAATAGGGATCGGCAAGATGCGGCCGCGCCAGGCAGACGAGATCGGCTCGGCCGGCCATCAGGATCGAATTGACGTGGTCGGGCTCGAAGATGTTGCCGACCGCCATGGTCGCCATGCCGGTCTCATTGCGGATACGGTCGGAGAACGGCGTCTGGAACATGCGGCCGTAGACCGGGTGCGCCTTGATGGACGTTTGCCCCGCCGATACGTCGCAAATATCGACGCCGGCCTCCCGGAGCAGACGGGCGATGGCGACGGCATCGTGCGGCTCGATGCCGTCGGGGCCGACCCAGTCATTGGCGGAAATGCGCATCGAGATCGGTTTCTCCACGGGCCACACCGCGCGCACCGCACGAAAAATCTCCAGCGGATAGCGCATCCGGTTTTCCAGCGAGCCGCCATACTCGTCGGTGCGCTGATTGGTCAGCGGCGTGATGAATGACGAGAGCAGGTAGCCGTGCGCGCAGTGGATTTCGAGCATGTCGAAGCCGGCGCGCTCCGCCATCTTGGCGGCGGCGACGAACTGCTCGCGCACGCGATCCATGTCGGTGCGCGTCATCGCGCGGGCGGTCTGGTTGCGTTCCGACCAGGCCGTGGCCGACGCCGATATCACCGGCCAATTGCCGGACTGCAGCGGCGCGTCCATTTCCTCCCAGCCAAGCTGGGTCGAGCCCTTTGCGCCGGAATGGCCGAGCTGGCAACAGATTTTCGCGTCGGTCTCGGCGTGCACGAAATCGACGATGCGCTTCCATGCGGTTTCGTGCTCCGGCGTGTACATGCCGGTGCAGCCGGGCGTTATACGGCCCTCGGGACTGACGCAGGTCATTTCGATGCAGACGAGCCCGGCGCCGCCCTTGGCGCGCTCGGCGTAATGCACCAGATGCCAGTCGGTCGGGCTACCGTCCACGGCCTTGTATTGCGCCATTGGTGAAACTACGACGCGGTTCTTCAGGTGCAGGTCGCGCAGCCGAAACGGCGCAAACATCGGCCGCCGCACGGCATTGTCTTCCGCGCCGGCGAGGCGCTGGAACCACGCCTCGGCTCCTTCAAGCCAGTTCTTGTCGCGCATGCGCAAGTTCTCGTGGCTGATGCGCTGGGAGCGCGTGAGCAGCGAATAGTTAAATTGCACGGGGTCGAGGTGGAGATAGCGCTCCACGTCCTCGAACCATTCCATGGAATTGCGCGCGGCCGATTGCAGCCGCAGCACTTCGGTGCGGCGCGCGTCTTCGTATTTGGCGAACGCCGCCTGCATGTTTGGCTCGCTGTGCAGGTAATCCGCCATGGACACCGCGCTCTCCATGGCGAGCTTGGTGCCTGAGCCGATGGAGAAATGCGCCGTGGCGGCGGCGTCTCCCATCAGCACGATATTCTGGTGCGACCACCTCTCGCAGAGCACGCGCGGGAAATTCAGCCACGCCGAGCCTCGAATGTGGGATGCATTCGAAATCAGCGAATGGCCATCCAGATAATCGGCGAAAATGCGTTCGCAAGTGCGGCAGGATCCGTCCTGGCTCATGGCGCCGAAGCCGAATTTCTGCCAGGTCGGCTCCGCGCACTCGACGATGAAGGTCGCGGTATCGGCGTCGAACTGGTAAGCGTGCGCCCAGATCCAGCCGTGCTCGGTCTCCTCGAAGATGAAGGTGAAGGCGTCGTTGAATTTTTGCTGCGTGCCGAGCCAGACGAACTTGTTCTTGCGCAGATCGATGGCCGGCTTGAAATACTCGGCGAATTCGTTGCGCGTCCTCGAATTCAATCCGTCAGCCGCAACGACGAGGTCGTAATCCTTTGCCAGCGCCGCGGCGCTGGCGATCTCGGTCTGGAAAACGAGATTGACGCCGAGTTCGCGCGCCCGGTGCTGCAGCAGCATGAGAAGCTTCTTGCGCGCGATGCCCGAAAAGCCGTGACCGCCCGACACGACCCGCTGGCCGCGATAGTAGACCGCGATGTCGTCCCAGTAGGCGAAATGGGCACGAATCTTTTCCGCGCTGGGCGGATCGTTCGCGGTGATGTTGTCAAAGGTCTCTTCGGAAAACACGACGCCCCAGCCGAACGTGTCATCGGGCCGGTTGCGTTCAAATACCGTGATGTCGTGCGCGCGGTCGCGCAGCTTCATGCTGATCGCGAAATACAGTCCGGCCGGTCCGCCGCCAAGGCAAGCAATCTTCATGGATGCCGCCGCCATGTTCGAAGCATCGACAAAATGGCACGGCGCAGCAAATATTTCAAGCTTAAACATTTAGGTTTGAAGCTTTCATCTAGTGGTCGACTGCCACCCTCAAGGCGGTTGGCTCCGGGACTTTGCGCAACGCCCGCCCTGTGCAATATGGCTTTGTAATATTTGCGGTTTTGGCGGGATTAGCGAAGGAGACGCGGGCGTGAACGGCAATCCAACGGTCGCTTCGGTTATCGCTGGGGACCTCGCCGGCTATGGGGCGCGTCGCTGCTTTGCACTGCTGGGCACGGCGAATTTCAAGGTCTCCCATGCGCTGGCCCAGGCGGGCGTCGAACTGATTTCGGCGCGCCACGAATGCAACGCTGCCAGCATGGGCGACGCCTATGCCAAAGCGACCGGTGAACTGACGCTGGTCAGCGTGCATTCCGGCCCTGGGCTTACCAATGCGCTCACCGGCATCGGCGAGGCCGCGAAAAGCCGCACGCCGCTCGTGGTTCTGGCGGGCGACGTGCCGAACGGCGCGGTGAAGAACAACTTCTACATCGAGCAGGCCGAGATGGTTCGCTCGGTCGGCGCGGTGTCAGAGCGATTGCACACTGTGAATTCGGCGCGCGAGGACACGTTGCGCGCGGTGACGCGCGCCTTGCGCGACCGGCAGACCGTGGTCTTGAGCATGCCGCTCGACGTGCAGCACGCGCCGCTGCCGACCAACCAGCCGCCGCTGGAATTGCCGGCGGCGCCCGGCCGCCTGCACCCCGATCCGCGCGCCGTTGAGTGTCTCGCCGATGCGCTGTCGCGCGCGCAGCGCCCGCTCATTCTCGGCGGCCGTGGCGCCGTGATCTCGGATGCGGAAGGAACGCTGGTCGCGCTCGCCGACAGCGTCGGCGCGCTGCTTGCCACATCGGTCTGCGGCCATGGACTATTTGCCGATAATCCGTGGTCGGTCGGCATCAGCGGCGGCTTCTCTTCGCCGGTCGCCGACGAGCTGATTTCCGAAAGCGATTTCATTCTCGCCTTCGGCGCCAGCCTCACCCAGTGGACAACCAAGAAAGGCAAGCTGATCACGCCCGGCGCGGTCGTCGCGCAGGTCGATATCGATGTGCCGAAGCTCGGCTATCAGATGCCGGTGCAGATCGCCGTGCACGGAGATGCGAAAGCGACCGCCGAGGCGTTACTGGAAGAGTTGGGGAGGCGCGGCGAGCAGCGCGCCGGCCGAAGAACCAACGCCATGCGCGAGCGCATCCGCGCCGGCGATAATCATCACTATCCTTGGCCGGATGAATCGAGCGCGCAGCACATCGATCCGCGCACGCTGAGCAAGGCGGTTGACGCCATCCTACCGGCCGATCGGGTAGTGGCGTCGGACTCCGGTCACTTCTGCGGCTGGGTGCCGCGCTACTTGCGGGTTCCGAACGCGCGCGCCTCATGCCTCAGTCACTCCTTCCAGTCGGTTGGCCTCGGTCTGCCGTCAGCGATTGGGCTTGCTATCGCCAATCCTGGAAAACTCACGGTGCTGGGAACCGGTGACGGCGGCTTTCTGATGTCCATATCTGACCTCGAAACCGCGATCCGGCTTGGCCTGCGGCTTTGCATCCTGGTCTACAACGACGCGTCTTATGCCGCCGAGGTCCACTACTTCCGCCGCCAGGGTCTTTCCATCGACATCGTGCAGTTTCCGGAGACGGATTTCGCCTCGATCGCCCGCGGCTACGGTGCGCGCGCCGCCACGGTGCGTACTCCCGCCGATCTCGAACTCGTGAAGGCGTGGGTCGCCGAAGGCTGCCCGGGCGTGTTCGTCATCGACGGCAAGATCAATCCCGATCTTGAAGCCGATTGGCATGCGGAGCATTTTCCGTCGTGAAATAACGCGGCTGTTCTATGATAAGCATAGGGATCGCGTCGGCTCGAAGACGGGACGCTCGTTCAAGCTATTTGGAAGGCTTCAGGGAGGAGACGATGGCCGCTTTTGCCGGTCGCGTTGCGCTGGCCGCTTTGGTCCTGTTGATGTCGCCGGTCGCGAGGGCGGACGACAAGCTGGAGGTTGGGCTGGTCGGTGCCATCAGCATGACGCACTGGCCGCTGCTGATCGGCTTAAAAAAGGGCTACTACGCCGCCGAGCACGTCAGTCTCGATCTCATCCATGCGCAATCGAGCGGCGGAGTGCTGCAGCAACTCGCGGCAGGCTCGATCGATGTCACCGTATCAGCCGCGCTCGTCGAACCGATTTATGCCATCAGCAAGGGTGCGCCGATCAGTCTTGTGCGATTGGAAATACAGCTCCCGCCGTACGCAATCGAAGCAAAGGCACAGTACAAGACGCTGGAGGAACTCCGCGGCAAGACCATCATGATCGACGCGCCCACCGGCATCACCAAGATTTACGTCGAACGCATGCTGGTGCCCCACCATGTTGAGCCGAGTTCGGTCGATTACGTGTACGCCGGTGCGACCGGCGCGCGCTTTAGTGCGCTCTCGTCCGGCGCAATCGACGCGACAATCCTGCTGCCGCCATTTAGCATCAGTGCCGAGGAGGCGGGCTTCACTAATCTCGGACTCGTGGCCGACTACGCCAAGGACCTGCCGTTCACCGGAGCCGCAGTGAACACGAATTGGGCGGCCAAGAATCCCGATGTGCTGCGACATTTTCTGGATGCGCATAACAAAAGCGTTCAGTGGTTCCTCGACCCAAAAAATCGGCAAGAGTCGATCGATATCATGGCGGAAGCCAGCAAGCTCAATCCGGAAGTTGTGGCAAAGACGTATGACTTTCTGAGAAGCCGTCCCTTCTTCGAACCGACCGGGCGAATTTCCAAAGCCAAAATGAGCGCGCTCATCGCCGCCATTGGCCAACTCGGCGGCTTTCAGGGATCAACGGACGTTGCGCACTACGTACTACCGGGTATCGCCCAGTTGGGCGATTAAGGTGCGGCAATTATTCGCTGTTGTCTCGCTCGGCTGCGCGGGCATCCGCCAGCATCAGAGATTGCCGCCGATCGCCCGCGCTGGCAGATAGTGCAGCACGCGGCGCTCGATGAGGATTACCGCCAGGTAGGCGATCGCGCCGACGAAAGTCAGCATGACGATGGAGACGAACACGAGCGGCGTGTCGGCTTGGCCTTCGCCGAAGGTGAGCAGATAGCCTAGCCCCACATTGCCGCCGACCAATTCGCCGACGACGACGCCAACCACCGCTAACGTCGCGCCAATGCGCAAGCCGGCGAACATGGGTGGCATCGAAGTGGGAAATTCGATCTTCCAGAAAATCTGCGCACGCGTTGCCTTGAAGGCTCGCGCGAGATTGATCAAGTCGGGATCGACCGTGCGCACCGCCGTCAGCACGTTGACCATGACCGGAAAGAACACGATCAGGATAGCGACAAGGATCTTTGGGTAGACCGTAAAGCCCATCCACAGAATGAAAAGCGGCGCGAACGCGACCTTGGGCGCAATCTGCAGCGCCAGAATGTAGGGCGAAAGCGCAACTTCGGCGGTCGGCGACATGCCGAGCAGATAGCCGAAGAGGGCGCCGAGCAGGCTGCCCAGAATGAAGCCGGCCAGCACTTCGCCGATGGTGACAAGGGTGTGCAGCAGGAGATGATCGACCTGCCAGGCAAAGACGAATTCGCGCGCGACCGTCGACAACGGCGGCACGATGAAAGCCGGCACGCCGAGCAGACCCGGCCCCCATTGCCATGCGGCAAGGAAAACGATGAGCAGCGCCGCGCTGGCGCCCGCGCCTTTGCGCATGGCGTCATTCATGCGGCGTCTCCCGCCGGCGGCTGCTCAAGGGAGGCGTGGGCAATGTCGAGGCGATCCATCAGCCGCGCCACGTAGGCGTTAACCTTGGGGTCAGCGCGCCGCGCAAGCGGGTCGTCCCGTTGCGGCATGTCGATTCTGATCTCGTCGACGATGGTGCCGGGCCGCCGGCTCATGACCAGCACGCGATCGGACAACGTCACCGCCTCCAGCAGGTCGTGAGTGATGAGGAGCGCGGTCTTTTGCGCCTCGCGCAGGGTTTTTGCCAGATCACGCTGCAGCACGATCCGGGTCTGCGCGTCCACTGCGGAGAACGGCTCGTCGAGCAAAAGCACGTGCGGATCGACGGCGAGCGTGCGCGCGAGCGCCACGCGCTGCCGCATGCCGCCGGACAGTTGGTGCGGATAGTGACCAGAAAACTCGGCGAGGTTGAATTTCTCGAGGAGGTTTTGCGCGCGGCGCCGCCGCTCGGTCGGCGGCACGCCTTGAATCTCGACGCCGAACATCACGTTCTCGACGACCGTCCGCCACGGCAGCAACAAGTCCTTCTGCAGCATGAAGGCAACGTGGGCGTTGGGGCCGGCGACGCGCTGGCCGTCCACGTAGGCCTCGCCTTCGCTCGGCGCGGTGAGGCCCGAGCCTATATTGAGCAGCGTACTTTTGCCGCAGCCGCTCGGGCCGATGAGCGAGACGACCTCGGCGTCGGCGATCGACAAGCTCACACCGCGCACGGCCGTGAGCCTGCCTTTGCCGCTGCGTTCGGCAAAACGCATGGTCACGTTACGGTATTCGAGGCGTGCGGCGTCGGGCATGAACAATCGACTTGTCTGTTTGGGCCGATTGCGCGCTTATCGCCGCCCAGATAATGTCGACTATAGTGGCAAATCCCGGGATCGCCGATAGGGCAGGGGTGTTGCGGCGCGCTGGCCGCGGCGCCTACGCACAACGGAGTCATCATGATCGTGCTTGAAAGCAAGACATTATCGCGCCGGAACGTGCTGCGAGGCGGCGCCGCCGTCACGGTCGCGCTTTCCGGCTTAGCGTCGCCGGCGCGGGCGGAAGAGAAGATCACTTATCTTTTCCCTGCGCCGCCGCTGTTGCCCGCGTTCGGGCCGATCCGGATCGCCTCGGGCAAGGGCTATTTCAAAGACGCTGGCCTCGACGTGAGCTACGCGACCGGCCGCGGCGGCGTCGATGTGGCCAAGGAGGTCGGCGCCGGCAACGCGCCGCTTGGCGGCATCGTGGCGGACGCGCCTATCGTGGTCCGGCAGAACGGCGTGCCGGTGAAGATCGTTTGCCTGTTCGGCGGCAAGGGCTTCATGCAGCTTGTCGTGCGCAGGGATTCGGGCATCGAGAAGCCGATCGATCTCAAGGGTAAGACCATTACGGTCATGTCCTTTCAGGACACGACCTTCTATGCGCTGCTCGGCCTGCTGGCGAGCGCGGGGTTGTCCCAGAGCGATGTCGATATCCAGTCTGCCGGGCCGGTCGGCGTTTGGCAGATGGTGGCGACCGGAAAATCGGTCGGCATGGCCGGCGTGCCCGACTGGATCCCGCCGATCGAGGCAGCAGGCGTCGCCGTCAACGTGCTGCCGACCGATGGATTCTTTCCGCACATGGCCCAGGCGGTCGCGGCCTCGGATCAAACAATCAAGGAAAGGCCCGAGCTGATACGCTCTTTCGTTAAGGCCGCCTTGCATGGGATGAAGGACATCATGGACGACCCGGACAAGGCCGCCGTGGATTTCGTGAAGTTCGTTCCGGAATGGACCGGCAAGGAAGGCCAGGTCAAAGAAGCGTTCGCGTATTACGACAAGCTGATCTATCCCGGGCAAAAAATCCTTGGCGAGGTGGACCCGGAGCGGGTCGCCAAGCTGCAGGACTTTTATCTCGCCAAAGGCATCATCCAAAAAAAGACGCCGGTCGACGAGCTCTATACGAATCAGTTTGTCGTGTGAGCAAGCGTCACGCGGAAATTGCCGGGGCTGGATTTTCCGGACTGACAGCCGCCTGCGCGCTGGCGCTGCGCGGCTGGAGCGTGCGCGTACACGAACGGGCGGACCGTTTACGCACCACCGGCGCTGGCATCTACATCTACGAGAATGGATTGCGCGTACTCGAGGCGGTCGGCGCGTACGAAGCCGCCGTGAAGGGCGCGCCGTTTGCCCACACCCGCGAGGTGCGTGACGGCGACGACCGGCTTATTTCCGTGCATCGCTGGCAGGGCAGCCGAGTGTTCAGCATCGTCCGGCAGAACGTCATCAATGCGCTGGCGGCGAGTGCAACGACCGCCGGCGTTGAGATCGTGATCAATTCGGCCGCTATCGGCGCTACGGCGGACGGCGAATTGATACTTGCGGACGGGCAGCGGCTGAAGGCTGACCTCGTCGTCGGCGCGGACGGCAGCAATTCACGGCTGCGCGACTCGCTCGGGCTGCTGTCGAAGCGCAAATATCTGGTGGATGGCTGCACGCG
>Ga0181522_10001866_pt1 | contig 12358 bp, 9 predicted proteins | sample PEATcosm2014_Bin_27_FD_121103 | JGI IMG/M metagenome (GOLD analysis project Ga0181522, IMG submission 121103) | Peatland microbial communities from MTU Mesocosm Facility, Houghton, MI, USA - PEATcosm2014_Bin05_10_metaG | ecosystem: Environmental > Terrestrial > Soil > Wetlands > Peat | place...
GAGGATGATGTGAATCGCACCCAGAAAGCTGCCCAGGTCTTCAAGGAGATCATGAATACTCCGGATCAGGGCATTCCTTCGGGCCTTCTTGAATCGGCAAAGTGTATTGCCATTATTCCAGGGGATAAAAAGTTCGCTTTTATATTCGGAGGCAGCTACGGGAGAGGACTGGCAACCTGTCGCACCGAGCATGGCTGGAGCGCTCCGATGTTTGTGGCTATTGACAGCGGTAGTGTGGGTTATCAGATTGGAGGATCTTCCACCGACATCGTGATGCTCTTCATGAACGATCATGCCTTGCAAAGTCTGATGAGCGACAAATTCAAGCTTGGAGCAGACGCTTCTGTAGCGGCCGGACCGGTGGGGCGGAATGCTGCTGCTGGCACCGACCTTAAATTGAGTGCGGAGATTCTGTCTTACTCGCGGTCCAAAGGTATTTTCGCCGGGGTGAGCCTAGATGGCGCCGTAATGCAAGCCGATAAAAGTGGTGACAAAGCCATGTATGGCGACGATGTAAACCGCCATGAAATTCTTGACGGCAAAGTTGCCGTACCTGCAGCGGCCCGAGTGCTGGTGGAGGAACTTGGCGGATACGCCCACGTAGCCAAGGCTGAATAGTGGCACCTGAAGAAAGCGCGATTGCAATGGTTTGGGCGATTGCTCATGTACGGCAAGCGCCCGAACCTCGCTTCCGCAGTCCGAGAGCTGATGGACTACCCGGGCTACATGATTACACGATCGAGCCACTGAGAAGAGGGTATTAAGGTGAAAAGAAACCGATCATTTCCGACTCTAATATTTGTTGTCGTTCTAGGCATTGGCGCAGCTTTGGCGTATGCCTTACATATGGCGTCAGCCGACTTCGCAGCCATTGGAATTCTTGCCGTCTTCTTTGTTCTCGCCTGCGCCATCTCTTCGGCAATTCAGGTGGCGGATCAATGGAGCAAGGCGGTTGTCCTGCGGTTAGGGAAGTTCCGTTCCCTTGAAGGACCGGGAGTGTTTCTGATTTTTCCTCTCATCGAAACCATTCCTTACTGGCTCGACATCCGCGTGCTCACCAGCTCCTTCAAGGCGGAAAAAACGCTGACCAAAGATACGGTGCCGGTGGATGTGGACGCGGTATTGTTTTGGAAGATTGTGGATCCTAAGAAAGCAGCTCTGGACGTGGCTGACTATCAAAGCGCAATAAATTGGGCCTCCCAAACTGCCCTGCGCGATGTGATCGGCAAGACCGTACTTGCGGAAATGCTCGAAGGCAGGGACAAGATCAGCGGGGTCTTACAGAAGATTATCGATGAGCGCACCGAGCCCTGGGGCATCAACGTCATCTCCGTTGAAGTGAAAGATGTCTTGATCCCTCCAGCTTTGGAGAATGCGATGTCTATGCAGGCTCAAGCCGAGAGGGAACGTCAGGCGCGCGTAATTCTGGGGGATTCGGAGCGGCAGGTAGCGGAGAAATTCGTCGAAGCCGCTAGGACCTATGCCAACGACCCAGTCGCCTTTCATTTGAGGGGCATGAACATGCTGTATGAAGGGTTGAAACAAAATTCTACGATCGTCATTGTTCCCAGTTCCGCGATCGAGACGATGCAATTAGGTGGCCTTGCTGGAATGACAGCGCTGACCATGGGATTGGGCCAAGAATGCAGGGACAAAGAAAGAGAAAACGTTGCCAATGCCAACGGCAACGGGGCCAAGCAATTGACTTCTGTTTAGTATTGCATTGCAACTTAGGTAGCAGATCAGATTGGTGGAGGCCAATATGGCAAAAACCGCAGTTGGTTTGTTCGAGAACTCAGGATTAGCCGACGAGGTCGTTCGCGATCTCGAGGCTACTGGTTTCCTTCGGAAGGACGTTCGCGTTTTGAGTGAGCCGCGGGAGATGTCAGGGAGTGGACTGATGAGTACGCCACACACTGACTTTGAAGTGGCGTTGACTCGTGATCTCACGGCATTCGGGGTCCTTGAAGCGGATGCGGAAGCTTATGTTCAAGGGGTACGTCGCGGAGGTGTGATGGTTTTTGCGACGGGGTCAGGAACAAAGGCGGATATGGCTACTGAGATTATGAACCGCCATGGTGCTGTGGAGATAGAAGAGATCAGTGCCTCGCGGCCGGAGGTCCCAACCTCGGACCGGGGTGAGGCGACTCCCCTCCGCGCACCATCTGTCCAGATCGGGCGAGTCCGATCTCCGGGTTCCGGGGCCCGCATGTTCGTGTGGTAGCCGCTTCTCGCCAAACATCAGCGTGCCGTGAATCGCGGCGCGCCGAAGGCCAATTCTGTCGGTGTGTCTAGGAACTCACCGAACGGTACTGCGAGGATGTTTGTTCCAACGACGACCGATTGCGTCCCAAGCCAAGATTCCAGGTTTTAGCGATTGTTAGAGTCTGTAACTTTCCGCCAAGGATTTCACGCAGCTTAATTTGGTCCCGCGCCGTGGGGTGACTATTGTACGTTCCGCATACTTACTCCGCCGCGCTAGCTCTCATGCTGGTCAGCATGCTCTGTTGGGGTAGCTGGGCGAATACGCAAAAAATTGACGAACGGTGGCGCTTCGAACTCTTTTACTGGGATTACATCTGGGGTCTGCTAGCTTGTGCGCTTTTATTCGGTGTGACCTTCGGAAATAGAAACCCGGCCTCTCGGGACAGTTTTTTTCACAATCTAGGCAGCGCGAGTCATCGCAGCATTCTCGAAGCGTTTTTCGGAGGTGTCATTTTCAATCTCGGGAACCTGCTACTCGTAGCAGCGATTTCTGTCGCGGGCATGGCTGTAGCATTCCCGATCGGAGCCGGCTTGGCGCTGATGATTGGGGCCGTTATCAACTACATCATCTCGCCCAAAGGCAACCCGGTTCTCTTGTTTGGCGGCGTTGTGCTGATTTGCGTCGCTATCATCCTCGATGCGCTGGCATATCGAGGGCTGTCTCGGGGGGCAAAGACCAGCACCAAAGGCGTTGCATTAAGCCTCGCTTGCGGAGTTGCGGTTGGACTCTTCTATCCATTCGTTGCCAAAGCAATAACAGGCCCAAACCACCTAGGGCCCTACACCGTCTATTTCGTTTTTGCCTTGGGTGCCGTTGTTTCCAATTTCCCCATGAACTACGGATTGATGCGCCGGCCCGTATGTGGCAATCCGCTTCGAATGAAGAACTATTTCAACGGAAAGATGAGCTTACATGCTTGGGGGATATTAGGAGGAAGCATCTGGGGCATCGGCACAATCGCTAACTTCGTAGCCTCTTATGTGCCGATGGTCGGGCCCGCAACTTCATTTTCTCTTGGCGAAGGCAACACCATGATCTCTGCCGTATGGGGCATTATTGTGTGGAAGGAATTTCACGGCGCGGGAAACCGGGTGAAGGGTCTGCTCGCCACCATGTTTCTGTTTTTTGTATTGGGACTAACCAGTATCGCTCTCGCCCCGTTGATCCACTAGCAGGACAACAGGGCAGAGACAGAGAAGAGAATCGCATGACGACGACACCAAACACCAATAATAATAAGGACGCGTTTGGTCACCCTGGAATCCATCCTCGATGGACGCACGGCGACAAAGACGGGGTAGGAACTGCATATGCGGCGTCCAGCCACGTCTGGTTTACGCTTTGGAATGGGATCATCACCGAAGTTTATTATCCGACGGTTGATCGTCCTCAAATCCGTGACCTTCAATATCTAATTACGGATGGGAAGAGTTTCTTTCACGATGAGAAGCGCCTGAAAACCAAGGTCGAACGCTTATCCGAACACGGCTTGGGATATCGATGCACGAACTCTGATCCAGACGGTCGCTACAGCATCGTTAATGAAATTATCACGTCTCCTCATCTTGCCTGCATCCTTCAGCGCACAAAATTGACGGGTGACGAGTCGTTCATTTCGCAGCTTCAGCTTTACGCGCTATGCGCCCCTCACTTGGAGGTAGGTGGATGGGGGAACAATGGCTATGTAGCCGAGGTGAGTGGCCGCAAGATTCTTATGGCACAGAAAGACGGCACATGGCTCGCATTGGCCGCCACTCAACCTTTTTCTCGCACATCTTGCGGCTATGTCGGACGCAGCGACGGATGGACGGACTTAGCTCACAACTTTCAGATGGACTGGGAGTTCGACCACGCGGATGACGGCAACATCGCCCTTACTGGAGCCTTGGACCTGAAGAGCCACCGCGAATTCACTCTTGGACTCGCTTTTGGCGACACCCAGCACCATGCGATTGCGACGCTCTTTCAAGCACTAGGCACGCCTTTCGAAGTACATCACAAACGATACACTGGGCAGTGGGATCGCACTGCCTCGCACCAACTTCCACTGGAGAGAGTCTCGAGTGACAAAGGAAACCTCTACCACAGCAGTTGCAGCTTAATTCTCGCTCACGAAGACAAGTCGTATCCGGGCGCTTTGATTGCGTCTCTATCGATCCCCTGGGGAGAAGCAAGGGGAGACAAAGACCAGGGCGGATATCACCTGGTTTGGACCCGCGATATGGTCAACAGCGCTTCCGCCCTGCTCGCCTCCGGTGAGACTGCAACGCCTTTGCGGGCGCTTATCTATCTCGCGGTTTCCCAACAAGAAGACGGTGGTTTTTCTCAGAACTTCTGGGTTAATGGGAATCCATACTGGCGAGGAATTCAATTGGACGAGGTCGCCTTTCCGATATTGCTGGCCTTGCGACTCAGCCAACAGAATGCCCTTCAGGACTTTGATCCTTATCCGATGGTCCTAAAAGCTGCGACCTACTTGCTTCGGCACGGACCAGTGACTCAACAGGAACGATGGGAGGAAGCCAGTGGTTATTCACCTTCAACTTTGGCTTCCAATATCGCGGCCCTGATTGGCGCGGCTTTTTTTTGCCGGCAGCGAGCGGATAAAGCCACTGGGGAGTTTCTCGAGCAATACGCCGATTTTCTAGAGTCACATGTCGATTCATGGACAGTCACAACCGAGGGGAGTCTAGTCCCAGGCATTCGCCGCCATTACATACGAATTCTTCCGGACGGAGTAGACAACCCTGACCCCGCGGAGGACCCGAACTCGGGAATCCTTAAAATCGCAAACCTTGCTGCGGGCGCGCCAAGTTCGTTTCCCGCGAAGGAGATTGTCGATGCCGGATTTCTTGAACTGGTTCGATACGGCATAAGAAAGCCCGACGATCCAATAATCGTTGATTCGCTGAAGGTCATCGATGCGGTATTGAAGGTGGATACTCCGGTGGGGCCAGTTTGGCATCGCTACAATCACGACGGTTATGGCCAGCGGGAAGATGGAGGTCCTTACGGGGGTTGGGGCAAGGGACGAGCATGGCCACTTCTGACGGGTGAACGGGCACACTTCGAACTCGCTGCGGGGCGAGACGTGAAGCCGTTTATACACGCCATCGAAGGGTTCGCCTCAGCTACAGGCTTGCTGCCGGAACAAGTATGGGATGAGCAGGAACGGCCAGATACTTTTATGTTCCTCGGAAGACCAACTGGCTCGGCCATGCCTCTCATGTGGGCTCATGCGGAGTACATCAAGCTTCTGAGGTCCGTATCGGATGGCCATGTTTTCGATCTGATTCCTGATGTTGCAAAGCGCTACCTCGGAGATCGAAAGGCCTGTCAGCTATTCGAGATTTGGAAAACGAATCGCCGGGTCCGCGCGGTGAAGAAGGGCTATACACTGCGAGTTCAGGCTTCAGATTCCTTCCGTCTCCATTGGACGGGCGACGAGTGGAATACAGTCAAAGATATTCCATCCTCAGCGACCGCTCTTGGAATTGAATTCATCGATATTCCAATCCCTGCGGCACAACGTGCGCCAATTCGATTTACGTTCTTCTGGACCAAAAGCAATTCATGGGAGGGCCGTGACTACACAGTCGAGATTAAGCAATAGAAATTGCCTTTTACGGTCACAACGGAAATCGAAGGATGGCGGGAGCCGAAAGTTAGCGCAAGAAAGGTGACACTGTGCCGCAAGTGAATCATTTCGACATCATCATCATCGGTACCGGAGCTGGCGGCGGAACGCTTGCTTATCATCTTGCTCCTTCTGGCAAACGCATTTTGCTTCTGGAACGGGGCGACTACCTGCCGAGGGAGAAGGACAACTGGAACTCCAGCGCGGTTTTTCTTGAATCGAAATACCGGGCTAAGGAAACATGGTACGACAAAGATGGAAATGCGTTTCATCCGGGCATCCAGTATTACGTCGGCGGAAATACGAAAGTCTACGGCGCGGCGTTGCTAAGATTTCGCAAGGAGGATTTCGGTGAAGTCTGCCATTACGGCGGTATCTCGCCGGCGTGGCCGCTCAGCTATGAAGACTTCGAGCCTTATTACACAAAGGCGGAGCATCTGTATCAGGTCCACGGTGAACGCGGGATTGACCCCACGGAAGGCCCAGCCAGCGCACCTTATCGGTACCCGCCCGTTACCCACTCGCCGCGCATTCAGCAACTCTACCACGATATGCAACGGCGGGGTCATCATCCCTTCCCGTTGCCCCTCGGAATCCTGCTGGAGGAAAAAGATGGGAAGGCCCTGCACACGAGTGCTTGCGTGCGCTGTCCAGCGTTCGACGGATTTCCCTGCCTGGTTAATGGCAAAGCCGACGCGCAGGTCATTTGTGTGGATCCGGCTATCGAGCATTCAAATGTAACCCTTCTCACCGGAGCCTATGTCACGCGCCTGGAGAGCGATGCGTCAGGCCGAGTAGTAACCAATGTTCTGGTCGAACGCAACGGTCAATCTGAAGAATATTCCGGGGACATCATTGTAGTTTCTTGTGGCGCGGTCAATTCCGCGGCTCTTCTGCTGCGTTCCGCCGGGGACAAGCATCCGAAAGGCCTCGCGAACAGTTCCGATGTGGTGGGGCGCCATTACATGCGACACAATAACTCGGCCTTGATGGCCCTGTCCAAACAGCCCAATCCGACCGTGTTTCAGAAAACCCTGGGCTTGAACGATTACTACTTTCGCTCTGATGATTGGGAATATCCGTTGGGCGGAATCCAGATGCTGGGCAAAACCGACGGCGAAATGCTCAAGGGAGAAGCTCCAGACTGGGCTATCTGGAAACCCGAATTTGCCCTGGATTACATGGCCGAGCATTCAATCGATTTCTGGGTGCAGTCCGAGGACTTGCCCCATCCCGATAATCGCGTCACCATCAACCAAAGTGGAGAAATCACACTCAGCCTGCAAGAGACCAACACTGAAGGTCATCAACGCTTGATCGCAAAGCTCAAAGGCATGCTTAACGATCTTGACCTTCATGAGCACCTCATGTCGCGGTCGTTGTATCTCGGCAAGAAAATTCCAATTGGCGGTACCGCTCATCAGGCTGGAACGATTCGCTTCGGTCGAGATCCAAAGACCTCGGCGCTCGATCTGAATTGCAAGGCCCACGATTTGAATAATCTCTACGTTGTCGACGCGAGCTTCTTTGTGTCGATTGCCGCCGTGAATCCGAGCTTGACGATCATTGCGAATGCCTTGCGAGTGGGAGATCATCTGCTCGAACGGCTTGGCTAGCAGGGAAGAATGTGCTTAGCTCTCCGCGCGTGCGCGAGAAATCAAGAGCTTATAAGGAAAACCGATAATGAAGGCGATTGCGATTGTTCCGGGAACATCTGGCTCGCGTATCGTGGACCGGCCCGAACCCGGCGTTCCGAGCTCAGATGAAGTAAAGATCAAAATCAAACGCGTGGGCATCTGCGGCACAGACAGGGAAGAAGTGTCGGGAGGGCGTGCGGATGCCCCGGAGGGCCAGAAAGAACTCGTCATCGGCCACGAGATGTTCGGCCAGGTGGTCGAAACCGGTTCCTCGGTCACTCGCGTAAAGGAGGGAGATTACGCCGTCTTCACCGTCAGGCGTGGTTGCGCCCAATGCGCGCCCTGCCTGATGGGCCGTGCCGATATGTGCCAGACCGGGAACTACAAAGAGAGAGGGATACGTGGATTGGATGGCTATCAAACAGAATTTGTAGTCGATAAGGAACAGTACATCGTGTTCGTGCCGGTTGAATTGGAATCAGTCGGCGTCTTGATGGAACCGCTTTCCATCGTCGAGAAAGGTATTGAAGAAGCGCTGCGCTTGCAAGCCGTGCGCTCCCCCGAAGCCGCCATCACTCCTGCATGGATTGTCGGACGCCGCTGCCTCGTAGCAGGGCTAGGCCCCGTAGGTTTGCTAGCCTGCATGGTCTTGCGACTTCGAGGAGCTGATGTTTACGGATTGGATGTGGTCGATTCTACTAGCGCTCGCCCGAAGTGGCTCGATGTGATTGGCGGGCATTATGTGGATGGACGGGAGGTGCCTGCCGATCAGGTCGAGAAAAAGATCGGTCCAATGGATTTGGTCGTCGATGCCAGCGGAATTGCGGCGCTGGAGTTCAATCTGCTCGATGCTCTAGCCCTTAACGGGGTTTATGTGATCACAGGCATTCCCGGCGGCGATCATCCGTTGCAAATTCAAGGGGCGGAACTGGTCCGCCAGTTGGTCCTAGACAATCAGGTAATGCTCGGCAGTGTCAATGCTGCGCGCGGCCACTTCCAAATGGGAGCGGATGATTTGTTTCAGGCCCATCTGCGCTGGGGCGACCACATCGCCGCTTTGATCACCAATCGTTATGCGTACAGTCAGTTCACCGCCTCTGTGGGCCATCATTCGCCCAACGCAATCAAAGAAGTCGTAGAGTGGGAGTAAGCACCGGCGGCTCACGACCCTTTTGACCCTTTTACTAGCTTCGTCTATTTGAGGCCGCTATCTTAAATTGAGCATTTGCAACCCGTAAAATCAGCGTTCTAGAAACTACAATACACACTGACCCAACTCTCCTAAGAGATTCGGTCCAGGCGCAGCCCATTTCCCACCTTGTTTCTCCTCGTGGGGGTTGTGATGGCAGCGATTCTGTTACTGGTAACAGTGCTCGTCCTAAACGTCAGCTTCTGTGATCGCGAGTCTTCTGAGGAGCGCGCAACAAGCCCTTCGACAAGCTAATGGAGACCTTTACGCGAAGGCTACCATGGCATTTGACGAGAGAGTCATGCAGGTAAATCCTTCCGCAGGAGCAGCCGCCGATGCATCGACGCTCGTGAACGTGCCCAGACTAGCACAGCCTATTGTACGGAGGTGTCTGAAGACCGTTCAGTGCTGGCGCACAACTAGCTTCGTGAACCGCGGAGTGACAAACGCGCCATTCACGAAAGTATCGAACTCGCCGATGACGATCAATGGCTCGTCGAGCAACAAGTTCGCGATCCATCAATCCGCGTAAGATCCACTCCGGCAACCCGCTGCAGCTCTTGCTGCAGGTTGAATCGTGGCGCATTCTTAGCCAGCTTTTTGCGCTTGACCCTCGCTTCTTTCGGCTGCTCGTCTCCTTGTGGTTCGGTCACTGGTGCAGCCGTTATCGCTGACGCCGCGTTCGCAAAATTCGCAAGCTGCTGTTGCAATTGCTCATCACATTCGGCAATGCGCTTCTGGTAAGTGTCGTAGGTGTCCACTTCCTGTTTTACCAAGAACAGCAACTCCGGACGCCAGTTGCCCTCCAAGCTCTTCGCAACCTCTTCCGAGCTGGCGTGGATGCGCCGATCTCTGAGCGCAGCCAATTTCTGCGGATCCCGTTCCCCACCCACGATGGCGCGCACAATCAATTGCCCGGTCACTCCACTCAGATCGCTGATCACATTGGCCAACTGCACATTCATCTGCGTCAGGGCTTTCTGCATGCGCTGGATGCAGCTCGCCGCCGCTTGCACATGTTCGGCTCGTTGCCGCCAATATGTCCGTAACCCCCGGATCTGGCTGGTGGGCTGAAAAGAGTTGTTTAACAATCCGTACGTGTGCAGCTTCAATAACCACTGGCACTCCTGTACATCGCTTTGCGCCCCGGTAGATTCTTGGTGTGCCGCGCATTGACCAAATACACCTCAAAACCGCGTTCTTCCAGAATGTCGTATAAGGGAATCCAGTAGACCCCGGTCGACTGCATGGCTACGATCTTCACTCCACAACTCTTCAGCCAGTCCGCCATCCGGTGCAGATCCGCCGTGAAACACTCGAACTGGCGTACTGGTTCCGGATCTCGGTCTGGACGCACTGCCACATAATGGGTAGCGTTACCTACATCAATTCCGGCGGCCTGGGGGTGAATCACGTCCAGCCCTGGGTCACTGGACTGCAACCGTCGTGCCCATTCCTTCTTCTCTTTGCGAGTACGCCACCGCCTGTCTGCTCTCATTCCGGCTCTCCTTCGTAGGAAAATCGGATCCGGCTCGGCCCGGTGACGATAGGGTTGAGGAATCTCTCCATCGGGGTCATCAGAGGCCGTCGTCTTGACCGGCTCTTGCCACCATGTCATTGATCGCCACCGGAGCCATGCTTAATTCCGGGCACAAGAAGCACCAGTGAACAGTCGGCCTTAGCTTGCCGAACCTGATCCTTGTGACAGACTGCACCGGTGCGTAGCTCTAATCAAGTTTCTGGTACCACTGATCGTTCCGAAGGGACGATCGAATGCTTAATTAGCGCTACCAGTATTTCGAATTCGCAAATTCAGCCATGTCACACCTTTGCTTCCGGCGGATCGGCGGCCCTCCCGTCGGCAGGACATCTGGCAAGTCTAGGCGGGCGACGCCGATGCGGCTGTCAGCCATCCCATAATAGACGTCGAAGCGATTGTGTAGGCCGAGATCGTCACGCCGGTCAATGCCTGTCGGGAACACGACGTGGGCGACGGTCCCGCTGCATTCCTGCGCCAGCGTCGGCGTCAGCACCGGCTCCGACGAACGATAGAGGATGTCTTGCGGATGCTCTTTCGAGAGCACCATCACGCCGGCCGAATATCGCAGCTGGTGTTCGCCATTGCTGGGCTTTTCCACTTCACTGACGCCGTGGTAAACGATCAGCCAGCCGTGCCGAGTCAGGATTGGCGGAGTGCCACCGCCGATCTTAAGACGCTCCCAGGGTGAGACTGGAGCCGCCAGCCGATGATGAGACATGAACCGACCGAGGCCACTTGATTCGTGGGACTCCAGGGACATCACGCAGTAGGAAATCCAGATGCTTTCCCGATCGAGATCAACCTTACGACCTGTGGGATGGCGAACGGTTTCCTCCGGACGAGTGCCAGGAAAAAGCGGCCGGTGCAGGATAGCCAGCTCCCGGAACCCGGATGGATTAGGAATTGCAACCGGAAAGAGACTGGCGTCCTTGTCATCCACGTCGCCGTACTCGAAGCCATGGTAAGGACCAAACATCGCGAGCCCGAGACGTTTCCAGTGGAACAGGTCCTTCGATAAGGCTAGAGCAATTCGCGGTCCTTTGGGCGAAAAAGCCGTATAAGTCATCATGTAGAGGTGCAGCGGTTCCACGAAGGTGATGCGAGGATCTTCGCAGCCACCCCTGCCATCGGGTCGGCGCTCATAATCAGTCTCCGGTTCCAGCGCAATGCCGAGCCGCTCGACACCTGCCGGATCGCCGGCTGTATTGAACCGCACTCGCGCAATGCCAATGCGCGAGTAATTCCCGCGCGCAACTAGCCGCGGGAACAGATAAAGCTCACCGTCCGGACCACGAGCAGCGGCCGGATTCAGGACACCTTCGACCTCCTGCGCGTTTCCGGGCTCCGGCTCCATCAACATTCCCAGCCGGTGCAACTTAAACCCTCTCGTCAAATCCTTTTCGGCGATTGCCATAACTTCACGTCGCCTTACTACCGACTGCTAAACAGGCATCTCTGACAATGCCGGCGTTGTCAATCCCTTTTTTTAGCGTACTGCTCCCTGCACTCCGAAGAGCGCGCCATTTCGCTCTCGTTGAAGGTTCTGCCATACCAACCAAGGCCCGCTCGTAATCCGTTTCAGGTCAGAAACTCAGTCCGACCCATGCATCTCTTCGGTCATACGTTCGATCATGATTATTAATTCGAACTCCCCCGTGAAGGGGAGCGGGATACCCATTCAATGTCTCGATGTTTTACTTCACACCATCGCCTGTTCCGGGTTTTCCCGCGTGCGAACCGAATTCTCTCAAATGCTCATAATCCCATTCCTTGCGCATCATCCAATACAAACGAACCGCCAGTTTCCGCGCCATCGCGACCTTAGCGATTTTCCGTCCTCGCCTCATCGTCAGGTGGACATACTTGCTCCGCCATTCCGGAAGACTGCGCACCGTAACTTGCGCCGCTTCCACTAACAGGAAACGCAGCAACGAGTTACCTTGTTTCGTGATATGTCCCAGCCGGCGCTGGTTCCCGCTCGACTTTTCCAACGGTACCAGTCCCAGATACGCCGCGATCTGCTTGCCACACTGAAACCGATCCGCTTTCCCGATAATCAGCACGAAGGCCAACGCTGTCAGTGGACCCA
>Ga0181522_10001867_pt1 | contig 12349 bp, 13 predicted proteins | sample PEATcosm2014_Bin_27_FD_121103 | JGI IMG/M metagenome (GOLD analysis project Ga0181522, IMG submission 121103) | Peatland microbial communities from MTU Mesocosm Facility, Houghton, MI, USA - PEATcosm2014_Bin05_10_metaG | ecosystem: Environmental > Terrestrial > Soil > Wetlands > Peat | place...
CAAGCTTCCCTGAACCATAGAATTGAGATGAAGCCAAGTCGGTGCGAACTCCGAGCCTACTCGGCACGATATAGCAAGCTCCGCAAAATCAAACGAACGCCCAGAATGTTCGACGGAGAGATGGCCGAGTGGCTGAAGGCGCACGCTTGGAAAGCGTGTTTACTCGAAAGGGTAACGTGGGTTCGAATCCCACTCTCTCCGCCATTACCTCACTTTTCCTCAGTGAATAGGCGGAATCCGACTCATTTCCTTAACACACCTTCCTTAACCACGAATTCGCGATTTTCCCTGGGACGCAGTAACTATTACAGGGGAAGTCATGAGTGTTTGGAAATACGTCAAGGTCAATGGCGCTTGGCGCTACAAAGCCGCCATCGAAGACAAAGGCAAGATCATCCCGAATATGGTGCGCGTGGACGGCAAAGTGGAAGTCCACGAGGAAGGCACCTACTACTTTCGCAGCCACCGGTGTACCCTCCAATATTCCCCCGAACCATTGTCTCCAGGCTTGTTTTTGCGACGGTTTAACCACGCCACCCAAAGCATCAAACCCAGTCGGTCGACTGCGACCCCCAGGATGATGAGAACGAGAAAAGCGACAAAACAACCCAGTGAATGAAGGATCAGTGTTAGGATCATGGAAATCTCCTCAAATGGCAATCGGCCTAGAATCACTGAATCGCTGGTGCTAATACTTCGTTTTTCGTCCTAATCAAGCCTTGCTCGGGAGTATTTCTTCCTAGCGATGCAAACGTGCCGCGCACGATAAATACATTGAGTAAGATCGAAATCAAGGATGCGGCGATCACTGTGCTGAAAACGTTCTCAGCTACCATCCCTGCGGAACGCGCAGCCTGCATCACCACGAACGAGAGTTCGCCAATCTGCGTCAGCCCGGCAGCCACGAGGACTGCTGTTCTCAGCGGATAGCGGAAGAGCCACACGACCATGCTCCAGACTAGAAACTTGCCGCCGACAATGAGCAGCAGCATGAGTCCGAGGAGTGGCAGGCTGTGCAAGAGGACCGCGGGATCAATCAGCGTGCCGAGAGAAACGAAGAAAAGCGCCACGAAGGCGTCCCGTAGGGGAACCAGTTGGGTGTGAGCATCATGAAGCTCGGGCAGGCTGCTGATGGATACGCCGGCGAGAAACGCTCCCAGCGCGACGGAGAATCCCACTGCTTGGGCCAGCGCAGCCGTCCCGAGGCAAATGGCGATCGCAACCAGCAGAAGAAGTTCCGAGTTGCAGGTTGCCTTGACACGCCGCAGAAAGGGAGGGATCACTTTTATGGCGAGATAGACCAGCGGAATGAGCAAGAGGATAGCTTTGCCGAGAACCCAGGCAGCGATCAGGAGGCCTCCGCGCTGGGCGTTGCCGAATACCGGGATCACCACCGTCATACAGATCACGGCGAGATCTTCTATAAGAGTGATGGCGATCATCACCCGTCCATAGGTGGTAGCTAGCTTTCCGGAATCGCTTAGTAGGCGCGCCAGTACCATCGTGCTGGCCACCGAAACCGCCGCTCCGATCACGAACCCTTCTGTGGTGCTCCATCCGAAGAGCCTTCCGGTGCAGATTGCGAAGCCAAGCATCATCAGAATGCCGATGGGGCCTCCCACGAGAGCAACCCATTTCACCCGCATCAGGTCCGGGACGGAAAACTCCACTCCAATCGAGAACATGAGCAACACCACCCCGACCTCGGCCAGCAGTTCGAAAGTGTGCAGATCGGAAAGATGTGGACCGGGAGTGAAAGGGCTGATAGCGATTCCTCCCAGAACAAAACCAATGATCAGGGGCAGCCGAAGACGCCACGCCACCAGGCCCCCAAGTACGGCGGCCACAAATATGTACGTGAGATCGCGAAACAGTATGGGATTGGGTTCCATGGGAATATCCTTGTCCTTCAGTATTCAAATCTCGAATGAGCTTGGAAAAAAGAAGGCCCGTCCCGCGAAATCCTGCCGAACGGGCCTTGGAGGAGGGATTAGCCCCGAGCGTAGGTCCGCCGCGCGACCCCCAGCGCGACTGACATGGCGATTACCAATGCTCCCAATAGCCCGATCAGCGGCAGAGAACTGCCAGTTTCTGGCAGCATGTCTGCGGGCTGTTCGGCGCTGGCCAGCGTGACTTGCGGCTGGCTGGGAGTGAAAAACAGCACAACACCCGTTACGCGCGGCATGGTAATCTGCGGCGCCCGGCCGAAAGCCACCTTGTTGCTCTCGACAATGGTATGTTCCTCATCGGTGACGATCGTCGCCTTGATCTTCATGCCCTTCTTCAGATCAAAAACGGTCTTCTCCTTGCCATCGATGGTGAACTTGGCATCGTTCGGAACGTTGAAAACCTGGTTCTTGTTGTCGGGCAAAGTAAGAATCAGAGACTTCGGAGCATTCGCATGCCAAACTTTTCCCTCGATGGTTCGGACCGAGTTGACATAGCGCGGCGTGGTGGTAGTGGTGATGGTTTGAGTCAGCTTCGTTCCGGGCACAAGCTCATGCACGCTGACCTGCTTGCCGTCGATGGTGAATCGGTCGCTGTCAGGGACGACCAGGTGCTCGACCCGGCCGTTCTCCAGTTTGAGCACCAGATCATTGCCTTCCACGTAAACAATCTCAGCATTCTTCACTTGAGTGTCGAATGAAGGTTGTCCATGGGTGATGGTTGTAACCGTTGAGTCCTGAGCTGCGCCCGTTCCGAGAGCTACCAAGGCCAAAAGAATCGCGCCGGCTCCCTTGTTCATGAAGGTTGCTTTCTTGAAGAGGTTCATCTGTTTTCTCCTGGTTGAATTATTTGCAGTTGCCGGCGCGCCGAGATCCAAGTTCTCAGATCCGCCGTTTTTCTCTGGTGAAAGAGAAGCCGTTACGATGTAGCGTTGCGGTGCGCTCCCGAGGAAATAGAACGGGTAGCAAGTGACAAGCGTGAGCGAGGGCACGGACGTTGGCCGCAGCACTTCCACCTGGCGCGGTGAGACAATCTGGATCTCATCCACGACGTAGGTGTCCCTCCCCTTCAGCGTCTTGAGCTCGATGGCGTCACCGACGCGTACATCTTTAAGTCCGCGAAAAAATCCGTCCCGATGGCCGGCAATGCCGATGTTGCCGGGCTCGCCGGGACGGGACGTACCCGCAATCCGTCCGACTGCGTGGTTCAAAGTCAAATCGTCGGTGCCGTCGAAGAGCGGGGCCTCAAGAGAAATCTTGGGAATCCGCAGCACCGCCAGTGGAGTTTCAGGATGTTTGCCAATGTTCTGTCTGTAGGCCTCGACCCGGTGTGCGCCCCAAAGGCTGAAGTCGACACTGCGCAGTTCGAGTTGCTCGGAAGAACCGCTGTCGCCATTCGTGGTGAGGGCACTCGTTCCTGGCTGAGCTAGTGCGTCGGCTGCAGCAAAGTGCTTGAGTGCCGCGCGGGACGTGAGCCAGCTTTCCATGCGGGCTGCACCGTAAAAGCCGACCAGAGCCAACCCTGAGACGAGCAGAAATCGTTCGAACCAGATCAGGACCTTTCGCTTGCGCCCCGGGCCCGTCATAGGGCGTTCCTGGGCTCCATCCTTGCCGCCGACCGACTTTTGAAATCTCGACATAAAGTGGGTACTCCTGACAGCGATTTCCCGACTTACACCGCCGATAGTTGAAGTCCTTTGCTAGTGCTGGAGCGGCGGCTGAGTTTCGCTCCGAGAGACTGCCGCAAGGCAGCCCTCGCGTGAAACATCCGCGATTTGGCGGCGGGGACAGATAGGCCCATGCTCTCCGCTATCTCCTTGACTGATCGTTCTTCCAGGGTTTGGAGTTCGAGAGCGCGGCGAATTGAGGGCCGCAGTGTCCCGATCGCAGACCTGAAAATCGCCTGCTCTTCGAGCCGCGCGTATTGCGTCTCGGCATTCGGCGCCGGGTCGGCAGGAATTAGCGCGAGAGGCTCGGTACCGTTTGCTCCCACACTATCGATGGAAAGCTGTGAGACGCCGGCCCGCTTGCGAAGGATCAATAGCGCCGAATTAATCGCGATCCGCGTGAGCCAGGTGCCGATACTGGAACGGCCGTCAAAATCGTGCAGGTGAACATGGGCTCGCAGGAATGAGTCCTGCAGCGCATCCTCGGCGTCCTCACGATTGTTCGTAATGCGCTGCGTGATACGAAGAATCTGCTTGCCATGAGTGCGCCAAATCTCCTCAAGCGCCGCCGAGTGACTTCGCAGAACTGTCTGCGCAGAAAGGTTCGCGTCAATTTCACTAACCGAGCCATTGCTTGTCAGAGAATCTTGCTTGTCCGCTGCGAACTTCTGTGTGCAATCCATGGGAAACCTCGCACGTCGTCGTGATCTTCATTCGCTCACGTCAGACGCGATGAGAAGATGCAATCGCCGAGCCAACTCCATTTGCTGAATCTGCTCGACTTAGGCCTACGAAACACGCTGAACGCCTCAGAAATGCCGAAGGATCAGAATCGTTGAAGTGCTCGTCGAAGAGTGCAGCGGATTCTCGAAATGAGGACCAAGCGCGGACAAGACTGAATGAACAAATCAGGAGGAGCGAATCGAAGAAGAGACGGATTTCTTCCGAGCTAGATGCACTGTCACTCCGAAAAAACCCGTCGCTTGAAGGATTAGCGAGCAGCTACCCAGACGCTGTCCGCCGAGTTGAGTTCGACACCCGCGACTTCGGTGGTCAGCTTCACATAGTGCAGTCCTGGTTTTTTGCCAGGCACAGCGTTGAATTCGAGCCGGTAACGGTTGTCTAGGCTGGTCTGCAAACGGTCCAGGTATGGCCGGAAGCTAACCGGTTCGCCAATCCCCAGGAAGAAGGATTCGCCACCTGTTTCATCTGCGAGCTTCGCCATGGAGTTCTGGCCGTTCGTGACCTGCCAGAAATTGCTTCCACGCCAACCAACACCGCGCGCATAGATGCTGTGGATGATCGTTCCCGTACGCTGAGCAACCGTGCTGGCTGCACTGACGTCAGGGCTGATGGGAGCAATACCGCGACGGTGCGGCCAGCCGTGCAGTCGATCGATGCCATCTGTGATCATCAGGATCTCGCGCCGATTCGAGCTTTCCGGCCATCGCTTCATCCGATCGATCGCCGACAGGTACGGACTACCATAGACCCCGGGCGAGCCCAGAGGAATTCGCAGAGCGTTTGCTGCCTGCCGGTGATCGGTTGTCAGGTCCTGTGCAACTCGGACGGTGCCATTGCGCATGTATCCCACGCCTACCGAAGTCGTCCTCGGCAACGAATAGATGAATTCGCGCAAGTCGCCGAACTGCGAACTAACGCTCGGCCGCGCGGCGTCGTCGATCAGGACGAACAAATCGAGCGGGCTGCTGTCACCGCTGAGTGGAGTCCACCCGGTGACCTGCAGTCGATCTTTTCCCTGCCTGACGATAATGTCCTCGCGATTGACTTCGGGCATGCGTTTGTTTTTGCCAAGTACGCGAACCGTGACTGTCATCTGCACGGGGCTGGTTGCTGTTGAACTGCCATCCTGAGCCTGCGCGGGAAGCAGGCTAAGGACAACAAACAAGAACATTGAGAGTTTTTGCATCAAGTTCTTTCGCATCACTTCCTCCTAACGAAATTTGCAGTCGGCTAATCCGCCGATTCCGCTAGAGGTGCAATCCAACGTCCACAGCGCGGCATTGAAACGGGAGGAGTTAGTATGAGGAGAGATGCTGAAGTCTTCAGCAATGCCGACGCGTCAGAAATACGCGGCCAGAACTTGGGAGTGGTAGGAACGAATCGTGCGGCGCGGGTCGCGCGCTTTGCCGTGCGAGCTCCAATATTTCCTGGCGGAGGAGTCTTGATTCGGGTCCTTGCGGCGACTGACCCACAAAAACCACGCGATCAACCCCAGCCGGTTGAAGATGAACATCAGAACCACAAGAGACACGGGAGCTACGCCGCAATCAATTACGTTATTCGACATCGAGATCACCCGTATTGACTTGCGGCATGGCAAGCCTTCCGTTTCGCCGTGACTTGAAAAGCAGTTTGTTGATTTGCAGGCTCGCGATCTTCGAGTCTAGAGTCTGACGTGGGATTCCCAGCTTCGCGGCTGCTCCCGACGGTCCAGAAACGCGCCCCTCACTTTCCGCCAGCGCAGCTTCGATCATCTCCCGCTCCCGCTCGGCCATTGAACTGATAAGTGGAGCCGTCGGCCGCGGCCGTCGAAGCTCGCGTTTTACCCACCCCTCGTCGATCGAGAAGACATCGCCCTCAGCCAAAATGACAGATCTTTCGATTACATTCTGTAGTTCGCGGATGTTGCCTGGCCAATCGTAGGTTTGGAGGATTTCGATCGTATTCATCTTTATCGTGCGAAATGCTTTGCCCACTCTTCTGGCGAAACGTTCGATCAGATGCTCCAGCAGTAGTGGGATATCGTCCAGCCGTTCTCTTAAAGACGGTACATAAATTGGAAAGACATTCAGCCTGTAATACATGTCCGAGCGGAATGTACGATCCGCTACGGCCGCTTCCAGGTCACGATTCGTTGCCGCGATAATGCGAACATCCACTGAGATCGGCTGGCTACTACCTACGCGTTCGAATTCTCGTTCCTGAATCACGCGCAGGAGCGTGATCTGAGTTTCCATAGGCAACTCGCCGATCTCATCGAGAAAGATCGTTCCCCCGTTGGCCGCCTCAAAACGGCCCTGCCGCCGCTGCAGCGCCCCGGTAAACGCGCCTCTTTCGTGTCCGAATAACTCAGACGCGATCAGGGAAGGTGGAATCGCCGCACAGTTCACCCGGATGAATGGACGTGAGGAGCGATTGGAGAGCCGGTGAATCTCACGCGCGATCAGTTCTTTCCCGGTACCCGTCTCCCCCAGAATCAGAACTGTGGAGTCTGTCGGCGCGACGAGCCTCACCTGCTGCAACAAGGATTGCAGCAGCGCATTTCCCCCCACGATTTCGTTCGTGGCGTCCGCACGAGATTGCGCCAGTCGTGCGAAATTGAAACTCGCTGTGGTTTCGTCAGTTGTCCCTAGCGTGTACGCAGAGGCCATAGCTAACTCCCTTTCACCGTGGGTTGTTGGCACTACCTTGTTCCAGCGCCCTACGAATTTCTTTTAGCAATGCGTCGCTGCGAACCGGCTTAGACAGGAAAGCGGCGGCTCCGGCTCGCATCAGCGAGTCTCGAAGCGATGCATCACCGTGGGCAGTTACGAAAACAATGGGAAGCCGGCGATTTGTCCTGCTCAACTGCTTCTGCAACTCGATCCCACTCATGCCCGGCAGGCGCACGTCGAGTATCAGGCAGGCTGTGTCATCGCAATCGTCACACGCGAGAAATTCCTCGGCCGAGGCAAATGTTCTTGGAGAAAAGCCGGCGGCCTTCATTACGCTTCCCAGCGCTTCGCGCAGAGGTTCATCGTCGTCCACGATTGCGATGATGCCAGCGTCAGTCAGAGTCTCATCCACTTCGCTTCGCCCAGTCTGCGGCGTTGGATCAGCCACGCGGATGAGACTACCAATCGGGAGAGTTGAAAACTATCCTGCTTTGTCTTGAAAAATCTCCTACTTTAGGAGGAGATCGATCCTTACTTTCGAGTGGAGGCCTTGAGGTGTTCGGCCATGCGAACCAGGTGGGCCAGAGAGTCTGCCTGGGTCTTTTCCATTACATGGGCGCGATGAGTTTTCACGGTAAGTTCACTCATGCCAAGTTGGTCAGCAATCTGCTTATTGAGGAGACCCGCCACAACCAGGTCAAGCACTTCCTTTTCGCGAGGTGTGAGCGATTCGAATCGCCCACGAATTTCGTCGACTTCCTGGCGTTCTTTGCGGAGTGTTCGATCGCTGGCGATTGCCTTCTGAACTGCGTCGAGCAGATCCTGGCCGCGAACAGGTTTCGTCAGAAACTCGTGGGCGCCCGCTTTCATTGCGCGCACGGACATGGGAATATCCCCGTGTCCGGTAATGAAGATGATTGGAATCGGGATGCCTCCATCTCTCAATTTCAATTGAAGATCGAGGCCGCTAAGCCCTGGCATTCTCACATCTAGAACAAGACAGGCCGGCGCGTCAGGGCGTTTCGCACCGAGAAACTCCTGGGCCGAGGCGAACGTCTCGACCCGGAGTCCGACAGATCTGATCAGGCTTTGAAGCCCGTCGCGGATCATGCGATCGTCATCGATGACAAAGACAATTGGATCCAGTTCCTTCATGAGGCCGGCCCATCCTCACTCGGCAGGGTGAACTGGAATGACGCTCCGCCCGAGCCGTTGGGTTCTGCCCACAAACGCCCACCGTGAGCTTCAATAATGGAGCGACTGATCGATAGTCCCATCCCCATTCCCTTTGCGCGAGTTGTGAAGAAGGGTTCAAACAGCCGGCGCATCACTTCTTCGTTCAGCCCAACGCCGGAGTCCTGAACGGAAACTCGAACCTGGCCTTTGTCCTCTGGTTCTGTGCGAAGAGTCAGGATTCTTGGCCGATCAGTAATGCATGTCATCGCTTCGATTCCGTTCACCACCAGGTTCAAAATTACCTGCTGGAATTGGATACTGTCACCGAACACTACAGGCAAGTCGGGCGAAAGTTCGAGTTTAATCACCACCTGGTTTCTTGCTGCTTGCCCTTCGGCGAGAGCAGCGGTCTGCTCTATGACTTGGTTGATCTGGACTTTGGACTTCTCTGGTGTGGCTTTGGTGATGAGGGAACGAATGCGAGCAATGACTTCTGACGCACGGGTAGCGCCCTCTGTGGCACGCCCGGCTGCGGATCGTGCCTCAGCAAGATCCGGTTTTTCGCGAGACAGCCAAGCGACACAGGCATCCGCGTTTGCCACCACCGCCGCGAGCGGCTGGTTCACTTCGTGTGCTATTGAAGCGGTCAGTTCGCCAATGGTGGTGATGCGTGCGGCCCGAGTCAATTCCGCCCGGGTGGCTTGCAGCGCCTCCTCGATACGCCTCTGCTCCGCCATCTGTCTCTTAAGCTCCGCTGTTCGCTCGGCAACCCTCACCTCAAGCTCGTCACGAGCCTGTCGAAGTGCATCCTCGGTGCGTCTGCGCCACGAAATCAGTTGAGTCACTCCGATTTCACAGGCAACGAAGGTCACAAAGTAGGGCAGTTCGCGGGGCGTTACCGCAAAGCTCCGCAACGGTGGCGTGAAGTAGTACATCACCGCAAGCGTGCTACAAATCACCGCAAGCCAGCCGGGACCTGTTCCGCCAAGCCAAGTGCTGAGGATCACCGCTGCCGAGAAGAAAAACCAGAACGGATTGCCGATCGAGTCTTGCAGCGCCATGGACGCCAATAGAGCAAGGAACACCAGACCCACCGCAAGCCCGTAGCGAAACAATGCACTTCTGACCGCGGCTGTAATGTCGATCCGCATTTGTAGGATTCCAGAATGGACTTGAATTTTATAATACGCGCCGCAAACCGTGCGCCACCTTCAGGCCGTCTCGATGACTCAATCGGAGATCGCACCCCGATGCAGCGCGCGATCTATCGTGCCACCCAAAGACCGTCTGCCACTCGGAGCCGAGCCGGTACACAGTCGCTTGAGTCTATAATTTCCGGGCGACCCACACACCGGGAGTGAGGTCTGGGAGGCACCTAATCAGAAGATCGGCAAGCCGGAGAATCGCGAATAAGTAGTCGCGCACCGGTAGCCGGCGGCAGCTTTCCACGACCGAGAGAATCGCGGCAACCTTCGGTCCCGCTTGTGGACTGCCGATATGCAACCAATTCTTGCGGCCAAGAGCTACCGGACGCATCGAGTTCTCCGCCAAGTTAGTACTTAGCTCTAATTCGGGATACTCCAAGAAGCGGGTAAGCTTCTTCCAAAGCCCGAGCGCGTATTGGCAAGCCTTGCTGAGTGTGCTGGAAGGCAAAGCCGCGGACTGCGCTGCCTCGATCTTGCGGCGGATATCATCGAGAAGAGGTCCCGCTGTTTCCTGACGCCGGATATGACGCGCCGCAGTATTCAGCGTTTTGCGTCGAGCGTCGGCATCGACGGCAAACAGTTCGTCCACCTGAGCCACAATCGGGGTCGCAACTGGATTCTCCACCGGCACCAACCGGCCAGCCGAAGAAGTTCGTCTACGCCTTCTCTTCCAACGGCGCTTTTTCAGGTGGCGATCCAGTGTGCTGAAACTCAAACCACGGCTCTGGCAAAACTCGCTACGCCTCACACCGCTGCTCACAAACTCCGCCACCAACTGCTGAACTTCCGCGCGGGTACGTCGTTTGCGTGCTGACAACTCTGTTTTTGCGATCATTCGGACACTTCAATACAGACCCCGTCTGTCTAACAGGTGTGTTGGTCAGACGCTTACCGCCAGGGGGTTGAACCGGCGATGGGCTTCTATAGATAATTTCGCTAGGGTCATCGACCGTCACAATTTAATGTTGTGCCACTCGCGCGCAATTTTGCTCCCGGTCTAGAATTCACGACGCCGTAGCGTTGGTTTGCCGGCGCTCGAAAGGAGACTACTTATGAAATACCAGCGCCTAATGAATGTCCTCACGCTCCTGAATTTGGGAATCGTGATCTTCCTGTTGTTACCCCACATCGCATCTGTTAAGGCTGGTAGTAATGCGCCGGCTCTTCGAGGGAGCAGTCTTGAAATTGTCGATGCTCAAGGCAAGGTACGGGCCTCCATACAAATTCAATCCGAGGGCCCGGCACGCCGGGCAGACGGCTCCGTTGCAAAAGACGGCAAGATATACCCCGAGACCGTGCTCTTTCGGCTCATTCGGCCTGACGGGCGCCCATCGGTCAAGATCACGACATCGGAGCAGGGATCGGCGCTCACTCTCGGCGGAGGTATTGATCCTACCTACATCGTGTTGAACGCGGATGGCGGGACTCCTTCGTTGTCGCTGACAAATGGGGATGGCCGTCTGCAGGTCATCAAGCCGTAAGTGCAATCCGGAGAGATAACGTAAAATGTCTCGCACTTAATTTTCGGGAGCTTCAATCGTGAAACAATCGTTATCCATTTTCATCATGGCAGTGCTCAGTCTGGGCTGCGCGTGCGTATCTAAACTCTGCGCGCAGACGCCACGTTGGGCGGAGGAGAAGGCCAACACCTGGTATAAGCAGCAGCCCTGGCTGGTTGGCAGCAACTACATTCCCAAGTCAGCCATTAATCAATTAGAGATGTGGCAGGAGGCCACGTTCGATCCGGCTGAGATAGATAAAGAACTATCCTGGGCCGAAGCCATGGGCATGAATACGATGAGGGTTTTTCTGCACGATCTGCTCTGGCAACAGGACGCCATTGGTTTCCAGAAACGCATCGATCAGTTTCTGTCGATAGCTTCGCGACATCATATTCGTCCTTTGTTTGTGCTTTTCGACTCCTGCTGGGATCCGCTGCCCCATCTCGGTCCGCAGCATCCGCCGATTCCCGGCGTACATAATTCTGGCTGGGTGCAAAGTCCGGGTGCGGTGGCCTTGGCGGATCCGAATCAGTACGCGAGGCTGAAAGCGTATGTGCAGGGCGTCGTCGGAGCGTTCGCCAAAGATGATCGCATTCTGGCGTGGGATGTGTGGAACGAACCCGGGTCAGACAACATCGGAAGTTATCCCAAAGAAGAATTGAAAGACAAGCCCGCGCGCGTAGCAGCCCTATTGCCCAAAGCCTTTGAGTGGGCGCGAGAAGTAAATCCGACGCAGCCGCTCACCAGTGGCGTTTGGTCGGTTGACACTCGTACGGAAGATGGCGACCTGGGCGAATTGCAGTCGATTCAAGTGCGGGAATCGGACGTGATCACGTTTCACAACTACAGCTGGCCTGAAAACTTCAAGCGGGAAGTTGTTTGGCTAAAGAAAAAGTACAACCGGCCCGTCATCTGCACCGAATTCATGGCGCGGCCAATAGGGAGCACCTTTGACACAATCTTGCCTATCGCCAAAGCAGAAAAAGTTGGGGCCATCAACTGGGGATTCGTCGCTGGCAAGACGCAAACTTATCTTCCCTGGGAGTCCTGGCAGCATCCTTATATTCTCGACGAGCCGCCGGTGTGGTTTCATGAGATGCTGCATCCCGACGGAACTCCATACCGGGAGGCCGAGGTCAATCTTATTCGCCAGCTAACCGGTAAGCAGTAGTTTTCAGAAACATCTTCTGCGACGAATTCCTAGTCTGCCACGCCTGGCAGGATGCTGATCGCGAAAATCAACACGTGATCGTTATCAGGCAAACTGATGCTGCGTACCTTCTTCGCGTTGTCCAGGGCGAAGGAGTATCCGTAGACATGAAACGTGCGAGCGTCTTTGGAACCATTTCCGATGAGTCTATAGGGAACCGTTGCGGCCTCGCCCTCGCCTTTGTGGTGGCTCGGTTCGTACCAGTCGCTCAGACTCTGGGTGAAGGACGAAGTAGTCCCATCCGC
>Ga0181522_10001868_pt1 | contig 12349 bp, 6 predicted proteins | sample PEATcosm2014_Bin_27_FD_121103 | JGI IMG/M metagenome (GOLD analysis project Ga0181522, IMG submission 121103) | Peatland microbial communities from MTU Mesocosm Facility, Houghton, MI, USA - PEATcosm2014_Bin05_10_metaG | ecosystem: Environmental > Terrestrial > Soil > Wetlands > Peat | place...
CCTGGCCACGAAACTGCGGTCCACGGGGTGGATGTGAAGGTCGCGCAGGAGCTGCTCAGGCACCCGAACAGCAGAATCACACTCGACTTGTACACCCGTGCTGTGTCGTCGGAAAAGCGCGCAGCCAGCGGAAAAAAATTCGATTTGCTGATGGGAGGGAGCGTTTCCGTACCGTCGTCCGCACCGTTAAGCGCATAGGCGTTTTCGTGACCGGCTATAAATTGCACATTCCATTAGGAGTGTTGGTGGGCGCAGCAGGATTCGAACCTGCGACTTCCACCGTGTGAAGGTGGCGAATGGGTGACCGGTTGAGGCAAATAAAGGCGTTAATAGCCGGTGGGCCGGCAAAAAATCGGCACTCCGGGCGCTATTTGCTACCAAATTGCTACCAAAACGGTAAGGTGTCTAACCAAGTGGGTCGAGGGGCTGAGCCGTGGGGGGATCAGCCCTGGTAATTCTCGCAATTCCCACACTCAAAAAATCAAGTCTTTATTCGGTGGAGGGTGCGAGGAGTCGCGAATCCCCGGAAAGTTCGCACGTCGTGTGGATGGGCAAGTCAGGAAGGAGGAACTGGCAATTGAAACCGTTCATCCTGGCCCGAGGTTGGACCTTTGTCACCCGCAACAGCGAAGACTTTCGGTTCCTCCGAAAGGCCAGGCAGTGGCGGGCAATATGCAGGTGTGCCTCTTCACGCCGAGCCCGCAACAACCACTATCTGTCATCGAGAGACTTGGATCCGTTGCCCTCTCGGGGTTCCGGGCCGAAACCCGCAACAAGATATGAGATTCAAGATTCGGATCGCTTCACGCTCCGGGCTGACGCTCACCTGATCACCAGGCGCCGCGGCTTTCGGAGTGCAGCGGCTGAGGGAGAATTTGCCGTGCTGAACAGGAACGAGTAATCGGAGGCGTAGGAGGCAAGGGCGAGGATGTGGGCGGCGGCGATGTGGGCCTGAGAGGGCGGTGCGTGTGGATCGCGAGGTTTGGGAAGAAGCGCGGTGAGGCGGCTATGCGCGGCTGCGGCGGCGCCGGCGATAGGCGCGTAGCGATGGCAATCCATGCAGGTGTCCGTGTTCTGGAGATAGGTTTCCAGAGTGGTGTTGGCGACCTTCTCGAAGGCAGGGTTGGGCTGGGGGTCGCCGGAAGTGAGCGGAGTCCTGGACGCGGGAGGAATGGACGATGGATTATTGGCCCAGAGGACGTCGACGAGCTGGTAGTTCTGAAAGACCGACGAAGGATTGGCCTGGGCGATGAGCGCCTGAGCCCATGCATTGATGGCGACGATGTTGTCGGTGGAGCTCGAGCTGAGCGGGTTCTCGCGGACGACCTGGATGGGAGCGGACATGGGGTCGGCGGGCTGGTGTGGGAAATAAGGCGTGCTGGGCGTGGCTCCGTCGACCTGTGCATTGGGCGTGCACTGGTAGTGATCGGAGCCGGGAATGCAGTTGGCGTTATAGAAGGCATACCAGGGCAGGAGCTTGCCGCCGGAGATGTCGGAGATGCTGGGGGCGTTGTTGACGTGCTCGAAGGTTGCCCAGATGAACTGCGGGCTGCGGCCGGTTTTGTGGATGATGTGCAGGCCGGTGAGGCCGACGGTGACCAGCTTCGGCTCGCTGGAGTTGGGATAGACGACCCAGGCTTTGGAGGTTTTGTAGAGCGGCCAGATCTTCGGATCGGGGAGCTCCAGCCACGAGGCTTTCAACTCGATGGAGCCAATGCTGGTGGTTCCGCTGGTATTGTCGGGGAGGTTGAGGCCGGGCTTGACGACAAAAGTCTGCTGCGTTTGGGCGTTGTAAAGGCCGTTCTGGTCGATGTAGTCGAATTCATCCTGGTTCATGCGGATTTCAAACAGAACGATGATGCCGCTTTGAGCGGTGAGCCAGGCTCCGTTTGAGCCAGCGAGTTCGAATTCGGAGAGTTTGATGGGAGAGTCGGCGTCCTTGGAGAAGGCGGAGAGGAGCTTTGGGGGTGCGCCATGCGATTGGCCCGAGAGGAGCTCCCGATCGGAAAGAGCCTGGAACTTTGCAGGAACAGTTTCGCTTAGGCTGCACCAGGCGCTGGGGGCGGCGGCGTCGGGAAGGAAGACATCGGTGTCCTGCTTGTAGAGCTCCCAGACTTTTGGCGTGGTGTCGCTGGAGTTGCCGAAGCTGGAGGGGGCGGCCGAAGAGTCAGCGGCACAGGTGACAGGGTTGCCGGCCCAGTTCAGGGCAATGAACTCAGCCCAGGCAAAGCAATTGGCGTTGGGCTGCGAGTTAGGCGGGGACATATCGGCGGGAATGGTGGAAGTAAGCACGGTGTAACTCGGGCAAGGGGACGGAGCGGCAGCGGGGCCTGGCTGCAGGAGAGAGGCAGCGCCTACGATGGAGCCGGTCGACGGGTATGCAGCGAAAAACACGGCGAGGCCGGCGAGCAGAACGGTAGCGGACAACAACAGAGTGAGCCGGGAGCGGGAAAGTCGCATGTGGGTGTCTCCTTGCGGGCGTTGCGTGATGGGCCGAGGCGAAGGGAGTGCGTCCCCTCGCCCACGGTGGCGGTACAGAGCGCGCTTCAGGATACGTAAATGAGGGCCGGCGCGGCGGGTCCGGGCTGCTGACCAGGATTGGCGATCGCGACCCCGCGCAGGCCAGGTTTCGCCGATGGGGAGACAACGCCGGATACCGCCAGCACGAGGTTCTGGCTGGGGTAGGAGTTACCAGGCGGCGCATAAGTCACCTGCGTCAGGCTGATACTTGTGAACTGGATGTCGCCGCCGTCAGCGATGGCGGTGGGCAGTTGCGTACCTTGCTGCACGGCGTCCAGGCATACCAGCGCCGCGGTGAAGGTCTGACCTGGCTTGACGTGCATGGGGACGATCACGGTGTTGCTGGCCAGGCTCATCTGTACACCGGTTGGGGTTTGGAACTGTTTGCTGTAGTAAGCGTCCCAAAGATTCTGGTACATCATCTGCACGGGTTGCGAGGTGATGGTGGCGGGAGTACCGACGCAGGGTAAGGCCGGGATTTTCACTCCGGGAGGGGGAGGAATGGGGCGCGCGAACAGGGCGATGTTCATGGTCTGCGCGATCTGGCCCGCGTAGGTTATCGGGGAAGAAACGCCGTTCAGGCGAATGGCGATGTCGCCGACCGTGAAGCTGACGCCGGCCTGAATCCACGATGCGGGCAGTTGAAACGCGACGTGGAGGATGAAATTGCCGGGAAAGTTCTGCCCGGTAATGGGGTCGACGATGGTGGTCTGGCCGCGCACCACCTGCCAGCAATCGGCAGCTGTGGCTCCAGCGGGAAGTTTGGGATCGTTGGGAAGCGTGTACGGGGTGAAGTCCGGCGCCTGGATGTAGAGTCCGACGGGATCGGCGAGAGAGGCATAACTTTGCGGCGGCCCACCCACGGTTTGATTGACGCCCGCCCCGATGTGCGGATCGCTGTTACGGTATTCCTGGCCGTACTGGCTGCAGCAAATGAGCGCCTGCTGGTCGTTGTTGCCGATGGTACGCAGGACGGTGGCCGCTCCGGCCAGACCCATCTCCGTCTGCAGCGTGTTGGGCGTGCTGGTGAGGTGCATGGCGCCGCCGGTGGCCTTGACCCCGGCGCCGCGGGTCGAGATGGTGCCGTTATTCCATCGGTTGAGCGGATTGTAGGCCGGCTTCCCGGTGGATGGATCGATCACAACTTTGCCGCTCGAGTCGGTGAGGTAAAGATCCTGAGGCGTGACGGTGACCGCGTCAGGGCTGCCGGGCGGCAGGCCCGCACTGAGCGTCTGCGTGTATAGCTGCGCGACGCGTTCCGGGCTGATCCTCCACAGCGAATACCAATACTCGGGGTTCTCGCAGGTGAAGTCGATGCGCGTGATTTTGCCCTGCGCATTGCGGGTCACGGACCACTCGCAATATTCGTCCAGCCAGCCGCGTGGGCCGTAAGGCCCATAAGGTTTCAGAGAGCCTTTCCAGTCAGCCTGCGGACAAAGGGATGAGGGTATCTGGGGAAAGGTCTGCTTTTTACCGCCGGCATTGTAGTAGCCGTATTCGGCGAGCTGATAGATATCGTCGAGGGGCAGGTTATTCGGATTGGGGGGAGGATTTTGCGGCTGACCGGCGAACTGAATCAGCCGGTTGGGAAGAGGCACCCAGGCGATCGCCGCTGCCTGCGTACCCGGCGGGACATTGGTCACGGTGGGGTTGTAGTAAGAGGTTTGGCTGGCGGCATAGGTCGTGTTCCACGGATTTCCAAAGATTGCCTGTTGCGTGAAAGCCTGAACGTTGTTGTTCCACAATGCGTTCAGCTCCGCCTGCAGTTTGGGCTGATCGAGGAGGTCCTGAACCAGGGCAGGCGTTGAAAAGCTCTTGAGAATCGGCATTTCATGATCCTTTCAGGGGTGGGGTGCACATCGATTTCCAATAACCGGGTGCTCGGCGGCGCGGCCTTTTCGGTGGATGGGCAGGTTCCACCGCATTGGGCATCGCCACAGCGTGGGTACCGCGAGTGAGTCAAGGTCAGAGAAGCGATATCCGCCAACGCAACCCAGCAGAGGCTGCGCAGCTCAGATGGAGCGCCCTCGAAACATCAGGTCCGATGGATTGCAGGGCTGGCCTACGAGGGTGCCCTGTTACGGGAATCGCGACTATGCGCGCTTGCTACAGATGAGCAGAATCAAGGGAAGGGAAATCAAGCACTCGATGCTCAGGAGAAGCCTGAAACTTCGGTCGAATAGTAGCGCACTCCGCAATCCAAACGCAATGACGAATAGGTGTTTTTTTCGGGCAAGTGGCCGGTCTCCTGGAACTTGTGTTCGGGTTACTCGATGTCCACGAAAAAGGAAGGTCAGGGACGGTGGGTCCAGAAGGCAGCGCCGTGGTGGCTCCAGCCGATCTTTGGTAGAGCGTCGTTCCACAGATCTATCGGATCTTAATAAGCGCCGACGCGATCAGCCGCATCCAGAAAACGCTCCGCCGTCGCGCTATCGGTGCGGAAGTTGGCATCGTCAAGCGCGCTCTGAATTGCTGCGCGACCTCATGCGCGTTCGGGACCGCGTTAGATGGCGAGAAGCCGAGGTTGAACGAAGCCGCTTTGCGGCGGACGCTTGCGCGCGCGGCTGAGCCAACATTGATGGCTGGTTATTAGGTTGAGTCGCAGGGAGGGAGGACTTCTCTGCGATTCGGGGTCGACGCGTTGGTTCATCAACCTTCTGAGGCACACAGGATGATTGAAGCCCGTTTCCGGGGGAGTCAGCGAGCCGTCACCGACGCTCTCAGACACCGCCGCACTTTTACGCACTTGCCAAACATCAGCAGTGGTGAGGTAATCATATCCGGCTTGATCAGTTTCCTCGCAGAATCAGGTCTGTTCATCATGCGGAACACGTCCTTGGTTCACGCGAAGTACTTGGCTCATATGTCCTTTAACCAGACCCGATCGCCCGGACAACCGAGAAACAGGCGCCCACACACGAGATTTGGACGCGAATTTCGAATGTTTCTCAAGGCTGCGGGATTCCCACTTCGCGCTTTTCTTGTTGATGACGTCAGGAAGGTCGATCTTTGCCCCAGGTGGAAGATTTCGAGAAGGGTGGGATTCGAGAGACTCAGGGGCGACGGTGGTATGACGGAGTCACTCGCCGTAACCTGGGCCGAACGTGCTCAATATTTCCTGGACAGGGGACTGGCGAAGGCGGCCAAAGAAGGGCGAACGATTCAATTCGGGGAATTCAGCTTTATAGATGTAAACGAGGCAGAGAAGCCTCGCGTCAGCGCTGCAAAACTAATAGTTCTGTATGAGTCGAGCAGGGATGTTCAGCCTCGCCACGCTGCGAGTCTTCAGGAGCGTCGCCCATCTGCCAGGAAGGCGCTGCTCATCGTTCTTCCCGAATCCATTGACGAATTAACGGCAAAGAAGGTGCACGAGACGCTTCTGCGCTTGTTCGGAAGCATTCCTATTGAGGTGATAAGAGTGACTGAGGGCTGCACAGAAATAACTGTAATGGTTCCACAGGAAAGACTTCAGGATTTGTATGATCTTATCGACGAGGACGAGCAGCTCCGCGAGTCGATTCACGTGCAGGAAACCTTCGCGCCCCCGGAAAACCGGCTGGGCAGGTTTCTCTATCTCCCCGGCAAACCCATAGATCTGACGTCTGCGAACGCCGCGACGATGTTTGCTCCCATTTGGCGACGGGCGCAAGTGCTTGAATGGATCATTCGGCCGTGGCGGCGGCTTAAATGGCTCTTTTCTCCGAGTATCCGTTCAACTATCGGGCGAGACGTGATTTATGAGAGCAACTCGCGGGCATACGCCGCTGTCCTTCGCGACCGCTGGCGATCGCTCCGCGCCGATCTCGTAATGGCATGTATCATCTGGCCAGGCTTCTCCCTCGTCCTGATCGGGCTCGTGCTTTTTCTGGCTCGCCCTCTGCTGCCTGCAATCGACCCCCTCGCCGGAATTCTGTCCGGACTGATTCTCGCGCTGGCGGGGGCCCAGATTTGTTCGTCGGCTTTGAGCCCCATTGCTTGCGGATCGGGCACAATTGCGATGTGCTGGGCATTCGGCCTTGCCAATTCCATTGCGATTGGCTCTCTGCGATCTGCGGGTGTCTTTAGCCGCTCCCAGATTCACAAAGACTTCTTCATCTCAGTCACCGGGGGAATTGTGGGCTTGTCCGCGCCAAACTGGCAGGGACGCCTTTCCCCGCATCTGATCGTCCTTCTCTTAACCGGGATCGCCTCCGCCATTGCGGTATCCGGGTGGCTGATGGCCCAGCCAGCCCAGGCCGGCCCGCCCAGACAGATGCCCTCCGGAGCCATCGCGCTCGGGGCTCTGGCAGGTTCAGCAATGGGTGCCGGAATCGGCCTTGTGCGGCTCATCTCCTGGGCCCTGAGCCAGCTGGGATGTCCCGAGGCCGCCGCTTTCATCGTCGCATTTGCCCTCATCGGCAGCCTCGTGTTCATGCTCACACTCAGGTTGCAGATTCCCCACATGCACAATCGAACCCTTTCTGGTTTTGGTGCCGCTTTTGCTTTGATATCCACCGTTCTGTGCGGCCTCACATACTTTAACGCCGGCGGTAGCTTCGGGCTGTTGGCTCTTGCCGCTTCCAACGGTGTTTATCACGCAACGTGGTTCACAGCGGCCTCGGTTGTTGGCAACCGGTTCGGATCAGCTCGGGCTGCCACCATCGCAACCACCCTTGAGGGCGCTGTAGGATTCACGGCTTTTGTCGTGTTCCGTATGCTCGGTGTGTGACGATGGACCCCGGCATGTCCTGGATCGTGTGGCTCGCAGCCGGACTTGCCTGGCTCACTTCTTGGGCTATCCTCATCGCAGCTTGTGCATCGAGAAAAGACGGCGATGCAGCGGTTCGGGTCGTCGGCATTCTGCTTCCTGTATTCTGTGCCGCGACTTTCCTGGCTGCGTTTTTGGCCCTCCATAAACGCGGCCCTGTCTTCCATAACATTATCCTCTGGACCCACCATGCCAGCATCCTGCTTCTCTTTCTCTTTCTCGTCGTGGCGGAGTATCTGCAACTTGAAGCATGGCTGCGAACTCGACGCGGCTCCTCCGCGGCTTCGGTCGCTCAATGTATCCGCGCCCTTTGGGGGCTCAGCGAAATTGCGCCGGCCCCCATTGCGCTCACAATTTTTCTGACCGGCCTGCGTCTCATTTGGGATATACCCCAGCTGAATTCCCCGGCAAACGGCTGGCTGTCGATTCTGATTCTTGCATTCAGTTTCTTTTTCTGGGACGGAATGCTCGGATATCGACCGATCGTAAGACAGCTGTGGAACGAGTGGAAGCGTCGAGAAGAGCAATCCGCCCAATCTTCCGGAACGCTCTCTTTTTCGCAGGGCAGGGTGGGTGCCGCCCAACTGTTTCTTCACTTTCTATCATGGCCGTTCGTCTTCTTAGTTGGACTCAAACGGTGGCCAACAACCACGTTCCTGTCGCAGCCCATCCGCATTTCTATGAAGTACATGCTGTTCCTGCCGGATGGCTGGCCAGGAGTTATAAGTGCCGTCCTGTTGTGGACCTTGGCCGGCATTCTCGTGTCCGCAGTCCGCACTGCGCTCTACTTAAGACGTGTCGCTGGCGCCGTCGCCGTATCCTGATAATCAACAACTTAACGCCCGCACTTTTGCGCACTAGTGCTCTCGTAGGCATTCCGCCTATAGTGGGTCCGCTTTTTGGGGGGGTGCGTATGTCATATCCAATGTGGCGGGTTCTTAGCTTTGGTTCTGATCCTCTTCTAAACACCAACTGGAATCATTGGTACCGCTGTTATCTGTCTTACGCGTCGCGCGTAACGCCGGTGTCGCTGGCAGCGCTGCTCCTGACCCTCGTCTGCCTTCCCATTCGAGGGCAATCCAGCGGAACGAGCACAGTCCTCTACTCCGCGGCGGATCTCGGCAACGGCACGGTTGGGACTGCGATCAACGATTCGGGCACGGTGGTCGGATCCGCATATGACAGCAACGGCGTCGGATACCCTTTCACTTACAGCCAGGGTAGCTTGACTAATGTCACGGTGGCGGGCATTCAGGGCGCCTCACTGGCATCCGGCATCAACAATCAAGGGGTTATTGTTGGTTCCGGATTTGTGAATCCCAACACGACCGCGCAGCCCTATGTGAGTTTTATCGGCACTGATGGCGCCTTTCAGATTGTCTCTAGTCCTGGGGGGACTACTGGCGTCTCAGGCATTAATAACAATGGCGTAGCCGCAGGGGGATTCGCACTCAACTACAGCAATTTCTATTTCGATTCGTTCATCTACAGTGGCGGCACCTTTGCGGATTTGGGAGCTTGTGAGACGTCATGGGTCAACTATGCCATGGCGATTAACGACGCGGGCACGGTGGTTGGGTACTGCTCCGATCCAGGGGAAAACCATGGAGCTAATGCATTCAGTTTCAGCAACGGCACATTCACCCTCCTCGGTTATTTGCCCGGCGGAACCCAATCAGATTCCCTCGCCATTAACAATGCCGGAACTATTGCCGGCTGGAGCACCATCGCTACTGGTGCCACCCACGCCTTTAGCTATAGCAATGGCATGATGACCGATCTGGGCACATTGCCCGGACTCACCGATTCCGAGGCGAACGGAATCAGTGACATCGGCGAAATCGTTGGCTATGCTTCTGATACTTCCGGGTTGAGCCTGGCCTTTGTCGACGTCAATGCCACAATGGTCGATCTGAATACCGTACTGTTACAGCCCATCGGAACCACATTGACCAATGCCGTAGCCGTCAACAATAACGGCCAAGTTGTGGCCCTGGGAAGTAATGGGCACACGTACCTGCTCAGTCCCACCTCCGTCACGCCCACAGTCACCTTCACGGGCGCACCGGCCAGCGCTCCGGAATACTCTACGTTCATGGTCGTTGCAACCACTAACTCCGGGGCCACGCCAACCATCACCGCGAGCAGCCATTGCAGCATCAGTGGCTCGACGGTCACCATCACAGCGCCCAGCGGCATATGCCTGCTGACTGCGACCTGGCCAGCCCAGGGCAGCTATCTGGCAGCTTTGCTCAATCAGTCAACGGCGGCGGAACCTCCAATTCCAACTATCGCCTGGCCCACACCGGCAGCTATCACCTATGGCCCCCCGCTCAGCAACTCGCAGCTCAACGCCACTGCATCCTACAACGACGCTAAGGTCCCCGGCACCTTCAACTATACTCCCGCCAAAGGCGCGGTCCTCGCTGCTGGTACGCAGACCCTCTCGGTACTGTTTACGCCGACCAATACCACCGCCTTCAGCCCGGTCACGGCATCAGTTTCCCTCCAGGTGAACCAGGCTGTTCCGAAGATCACCTGGAACAAACCAGCTGCTATCGTCTATGGCACCCAGCTCAGCAGCATCCAGCTCGATGCCACTGCCTCTGTGGCTGGCTCCTTCCTGTACTCGCCCGGCGCCGGTGTCGTCCTCACCGCCGGAGTTCAGACTCTCTCTGTCACCTTTACACCCGCCGATTCCATCGACTACACGCAGCAAACCGCCACCGTCAACATCACCGTCAGCAAAGCGACGCCGCCCATCACCTGGACCTCACCCGCACCCATCTCCTACGGCACGGCGCTCGGCCCCACTCAGCTCGACGCCACTTCCGCCATACCTGGGACCTTCACCTATTCGCCGGCGCCCGGAGCTGTGCTCGCCGCCGGCACCCAGACTCTCAACGCTACTTTCACCCCAACCGACACCACCGACTACACCACCGCTAAGACCTCCGTTTCCATTCAGGTCACCGGCTCCACTCCCACGATCACCTGGCCAACGCCGGCCGCCATCACCTATGGCACTCCTCTCAGCGCCACTCAGCTCCATGCATCCGCTGCTTTCAACGGCGCCACAGTCCCCGGCACCTACACATATTCGCCTGCCAAAGGCACCGTGCTCCCCGCAGGCATGCAGACCCTCACCGTCGTCTTCACCCCTTCCAATACCAGTAACTACTCCTCAGTGACCAGTTCCGTGGCGCTCCAGGTCAATCCGGCTACGCCGAAACTCACGTGGAGCAAGCCAGCCGCCATCACCTATGGGACTCCACTCGGCGGCGCTCAGCTCGACGCGACCGCCTCAGTGCCCGGTTCTTTCCTCTACTCGCCCGGCATCGGCACAATCCTCACCGCCGGTTCGCAAATCCTCTCCGTTACCTTCACCCCGACCGACGCGACGGACTTCCAAAGCGTCAGCGGCACTGTGACCATCACGGTGAGCAAGGCCACGCCAACGGTTTCAATGGCCCCATCACCTTTGAGTATTTCGACTCTGCAGTCGCTGTCTGTCATCGTGACGGTAAGCGCGGGATCGGGGGGCGCTACCCCAACTGGTTCCGTGCTGCTGACCAGCGGCAGCTATAGCTCCGGAGCCGCCACGTTGAACGGCGGGAGTGCAACAATCACCATCCCGGCAGGGTCGCTCAAACTGGGCAACGACACTCTGAGAGTCACCTACTCGCCCGACATGACCAGCTCTTCGTACAACAGCGCAATTGGTACAGCATTGGTAACGGTGACACAAGCCCCGGTAACTGCCACACCGACGTTCTCACCACCAGGTGGCGCCTATTCGGTTGGCCAGATGGTGAGTCTCTCGGACACGACGCCGAACGCAACGGTTTGGTACACCACCGACGGCTCCACTCCAGTCGCCGGCCAGGGCACGGCAGTAGAATTCACAGGTGTGCCGGTCCCGGTCAATGTCAACACCACGATCAAGGCGGTGGCCACGGCAAGTGGCTCAACCACCAGCAGCGTGGCCTCCGCAACCTACAGCTTCGAAACTGCAATCATGCCGGCCACAGGGCTAATCGGCTTTTGGACTGGCAATCACACTGCCGCAGACTCGTCGCCGACAGCCAACAACGGTTCCTTTGCGGGAAACTATGTGCCCGGTCGTCCGGGGAGCGGCGCTGCCTTTGATCTTTCCACAGGAACCGTGACAATCCCGAACAATCAGGTCTACGACCTGTTTGTAAGTTATCCAGGTTGGACTGTCGGATTTTGGTTCAACACAAACGGCATCGCTCCAAACGGAGGCAACGATTTCTTTATGGGTCAGGATGACGGCTCCGGATACCAACCAAAGTGGTTTATCGACTACGGCTACACCGTGTACGGGCCAAACCAGGACTTTGTCTGGCACGTAAACGACTACAATACCGAAAGACTGTTTCTGACTTCGAACGCGGTTAACCCAATCCCTGCTGGCTGGAATCAGCTAACCGTTGTTGTCGATAATACGGGCAGCTCGGTTACGTTCTATTTAAATGGTCAACAGATCGGCTCGGATTCGTTGCCGCCTTACGTCCTGGAGACAGATGCTCCGCTCGTCTTCGGCGAGGTCGAGGGGTTGACATTTACAGGCCTGATGAACGACGTAACGATTTACAATCGCGCGTTATCTGCACAGGAGGTCCTGACTCTTGTTGACTCCACCAGATGATTACCTGCGTTCGTCAAAATTCGGAATGCGATATTTGGCATCTCTGTGTATTCCCGGCTGCAGTAAGCCCTTGAAGAACCAGAACGCGGCGACACCCCTTAGTCTGACCGCAGCCGCAGGGGCAGAGGTCCAGAGCAGGGAGTTGCTCGCCCTAATCCAGTCGGGAGAGGTTTCGGCCAACCACGCCGCTCGAAGGCCGATGAGGGCCGTCAATAGTTGAAAGAATCACGGTCCAGGAGACTGGAATTCAATACAGGCAATGGGGATCTGCCGTACGCTTACGGAATTCCTGACTTCTATCGTGTCGAAGCCGGCACGTCCCAGGTCACGACCTTGCCGAAGAAACGGCCCGAAGTTTATGTCACGAATGGGGTGTTGTGAGGGAGTCAGCGATTTTGCTCGAAGCGAGA
>Ga0181522_10001870_pt1 | contig 12347 bp, 9 predicted proteins | sample PEATcosm2014_Bin_27_FD_121103 | JGI IMG/M metagenome (GOLD analysis project Ga0181522, IMG submission 121103) | Peatland microbial communities from MTU Mesocosm Facility, Houghton, MI, USA - PEATcosm2014_Bin05_10_metaG | ecosystem: Environmental > Terrestrial > Soil > Wetlands > Peat | place...
GGCCGCGATTGAGTGCAGAGGGTTCGCTCAGTTGCTGAGGCGATTTGGTGGACCTGGTCGGGATCGAACCGACGACCTCTTCCATGCCATGGAAGCGCGCTCCCAGCTGCGCCACAGGCCCACAGGAAGGACTATTCTATTCTCAGGGAGCGGAATCGATTCGTCAACGAACCGAAGTGCCAGGATTGCCTGACCGAAATTGCTGGTGGGAGTGGGGTTTGGCGGGGGTGGGTGCGTTGCGATGGAAGGTTCCGGCCTAATCTGGCAACCGCGTGGAATGTAGATGCATCGTCCTGGTCATATGTTCTTCACTCGTCTCTCGATGGCGTTGCTGACGGCAACGCTTTGCTGGTCCGTTTCCGCGCAGAGCGCCGTTGCTCCCGGGGATACGGCGACCTCGGTATCCGGAACGCTGCGACCGGCGCTGACGCAGGTGGGCCAGTCGGTGGGCGGGCTGACGATCAAGCGCTGGAAGGCGCCGAACGAAGTAAGGTCGGCGGCGGACGCGGACGTTTCGTCGATCCAGCGGGACCTGAACGGGACGCTGGCGGGGCTGTTGCAGCAGGCGGATTCGGCGCCGGGTTCGGTGCCGGCGGCGTTCGCGGTTTATCGCAACGTGGACGCGCTTTATGACACGCTGCTGCGGGTGGTGCTGACGGCGAACCTGGCGGCGCCGGACGAAGAGGCGAATTCGCTGCAGGGAGCGCTGGCGACGCTGGAGAGCGCGCGCTCGGTGCTGGGCCAGTCGATATTGAATTCGTCGCAGGCCCAGGAGACGGAGCTGACCCGAATCCGGATGGCTTTGGCCAAGGCTGCGGCGGCGCCGCGGACTCCGACCACGACGACGGTAGTCGACGATGGTCCGGCGGATAAATCGTCGGCGAAGAAACCGCGGACGTCGACGGCGAAGAAGCCGAGTTCGACGGCAACGAAGCCGGCCGGTTCGAGCAGCGGCTCGACGCCGCAGTAGCTGGGTCTGGAGCCTGGGAGCCTGGAGCTGGGCGCTGGGAGCAGCCGGTGGCCTCTACCGGAGCCGAGCCCCGGATGTCCAGGACGAGACCGAGGACGAGGCCTGGCTCGACGGCCGCCAATTGGCCGTTTCAGGCGACGGGCGATCGGCACCGGAGTAATCCTTTTAGAATCTTTGGCGCGAATTCCGGGAACTCTGCAGCCTGCTCCCGTGTCTAAGGGAGGAGAGTGAGCGAGGTGTGACCCGGGGCGGCGCGCCGAACGGGCGTGCCGTTTTCCGGGACAGCGGAGCGCACAAAAGTCTAACAGGCGTGGCTTTGTTGCTGTTAGGCTGAGGGAGCAGAGGGATGCAGGCGGGCACAGCCGTGGGAAATCTGGCAGGCGTCATCGGTGTTCGTCCCGACGAAGCTGCGGTGGTGGAGCAGCTGAAAGCGGGTTCCGAGGAGGCGTTTGCGTGGTTGATTTCCCGCTACCAGCAGCCCCTGTACAGCCTCATCTATCGCATTCTTCCCAATCCCGGCGACGCTGCTGACATCACCCAGGAAGTTTTTGTTAAGGTTTTTCGCGGGATCGGGCATTTTCATGGCGAAGCGAGTTTGCGGACGTGGATTTACCGCATCGCGCTGCATGAAGCGCTGAACCAGCGACGCTGGTGGTCGCGGCATCAGCGGCAGGAAGTGACGATCGAGCCGGAGAACGAGAATCAGTATCCGTCGGCGAGCGAGAGTCTGGTCGATCCGCACCAGTCGCCGTTCGATGCCGCGGCGCATGCGGAGATCGCGGCCCGCGTCGAAGCTGCTATTCGCCAGGTGCCCGAGCCGTTCCGGACCGTGGTGGTGCTGCGCGACATTGAAGGATTCGGATACGAAGAGATCGCCGAGATCATGAACGCGAATCTGGGAACGGTGAAGTCGCGGCTGATGCGTGGCCGCACACACCTGAAAAATCTGCTGGCTCCGTACATGGAAGCGGCCCGGCAGAAGCCGTCTCGTCCTGCGCCTGTGACGCGCGCCTGCTCCGTTGAGGAGGCCATATGAGTTCGTGCAGTACAGTTCGTTCGCAGTTTTCCGATTACCTGGACGGCCATCTGACCGGAGTGGCGATGCAGTCGGTCGCGGGTCATCTGGCGAAATGCGGCAAGTGCGCGGCGGAGTTCGATCAGTGGCGGAGCATGCAGCAGTCGTTGGCGAATCTGGGGCCGGCGCGGCCGCCGGCGGATCTGGCGCTGCGGATCCGCGTGGCGCTGTCGCAGGAATTGTCGAAGACTCCGCAGAACGCGCTGGCGAGCTGGAAGGTGCGCTGGCAAAATTCGGTGGCTCCATTTCTGCTGCAGGCTTCGGCTGGACTGGCGAGCTCGCTGGTGCTGGTGGGCACCATGGCGTTCCTGATCGGGGCGTTTGCTCCGCCGGCGCCGGCGGCGGCGCGCGATGAGAGCGCGACGAGTCCGCGATTCCTCTACTCGACGGTGGAGGCAAATTCCGGAACGATCTCGGGCAAGGGCATTCCGATCACGGTGGAGGTTTTTGTCGACACGCAGGGGCGGGTCTACGATTACGACATCGTGGCAGGGCCGAATGATCTGGCGACGCGCGCGGAGCTGGAGACGCTGCTGCTGTCGAGCAAGTTCCAGCCAGCGCAGTATTTTGGGCAGGCAGTTCCCGGAGTTGCGCTGCTTTCGTTTGCCGGGGTTTCGGTTCAGGGGTAGCGGAAGCCGGAAGCCAGTAGCCAGTGGCCGGTAAGCAAAGGCCGGGAATGAAGTCTGGAGCACGAAGAATCGAAAAAGCAGAAAAGGCTCAGCGTTTGGCTGGGCCTTTTTTCATTTTCGCGGGGTGGCGATTCGTCACAAAACTCTTGTGCCTGTGACACTATTCTGGACATAGTATATTCAGATCACTATGGTGAGAACCGACGAGCGTCGCGATTTGTTTCCGGGAGCACTGGAGCTGATGATCCTGCAGACGCTGTATAGGAAGCCGATGCATGGGTACGCGCTGGCGCAGTACATCAAAGCCGTGTCCGATGAGCTGCTGCAGATCGAGGAGGGGTCGTTGTATCCGGCGCTGCAACGGATGTTAAAGGCGGGGTGGCTGGAGTCGGAGATGGGGATGTCGGCGCGGAACCGGCCGGTGCGTATCTATAAGGTTACGGCGGCAGGGGCGAAGCGGCTGGAGGCCGAGATTTCGAGCTTCGAGAGGATGTTTGCGGGGATCAGGCGAGTGCTCGCCTGATCCCAGCCGGAAGCGGGTAGCCCGTAGCCGGTAGCTAGTACGGGCTGGGAGCCGGGGAGACAGGAGATGAGAGACAGGAGCGGGCGGATGGGTGGGCTTTGGAATTTGTTTTCGCGGGGGCGGCGGTATCGGGAGTTGGCGGAGTCGGTGCGGGAGCATTTGGCGGAGCGCGTGGATGAGCTTGTGAGTGAGGGGATGGCGCGCTCAGCCGCGGAGTCTCGGGCTCGGCGGGAGTTTGGGAACGTGACTCTGATGGAGGAGCGGAGCCGGGAAGTTTGGCAGTGGCCGCGGGTGGAGAGCGTGTGGGTTGATCTGAAATATGCCTCACGCCAATTGCGCAAGACCCCGTCGTTCACCTTGACGGTACTGGTGACTCTGGCCCTGGGCATTGGGGCGAACACGGCCATCTTCACTTTGATTCATGCGGTTCTGCTGCAGGCGTTGCCGGTGCCGCACCCGGAAGAGCTGTACAGCCTGAGCGATGGTGTTGCGCGCGGCGAGACGGGCGCGTTGCAGGGAAAATTCAGTCTTTACTCTTATCCGCTCTACCGGGAACTGCGCGACAACACACCCGAATTCGAGCCATTGGCCGCGTATGAGTCCGCCGCCGGAGACACCATGAGCGTTCGGCGGGCAGGCGCACAAATTCCGGATCAGCATTTCATTGAGATGGTTTCGGGAAATTATTTCCCGATGTTTGGCGTGAACGCATTCATGGGGCGCGCGCTGGCGGCTTCCGACGATCAGCCAGACGCGGCTCCGGCAGCGGTGATGAGCTATCGTGTCTGGCAGAACAGCTTCCAGTGCGACCCCAACATCATCGGCAAGACGCTCTACATGAATGGGCATCCGGTCACTGTGGCCGGGGTCATGCCGTCCGGCTTCTTTGGCGATGCGTTGAGTCAGAATCCGACTGGGTTCTGGATGCCGCTGGCTCTCGAACCAGGTTTCAGAGGGCAGGGATCGATTCTCCATCGCTGGAATCAACACTGGCTGATGGTGGTGGGAAGGCTGCGGCCAGGAGTGCGTGCCGGCGCAGTCCAGGCAAAGCTGACGGGAGAACTGCAGCACTGGCTACAGGAGCAGCCCATTTTCGATCGCCAGCGGGAAGCGCTGCCCCGGCAGCACATCGAGATCATGCCGGCCAGCGGGGGTGTGTCGGCTCTGCGAACCCAGTATGCGCAGCGGCTGAAGCTGCTCATGGCCCTTTCGACGCTGGTGCTGTTGATTGCCTGCGCCAACGTCGCCAACATGCTGTTGTCCCGGTCCGCCTCGCAGCGTGTGCAGGTAGCCGTGCAGATAGCTTTGGGGGCATCGCGGTGGCGGATCCTGCAACAAACCGCCAGTCACGGGTTACTGCTTGCTGTTCTCGGCGGAGCGGCAGCCCTTGGGGTCTCCGTGATCGCGGCACGCGGAATCCTGCTGCTCGCGTTTCCGGGCACGAGCGAAATCCCGATCAGTCCCTGGCCATCGCTGCCGGTGCTGGTGTTCGCGTTTGCCGTCACGCTGATGACGGGCCTGATCTGCAGCGCGGCGCCGGCGCAACTGGCGATGCGCACGCAGCCGGCGCAACCTCTTCGCGGAGCCGGGCGCTCGGTCCGCAACAGCACGGAGCTGCCGCAGAAGCTGCTGGTCGCGGCCCAGGCTGCTCTTTCGCTGGTGCTGCTGGTGGCGACCGGGCTGCTGTTGAAGAGCATGCAGAATCTGGAGCGGCAGGACTTTGGATTCGAGACAGAAGGGCGGCTGGGGGTCGGAATCCTGAGACCGCTCGATCAATACAAGCCGGAGCAACTGGAAGGCTTTTACCAGAACCTTGAACAACGATTGAAAGCGATTCCCGGAGTCGTGAGCGCGAGCTTTTCCGACTACGGCCCGATGGAAGAGACCAGCGCGGATGAGCCGGTGACCATCCCGGGCGTCACGCATGTGCCGCAGCCCGAAGGCCGGCCCTGGCCGGATGTTGTGCACGTGAGCGCGGACTACTTCACCACGCTGGGAACAAAGATCCTGCGGGGCCGCGCCATCGATTCCGGGGATACGCCCTCAGCGCAACACGTTGCTGTGGTCGACCAGGCTTTTGCGAATCTTTATTTCCCCAACGTCGATCCGCTGGGGAAGCACTTCGGCATTCTTGAAGCGGCTCACAGCGGGGACTATGAGATTGTCGGTGTTGCCGAGAACGCGAAGTACGAAGATCCGCATGCTCGTCCATTTCCGACTTTCTTTCTGCCATTGCTCGAGACCGAGACCTATCAGGACAGCGCGGAGAACAGCGAGCAGTTAGCTCAGAATTATGTGGGCAGCATCCAGCTTCAGGTGCGCGGCACGCCGCAACGGTATGAGGAAGCGGTGCGGCGCGCTCTGGCCGAAATTAATCCCGATCTGACCATCTTCTCTGTTCATAGCCTTGCCGATGAAGTCGGGCTGAACCTTACCCAGGACACTCTACTCACCTCACTCACCATGCTCTATGGGCTCTTGTCCCTGCTGCTGGCGTCGGTTGGGTTGTATGGCGTGGCATCTTACGCAGTGGCACGCCGTACGAATGAAATCGGTATCCGCATGGCGCTGGGCGCAAATCGGCGGGATGTGGTTTCGATGGTGCTGCGCAATGCTTTGCAATTGACAGCGTTCGGGCTTCTGGTGGGCTGCCCGATTGCTTTGATCTGCGGCCACCTGCTCAGGAGCCAGCTCTACGGAGTCAGAGCCGGAGACCCGGCCATTCTTCTGCTGGCAATTTGTATTTTGGCCGGGTCGGCCTTCCTCGCAGCTTATCTGCCTGGGCGCCGAGCCGCGCGCATCGATCCCGTGCAGGCTCTGCGGGCGGAATAGGACCCTTTGCAGGGTACAGGGTGGAGGGTACAGAAACAGCACACCACGGAAAGCTCAGAGTTCACAGAGGCTTGAGGAGGGTGGCATGGGGGGCCTGAGGGATTTGTTCTTGCGGGGGCGGCGGTATCGGGAGTTGGCAGAGTCGGTGCGGGAGCACCTGGCGGAGCGGGTTGAGGAGTTGGTGGATGAGGGGATGGCGCGCTCTGATGCTGAGTTTCGGGCGAAGAGGGAGTTTGGGAATATGACGCTGATGGAAGAGCGGAGCCGGGAAGTTTGGCAGTGGCCGCGGGTGGAGTCGCTGTGGGCGGATTTGCGGCTTGCTGTGCGGCGTTTGGCGAAGGCACCTGGATTTGCCGCGACGGCGCTGCTGACGCTGGCGATCGGGATCGGGGCGAACACGGCGGTGTTCAGCGTGGTGAACAGCGTGTTGGTGAAACCGTTGGCGTATCCGCACGCCGACCAGTTGGTGGCGCTGCGGCTGGATGCTCCGGGGGCGGAGGGGCTGGCGGATTTTGCGAACGGACTGCGGTTGTCGAGCTCGATGTGTTACACGTTTACCGAACAGAACCGGACGTTTCAGTCGGTTGGGATTTGGTGGCCGAGCACGGCGAACGTGACGGGAGTGGCGCAGCCGGAAGAGGTGCACGCGATTCTGGTCAGCGATGGAGTGCTGGAGACGCTGGCGGTTCCACCGGCGGTGGGGCGGTGGTTATCGCATGAGGATCAGGATCCGCACCGCGCGGGACCGGTGATGCTGAGCTATGGCTACTGGCAGCGGCGGTTTGGTGGAGACCGCGGAGTGATTGGGCGGAACATCCAGGTGGACTCCCAGACGCGGGAGATTGTGGGGGTGATGCCGCGAGGTTTTCAACTGGTGCAGGCGAATTTCGATTTGCTGGAGCCGATGGCGCTGGATCGGAACAAGCAGATCCTGGCGGGATTCTCGCATGAGGGCATTGCGCGGATGAAGCCGGGGGTGACGCTGGCCGAGGCGAACGCGGATGTGGCGCGGATGATTCCGGTGTGGATGGATTCGTGGACGAATGGGCCGGGGACGAATCCGCACTGGTATGAGGTCTGGCGGATTACGCCGCACCTGGTTGGGCTGAAGACGGAAGTGATCGGCAATGTGAGCAGCGTGCTGTGGGTGGTGATGGCCACGATAGGGCTGGTGATGCTGATCGCGTGCACCAACCTAGCGAATCTGCTGCTGGTGCGGGCAGAGGCGCGGCAGATGGAGTTGTCGATTCGCGCGGCGCTGGGGGCGGGACGGTGGAGGATTGCGCGCGAGCTGCTGGTGGAGAGCGTGCTGCTGGGGTTGGCGGGCGGAGTTCTTGCTGTGGGCGTGGCGTATGGAGGATTGCAGCGGTTGCTGGCGATGGGGCCGACGAATTTGCCGCGGGTGGGGGAAGTTTCGCTGGACGGATGGTCGCTGGGATTTGCGTTCGTGCTGGCGGTGGGTGCCGGGCTGTTTTTGGGATCGATTCCGGTGCTGCGTTACGCGCGGGGTGGGCTGCCTGTTGCTGTGGGCGGTGGAGGGCGGACGGCGAGTGTGAGCCGGGAGCGGCACCGAGCGCGCAATGTGCTGGTGGTGGCGCAGGTGGCGATGTCGCTGGTGCTGCTGGTGAGCGCGGCGCTGATGATCCGGACGTTCGTGCATCTGCGGCATGTGGATCCGGGATTCACGGACGCGGAGCATGTACAGACGATGCGGATTTCGATTCCGCCTTCGCTGATTGCCGATCCGGCGATGGTGGCGCGAACGCAGAACGAAATTGTGGATCAGATGGCGGGGATTCCCGGAGTGCGTTCGGTGGGATTTGCGGTGGCGGTGCCGATGGAGGGAATCGAGCCGGACTGGAACCTGATTTACCGGGAAGGCCAGGCGGATCAGAACGACGATCATCCGCCGATGCGGCTGTTCAACTACGCATCGCCGGAGTATTTCCAGACGATGGGGACGCGGATGATCGCGGGACGGGATTTTACGTGGACGGATATACATGGGCCGGTGCCGGTGGCGATTCTGTCGGAAAGCCTGGCGCGGGAGTTATGGGGCAGTCCGCAGGCTGCTATGGGCAAGAGGATTCGGGAATTCAAGCCGTGGCATGAGGTGGTGGGGGTGGTGGCGGATGTACATGCGAATGGGATCGATCAGGCGCCGCCACCGACGGTGTACTGGCCGGCGAAGGGTGGCGATTACAAGGGCGACGATGCGATTGATTTTGCGCGGGCGGCGACGTTTGTGGTGAGGAGCGAGCGTGCGGGGCGCGAGGATTTTGTCAGCGAACTGGAGCACGCGGTGTGGCGGGTGAATGCGAATTTGCCGGTGGCGTCGGTGCGGACGATGGAGGAAATTTATAGCCAGTCGCTGGCGCGGACTTCGTTCACGCTGGTGATGCTGGCGATCGCGGGATCGATGGCGCTGGTGCTGGGAGTGATTGGAATTTACGGTGTGATCTCGTATGCGGTCTCGCAGCGGCGGCGGGAGATTGGGATTCGACTGGCGCTGGGGGCACAGCGAGGAGCGCTGCGCTGGATGTTTGTGCGATCGGCATTGGTGCTGACGGGAATTGGTGTTGTGATTGGGCTGGGCGCGGCAGCGGGGTTGACGCAGATGATGAAGTCGCTGCTGTTTGGGGTGAGCGCGATGGATCCGGCGACGTTTGCGGCGATTCCAGTGGTGCTGGTGGGGTGCGCGGTGCTGGCGAGTTATTTGCCGGCGCGGCGGGCGGCTCGGGTGAATCCGATGGAGGCGTTGCGGGCGGAGTGAGAGAGGGTACAGGGTGCAGGGTGCAGGGTGCAGGTTACGGACGAGCGTTCAGCGCCCAGCCCTCAGCGTTCAGGAAGAAATTTCCAGTCCACTCAAGCCAAACGTCGGCTTGAGTGGGGCACCCTGAGTTTTTCTACACACCGGAATTTTCCTATTTGACGCGGGTGGGCGAGGTGGCGGTGAGGGTGGCGAGCAGGTTGGCGGCGGCTGGTGGCGCGGGGTTGGCGCCGGAGAAGATGTCGGAGCCGCTGAGTTTTTTGCCGTAGATTTTCTCGTTGGAGTTTTCGTCGGGGCCGAGGGAGGTTCCGGAGAGCGAGATACCGGCGAAGACGCCCTGGGAGCGCGAATAAGAAAGCATCTCGGCGCCCATGGAGGCGTTGGTAGAAGCTTCGGCGGTGCGGCCCACGGGGCCGGCCGCGACGCTGGCGTCGGAGCCGAGCTTGGCTTTGCCGTTCATGACGGCGCGCGCGCCCTGGTCGTTCATGACGAGGATGACGAAGTCGGTGGCCTCGCCGCCGATCTGAAAGCCGACGCTGCCGCCGCTGGACTGCATCATGATGGGATCGCTCCACGCTCCATCGAAGTTATCGCCGCCGCGGCAGGTCATGATGCCGCGGCCGTATTGGGCGGCGACGATGAAGCCGCCTTTTTTAACGGAGGGAAGAACGATCACGCAGTAGGCCTTGTTGAGCAGGTCGTGGGAGATGCCGCTGGGGCTGTCGAGGAGCTCTTTGAGGACGTCGCCTGAGGCGGTGATGCGGAGGGTGTCGGCGTCTTCGTCGGCGGCGCGGGCGAGGAGGGGCGCGAGGAGACAGAGAAGGGTGAGGCCGGCGGCGATGCGGCGGCGAGACGGCTGGGTCATGAGGAGTTCCTTTCTTGCTTTGAGCCCGGATTTTTTGTGATCCGTGGAGGGCCGATGGGGCGAGAGATTCCACGGCTGTGCTTACTCCGATGCGGAGGGGGGGTGGCGTGGGTGCGAATTACGGCAAATATTGGGCGGGGATTTTGTCCGTGGCGTTTTCGGCTTGCCAGACGATTTCGATGACGTGCCAGCTTTGGCCATCGTTGATGGCCTGGATGGAGTTGATGCCGCGAGCGAGGGGCTTGCCGGCGAGGGTGGTTTCGTAGGTGCTCCAGAGATGGGCAATGGGTCCGAAGGACTCGGACTGATATTTGAGCTGGTGTTCGGTGATGACTTCGTCGTTGTTTTTGGCGACGGCGGCGATCCAGTCGTCGATGGTGAGGACGTGGGGGCCGATGGCGCGAACGGGGACGAGACGCGCGTCCGGGAGGAAGAGCTGGCGGAAGCAGGCGCGGTCTTTGCTGGCGGGACCGGAGATGGCTCTGTCGATGGCGGCGATGAGCTGGTCGAGGGTGTTGGTGGATGGGCAGGCGGCTGGGGTTGGCGCTGGCGCCGGCGCTGGGGTTTGGGCGTGGATGGGGGAGAGGGCGACGGTGCAGACAAGCATGAGGGCGAGGCGGCGCATGGTGGGAGTTTAATCGAGCGCTCGTCGCTTATGCGGGCGTGGTGGTGTGCTGCATTTCTTCGAGGATGGATTGGGCGGCGGCGGCGGGGTCTTTGGCCTGGGTGATGGGGCGGCCTATGACTAAGTAGCTGGCCCCGGCGGCGAGGGCGGCGGCGGGGGTGGCGATGCGTTTCTGATCGGCGATGTCGGCGCCGGTGGGGCGGATGCCGGGGATGACGAGGGTCGCAGCGGGGAAACGATGACGGAGAGCGGCTACTTCTTCGGGGCTCGCGACAAAGCCGTTGATGCCGGCTTCGGAGGCCGTGTCGGCGAGGCGGACGACCTGGGTTTCGGGGGAGTGGTCGATGCCGATGGCGGCGAGCTGGAGCTGATCCATGCTGGTGAGGACGGTGACAGCAAGGAGCTGCGGCGGGTTGGTGAGGCAGGCGACGGCTTCGGCAGCGGCTTCGAGCATGGCGGGGCCACCGGCGGCGTGGACGGTGAGGAGCTCGGCGCCGGTGGCGGCGGCGGAACGGACCGCTCCGGCGACGGTGTTGGGGATGTCGTGGAATTTAAGGTCGAGGAAGACGGAGAAGCCGCGGCAGCGGAGTTCGCGGACGATGGTGTTGCCTTCGGCGAGGTAGAGCTCGAGGCCGACTTTGAACCAGCGGCAGAGGCCCTGGAGCTGATCGGCGAGGGCGAGGGCGGGATCGGCGCTGGGGTAGTCGAGGGCGACGATGAGGCGGGGATCCATAAGAGCTAGCGTACAGCGCTCAGCGTTCAGCGTTCAGGAAAGGGCCCGCGTTCGGCGGTCGGGGAGCTGGGAGCTTGGAGCTGGGGGCTGGGAGCTGGGAGCTTGGAGCTGGGGGCTGGGTTCGGGCTGGGAGTGTGCATTCCAAAAGGGGACGGGCGTTGGTGGTGATGCCGGATTGGGACAGAGGTGACGCAGGTGCCGGAGATTCCGGTCAAGGTTTCGCTTTTTTCGCCGATGATCTTTTCGTTGGTTCTCTGCCCACTACCAATTGGCGTATCGGGAGGGCCAGGGGTTCAGCGGAGGAGAGTACGACATGCGGCGCGCGGTGCGACGGACTCTTGCGGTGGCGGTGGCGGCGGCGGTGCAACTGGCTGTGTGCGGGTGCAAGGTGGGGTCGAGCGCGGGAGATCCGGTGAGCACGCCGGTCGACAATGGGGCGATTCAGAAGAACACGATCACGGGGACGGTCACGTTCAAGGGGAGTCCGCTGGCGGGGGTGACGGTGACGCTGTTCCTCACGAACGACAACACGATCGCGCAGACAGCGACCACGGATGCGAACGGCGATTACAGCTTCACCGGGGTTGCGGATAGCGGAGATGTGGCGCCGGAGTTTCAGTTCTGGGCGGAGAAGGCGGGGTATGGGTTTTATCCGAGTCTGAGCGGCGGGGATGTGAGCGGGGATGCGGGCAGCGGGGCGAAGGTGATGCGCTGGGACTACACGGGACAGTTCCAGGGCAATGGGCAGACCGACACGGGAATTTACTTCACGGTGATCGATTTTGTGTCGCAGGCGAATCGGCCGCTGACGGGCGCGAATTTCCTGGCGTATGACGGGAGCAATCCGCGGGTGAGCCTGGCGGCTACGGGGCAGCAGACCAGCTATGTGGCAGGTGACGATGGGGCGGTGCAGAAGGGTGTGGCGTGGAGTTCGGCGCGGTTTACGGACAATAAGGATGGATCTGTAACCGACACGGTTACAGGTTTGGCTTGGCTGAAAGATGCGACGTGTTTGCCGGCGGGAACGTGGGCGGCGGCAATCGCGGAAGCAAACGGGCTGGCGAGCGGAGCGTGCGGGCTGACGGATGGATCGAAGGCGGGCGACTGGCGGCTGCCGAATCTGAACGAGCTGGAGAGCCTGGTGGATGTGTCGGCGGCGCATCCGGCGATGACGGCGGGGAATCCGTTTGCGCATATGACCGGCGGGATTTACTGGTCGTCGACGAGCTATTTTGGCGGAGTGCTCGGATCGGGGAGTGCGTTTGCGATCCGGATGGACGATGGGCGGACTATCAACGATGGCGTGTTGAATCTGAAGACGGCGA
>Ga0181522_10001871_pt1 | contig 12344 bp, 15 predicted proteins | sample PEATcosm2014_Bin_27_FD_121103 | JGI IMG/M metagenome (GOLD analysis project Ga0181522, IMG submission 121103) | Peatland microbial communities from MTU Mesocosm Facility, Houghton, MI, USA - PEATcosm2014_Bin05_10_metaG | ecosystem: Environmental > Terrestrial > Soil > Wetlands > Peat | place...
GCACCGTTCTCGCCGAGCAGTGCATGCACTTCGCCGGCGCGGAGGTTGAGGTCGACGGCATCGTTGGCGACAAGGCCAGGAAACGTCTTGGTGACACCGATGAGTTCGACGACGTTCCGCGCCGGCGCCACGGGCGCGGACGTCCGGTCTGCCTGCAGCATAGTCGAATGCGTCAGGTCATTTTCAAGCCGGAAACACCCTCGATCGGCCAGTCCCAATTGTAGAGCGCCATGTCGTCCATTTGCTGGCCCTTGGGAACGCGAACGGTACCTTTGATGTCCTTAATCTCGCCCACAAAGGGCGAATAGCCGCTTAGCATCTTCGTCCTGACATCGTCGGCCGCCTTGCGAGCGGCTTCCGGAACGGATTCACCCCAGGCATCGCGATCTACACCGTGCCCGAGGTCGAGCAGAATCTTCTGATCACCCTTCCAGGTGCCGTCGAGACGCGCCTTGACCTGTCCGACGTAGAAATCATCCCAGTTGACGACGATCGAACTGACATAGGATTTCGGGCCATACCGCCTAACGTCGGTATTCCACATCACTGCGGGTACCCCGCGCTTCTCCGCGACTTGCAGATAGGCGGCCTCGTCCATGATGCCGAACAGGAAATCGCAACCGTTGTCGATCAGCGCGGTTCCGGCCTGGGCAGCGGCCTGCGGATCGAACCAGGAGTTGATCAGGATCACCTGCATCGTCGCGTCCGGCTTCACCGACCGCGCGCCCATCAGAAAGGCATTGACGCCGCTATAGACTGACGGAACGGGCAACGAACCGACGTATCCGAGCTTGCCGGACTTGCTCATGAGCCCAGCCGCCACTCCGGTGATATAGGTCGGCAGCCAGTGTTTCACGTAATACCAGCTTCGGTTCGGCGCGACGGAGTGGCCGTTGCACTCAAGCCAGGCGATTTCCGGCGCTTTATCGGACACGGCGCTCAGAAGGTCGCCGTATTCCGAGGAAATGATGACGATGCTGGAATTCTGCGCGACGAACTGGCGGAACGTGCGCGTTGCGTCGGCAGAATAGGGGATGGTTTGGACCTCGATATACTTGGCTTTCGGAAACGCCTTCTTCACCGCCTCCATGCCCTGGTGATGCGTAAACGTCCAACCTTCATCGGAAATAGGGCCGACATGTCCGAAGGAGATAACGGCGTCCTCCTCCTTCAGCGGACCAAAGGTCGCGGCCGCGGCCGGCCGGATCAGGCCCGCCGGAGCAAGCACCGAAGCGCCGGCTACACCCGCAAGCGAAAGCAATTGACGTCGAGAGGGTTGTTTCAGATCGGTCATGGTGGCTGTCCTCGAATTGCAATGGGAAACCGGCCAGCGAAAGTCACTCAGCCGCCCGCCAGTGATCCGCACCACGGACGGGATTCAAGCACATCCCGGCCCTCGCGATCGCTCACGAGTTCCAACTTTCGCCCGGGCTCCTAAAGCGAAGACAGCAAGTTATATGCCAATGATTTCGCACGTCGACGGCGCGCTTTGCCCCGCTCCGTAACGAGCTTCTAGGATTCGCGGTCCAGCAATCGTGGCCCTGGCCAGCTTCTAGGATTCAGGACGCAGCGATCGTGACCGCCCGCATTTTGGCCTTAGCGCCATCAAAATAGGCAGAGCCAGTGAACACCATGACATTGAAGGGACCGAAGACATTGTGATTGCACCGACGGGCGATACCGTTTTTGATATGGGGCTGATGAATTCGGATCCGTCCCCGACAGCGTCGGCGATCGCCAGCGCGATCCTTCTTGTCTATGGCAAAAGGCCTGCTCCCGAAAGCCATCAATGATTGAAACGACCAAATTGGTCTTTATCGGCCGGTTTAGGCGAAGCAGCTTTCTCGACTTCATGCGCCATCGCGCCACCCGTCTCGCGCTTTGCACACGGCCCGAACTCGTGCACGACGACATCATAGAGGTCTCCGTTTCCGGCGAATCTGATCTCGTCGATGCCTTTGAATTGGCTTGCAGCCTTGGTCCGATCGATTGTTTGGTGCGCGACCATCATCGCGAGAGCCCCTCAAAGCAGCCGGTTTCGGCCGGTTGCGTCGATATCGAACTGAGGAGAGGTCAGTGACTGGCGACGGCTGGCATGCAGTGTCTCTTTCAAACGGCATCGAGGCGGGATGCTCGGCCGGCACGCGGCTGTTCGACAAGGAGATCGTACTCTGGCGCGATACGGATGGCGTGGCGCATGCCTGGGAGGATCGTTGCCCGCATCGCGGCATGCGCCTGAGTTTCGGCTTCGTGCGCGGCACCCACATCGCGTGCCTTTATCATGGCTGGCAATACGACGCGGAAGGACAGTGTCGATTCATTCCGGCGCATCCGGAGCTGAAGGTGCCCGGCACGATTCGCGTCACGACGTATCTTTGTCGGGAGCGCCTCGGAATGGTGTGGATGTGCAATTCGCCCGCGACAGCGTCAGCCGGACCGGCCGTCGCGGAGCGGGTGGTGACGCCCGTGCGCAGCATCCACGCCGATTGTCCCTTCAACACAGCGGTCAGCGTCCTGGCTGGCCACGGCACAGTCCTGGATCAAGGCGTCGGGCTCTTGTCGATACGCGCCGGCGAACTGTCTTTGTTGATCGCAGCGCAACACTACGGTGACGCCAGAACTGCGCTCCATGTTGTGATCGAAGGTGCTCACGACAGTTATGGAAGCACCGCGCAGATCGCAGCGGCGACCTGGGCCGAGCAGATCCGGCTTGAACTTGAAAGCCAGGCCGCTCCAGCCGCCGAAGCCATCGCCCATCGGCGAGCGCTGCGATGATCGAGCTGACGCTGCACGATTACGAACTCGACGATGACTGCTACAAGATTCGTCTATTCTTGAGCCTGCTCCAGCGACCCTACGCAAAAATTGCGGTCGATGCGTATCCGGGCGGCGAACAACGGTCTCCCCGTTATCTCAAACTTAACCCCAGGGGGCTGCTTCCCATATTGGCCGACGGCGATCTCGTGCTCTGCGAAGCGGACGCCATTCTGGGTTATCTGGCGCGCCAGTATGATGGCGGTAACGTCTGGTTGCCGTCCGAAGCCGCGCCCTTCGGACAAGTGCTGCAATGGCTTGCGTTTGCGAATGATCCGCTCAAGGCGGCCTCGGCCGCGCGTCGGCACGCCATGCTCGAGGAAGCGGGATCGGATGGCACCGCAATACGCACCGCGCGCAATGGCTTTCGTATCATGGAGGATCATATGACAAAGCGCGAGTTCGCCGGTGGCGAGTGGTTTGTTGGCGGCGCCGCCACCATCGCCGATATCGCGCTGTTCCCCGCGATTGCGCTGAGCCGCGATTTTGGCATCGACCACGATGAATTCGCCGCATTGCGGCGCTGGATGGGTCGCGTGCGGAAACTTCCGGGATTTATCACCATGCCGGGAATCCCGGCCTTCTACTGATTTCACACGCACGCTCGGGTCACCCGACACGACGACGGCTATGGCAAGATGTAACGGACACTTCGTCGAACCGGCGGCGTCGATCAAGCGCCCGCCTGCCGATAAGCGCGAATACGATTTCATCGTGATTGGCGGCGGTTCAGCCGGCTGTGTGGTGGCGCGGAGACTTGCGGAGCGTTCGGACGCCACGGTCCTGCTGATTGAAGCGGGGCCTCCAGACCTTGGTGTTGACCCGATACACGACGCCGGCCGCTGGACGTCGCTGCTGGGCGGCGCTTACGACTGGGGCTACGATTATGCACCCGGCCGGTATGTGAACGGCCGCGTCATCGGTATTCCGCGTGGCCGTGTCATCGGCGGATGCAGCAGCATTAACGCGATGATCTGGTATCGCGGCCACCCTTCCGACTATGACGCCTGGCAGGCGGCCGGAGCTGCGGGCTGGGACTTCGCTACGGTGCTGCCGTATTTCAAGCGTGCCGAGGATTGGGAAGGCGGCGCCGATAGCTGGCGCGGCGTCGGCGGGCCGCTACGGATCGAGCGGCCGCGCAATCCTCATCCGATTGCGCTCGCCATGCTTGATGCCGCGCAAGGGCTCGGCATTCCGCGGATTGACGACATGAACGGCGCCACCAATGAAGGCGTGGCTCTGGCCAATCTCAACGCCAGCGACGGTAAGCGCTGGAGCGTCGCGCGCGGCTATCTGCGTCCAGTGCTGCGGCGGCCAAACCTGACGGTGCTGACCGATTCGTTGGCAACGCAGATCCACTTCGAGAACGCACGTTGCGTAGCGGTCACGCATCAAGCCGACGGCGTCGCGCATGTGACGCAGGCGGCACACGAAGTCGTGCTGTGCGCCGGGGCGATCGACACGCCGCGCCTCCTGATGATGTCGGGGATCGGCGATCCGGAAGAACTCAACCGGTTGGGCGTGCCGGTTGTTTGCGGGCTGCCGGGCGTGGGGCACAATCTCCAGGACCATCCGTTGGTGATGGGCGTCAACTTTATCGCGCGGCAGCCGCTTGGACCGGTGCGCGATAACGGCGGCGGCAGCATCATCAACTGGAAGAGCAGACCGGACCTTGCGGCGCCTGATCTTCACGCTTTCGTGGTGCAGGGTCCCCATGCGGGGCCGGAGATCGCCCGCAGCTACCCGCTGCCGCCGGACTGCCTTGCCATCTCGCCCGGCCTGATGCGCTCGAAGAGCCGAGGACAGATGCGGCTTCTCGATGCCGCGCCCCGCGGACGGGTCGAACTGCAGCCAAACTTTCTACAGGAGCAGGCCGACGCGGATGCGCTCGTCGAGGCGGTCGAGTTCTGCATGGATATCGCGGCAACGCCTGCGTTTTCGCCCTGGGTGAGCGGGCCCGGTTCGCCCCACCGCCGCCTGTCGCGGCGCGAGCGGGAAGCATTCGTGCGTCAAGCCTGCGACACGTTCTTCCACACCTGCGGTACCTGCGCGATGGGTAATGATGAGCAGGCGGTCGTCGATCCTTTGCTGCGGGTCCGCGGCGTCGAGGGCCTGCGGATTGCCGATGCGTCGGTGATCCCGATTATTCCGTCGTGCAACACCAATGCTCCGGTCGTGATGATCGGCGAGCGGGCTGCAGACTTCATCACCGGCATCGAACGGCCGACAGATGTGCAAACCGGATTGATCCATGAGCGGGGTTGAGAAAATTCTCATTGCAAACGAGTGGGCGCGACCGACCCACGCGATCGCGCCGTCCGCAACGCGATGCCGCGCGGCGGCGGCGAAGCGATGTGGCTCGTGAGATCGCGTTGCAGGCACGTGACATGACCAAGACCACCGATCATGTGGCGCTCGATCAGTGGTATGCGATCGCGACGCTCGGTGAGTTCGGCGCGCGGCCGATCCGCACGAGGCTGCTCGGACAGGACATCGCTTACAGGCAGGGTCCCGATGGCCCCGAAATTCGTGAGCTCGGCGCAGATGGCCGTCCTGGAAACCCCCTGCCGGTTCGCGAACGACATGCATGCCTGTGGACAACGCTCGGCGCGCCAACCGGTGAAATATTCGAGCTGCCGGAGGCTGGGGAGCCCGATCGCCGGACGGTGATCTGCGGCTGGGTGACGATGCGCGCCTCGGGTCTTCGGCTGGTGGAGAACTTCCTCGACATGGCGCATTTTCCCTACATCCACACCGACGTGCTCGGCGCCGAGCCGCACACCGAAGTGCCACACTATTCCAGCGAAATCCGCCGCGACATCGACGAAGTCTGGGCGACAAATTGCCGGTTCTACCAGCCGCAGATCGTGGTCAATGGTCCGGGGGGCATGGTTCAGCTCAGTTATCGTGTCCCCTCCCCGTTTGTCGTCATGCTCTACCGGGTGTGCCCGTCGGCGCCCGACCGACTCGATGTCATCGCCATGTTCATCCAACCGATGGAGGAGTGTCTATGCCGCGCCCAGGCGGTCATGTACCTGGTTGACGACAAGGCGCCGCATGTCGACCTCCTGAAATTCGAACAGACCATTTTCTTGCAAGATCGCATCATCGTGGAGAATCAGCGGCCGGTGCTGCTGCCGCTGGAGCCGCGCAGCGAAGTCCCGACCCGGGCGGATCTCTCGTCCGTCACCTATCGGCGCTGGCTGAAGGAGAAGGGGCTTCGATACGGCACCGCCGAAGCCGCGGGCATCTGATGCCGGGTAAATTTCGATCGCTTATCCCGAGTTCCCGGAGCCACCTCATACCCCGCATGGTAAACTCGCGCTCCGCCAGGACCAGCAACTGCCATCGTCACATCGAACTTCAATGAACGCGAAACGTGTCCTCACGATGAGCGGTGGCGCGGCGCTTGTAGCCTTTGCCTGCGCATTGGCTACGCTAGTGCGGAACCAATCAGCTACACTGATTTGCTCGCGCGCCCGCGGCCCGTCGCGACAGAGCGCATGCATTATGGCGATGAACCGAGCCAGTTTGCGGATCTGTGGCTCCCGAGCGGAAGCGGTTCACATCCGGTCTTGGTGCTGATGCATGGCGGTTGTTGGCGTGCGGATTTGCCCGGTCTCGAACTGATGGCCTATGCCGCGGAGGACCTTCGCCAGCACGGCTTCGCGGTGTGGAATGTCGAATACAGGCGCCTCGGCGAGGCTGGCGGCGGCTATCCCGGCACGTTCGAGGACATCGCCAATGCAGTTGATTGGCTGCGCAAACTCGCAAACGTCAAAAGCTTGGATCTCAGCAATGTTGTGGCGGTGGGCCATTCGGCCGGAGGACATCTCGCATTGTGGGCGGCAGCGCGTCGACGGCTGCCGAAGGCAAGCCCGCTCTATCGCGACACTCCGTTGCCCATCAAGGCTGTAGTCAGCCTCGCCGGTATCGGTGACCTCAGTGCCTATCGCGCCTACGGACCGCCAGCGTGCGGCGGACCGCGCGTGATCGATTTCCTGGACGGCACCGCAAGCCGCGGGCCTTGGGATGTCTTTAACGATACGTCTCCGGCTGAGATGCTTCCGATCGGCGTGCCGCAGGCAATTATCTCTGGCGAGCTGGATCCGATCGTGCCGGCGGCGTTCGGGCGCGCTTATGCAGCGAAGGCCACCGCAGCGGGCGATCCAGTGCAGGAAATCACGATTAGCGATGCCGGCCATTTTGAATTAATCGATCCCAAATCGAGTTCTTTTGAAGAGATCAGATCAATCATCGCGCGATTCCAAAAATGAGCCGCGTGCTTACAGGACAGAAACCGCACATTGACGCTGCCACAGCTGATCTTCCATCGTGAAGGCAAGCAAGGTGACAAACGGTAATAGCATTCCAAAACGTTCGCTCGATTCGTCCAGTATCTGAACATCCGCGATCGGGCTCGGCTGCATATCGTTGTGCGCCGTCTACGGCCACAACGAAGAACTCGTCGGCAAGGGGCAAGTTAGCGTGCGGCGGCGTGCGCGGAACGATTAGGCGCCACCGCCATAACCGGGATGCGCGTGCGGTTTATCGGCGGAATGCCGAGTAGGCATGCGGACCGCGCTCCACCAACTCTCCACAGCTTCTCTATCGGCCGGAAGGAAGCTTGTATCGGGTGCAAAGGCGCCCCACGCATCGCGATGTCGCTCGGACACAGTCGTCAGGATCGGCTTGTCGGTCCTGACCGCCAGCTCGAAAGCCGCCGCCAATCCCTCTCCTATGCCTTCGAGCTTGCCAAATTTATTAAGGACGACGAGATCGCTCGCCGGTATCTGGTCGAGGATAGCCTTACAGGCGCTTGCGACGCCTGCCGCATCAAGGTGACATGAGGTCTGCCGCGGCGGGATTTGCAGATAGGTCGGATACGGCTTGCCGGAAGCGATATCGCGCAAGAAACCTGCACCACACGTACGATCGGGTAGACCATGGAGTTCTCCGATCACGCCGGCGATCTTCGCACCCGAATTACGCCAATCGGCTACTATCGCAGCAAGCAAAGCTTGTGCTGCTGTGCCATCATCCGTAAGGACGGCGGCGATTTTTCCGGCCCGGGGCGCCATCGTCTTCTTCCTCTGCAAGCAACATGACAAGTATGAACCCGTCTCGGCGTTCAATCAATGTGAACTTACTCGGGGTCCGGTGGAACCGAAGAGCTTTCGATTTCGCAAGCCGTTCGGTCGGCTCGGGCCTTACTGGTCGATGCTTATTCCCGTAGAACGTATTACGCGACCCCAAAGCTCTGCCTGTTCTTCGATGAATTTGCCCATTGCGGCTGTATCGAGCGTGTTTGGGTCAACAAAGATCGCTCGGAGCTTCGCTTGCGTTTCGGGTTCCTGCATCGCGGCCACGATCGCCCCGTTGAGCTTGTTTCGAATTGCGGCCGGCGTCTTCGGCGGAGCCATCAGCGAATAGAACGTCGCGGAGGTGAAGCCCTTCACGCCGTTGTCATCGACTGTTGGGATCCCGGGAAGGAGGGCAACGCGGGTCTGCGTCGCAACGGCGATAATCGAGATATTGCCGCTGCGGTAGAGCGGCATTAGGGTTCCCAAATCGCAGAACATGACGTCAACATGGCCCCCGGCGAGATCGGTGACCGCCGGCTCGGCCCCACGATAGGGCACATGCACGAGCTCTGTTCCCGTTCTACTCTTGAACAGCTCCATCGTGAGATGCGATGTCGAGCCGATGCCCTGCGACGCGTAGCTCAGTTTGTTTGGATTGGCTTTTGCATAGGCTATTAATTCCGCGACATTTTTGATCGGAAGGCCGTTTCTCACCGCAAGAACGTTAGGGCCCATTGCCATGATCGCAACGGACTCAAGACTCGCCGGGTCGTAGGTAAGATGCTTGAACAGCACTGCATTCGCGGTAATGACATTTGGAGGAGTAGCCAGAAGGGTGTAGCCATCGGGCTCCGCATGTGCGACTGCGTCCCCCGCTATATTGCTCGCGCCGCCAGTTCTGTTTTCGACGACGAACGATTTGCCCCAGAGTTCCTGCAAATGGCCGGCAACAATACGGGCGGACAGATCGACACCCCCTCCCGCAGGCACAGAACAGATGATTCTTACCTCACGGCTGGGATAAGCATCTTTGCTTGCCTGCCCCGACGCTTGGCCTACCAGCACAGCTGTCATGCCGACGAGGGCTGTGCGCCGATTGACTCCACGCATTTACGAAGAACTCCATGTTGGCAAACAGTCAGGTCTGTTATCGGATTCTGTCAGGGATCGTCCAGTCCAGTACGCCAGTCCGTCTGGCTGTCGACGGACTGCATCGTCGGCCAGCCAGTCAGGTCTCTTCGATGGCTTTCCGTCCGCCGCGAAAACGTGAGACACTTCGGTCGGTTAGCGACGCGCTCATCGGTCTCACAGCCGAAAATCTCGGCGAGGCTCGGCCCTCACGGATCGGCTGTGACCGGCAGTCTCCAACCGTAGTTTCTTAATTTCCGCCTCGGGTAGCCAGAGACCCGTCTCGCGTTCACTGAGACTGGTTAGTTCGTTTCGGGCCCTATAGCTGAACGGCAAGTCCACGCCTTTCTCAAGACGACGCTATGAAAAAGCATCCCTTAGTTGCGGTTCGGCCGTCGTTGATTCATGGGCGGGGTCTATTTGCACTTCAAGACATCCCGTGGGGCGTCAAGATTATCCAATACAGCGGCGAGCATATCAATGACGCGGAGGCCAATGATCGTATCGATTGCGGTGCAGACGCGATCTTTGAGCTTGCCCCTGACGAAAATATCGATGGCCGCAGCAATGGCTCTCTAGCGCAGTTCATCAATCATGACAGAAAAGCACCGAACTGTTTTGTTCTAAGAGATGGCGGCGAAATTTGGATCGTTGCTGGAATTAACGGCGTTAATCGCGGTCAGGAGCTCACTTATGATTACGGCACAGATTATTTCTGAGTGTGGATCGGTGATCTGATTTTGATACGGACGACCTCTACTGCGTTTCGGTCGCAGAACAGCCTAGTCTGGGGCTATTTCAATCGGATAGAATCTTCGTGCCCCGTCTGCTCTCTCTCAGCGACAAAGTCGTTGTAACGTGGATGCTCGAAGTCGTGATGAATGTAAATGTGGTTTGCCCACGACGCATAAGGGTATGCTCTTGGCAAATAATAGTTCTTACAAATCTTCTTCAATTTGCGCTGCTGATTGAATTCCCCAATCGCAAGCCGCTCTCCAGTGAATTCATTGCAGAGCCAGGTATTATTTCCAACAATATCGTCGAAGTACATGAATACCCGCGGCAAGAAATGTGATGAATCCGCATCAAAGAGTGTCAGCGCGTCTCTCGTCGACGAATAGAAATCGAGATCGTGAAACACGCACCCGATCGGCGCTGGATCGTGCTTTTGAAAAAACGTCGCACTGGTGTCCTTGACATCGCCGATTACGAGTTTGGCGCGTTTCAGTTTTCGTTCCAAAGAGGGGCGATTCATCGTGTATGAACCGGGACGGAAATAGTGCGGCATATCGCGATAATCAGTCGGAGGAGGCAATCCAGAACCATTGTCAAATCCGTAAAGCTCGATTTCTACCGGATAGAGTTTCATAACCTCAGTTATGTGCATCTCGGCAGCGAGCAGGCCCTTGCCGCCACCGCAGCCAAATTCGAGAACGCTAATTCTGGGATAATGCAGCAAACTTGCCAATCTCGCTGCCTGAAAAATGCAAAAGCCGTAGTTGGCGCGATCGATAGCGTCAACAGACAACCTGTCTTCGTAGGAAAAAAGAGGAAATTGTTTGACGAACTTTCTGGCCAGGTGCAACCGCAGCGGGGTTCGATGCGTCAGGGCTTTGAACAGTACATTGCTCACGCTAACGGTCACAGCAGTCCTCATTTGGCGTTACACGACAGCTTCCGGCGGCCAACCGCCTGATCGTGCTGACGATCTTGCAAATTGAGGCAACCACCACTTACAATCTGATGTCAAGCTGCCGAGCTTGGACAGATGCGACGCGCCGCGGGTAAAGATACTATTTTAAGCGCGCGTTACCCCTCGGGCATGCTGGCCTCGCAAGCACGGCGATATAACGTCCTAGCGAGGTTGTAAGTCGGCGCCGTCCTCTAAGAAGCCGTGCCTCGGCTCAACGGCCGAGACGGCAGCACCGACTTCTGCCGGTTCGCATCCTCGCCGGCTGCGGCGCTTTTGTCTGCAGTCTCTTTGGCGATTCGAAGAGCTCGCAACCGAGCGATTTTTTCACGAACAGCTCTTGCTTCCACCTCATAATGCAGCCCGGCATTTCCGGTTTCCCGAGCAGCTTTCTCTAAGCGCGATTGGGCTCGGCTCCCCCTCAAATCGGCCATCGGCGGCTCCTTTCGGAGAATAGGCGGGATATGAGCGTATTTTGGTGCAGCGATCCTGCTGTCACCGGCCTTATCGGCGGAGCAAACAAAAGGACATGATTAAAGAGGTATTTCTCCAGGAGAACGTGACTTTGTACCGGCGATGCACATGACGCCCTATTTGGCCCAATAGCAATGGGCAAACTGAACAGCTATCGATCGCCATCTTAATTTTGCACCTCGTCGGCGAACAGCAGCAAGTTTGCCGCACTCACTGCGATCGCGTGTTTCGGATGGTTAGAGAACGCGCGGCTAGCGCGCGCCTTTCTTCGATCTCGCCTTGCGGGCTGAATAACGGGCGTCGCGCTCCGCCTTTTGCTCGGCTTGCTTGGACAGTTCTTGTCTGGCTTTTTCGGCTAAAGCACGTTCGGCCGCAATTGCGGCGTCGCGCGTTGCCTGTATCGCGGCTTCAGCATCGCGAGCTTTTCTCTCGGCCTTTTCGGTCGCGCGCACTTGCTTGGCGGCGGTACGCTCGGCGGCGCTGGCCGCCCGCGATTGCTGCCGCTCAGCGGTAGCCGGGTCAGCGGCTTTAGCGCGGAACTTCTCCAGCGCCGCCTTCTGGGCCTGCGCCATTGCCTTTTGCCGTTCCTTGAAATCCGGCTCTTTGAACCACGCCATCTGTTCCGACCTCGAAGGAGTCTTAGTTCGATTTCAAACCGCAAAGGCGGACAAATCGTGCGTAACCGCCTATATACGCTCATGAGAGTCGATGGCAACCCGTTTAGTTGAGAGGACTACATGGCATTTCGCCCAAATTACTTTAGAAACCGCGCCGAGCGCGACCGATCGGCGCGTGCCCAAAGCGCTGAAAAGCAAAAAAAGCGGGAGGAGAAATCTGCGCAACGCAAAGCGCTTCACGCCACCTCCGAAGTCGCCCCGCAAGGCGCCGAACCGGTTCCAGAACAGTCCACGGAGAGCAACGGCAAGGACAAGATGCCCTAGCCCGTATGGCCGCATGAGCCAACTGCGAGGCGGCTTCAACCGGCGTGTGTGATTTCCCCGATCCCTCACGCCATCGGGGCGAAGAGCGGTTCCAATGTGGCGTTTAGGCTGTAACAGGTCATCCGCAGGGGCGGATTTCAAACTGAGACACCGCCCGAGGCCCGGCATCGCTTGCCTCGCGCCCTTAGTTTTGTGACCATCCCAAGATTCCGA
>Ga0181522_10001872_pt1 | contig 12340 bp, 12 predicted proteins | sample PEATcosm2014_Bin_27_FD_121103 | JGI IMG/M metagenome (GOLD analysis project Ga0181522, IMG submission 121103) | Peatland microbial communities from MTU Mesocosm Facility, Houghton, MI, USA - PEATcosm2014_Bin05_10_metaG | ecosystem: Environmental > Terrestrial > Soil > Wetlands > Peat | place...
CGCCCGTTGCGAATCGCAGCGAAGCCATTTTGGTTCAGGACGGAATTCAGCAAATCCACCGCCTCATCCCGGGTCATGGGATGGCTGCTGATGACGCTCACCGTTCCACTGACCGGCGTGTCCAGCACGATGATGAATCCCGCGGCTTCGCTGAGATAATTCAAAACCATCTCCAGCGGCACATTGCGAAAATTCAAACTTAATTCGTCATAATTCGTGCCGGTTGCCGGCATGGACAGACCCGAATCCGCCGGGTTGAAATCCTGCTCCACGCTTTGAGCCGCCACCTTCGTTGCCGTAGTTTGAGCTGTAACCGGTTGCTCGTCTGCGGCGGGCACGACGGGCTGGCCGGCCGGCCGCGCCGAATCATCGGCCGGCGGAGAACCCGGCTGACCGTTCGTCGTGACTTCATCCGGCGGCGGGGTCGTGCCGGGTTCCGGCGCACCCTCCGGCGGGCCGTTGGGGGCCATCTGCGCGGTCGCTGAGACGAGCATCCCGGATGCACATAGCATCATGAGGATTCTTAGAATCAAGGTTTTCATTTTAATTCCTGTTCTCTTTGTTGCATAAGTTTCTTGAGCACGTCATTCCCTTCACTGCTGGAATCCGCACCGGGAGGCGGTGCATCCGGCGTCACGGGCCCGGTCGCAGCGGTGCTGGCCGGCAATTCGCCCGATTCAGCCAGCTGCCAATCGCCCTTGCCTTCCTGCCGCATCTGCGCGCCGACTTTCATCTCAACCGATTTGCCGGCGGATTCCAGTCTGACGCCGCGCAGCGTGATTTCCACCACCGTGTAACCGTTGATCACCCCATTGGGAGCAAGCACCTTCCGGTAATCGGAGTCGGTCCCGTCAAAAAAGGCGAGCATGCCCTTCTTGTAAGTCATCGTGCCGACCAGCGAAAACGCGGGGGCCCGGTTGTTGGCCGTTCGGCGCACGGACCGGGTGGTGTGCGGATAACGGTCGGGATCAAAAATATTCCGCTCCGCGATGATCCGGAACGACGAGTAATCGTTGCCCGCCGGCGCGTTGGTCGGCTGCGCGGCCACAAAAACGGCGTGCGTCACCACGAGTGCCACGAGCGTCCGCAAACCGCCGGACAGCAGTGCGCCGCGCCGTCTCAAGGTCACGGGTTGGATTGGTCGCGTCGGGTTCATGGTGATGAATGTTGCGCCAGGAGCACCAGCCCGCTGATCTGCAGGTTGAGCGTGAGCTGCTGGCCGTTGTTGTCGCGCGTGCTGAACTCCACCGATTCGAGTTTCAGCCCCAGCGGACCTTTTTCGACGTCGTAAATAAACCGGCTCAGCGTGCCGAGATCGCCGGACGCTTCCACCCGGCAATTCAGCGTGCTGTAATCGTCCGAATCGCTTTTCCACTGGGGCATGATGCCGTTGACGTCGGCGCCGCTCTCCCGCGACCAGGTGTCAAAGGCCTTGAGCATCTGTTGCTCCGCCAATGAGGAGTTGTCCGGCAGGGTGTTCGTGCGCATCTGGTCCCAGCGGCCGCGGAGACCAGCTTCGCGCTGGATTAAAAGCCTGCCGTCGTGCACCTGCGCGCGCAATCCGGCGACCGTTTCCGCCCGCGCCTTCCACCATTTGACCATCGGCTCGAACACCAGCTGGTCGGCGGCGTACAGCACGCCCACCGCCACGGCCAGCACGATCAATAGTTGCTGGCGATTCTCAATTTTCATTGCCGCCTCCTTTGCCCCAATGAAAGTCGAACGTGAATTGCATCGGCGATTTGCCCCGGATATTGTCCACCTTCAAGTCCGCCACTCCGTCCGCGGCGCGCAACTGGCTCAGCGTCCGCAGCAGCGCGGCATTGTCGCGCGCGGTGCCGGAACAGCTCACCACGTTCCCATCGTGGATCTCCACCGTCTTGGCCGTGACGGCACCGTCCTCGGGAAAGGCCATCGTCAGCTGCCGCAGGATGCTCAGGCTCTGAAACGAATCGTCGAACCACGGACGGTATTGCCGGATTTGATTCTGCAATCCCTCCAGCTCCCCGGCCTTCGCCGACATCGCCGACCATTGCGAACGCAGCAACATGAGCTGAATTTCCTGGAATAAAAACAGGCCCCCGGCGATCAACACCACTCCGGCGGCCGCCGCGCCGGCGGAGCGCAACCGGCCGGAGGAATATTTCGTGGCGATCTGCTGCCAGGCGGTCGGCTTTGGCGGTAAAAACTCAAACACGGGCGCCCGTCCCGCCAGCAGCCGCGCCGCCAGGCTGAACGCCGGCGAAACGGCCGTTTCCGGGGAAAACTGGAGGCCAAATTCCTCCGGCGACCAGCCCTTGACGAGCTCGACGTTCAAACCCATCGGCTCAAATCGCAATTCCATCTCATCAGCCAGGGTTTGCGCCAGATCACGCGGGCCGAAGATGCGGATGCGGCGCACGGATTCGCGCAGCCCGGCGGGCAACTGGGCCAGCGTGATGCGCGCTTCGCGCGCCACAAGGTCGGCGTGCAGCGTGCGCCGCGAGCCTTCATTTTCGACTGCTCCTTCCAGCGCGCGCAGGGCGGCCACGCCGCCGCCACAGGTGATTTGCAGACCCACCTGGCTTTCGCCAATGGCCAGCGCCAGCACACCGTTGGACGTTTCCGCCGCCGGATCCTGCAAAGCCGCGAGCCCGGGCGAAAAGCTGACCGGTTTCAACTTCGCCGCTGCCAGAACCTGTTCCAACGTCGCGAGCTGGCTGTTGGCAATTCCCGCCAGGGTCACGTAGCCCCTGCCCTCCGGCAACGCGCAACGCGAATGCGCCAGCCGCAGCGTCGCCACATCGCAAGGAAACCCGCGCTCCGCCTCCAGTTGCAGGAGGCTCGCGGCGTCGGCTTCGGGCAGGGCAGGCAATTCAGTCTGGGCCGTGAGCGCCCACTTCAACGGCACGCCCACCGCACAACGGCGCTCGCGCACCCCGGCCGCGTCGAGGGCGTTGCGGATCTCGCGCCCGACCAGTTCGGGCGCCGCCGTCAGCGGGTCCAGCGAGAGCGTCACCGAGAAGGTCTGCTGGACTTGCAGCGAGCCATTGGGGCGGCGGAGCACGACGCCTTCCAGGCGGCTGCCGTCCAGCACGAGGCCGAGCAGGCTCGTCAATTTTTTGCGGCGCGAAAAATTGATTTTCAAAACATTTTTCATTGTGTTTCCTTCGCAACCCAGGCGGCGCGGGCCTTTTCCCCGAGCGCCCAGCCCAGCCGGCTGAGGTCCTGGCGATAAATGATTTTGGGCGAGCCTTCGCTGATGTCGAAAATGAATTTCACCCGCCGGTAACCGCGTCCGAAGGGGCCCACGGCGGCAACGTCCGCCGTGAATTGATAACTCTGCGTGGTGATATAATCGCGGTTGGCGGCCGCGAGGGCTTGCACGACCGCGTTGTTGTTGCCGAGGGCGTCCACCATCCAGGCGATGCTGTTCAGGTTGCCGGGGTTTTGCTGGCGGTAAGCCACCAACGACTGCGCCGCACCGGTCGCGGTGTTCTGGTCAACGCCCAGCCCCATGAACAACGCGGTCATCACCGGCACGCCGGCCGTGTTGATGTTCAGCAGGCCGTAGGTGTAAAGATTGGTGCTGGTGGTGACATTGTGGTAAACATTTGCAAAGTCAGCCGAGCTCAGGCCCAGGTTCCGGCAGAACAGATAAAAACCAAAAACTCCCGGGAAGGTGTTCGGCCGGCCGTTGCGAGGGTGGGTGTAGTTGTAAATGGACGTGGCCAGGCCGCTCGCGTTGCCTACGCCGGCGCTCTGGAAAAGCGTCTGCAATCGCGCCACCGACGCCAGATTCACATTCGTCAGCGAGGAACCATCGGCATGAAAATTCGGCTGGCGGCTGTAAACGGTGACGTACTCAAACAGCCCGGGGTCCAGCGTCCCGTTGCCGTTGGCATCGGTTTCATTGGCATCGAGCACGCCGTTGCGATTGACGTCCTCGCCAACCAGCAGCCCAATGGTGGCGCCGGACACGAGCCGCAATTCGTCCACTGTTTCAAACGGGGACTCCTTTTCCGCATAACCCGACTGCGCGTAATCCAAGGCATACGCGCCCGAGCTGTTGCTGCTGCGCCAATCCACGATTGCGCCGGCAAAATCGAGTGTCATATTCGGCAGATACGACAGCGCGTTGGTGCCCGCCCGGTTCAGGTTCAGTTTGGAGGCTTCGTCAATGAGGCCAAAATAGGGGTCGGCGGACGGCGTGCCGGACGGGTCGCGGCCGATGATCCAGAAATGCGCATCGCCCACCGGCACGGCTTCGCCGGAGAATTGAGTATTGTTGGGCATGGCGCCGTTGGTCGCGAAATTCGAGAGCACGTAGGTGACGTACCGCGCCGCTCCTTCTATGGCCTGCTCCGCCGCCAGGCCGGTGGCGCGATTGTCCGAGGCGCGAAGTTCAAACGTCATGGAATGCGCGAAATAAAGCGCGATGCTGACCAGCCCGATCGCGATCCAAAGCACCAGGATGAGCACCGAGGCGTGCTCATTCGATTGCCAGGCTGAATTGGGCAGTTTCATTTCAAGCGTTGGTGCGCGATTGCGAATCGATCGGCACCAGGATTTCCACCGGCGGCGGTGCGCTGCCGGCCTTGTTTCCCGCCATTTGGATCAGGACCCGGACGGCCACCGGCAAATTGGTGTTCGCGGAAGTCGTATCGGTGGTGTCCCAGGTGTCATTCCATTGCGTGCCATCGAAGCACGAAAACCGGATGTTTTCGATGCCGCCCATCAGCCACTGGTCCTGCACGTCCAGCGCCGCCGTGCTGAGGAGATTGCGCGTGACACTGCGGATCAGATCCTTGCCCGGCGCGGTGTGGTCGGCGGGATCTTTCAATTCATAAGTGACCCGCTGGATGTCGCCCCACGGTTCGTTGTCGTGCAACACGCCGGTGGTCGTAAACATTTCGACGGCCACGGGCAGGCTGATGCCGATGCTGGTCACGGTTCCGGCTTTGAAGTCCCCGGTCAAAACGCCATTGAGCCCCGGCGGCACCGCGCCTTGCAGGTCGCGGCGCACGACGGTGAGCGCCTGGTTCAGCGGCGTCGCCTCATCCACCGCCGCCTGGGTCACCTCGCGCAGATGCAGCGCGCTGAAAAAAACGGCGTTGATCGCCACCAGCACGATGGCAGTGATGCCAATCGCCAGGATCATTTCCACCAGCGTGAAAGCGCTGACGTTGTTTGGTTTGAGGTTCATCATTGCGAACCCATCGCCGGGTTGAGCGACGGCAAACTGGCCAGGGTGCTCAGTTTCACCGAGTAATCCCGGCCCTGGGCGGAATACTTCACTTCCGCCGTGACCATTTGCATCGCATCCTGCGGCCAGTTCTGGCTGCTCAACGTCCAGCGGAATTCCTGCGCGCCTTCGGTCACGGTGCCGTTCTGCGTGCCGTTGTTCCAGTTCGTCATCACGAGGCTCTCGTTCAACACCCGGTCCGCCACGCGCGCGGCCGCCCCTTTGCGCGCGGCGACCTCGCCGGCCAGGCTGGCCACGTGCAGCGTTTCCACGACCGCCGGAATCACGATGGCCAGAAACAACAGCGCCGCCAGCACCTCGGCCAGCGTGAAGCCATTTTGGGAGGGCCGGCGCAGCGCGCCGACCCTGCCTTTATTTGTCGTTGTCCCGAATGTCATAACCGATGCGATTGCGCGATTCGACCAGCCAGAGCGAATTGCCCTTGGCATCCATCAGCCGCAGCGCCTGCGGACTGCTTTCATCAATTGTGCCGTCCGCCAAAAAGCGGATGGCCGGCAGGTTCTGAAACGTGGTCAGCGCCGCGTTGCCAGCGTTCAGGACCGAGATCTGCAGATTTTCGTCGAGCGGCAGATTTTCCGCCTTGGGATCGCCGCCCCGGGGCGGCGTTTCCGCCTCGAGCCCGTAGGCACCCTTTTTTTCGTCCACCCAGAGCATGACCGGCATGCCTTCCGAAACTGCGCGGCTCTGGCCCGCGTGCATGAGCGCGGACAGCCGGCGGGCCTCGGAATCCAGCGCCCGGCCGCGGATGAAATTCGACATCGCCGGCGCCACGAGCGACGTGATGATCACCAGCAGCGCCAGGACGAGGATCAATTCCACCAGCGTGAACGCGCGACAGCATCGCCCGTTATTTGGTTGTCCAATTTCCAATGTCATCCTCCGTTCCTTCCTTGCCATCCGGCCCGACGGATGACAGGTCATAGGAATTTGGGTTGTGTTTGCCGGGAAATACGTAGACGTAGTTGTTGCCCCACGGGTCCTGGGGAATCTTGTCGAGGTAGGGTCCGTGCCAGTTTCTGGCGTCATGGGGTTGCTGCAGCAAATCCATCGCGTTCTTGGGATAATAACCGTTGTCCACCTCGAACGCGTCGAGCGCGGTTTTAATCGAGGAAATGTCGGCGCGCGCGGCCGCCTGGCGCGCCTGCTCGCTGCGGCCCATCATTTTGGGCACCACCAGCGCCGCCAGAATGCCGATGATGGTGATGACCAGCAGCATTTCGACGAGCGTAAAGGCGCGGTTTAATTTTCGTTTTTGACCGGTGATTGGGCTGATGTTGATTTTCATAGGTTTCAGATTTTATTTGATGTAATCCTGCAAGTTAAAGATCGGCAGCAACATGCCGATGAAAATGATGCCGATGAACCCGGCGATCAAAAACAGCATCAGCGGCTCGGCAAAGGCGACCGCCGTTTTCAGATGCCGGTCCAGGTCCACCTCCGTCACGCTGGCGATGCGAACGAGTTCCGTGTCGAGCTTGCCGCTTTCCTCCGCGACGGAAACCATTTCCAGGACGGAACCCGGGAAAAGGCCCTTGCACTCCGCCAGGCTCTGGCCGAGCCGTCCGCCCTGCTGCACGCGTTCGATGGATTGCGAGACGGCGTCCACCAGGATCTGGTTGCCGATGGATTTGCGGGCGACGTTGAGGCCCTGCACCAGCGGCACACCGGCGCCAAGCAGCGTGCCCAGCATCCGGCAAAACCGCGCCATGGCAAATTGCGCGACCAGCGGGCCAACCAGCGGGGCGCGCAACACCAATCCTTCCCATACGCGCCGGCCTTTTTCAGAAGCGAACCAGGAACGCAACAGGAGCCCCACGACGAACAGGCCCGTGGCGACAAACAGCCCATAAGAACGGACCACATGGCTGACCCCGATGATGATTTGCGTGATCAAGGGCAAGGCCCCATGCACGCTGTTGAACACCTTCTGGAATTTGGGGATGAAGAACACCAGCAGGATGGTCAGCACCACGAGCGCGAGCACCAGCAGGATGCACGGATATACCATCGCGGTGGTCACCTTCGATTGCAGTTCCTTCTCCCGCGACTGAAAATCGGCGATCTGCGCCAGCACGAGTTCGAGAAACCCGCCCGCTTCGCCAGCCTCCACCATCGCCGTATAGACGCGGGGAAATGTGTCCGGCGATTTTTCCATCGCCTTGGCCAGCGACACGCCGTCAATGACCTGATCGTGAATTTCCTTCCATTTGACGCGGGCCACCGGCGAGGAGGCTTCCCGGTAAAGAATCACCAGCGCGCGGCTCAGGGGCACACCTGCCGCCAGCAGGCTGGAGAGCAATCGCGTGAAATTTTCCAGGTCCTTGGCCGAAATTTTTTTGGACTCGAACTTGAAGGAAACCTTTCCGGGCAGCGCCGGCACGGGGGAACCGTTTTTGGCCGGCCCGGTCACCGCCTTTTCGGCCAGACTGACCGGACGCAAACCCAGCGTTTCCACCTGCCGGAGCGCGTCAGCCCGGCCCGGGGCATCCAACTGGCCCTCGGCGATGGTGCCGTTGGCCTGCAATGCTCTGTAGGAAAAGGTGGGCATTTGAATTTTACTTTGTCATGGCAATGGCCGCCGGGGTTTCACCGGAGGTTGCCTTGGTGGTTTGCGCCACTTCCTTCGCGGTCGTCACGCTTAAAACCTCCTCGACGGTGGTGATGCCGAGGCGGACCAGGCGCCAGCCATCTTCCGCCAGCGAGCGCATCCCGGCCCGCTGCGCGGCATCGCGAATCTGGTCGGTCGAGGCGTTTTTCAGAATCAACTGGCGGATTTCGCTGTCGCTGTCCATCCACTCAAAAATGGCGTGCCGGCCAAAAAATCCGGTGCTGCGGCATTCGCGGCAACCAACCGACCGGTAAAGGGTGGTCCCGGCAGGAATGCCGATTTTTGCCTTGAACGCCCGGGCAGTCATCGAATCGTCCGGCTGCTTGCAATGCTTGCAGAGCACACGGACGAGACGCTGCGCCAGCACGGCTTCGAGCGACGAGGCCACCAGATACGGCTCCACGCCCATGTCCACGAGACGCGTCAAGGCGCCGGGCGCGTCGTTCGTGTGCAGCGTGGAGAAAACCAAATGCCCGGTAAGCGACGCCTGCACGGCAATCTGCGCCGTCTCCTGGTCGCGGATTTCGCCAATGAGAATCACGTCCGGATCGTGGCGCAAAATTGAACGCAGCCCGCGCGCGAAGGTCAGCCCGGCCTTTTCGGAAACCTGGATCTGGTTGACGCCTTTGAGCTGGTATTCGACCGGATCCTCAATCGTGATGATTTTCCGGACGGAATCATTGATGGCGTTGAGCGCGGTGTAAAGCGTCGAGGTCTTGCCGCTCCCGGTCGGGCCGGTGACGAGGATGATGCCGTGCGGCAACTGGAGGACGCGCTGGAAACATTCCAGTTCGCGCGTGTCCATGCCCAGCCCGTCCATGCCGCGCAAATTGGAAGTTTGCCGCAGCAAACGCATCACCACCGCCTCGCCGTGCAGCATCGGAATGACCGAAACGCGGATGTCCACCTCGGCGTCATCCAGGCGGATCTTGATGCGGCCATCCTGGGGCAGGCGCTTTTCGGCGATGTTCAAATGGCTGAGGATTTTGACGCGGGAAACGATGGCCGGCTGGAACCGCTTGAGTTGCGCGGGAACGGCCGTGTCCTGCAACACGCCGTCGATGCGGTAACGAATGCGGAATTCGTCCTCGAATGGCTCGAGATGGATGTCCGACGCGCGCAACTCGATGGCGTCCTTCAAAACCTGGTTGACGAAGCGGATGATGGAGGCCTCGTCCTCGGCCGCCTCGTCGATGTTGTTATCCTCGGCGTTTTCGTCAACGACTTGAAACCCTTTTTCCTTGTCGAGCGTACCGATGGTGTCCGCGCCGACCCCGAGGTGCTTTTTGATTTCGCGCTGGATCGCTTCGCTGCAGGCGAGGACCGGCTTGAGGTTCAGGCCGGTCATGGTCTTCAACGCATCAAATCCCTGCACGGCGAAGAGGCGGCTGGTGGCGACTTCGACCGTGCCGTTGAGGCGCTTGAGCGGAAGGAGTTCTTCCTTCAGCAAAATGCGGGCGGGAAAAAGCGAGAGCAACTGACGGTCCGGGTCAACGTCATCCAGCGTCGTGTAAGCGAGCCCGTATTCGCCGGCCAGCCAGCGGAGGATGTCTTCCTCGCTTTTGCGGGAAGACTTCGCCTGGACCAAAGACTCGGCGTCGATCGAAGACAGTTGCCGGGCCGCAACCATGCGATCCAGCAACTGCTTCATCGACGTATCTTGAATGACCGTTTCACTCATAGGGTGAGCGTCAGCTTGAGTCCGGGATTTGTTATTCCAGCAATCCGAGCAAGGTGGCCTGGGCTTCCTGTTTGACGGTGAGCACCTTGCGAAGGTTATCCTGCGCTTGCAGGAGCTTGGCCTGCTTGTCCTTTTGCGACGCTTCGTATTTTGCCAGCGCCGCTTTTATTTGCGCCGTGGGGGCGTTGTCATCAATGTTTTTTTGCAGCGCCTCGGCTTCCGGGCTGGGAGTGCCGCCAAACATGCCGCCACGGCGCCCACCGCCGTTGTTATTGCCGCCGCGGTTGCCCCGGCCAAACAGCCGGCCCATGCCTGCGCCAGCAGCGTCACGCCGGGCGTCCATGACTTTTTGAATCATCGGCTGGATCGCATTCCATTCGACGTCGTTGGTGAAACCGAGTTGGTCCCGGACGTTGTCCATCATGCGCTGCTGGAACGCGGCCGGGTCAAAATTGCCGCGGCCGCCGCCACCGCCGCCGCCGCCATTGCCACCATTATCATTTTGCGCGGAAACCTTGCCGGCGCTCAAACATAGAGCAGCCGCAATTCCGCAAAGCACCAACAGTTGATTCATTTTCATCGAACGTTCTCCTCTATCTGGTAAGTTAGGTTGTCGTTTGTTTTTTTGTCGCGTTGCCGGACAACACACACGTGTCACCTGGCATTTGAGACCCACCCATGCAATTCGCGTACCAACGCAAAAACGCTCGCTTTCATTGGGAAAAGAAGGAATGAACTGCGCAATTGTTGCTCACCTCATTCTGCGCCGCGCAGACTTTGCGCGCTCGTGAAAAATTGATCCTGGTCGCATATCTTCCAGGTCGGTTCACGTATTGGCACTCAACGAATGGCAGGACGTCTGGTCCGGAAGACGAGCCCGATGCATCAGGCCAGGCCGTGTGCCGCCACGGTGTTCCATCGGCGGGTATGGGAGTGCATGAAAGCGAAAGGGTGTTCGGTGTTATTCCTCACTCCATAGGCGATGTCGTGCAAGGGGTGGTTGGCATATTCCTCATCTTCAACAGCCGGAAACTTGCGGAGTTCCGGTTCAAGAATGAAGATGAGTAGATTCAAAACGTACCACTGCCGAAGCAACAATCCTATTGACAGCACAACCGTGGCGTAGTACAAGTTATTACACCCACTCCTGACGCGCGATGCGTTTAAGGTGTTTCTGGTCACAGAACCATAAATCAACAGAAATCAGATTATGTCTTTCAAGGCAACGGCCATGTGTCTAATTGTGTCTGCGCTGCCCTGTGGACCAGCCTTTGCGGGTGTCGTGTGGTCAGATGAGTTCAATGGCAATGCCATCGATTCAGGCACCTGGACTTACGACGTCGGCGGAGGGGGATTTGGCAATGGTCAATTTGAATATGACACCGCCCGCCACCAGAATTCCTACACCACAAACGGCAGTCTTGTGATTGAGGCTGACCGTGAAACTTATTTTGGCAACCCTTTCACCTCCGCACGAATGCTCAGCCAGGGACGGTTCGCATTCAAATACGGCACTCTCGAAGCCCGGATCAAAATGCCGAACACTGCGAATGGTTTGTGGCCTGCTTTTTGGATGATGGGCAACAATGCCGGAGCCATCGTCTGGCCGAACTGCGGGGAGCTGGACATTGCCGAGATGGGCGCCGCCGCAGGCATCACCCAGGGAACCCAGCAGGAGCTGATCGACTGTGCTTTACACTTCGCGGACACCAATGGAAACGCCGTTAATGTTGCCGCGTGGACCAATGCCCCGGTTGACCTGACCCTCGATTACCATCTCTACCAGTTGTCATGGACGCCGACAACCATCACGTTTTCCCTCGACAATGTCCCTTACGGATCCTGGGATATCACCGCGGACAGCGCATTTCAGCAGCCGATGTTTCTGATACTGAACCTTGCGATCGGCGGCTACGATCCTTCCTATACCGGCGTTTACAGCCCCGCCGCCGTGACGGCCCCCTTTCCGGCCAAAATGTACATCGATTACATCCGGCTTTCTGACAACGGCTATACGCAGCTGTATTTGGGCACCAATGGTGCGGAAACCGGCAACTTCGGGGTTTTTGCCGGAAACACGCCGGTCAACGACTCCCTCACTTACGGCACCGGCTTGGAACCGAACTTCGCCTATGGCAGCAATGCCGTGCTCTACCTCTGGAACAACATGACCGCGAGCACCAACCCGCCGCCGCCATCCGAGGGAACCAATATCTGGTCGTTCGACATTGCCGGGGGCAACTGGTTCGGCCTGGGAGTTTTTCTGCCGAATTTTCGAAACATGAACAACTACTCCGACGGGTATCTTCACTTTGACATTCGAGCCACCGCCGGGGACGCCACGCCCATGCAAGTCGGAATCCAAAGTTGCCGCGGCGGCCAATTCTGGCTTCCCTTGGGCGTCGACCCGACCTCGGAGTTCTGGTTTGCTCATGATGGGCAATGGCATTCGGTAAAAATTCCGTTGAACCGGTTTGCCAACATCGATTTCCTCACCGTGAACCAGTTTTTCCAGATATCGAGTGTCGCCAACCCGTCCACCGCGCTGAACTTGTCCATTGACAATGTCTGGTGGGAACCCAGCTTAGCCAGAACGACCCCTACGAACGGCGATTTCGGCGTCTACACCGAGACGGCGTTGCACCAGACCGCCGGAGAATTTGCCCTGGGGGTTCAAGGCAACTTTTTCATCTGGAATAACACCATGGTGGCCGCCCCACAACATCCGTATGAGGGCGTCCAAGATATCAGTCTGCAAGATGGCGGGCTCGGTTGGACGGGAATGGCCTTTACCCCGAACATAAAA
>Ga0181522_10001873_pt1 | contig 12339 bp, 9 predicted proteins | sample PEATcosm2014_Bin_27_FD_121103 | JGI IMG/M metagenome (GOLD analysis project Ga0181522, IMG submission 121103) | Peatland microbial communities from MTU Mesocosm Facility, Houghton, MI, USA - PEATcosm2014_Bin05_10_metaG | ecosystem: Environmental > Terrestrial > Soil > Wetlands > Peat | place...
CAGGGCTGCATCCGCGCGACGCGCAAAGTGCTGCGCGACATCCGGCCGGACATCGTGCATGGCCAGGGGACGGAACGCGATTGCGCGATGTGCGCCATCTATTCCGGTTTCCCCAACGTGCTGACCATCCACGGCAACATGGCGGAACTGGCGCGGTTGTTCCGGGCGCGCCCCGGAAGCTTCCACTGGCTGGCCGCGCGGCTGGAAAATTTCGCGCTGGCGCGCACGGCGGGGGTTTTTTGCAACTCCGCCTACACCGAAAATCTCGTCCGTCCGCGCGCCCGGAAAACCTGGCGCGTGCCCAACGCCCTGCGCCGTGAATTTTTTGAGACGCCGCCGGAAGCGCAAAACAATCCGCGCTGCGTCTTGCTGAACGTCGGGGTCGTCTCCCAACGGAAGCGGCAGGTGGAACTTTTGGAGGTGGTGGAAAATTTGCACCGGCAGGGGTTGAAATTTGAATTTCATTTCATCGGCCTCGCGGAACCGTCCGAACCTTACGCCGCCGAATTTTTGGAAAAAATAAAACCGCTGGCGGCGGCGGGCTGCGCCCGGTGGACCGGCGAACTGCCCGTGAACCAGATCATCCGGCAATTTGATTCCGCCGGCGGACTGGTGCATTTTCCATCCGAGGAGGCGTTCGGCCTAGTGGTGGCCGAGGCGATGGCGCGCGGGCTGAAATTTTTTGGCGCGCGCACCGGCGGCATCGCGGACATCGCCGGCGACATTCCGGAAGCCGGACTTTTTGCCGCCGACGACTGGCCGGGATTGACCGCCGCGCTCGGCGGCTGGATCAAAAACGGCGGCCAGCGATCCGCAGGCGCGGCGGCGCTGATGCGCGAGCGTTATCACCCGGACGTGGTCGCGCGGCGGCACCTGGAAATTTACCGCGAAGTGCTCAACACGCGCTCATAAACGGCTTTGAGCTGGCGGCCGATTTCGCCCCAGGTTTGAGGTCTGGGCGGCACGGGCAGGTTCGGCGCGGCGTCATAAAATTCGCGCAAGATTTTTGCGACGGCCGGCGTGGAATTGGTGACCGGGCAATAATTCACGGCGTCGCCGAACGTGCTGCGCGCCCACGGCAGGTCGCCCAGCAGCAGCGGGCATTCGCACGCCGCCGCCTCCAGCGCGGAAAGGCTTTGGGTTTCCCAGCGGCTCAACAGCACAAACCCGCGCGCCTGCCGGTAGACTTGCGCGAGTTCAGGCTGGGTGCGCATCACGTCGTCATGGCGCAGGATTTTCGGATGCCGGCGGCACAGCGCGGAAAAATTCTGGAAGTAGGCATCGGCCTCGGAAAACGGGCGGCCGATGATCCAGTAAGGCGTCTGCGCCGCGACGGCGGCCTCGGCCGTTTCAATCAGGCGCTTGACCGGCAGGATGGAAGCCGTGGTCACGAGCCACGGGCCGCGCGTTTCCGGCGGCTGTTCAAAAAAGAAGCCGGCCACGCCGTTGGGAACCACATGAACCCGTTCCGCCGGAGCCTGAAAAATCTCGTGCATCAATTTCGCCTCCCACGGCGTAATGGCGACATAGGCGTCGGCGGTCCGCCACGCGTTCCAGCCCGTGCGGGCGAGGAGACCGGCGGGCAGCGTCCGCTGCGCGGTGTGGACGACGGCTTTTTGCACCCACCGTTTCCAGGCCGCGCGCGCGCCAAGTCCGCACAACAGTTGTGTCACCACCAGTTTGATCCCTTTTTGCCGGACCAAATCCGGGTTGGCCGCCGCCGGGATGCCGAAAAAATGGATGAGGTCGCCGCGCTGGCCGGCGTCCCACCAGCGCAAATACTCGACCTCCACCCCGGCGCGTTCGAGCGCGGCCCTGGTCTGCTCGATCTGGATTTGCAGGCCGCCGTGGGCCAGCAGAAACGGGCTGGCATGGTTCAACAGGACTTTCATCCGCACCAGCTTACCGTTTCAAAAACAGGCCGCGCAATCCTATTCCCGTGCGGCATGGTTTGAACTGCTTCGCCGCCAGCCAGCCGGATTGAAAGAAATAAGGCGATGCGCAAACAATTCGGTTGCCGAAGTTTTGCGCGTTGGATTAAGTTGGATGGCCGTCGGTTTCGGTTTTTATGAACAACAATGCCCCCGTCATTTTAAGGACGCTGATCGCGTATGCGGTCTGCGTGCCGCTGGCTCTGGTCGTCGGCTATTTACTGACGAACACGGACACCCGTTCGTCGCAGGGTTTCCTGGGGATTTTCGGCTTGCTGCTGATCTCGCCGTTGCTGATGCGCTGGCACTATCCGTTGCTGGTGTTCTCCTGGGGTGCCAGCATCGCGTTTGGTTTCGTGCCCGGTGCGCCCAACCTCTGGCTGTGCATGGTGGTGTTGAGCCTGGGGCTGTCCGTGCTGGAGCGGATCTTGAGCCGCCAGATGCACTTCATCCGGGTGCCGTCCATCACCTGGCCGCTGCTGGCTATTTTTGCCGTGGTGGTGATCACGGCGGAACTGACCGGCGGCATCGGCCTGCGGGTGCTGGGTTCAGCCGTCTATGGCGGGAAAAAGTATGTCATCCTTTTCATCAGCATATTTAGCTATTTCGCGCTGACCTCGCGCCCCATCCCGCTGAAAAAAGCCTATCTGTATGTGGGACTGTTTTTTCTGGGCCGGGCAACGGCGGCCATCGGAGATTTCTCCGCGTTCACCCCGTCCTGGCTGCACTTGTCATTATTTTTTCCCCAAACGCTCAATTCCACCGATACCATTGAACTGGGGGTGACACGGCTAGGCGGCATAGGAAATGCCGCAATGGGGAGCTACTTCTGGCTGATGTCGCGCTATGGCATCCGGGGCATTTTCCTGTCCGGCAGTCTGTGGCGGTTGTTTCGGTTTGCGGTGTTCGCGGTGTGCATTGTAGGTGACGGATACCGCTCGGTGCTGTTTCTGTTCGTGGCGTCCTTCCTCCTGATGTTCTTCATGGAGGGATTGCATCGCACCCAGCTTTTGATGGTCTTCGGCCTGGCCGGGGTGCTGGCGTGCGTGGCCGTCATCCCGCTGGCGTCCAAACTGCCCTATACCTTCCAGCGCGCCCTGGCCTTTCTGCCGTTGAAGCTGGACGAAGAGGCGGTGCAATCGGCAGACGCCAGCACCAACTGGCGGCTGAACATGTGGACCGCCCTGCTGCCCCAGGTCCCGCGTTACCTGCTGCTGGGAAAAGGGTTTGCCATCTCCACGGAGGATTACAACGAGGCCATGACGGGCGGCAGCATGGCCGCCGCCGCCGCCAATCTTGATGCCGCGCAAAATGGGCTGGCGCTTTCCAGCGATTTCCACAACGGCATGCTTTCGGTCATCCTGCCTTTCGGCATCTGGGGCGTGCTGGCCACGTTCTGGTTTTTCTGGGCGGGACTGAAGGTGCTGTATCGCAACTGGAAATACGGCGACCCTTCGTTGCGCCTGGTCAACGCGATTCTGTTCATCCTGTTCTTCATCGAGGCGGCGGAATTTGCCTCGTGCTTTGCCGGCCTGTCGCTGGCCAGCGAACTGCAATTCTTCATCGGCTACCTTGGCTTGAGCATCGCCCTCAACAACGGCGTGTGCGCGCCGGCCGCCAAGGCCGTCCACGTCAAAAAGGAATATCAACCGCCGAGAATTTATCCGCACCTGCGCCCGGCCCCTTTCCCGCGATGATTTTTGACCATCGAACGGCCGCCCGGCCCGCCCGGTTGTGAAACCCAAACTGCTCATCGTCGAACTGTGGGGGCTGGGCGACCTGGCGATTGCCACGCCGTTTCTGCGCGCCGCCGCCGGGAAATTCGAGGTCACCCTGCTCGCCAAGCCCTACGCGCTGGACCTGCAGCCGCGTCTGTGGCCAGAGCTAAACGTCGTCACCTTCACCGCGCCGTGGACGGCCTTCAAAAAAAAATACCACCTTGCCCGCTGGCCGTTTTTGGAAATCGTCCGCCTGCGCCGGCAACTGGCGGAAACGCATTTTGACTGTGGCCTCTCCGCGCGCTGGGATCCGCGCGACCACCTGCTCCTGAAAATTTTCGGCGCGCAGGACCGGCTCGGCTTCCCGCGTGTCCACAGCCGGATTTTTCTGACCCGGCCGCTTGCCCGCCCGGAGCCGTCGGCGCACCGCTACGAATACTGGCGCGTCCTCGCCCGCGCGCTGGACATCGAACTTCCGCCGCGCGAAAAAATCCTCATCCCCGCCGGGCGCGGCGGCAAAACGGTTTTGATCCACACCGGCGCGGGCCAGCGCGTCCGCGTCTGGCCGCTGGAAAGATACAAAAACCTCGCGGCGCACCTGCGGCAAAAAAAAATCCAGGTTCAGGTCGCCTGCGACCCCGACCAGCGCGCATGGTGGCACGGCGCGGGTGAAACGGAAATTGCGACGCCAGAAAATGTGACGGAGCTGATCGGATTGATTGACCGCGCGGGCGCGTTCATCGGCAACGATTCCGGCCCCGGCCACCTCGCGGCGATCTGCGGCGTGCCGACGTTCACGCTGTTCGGGCCGCAACTGCCCGAATGGTTTGCGCCGCTGCATCCGGCATCGGAATGGCTGGAGGGCAAGGCCTGCCCTTACAAGCCGTGTTCGGACTACTGCCGGTTCGCCACGCCGATTTGCCTGTGGAACACCGGGCAGGCGGAGGTTTTTGCGCGCGTGGAAAAATTTCTGGCGGACCGCCTGCCGTTGCGTTTGTAAATTTTGCGCGCAGTTACAGAATTTTTCCGCAACCGCACATCACCATTTGTTGCCTCGAATCAGATAGCTGCCGTAGCATGGAAGAAATGGAAACCGCTGGCCGATCAACCGGCTGACCCGGCCGCTGCCAAAAATTTTGACCTTGGAGAAACCGGTCATGCGCAGGCGGGCGGCGAGGGAATTCGGATGGTGCTGCGACAAATGGGAGCCTTCCTGCAAAACGCTCAAGTGATTGAACCAGTTTTTCAAATAACCCGGATTCGGGGTGGTCATCAACAGCCGTCCCTTGAGCCGCAGCACGCGAAAAAATTCCGCCAGCGTCGCCCCGACCTGGTTCGGCGGGAGATGCTCGATGAATTCACCGGCCACCACGGCGTCGAAACTGCCGTCCGGGGCAGAGATTTGCGTCGAAAATCCGCAGAGGCTCCGGTCATAAATTTTTTTGTCCAAGGCCGCAATCCGCTCCGGCACGCAATCCATGCCGGTCAGTTCAATGCCGGGGTTGCAAATTTTTAGCACGGCCCCGCCCCGTCCCGTGTTGCAACCGACATCAAGGACGGTTTTGGCGTGGACGGGAAAGTGACTATAAAATTGCCGGTAGCGGTCGGCGGTGAAGGAATCGCTCTCGCTCACTTCCTGCGAGCGGTTCGCTTCGATGATCTGGTTTTGGTCGTGCGGCATAAAATCAAGCCAGGCCGGCTTGCGCGATTTGATGGGTTTCAATCATATCCCGGTCAGCGATAATCTGACGATAAACGTCGTCGAGGGTTTTCAGGTAGGCTGCCTCGGAAAAACCGGTGGCAATCCGGCGCGATGCCTCGGCGCTTTTGCGTTGCAAGAGGGCGCGATCTTTATCCGCAGCGGCAATCGTCGTTGTCAAAGCATCAATCATGGCGGCGGCATTGCCGACGGGAATTTTCCAGCCGCAGGCGTCGGTGACAATGTGAGCCGGCCCGCCGCAATCCGCCACGATGGGGACGCATCCGGCCAGCATGGATTCCATCATGGTCAGCCCGCTGCTTTCGCGCAGGCTGGGCAGCAGGAAAACATGGCTGGCGGCCAGCGCCTGCAAATAGTCGGTTCCAAACCAATTTCCAAAAACAATATTTTCGCGCAAGTTCAGGCGCTCGGCGAGCTGGCGGAGGTTGTTTAATTCCGGCCCGCCGCCGCCGATGTGAAATGAAAATTTCAACCCCGATTCTTTCAAGCGCGCCAGCGCGGCGAACGTCAGGGCGTTGCCTTTGCGCCCTTCCAGCATCCCGCCGGCGAAAAAACGGAGCGGCGCGTTCCAGTCCCGGCCGGACGCCACGGCGGTGAAGGCGTCAATTTTTGACTGCGAATAAAATGCCGGGGAAAGGACGGACACGCCGGCGCTCCGCCCGCGCAATTGTTCCAGCAGAATTTTTGTTTCCAGGTTGGCGGCCAGGATGTGCGACGCATGGCGGGCGCAGTCGCGGACGGCGCGGGAGTTTCTGGAAATGACATTGGACATCGTCCGCGCCAGTTCAAAAGTCCGGCCCGTCCAGCTTAAAATCGGATAGAGGCGGAACGGGAATTGTTCGTTGCCGCCGACCGGCCCCCACACCATCGGAATGCCGAGTTTCCACAGCGGCGAACCGATCCGCCAGGTGGCGATGGTGACATGGTGAACCAAATCGAAGCGGACGGCTTGATGCAATTCACGAGCCAGGACGAGGATATCTTGGGAATAATCGCGATACTCGGTCCAGCTTTGTATTCGCGCCTTCAGGCGGTTGTCGGGCCATTTCTTGAACCGTTTCGTATAAACAAAACGCAAATTTTTTGGAATCAAGCCTTCGTTGGCCGCCCGTTCAAGGTCGGGCTGGTGGCGTCCGCTGGTCAGCACCCACAAATCGTGTTCCTTGGCGAGGCATTGCACCGCCATCCAGCCGATGTAATCTTCGGAGCCGGAATAAGGCGTGCAGGCAAAGGCGGAGACGAGCAGTTTCATTTCAACAGCGGTTATCCGGGAAATTGTTTCAGCAAGTCCGCACGGCTTTTCAGCACGGCCAGATAGTTACTGCCCCAGAGCATTTCGTGCTCGAAGTCGTAATCCCGGAAATCAACGTAAGTCGGAAAAATTTTTCCAATCGCGAAACCGTGGCCGCCCAGCAGTTCATAAAAATCCTTCAGGAGAAATTTATTCACGGTGTTCAGCTTCTCATACTCGAACTGGATTGCGGAAATCCGCCCGGTCGCCAGCATTTTTTCAAACCCGCGCAGCACGGACGGTTCCGCGCCCTCGACGTCAATCTTGAGCAGGTCAATCTGCCCGATGTTTTGTCCGGCGCAAAAAGCGTCGCCCGTGCGCAATTGCCCTTTCAGTTCAAAACCGCCCGTCTGGTTTTGAAACGGATGGGCGATCAGGGAAGTTTCGCCGGGTTTGTCCGGGTAATGAAAGAAAGTCGTTTCGCCCGCGTGATCGGACAGGCCGAAGTTGAAGGCCTGGATTGCCGCGCGGCCATGAATGTTTTTTTCAAGCTCCTTGAAAGTCGGCGGCGACAGTTCAAACGCATAAATCCGCGCCGACGGCAGCAGCCGTTGCGCCAGCAGCGACCAGTCGCCGAAATTCGCGCCCACGTCGAAAACCGTCGCGACCGGCGCGCCGGCCAGCGAGCGCAAAATCATTTCCTCGCCGTTGCTGGCGAAGTCGCCGTTGCAATTTTCGTAGGCCTTGAGCCACAGGCGGCTCAAGCCGGCGACGCCCTTGAACAACGGGTTGCGGCGATGGCGCGCGATCAACGGACGCCAGCGCAGCCACACCCGCCGGGCGAAATTGGGATGGTCTATGTATTCGGGCATCGGTTCACATCCTCCCTTTCCAGATGAACGTGGGCTGGTTCACGCGCATTTCCGTCCGGCGCTCCGGCGAGGCGGGCGTGTAGATGGAATAGCTGAACGGCTTTTGAAAATAAATCCCGCGCAGCAGCCGGCGCAGGCGGTGGTAAATTTTTATGGCGGGCGCGAGTTTTTGGATCAGCGGCGGGGCGGATTCGAAAATCAATTGCGTTTCGCGGCGCGCATTTGGTTTCAGGTTCATGTTGTCGCCGGTGTCGGCGAAGGTGCTGGTGAACCGCCGCAGCACCGCCATCCGCGCGCGCCGGCCGAGCGCGCGCAGCACCCAGTCGAGGTCGCCGGCGTCGCGCCATTTCGGGTCAAAGAACAAACCGTATTTTTCCAGGACGCTGCGCCGGAAAAACATGGCGCAGGAAAGCACGCCGAGCGTGCAGACCATGGAATGATGTTTGAGCGGGACGAGCACTTTGCGATGGCAGAGATAACCGCCGTTGGCGTCAACCACGATGCTGTCGGCAAACACGATTTCCACGTCGGGATGCGCGGCAAAAAATCCGCCCACGGCGCGCAGCGCGCCGGGCAGGTATTGTTCGTCGCAATTCAAGTAGGCCAGGATGTCGCCGGTCGCGCGGCGGAGACCGCGATTGACGGCGTCATACATCCCGCCGTCCTTTTCGATGAACGCCTTGACGCGCCGGTCGCGCGGGAGCCAGTCCTGCGTGCCGTCGTCGGAGCAGGAATCCTGGACGATGTGTTCGAACTCGACGCCTTGCTGGTCGGCGACGGAGGCGATGCAGAGTTTGAGCCACGCGGAATTGCGGAAGCTCGGCGTGACGATGGAGAATTTCACCGCCGGACTTTTAGCAGCAACCGGATTCTTTGGCAAATCTGCTTTTGTGCGGCAATGGCTGTTTGACTCGGCCCGGTGGTGATGATAACATCTGCGACCATGAATTTTTTATTTTCGGCGGTTGTCATCCCCCTGTTGCCGGTTTTTCCTGCGATTCTTTTGCGTGACTGACTGCAATTTTTTTGTTCATGCCGATCAAAACTGAAATCAGAAAGTGGGTTCCTTATCTTGGACTCGGCATCTGGCTGCAGGTGCTGCCATTGCTGGTGATGTTTTCAATCCTGTGGTTCACGGCACAGGAGACGCTCGGCCTGCTGACCGGCACGGTGAAGTTCTGGGAATATGTGCTTTATGGCTGGGCCTACGCGGTGAGCGGCTACTGGCTGGGGCTGGTGGTCTGTGTGAGATATTTGCGGTCGGTGTGGCTGGCGATTTTGTTCGCGTGGTTTTACCTGTCCCTTTATGCCATCAACATCGGGATGCTTCATTCGGCGGGCGTCGTGCTGGTTCATTTTTATGTGCGGATCGCCGACGCCACCAACTGGCTGCCCTATGTCACAAGGTGGCTGTGGGTGATGATCGGCATTTTTGCGGCCTGCGGGCTGGCGGCATCTTGGCTGGTGTATAAATATGCTGCGGACTTGAGGCAAGTGCGCGTCCGAAAATTGCTGGTCTTGCTGTTCCTCCTTTGGGCGGTGGTGCAGTTGAGCAAGCATAATTACATCCATCCCTCGGCGGTCGTCACCCGCATGGTTGGAAAACAGCAGGCCGGCGCCTGGCAGGTCACACAGACGGAGACGTTGCGGATGGTCGCGGACAATCCGGTGATGATTCTGGGCAAAGCACTGTTGACCACCTGGCAGCCTTTGCAATTGCGGCCGACAAGCGAACTGGCCGAAATGGCCGACACCATCAAGACTTGGAATCTCGCCTTGGGGCCGCGGCACTATTCTCCGCTGGGGCTGAAGCCGTTCAACCACATCGTCGTCTTTGCCACCGAATCGTTATCGCTCGATTTCCTGGCGCCCTACAACGCCAGCCTGCCGCCGGAAATCACCCCGTTCTACGGCTCGACCGCCGTCACGCAGGCCATGTTTGTGAATTACAAAACCGTCGCCGGCCCCACGCAGCCGGGTCTGGTCGTGACTTACAACAGCCATCCCAATGTCCGCGCGCTGCTCGTGGGAAAATCGGAGCTGTCGCTGGCGAAACTGCTGGACGCGCAGGGTTACGAAACCTACGTGCTGATGCCGTGCTCGGAAAATTTCCTCGGCAACCGGCATTTCTTCGCCAACCTCGGCTTCCAGCACGTCATCGGCCTGGAGACGCTGGAAAAAGACCCGAAAATTCTGCCGTTCGTGGAAGGCCGGGGAGTGATGGACCGCGCCATTTACGACACCGCCCTGAACCTGCTCGCGCAGAACCGCGATAAAAAAATCTACCTCCACATCATGAACTCCGACACGCACGGCCCCGTCCCGCGCGATTATTTCGGCTCCCTGCAATATCCGCCCGTGCCCGACAGCATTGCGGCCTCCGTGAAGGACGTGTCGGATGGTTCAGACAACGACGCCCGCGCCATCCTGAAGGAAATTTTCCGGTTCGATTACGACCTCGGCCTGACCATGCGCCGGATGCAGGAGCGGAACCTGTTGACCGACGACACGCTTGTCGTGCTGACCGCCGACCACAGTTTCCCGCGCACCAAGACAATGAACGACATTCCCGGCTATCCCGCCACGTTGATCAGCCGCATCCCGCTCGCCTTTTTCAGCGGCCAGCCTTTGCCCAATGTGGATCGCAACGAATTTTGCTCCCAGCTTGATTTTGCCCCCAGCATCGCGCACCTGCTGAACTTGCCCATCCCGCAAGGCTGGTGGGGCGACAGCGTCTTCGACACCAACCACGACTCATCCTACGTCATGCGGTTCAACGACAAATTAAGCGTCACCACCGTCGCGGGTGCGCCGGTTCAAAGCATTTCCATCAGCCAGCCCGCCACCGAAGCGGAAACCAACCTGCTGAAAATTTTCCAAAGCCTCTACATTGACCCGCCGAAAACAAACCAGCCAGTCCGCTCACCGTGACGCGCGAAATTTTTGCGCGATCGGAATCCGACGCCCCATGCCGAACGCGCGCGGCGAAACCTTCAAGCCCGGCGCGGCCTGCCGCCGCTTGTATTCGCTGAAATTGATTTTGTTCAAAACGTCGTCCACGACCGCCGCCGAAAATCCGCGCGCGACAATTTCCTCCTTGCCCAGGTTTTTCACGACATACAAATCCAGGATCGCGTCGAGCGTTTCATATTCGGGCAAAGAATCCCGGTCCGTCTGGTTCGGACGCAACTCCGCGCTCGGCGGCTTGGAAATGGAATTTCCCGGGATGACAATTTTTTCGCGGTTGACCCAGCGCGCGATTTTGTAAATGTCCGTCTTCAAAACGTCCGCCAGCGGCGCAAGCGCGCCGTCCATGTCGCCGTAAAGCGTGCAATAGCCGACGGCCATCTCCGACTTGTTGCCCGTCGTCAAAACCAGCGCGCCGAATTTGTTCGACAGCGCCATCAGCGTCACGCCGCGCAGCCGCGACTGGATGTTTTCCTCCGCCTCGTTTGGTTTCGTCCCGGCAAAAACTTTTTCCAGTTGTTTTTCAACCGAATTGAAAACCGGCTCGATCGGCAAAACCTCGCAACGGATGCCAAGATTTTTCGCGAGCGCGGCGGCGTCGCTCAAACTGCCATCGCTCGAATAACGCGCGGGCATCGAGACGCCCAAAACATTTTCCGCGCCGAGCGCGTCCGCCGCCAGCACCGCCACGAGCGCCGAATCAATCCCGCCGGACAAACCGACAATCACTGACTTGAACCCGCATTTGCGGACGTAATCGCGGATGCCCAGCGACAGCGCGGAAAAAACCTGCGCCTCGCGCGCGGGAAAATTTTTCCCGCTTTCCGCCTTCCGCTTTGCGCCTTCACCCAGTTCCGCCACAAAAATTTCTTCCGCAAATCCTTTTCCAATTGCAACCACTTCGCCGCGCGAATCAATTGCGACGCTGTGGCCGTCAAAAATCAATTCGTCGTTCGCGCCCACAAGGTTGACCTGCGCGAGCGGGATTTTCTCGTCGCGCGCCACGCGCCGGAGCATTTCCAGCCGCGTGCGTTCCTTGCCGTCGTGCCACGGCGACGCGGAAATGTTCAAAATCATTTCCGCGCCTTGCGAAATCAATTCTTTGACCGGGTCGCGGCGATACAAACGCTCCGGCCAGAAATCCTCGTCGTTCCAGATGTCTTCGCAAATTGTGATGCCGATTTTTTTGCCATTGAAAACGAACGGTTCAATTTTTTTGGCCGGCTCGAAGTAACGGTCTTCGTCGAACACGTCGTAGGTCGGCAGCAAACTTTTGTGCGTGCGCCAGAGAATTTTTCCGTCCTGCAAAACGGCGGCGGAATTTCGCAGCGCGCGCCCCGGCTTTTCGGAATTGCGGTCAACGAACCCGGTGCACAGCGGAACCACGCCGACATTTTTCGCCGTTTCCGCGAGTGCGGCAATGTTGGCCTCGACAAAATCACCGCGCAAAAGCAAATCGCGCGGCGGGTAGCCGCACAAAAACAATTCCGGCGCGAGGATGAATTCCGCGCCGAGTGCCACGGCTTTTTCGTAACCGGCCAAGAGTTTTTCGCGGTTCGCCGCGAAATCACCGATGGTCGAATTGAGTTGGAGCAGGCCGATGATCATTTATGATTTGCGATTTTTGATTTATGATTTCAAGACTTCGCGCCCATCGTAAATCGTAAATCGCCAATCGTAAATCTATTCCACGCGGTGAATGGTCTTGGCCAGTTGCCGGATGGCGGTGACGCGCTCGGTGGCCAGTTTTTCAAACGTGAACTCTTGCGCGCGGGCGATGCCGTCCGCGCGGAGGCGGTTGATGAGCTTGTCATCGGCGATCAATTTTTGCAGCGCGAGCGAGACGGCGGCGGGGTCGTGATAATTGATGATGAGGGCGTGGCCGCCGGTGACTTCGTGC
>Ga0181522_10001874_pt1 | contig 12335 bp, 11 predicted proteins | sample PEATcosm2014_Bin_27_FD_121103 | JGI IMG/M metagenome (GOLD analysis project Ga0181522, IMG submission 121103) | Peatland microbial communities from MTU Mesocosm Facility, Houghton, MI, USA - PEATcosm2014_Bin05_10_metaG | ecosystem: Environmental > Terrestrial > Soil > Wetlands > Peat | place...
CGCGAGGCGCCGCCGTTTTTCTACGCCGAGGATTATCACCAGCAGTACCTGGCGAAGAATCCGGGTGGCTACTGCCCGAATCATTCGTGCGGAGTCACCTTCAAATCCGCGGAGTTACAGGTGGGGGAGAAAGCCTAGCCGAAATAACCCGCGAATTTCTGCAGGAATACGCAGACTGTTTTCGGCGCTGACGTCTACCGGAAGTCTACCGGTGTGTCACTCCCAGGAAAGTCCGCGGCGAAGGACTCGCGATGTGCTAATCGGCGCGATGATGACAATGCACACAGCAGTTCTTCGATGCGGTGTCAACGCCGTAGTACTTCGAAGTCCACGAGATCGCGGCCGCGCGCGCTGAGGGGGGTTCGGCAGCTGCGGCGATGTTAGTTTCGAATCGATAACGCAGACTTAGCATCGGGAACGTGCAGACAATGAACTCCCCGGACTCCCCTCGTATTTGGTCTCCAGTGCTAGGACGACTCAAGCCCCTACTCTATTCGATAATATCTGCTGAAGATTCCGACAGCGGCTTTGCGGCAGGCAAGCTAAAATAAAAACTTGCGCCATGTCCAGGGGTGCCGACCGCCCACAGGCGCCCACCATGCGACTCAATTATTGAATGGCTGATGCGTAACCCCATACCGGTGCCGTGGGGTTTGGTTGTAAAGAGCGGATCGAATACTCGCCGCTGCGGGCGCCTCGCCATCGAGTGGTGGCGCACCGGGAGCAGGGAACTCGTCGCAACTGTTGCTGCGCAGCCCACGAGTTGAGCTGCATCAGTAGGCCGGAAATGCACTTAGAAGCAATGGCCTAGTGCGGCGGGAGCATGTGCCGGTAGAAAATCGGTAGAGGCTGGGGCGGAGCGGCCACTCGACCCGAACGACGCCGGAGACTTCCCTCGAACGTCTCAGATCGGCGCCAATCAGGCCGGTCAGCGTGCTCGCGATGGTTGCACGTCAAGCTACCATGCGATATCGTGCATTGCAATTGCGATGCAATCGGAGAAGTTACAATGCCCGGCGCCAAATCCCGAACCTTTCCCCCGTTGCGGGTTTCAGAACAGCTACGAGCTGATGCTGAGAGTGTGCTCGCGCCTGGTGAAACGTTGTCCGCGTTCGTTATGGATGCAGTTTCCCGCACCATTGATTTTCGCAAATCCCAGCGCGACTTCGTTGCGCGGGGCATGGCTAGCGCCGAACGTGCGCGAACAGAGGCCAGCTACGTGCCCGCCGCGAAAGTGCTTGCCGGGCTGCGTAAGCGCCTTGCAAATGCGCAGCGCGCTCGGAAGTGAATTACAAGGTCCGTCTCACCGCAGAAGCCATCGAGGATCTAGGCCGCCTGTACGGATTTTTGCTAGAGCGCGATTTGCAGGCCGCGGAGCGGGCCCTCGCGGCCATCGAGCATGGTTTGGCGCTTCTGGCTTACTCACCATTCTCGTGCAGAAAGGCGTTAATGCAGAAGAGCTCTCGCTGGCGAGAGCTGTTGATTCCGTTCGGTGATTCGGGTTACGTCGCGTTGTTTGAGATCGATGACGCGCGCACCGTCACCGTTACCGCAGTGCGACACCAGCGAGAAGAAGATTACCATTGATGAGGGAAAGATCGGTCGGCATTTCAATATGGCAAGGAATTTCGTGAGTTCGTCGACGCGCAGATAGCCTACGGGGGCCCGTCGCACGCAAATTGCATACACAGGCCGAGTGGCAGAATGCGGTGAGAATGGAAGGTGCCACTCCTGGCAGCTGAACAGAGATGAACCACTGCGGGTGAACAAGACCACTTGCCTGACAGGCCGGATAGTCGTGCTTCAAAGGATTGCAGAGTGACGACGCGAGGCTCGCAGAGCTGGTCGGCACCTACAAACTAGCAGCCGCAAAGTCCATCACCCTGTTTGCAAGCGTCGAACTGCGCACGGATATCTTGGTCGATGGTCAGCGGGTCAACCATCACGTCATCTTTTCTTAGGAGGTGGCGGCTGATGACATCGCCGACGATTTCCTCTCGCAGCCCCAATCTAACAATGAGGTTACTCCAGCGAGCCTCGATCAGCAGTCACGGCCAGCGGGGCACGTCAAGGTTCGAAGCCGAGTACGAGAATTCGAAAAGTGCCATCAGTCGGTGCAATTCCACCGAGTGTCAGACGGAAGTCGGCTGTGGGCAGGTAGAGGCGTCCGGTTTTGGAATCCAACGCACCGGTGTGAGCACCCACCGCCGTCGCGACGCTCGACTGAACAGCGAGGGCGCCCTCGTTCGTTTCGGATATCACGACGAGTGTTCCGTCACGGCCACACGGGATGTAGAAATTTTTCCGGACCGTATCGAACATAACTGCATCGGCCTTTCGGTCGATTTTGAGCCGCGCGATGATCGTTCCGTCGGAGGCACGAAGGCCTAAGGCGGTACGGTTAGCGCAGGCCACAACCAATATTCCGGATTCGAGGTCGGCACCTGAGGCCGTCGGACCCTCGCAGCCGGGCAAATCATAACGGCGCAGCAACTTACGAGCGACGGTATCGACGACCGCCATCTTGTTCTGGTCCCGGACATTGACAAACAAGTGGCCGTGGCCATCCGCCACGGCGGACTCCAACTCACCCCCGATCGGCAGCCGTGCGACCACCTTGGCAGCCGCAGGATCGATCAGCGTAATATCGCCCTCTTGGTGGTCCATAACGAATACAAGGCCACTGCTGGAATCGAAGGTAGCCGCATCCGGATCCCTCCCGGTTTCCAGTTGCGCAATGACCTCACCAGAGCTGGCGTCGAACAGCGTCGCGGTGTTGGCGTCGCCATTGGTGCTGAGCGCCCGTCCGCCTGCCAGCGGGATCACTGCATGGACGTGATCGCCCGCTACCAACTGTCGGGTCATATGCTCGCTATCGAGGTCAATGGCCGTGACACCGAAGCCGCGGCCGACGTAAAGACGCCGCGCGACTCCGTCAATCGAGGCGAAGGCGAAGCGCGCGTCGCCTTCCTGGCGGGCGATCGTTTTGACCACAGCGAGTTTGTGTTGCGCGTCAGGGGCATCTTTCGGGAACGCATATGAGCCGAACGATGCCATCGCAGCAACGCAGAACGTCAATAGAAATCGCATCGCCCGGGGCTCTACTTTCCCAACGGACAGCACACCCCACGGGTGTGTCAGTTCGTCGGAGGAAGCACCCATGACCGCGTGCGTATCAGATGGATAGCCCAGCGCAGTGATTGCCGGATCCAGTCGCGGGATTGCGCACGGCCCCAGGCACTGCAAGCTGTCGGTGCCGACGCCAATCGCGTTGCCAAAATCGCGGCAATCTTGCCGGCACGCGCAGCCCAGGTGAATTGACGGCTGTCCGCAAGCGACGCGGCTCCTAACCGTCGTCCAAGCGATTCATCGCCGGTCAACTCGAGTATTCCGGCAACGAAATCATCCAGGCAGTCCGGCCGGCTGAGAAGCGCGTTTCTGCCGTGCTCCAGGATCTCCCGCACGTCGGGCGTGTCGCCGGCGAGGATCGGCCGGCCGGAGCCCATGTACAGGTAGAGCTTCAAGGGGATCACCGTGGAGCCGAACTCAGCGAGCGGCTTCGCCGATGGTGGAATCAACAGTACATCGGCGGCGAAAATGTAGCGTGCCAGCATTTCGGGCTGCTGCCAGGGTACGATCCGGACATTACGGATTCCTTTCGCAGCGGTTTCTATCGTGCTGGAACCCGATGCACCCACCAGAATGAAAAGATGGTCTGGAAGCCGCTTTGCCGCCTCCAGCACCCGTTCCAGCCCTTTTTTGTGATTAATGCGCCCCGTATAGACGACCGTCCTGGCACCCTCTTCAACACCAATCTGTTGCTTCGACACGTCCAGGGGTACCTGTGCGCCCAGGCGCTGCGGATCGAAGCCGTTGTGAACGCAATGCAGTTTCTCGGCCGGGATCTGCAACTCGAGATATTTCCCCCGGGTGTACTCGGAATGACTGATGCTGCCCAGAAAGCGTCTATGGCAAAAGATCCGGCGGATCCAAGGACGCAATGGCGGAATCTGGTCGGGCCACGGCCGGTAGTGGTCGAACATGACCCGTTGTCCGAAGAGCAGGGCGATCCAAGCGATCCACAGATTGCGCGTGTACACTAGGTCGGCATCTCGAAACTCCTGCCGAAACGGGAGGGTCAGGCCGCAGCACAAATGCCTCAGCACAGCGGGTCGAATTGGTGCCCGGGCGCGGACCACCGGCATACCCGCCAGGCCGGCCGCCTCTGCGCGGCTGGCCTCATCCGAAGCGGGAACATGCAGCCACGCACGGGAAGCACACGCATGGGAAGTAAAGGCAGCCAGGTGTCTCGCGGTGGCTACGAAAACCTCGGCATCCGCCTGGGTATTCGGCAGGGGATTTTCAAAAGTGAACAGGATCTTCACGGCACGGCAGATTGACCCGAAATCAGGACGTCGGCAAGTTGCGGGTGGCGCGGGCAGCTCGGGGCCATTGACAGCGGGCAGGTAACAAAGTGTCATTCGTTCCAGGGAGGATCGCGATGGACTGAACGGCCAGTTTGAGTGCACAGCTTGCTGCTTCGCCACTGAGTCAACTTAAAAAGACAATTGGACGAAAAACCATCCCAGGGCGCGGTTCAATTCGCCCTGGGGCTTGGCTAGCGGAGGAATACGTGACGTCAGAGTTGCGGCCGACGGAGGTAGGCGGTTGCCGACTTCGTTTGGCGGAATTTTCAACATTGAAGGAAGCGCTGGAGTACGCGGCACGCAGCCGTGCCGGTTTCAACTTTTACTCCGGTCGCGGCGAGCTCATCGATGTACTCGCCTACAGGGACCTCCGGGATCAGGCTGAAACGCTGGCACGCCGGATGCTGTGTGCGGGCCTGCGCCCGGGCGAGCGTGTAGCGATAGTCGCCGAAACGAGCGCCGACTTCGTGCGCGCCTTCTTCGCCAGCCAATACGCAGCGCTTATTCCAGTGCCTTTACCGGCACCCGCGGCATTCGCGGGACGGCTCAACTATATCGATCATATTCGGCCCATGCTGGCCAGCGCGGGACCCAGCGCGGTGCTCGCTCCCGCGGTCTTCCTCGACTCCGTCCGCCAGGCGGCAGCGGGCCTGGAAGTGGGCCTGGTGGGTGCATTCGAAGACCTGGAGCGGATTCCGGAAAACGGTGCGGATCTTCCACCGGTAAAGCCGGACGATGTGTGCTATTTGCAATTCTCGTCCGGCAGCACGCGATCCCCCACGGGAGTGTCCGTAACTCACCGAGCCTTGCTTGCCAATTCGGGGTGTATCGTACGAGATGGGCTGAAGGTCAGGGAGGGTGACCGCTGCACCTCCTGGCTACCGTTCTTTCACGATATGGGTCTGGTCGGATTCCTTCTTGCGCCTCTGACGGCCCAGTTGTCTACGGACTACCTGGCGCCCGACGGGTTCGCCCGCCGGCCGCTCATTTGGCCGACCCTCATCTCCCTCAACGGCAGCACGCTTTCGTATAGCCCATCATTCGGGTACGACCTCTGTGCCCGGCGCGCGATGAATGCCGACCTGGGCCACCTTGATCTTTCGAAATGGCGTGCGGCCGGCATAGGCGGCGACGTGATTCGCCCCGGAATCCTGTCGCGGTTCGCCGCAACCTTCGGCGGCTGCGGCTTTCGCCAAGAGGCATTTGTGGCGAGCTATGGCATGGCTGAAGCGACACTGGGCATCAGTTTTGCGCCCCTGGATCGCGGGCTGGAGGTTGATCGAGTCGATCTGGGTCGCTTGTGACGAGAGGGCAGAGCCACACCAGCGGATGGCGACAATGTGCGTGAGCTGGTGTTGTGTGGCGAACCGTTGCCCGGCCACGAGTTAGAGATTCGCGATTCGGCCGGCAATATTCTCCAGGAGCGCGAGGTTGGACGCATCCTGGTTCGCGGTCCGAGTGTGATGACTGAGTACTTCGGGCGCCGCGAGGAAACCGCCCGTGTGCTCTCATCCGACGGCTGGCTTGACACGGGTGATCTTGGTTATCTGGTCGGCAGGTCTCTCGTCGTTGCAGGGCGCAGCAAAGATCTCATTCTCGTCAATGGCCGGAACGTGTGGCCGGAAGATCTCGAGTTGGCAGTCGAGCAACGTATAGACGAAGTGCGCCAGGCAGACGTCGTGGCTTTTTCGGTGGATCAGCAGGAAGCCGAACATGTGGTGCTACTAGTCCAATGCCGCACGTCCGATGCCGCGTCGCGCGAAGCATTGCGCAGTGGAGTTGCCGAAGTGGTCCTGGCAACAGCCGGCCTGAAGTGTGAGGTGGTGCTCGTCTCGCACAACGCATTGCCGCGAACCTCATCCGGCAAGTTGAGCCGCATGCGGGCTCGCCAGATGTATCTGGCCTCCCTGCTCGGAGAACCGCAGCCGCTCGTCACTTCGGCAACCCTGGAGTCGGATCCCATTCCGGGCGCTCGGGTGCCCCCTGCATCGTGAGTCGGTTGGTCGCTATCACCGGCGCCACGGGATTTTTGGGGCGCTATATTGTGAGGGAATTCGCCACGAGGGGCTGGCGAGTCAGGATTCTTGCACGGCGACCCGTTGATCATCCTCAACTCGAAGGCCTGCAGCTGGACATCGTGTCCGGTGATCTGTCCAACAAACAGGCCTTGCGCACACTCGTGGACGGGGCCGATGCGATCGTTCATGCGGCGGGTCTGATCAAGGCCGCAAACGCTGCGGCATTCGAGGCGGTGAATACCCACGGTACCGCCAACCTGGCGCGTGCGATCGAGGAACGCGAAGTCGCGGCGCGGGTTCTCCTGGTTTCGACACTGGCAGCTCGCGAGCCACGATTATCGTCCTACGCGCGAACCAAACGCGCGGGAGAAGATCTCTTGATGGGCGCCCTGAGCCCTCGTTGCGAATTGACGATCGTCAGGCCGTGTGCCATCTACGGACCCTGGGATCGCGAGACACTGTTGATCTTCCGGGCCATCGATTACCACATTTTTCTTCAGCCCCGGATCTCCCACGGACGGGTCGCTATAATTCACGCAGCCGATGCGGCGGTCGCCATTGCCACGCTCTGTGAGGACGGCCCCGCTGGCTCGGTTTTCGAGCTGACGGATGAGCGCACCCAGGGGTATTCCTGGGATGAGATTGTAGGGACCGCCAAAACAGCCATGGATTCCAAGGCGCTCGTGATCCGTTTGCCGGAACCGGCTGTCCGGGCCGCCGCCGCGGTCAGCCTGGCTGCTGCCAGGGTTCTGCGTCGCACACCGATGTTCACTCCGGAAAAAGCCCGCGAGATTCTGCATGCTGACTGGGGCTCCAGGGCCGAGCGCCAGCCACCACGCAGTCTTTGGCGCCCCTCGATCGGTCTGGCAGAGGGTTTCCGCGACACCGTGTGCTGGTACCGGGAGCGGCGCTGGCTTGCGGGCCACCGACTCGTGAGGGGGCACTGACTTGACCGACAACGCCAGTCACATCGAGGCGGAAATCCTGGCGCTGCTCGCTCGCAGGGTTCCCGTGGGTGTCATTGTGGCTCCCGAAACGCAGATTGCGGGAGGTCTGGGGCTGGACTCCGTGGCGATCCTCGATTTCATCATGGAGATCGAGGACCGTTTCGACATTTCGATTCCGCTCGATCAAGTCGCGGAGGTCCAGACCATCGCCGATTTGAGCCGTGCCATAGAGACGCTGACGCGAGCTTCAAATTGATGTCGCTCTTTTCCAAGTTCGAGGCCGTACGAGCGGGCATCGATTCGCTGGCGGCGCACGGCCGCAATCCGTTCGATGTGCGTTTTGAGAGAGTTCTGTCTGCGACGGAAGCCTTGCTGGAAGGTCAGCCCTGCCTGCTCTTTGGAACCAACAACTACCTCGGCCTGACTTTCGACCCAAGCTGCATCGAAGCGAGTGTGCGATCGGTGCAGGAGGCTGGCACCGGCACTACCGGCTCGCGCATAGCCAACGGAACCTACGGCGACCACGCCCTTCTCGAACGGCGGATGGCCGAGTTCTACGGCAAGCGCTCCGCCATGATTTTCACGACCGGATATCAGGCCAATCTTGGCCTGATTTCAACTCTCGCAGGACGCGAGGACCATTTACTCATCGATGCAGACAGCCACGCGTCGATCTATGACGCGTGCAAACTCAGCAACGCGGAAGTAATCCGCTTTCGTCACAACGATCCAGACGATCTTGCGCACCGACTGCGCCGCCTCGAGGACCGCCCGGGTAACTGTATCATCGTGATCGAGGGCATTTACAGCATGCTCGGCGATAGTGCTCCACTGCACGAGATCGCCGCAGTCAAACGCGACACGGGTGCGACTCTCATAGTCGATGAGGCTCACTCGCTTGGGATTCGAGGCAAGAACGGCCGCGGCGTTTGCGAAGACGCGGGCGTCGAGAGCGATGTTGATTTTGTGGTCGGCACTTTCAGCAAGAGTCTCGGGGCGATAGGCGGCTTTGCGGTCTCCGACTTGCCGGACTTCGATCTGTTGCGTGTGGTGTGCCGTCCCTACATGTTCACAGCCTCTCTCCCGCCTGCCATCGTCGGCTCGGTGATGGCTGCGCTTGACCGGATGTCGAGCGACCAGTCCCTTGGCGCGCGAGTCCGTTCCAACAGCAACAGGCTCTATTGCGGGCTCGCCGAGGCCGGCTTTGAGGTCGGACCGGAGCCCAACCCGATCGTCGCAGTGAAGCTGGCGGATAGGGAGTCGGCCGTGCAGTTCTGGAATAGGCTGCTGGACCGGGGCGTGTATGCGAATCTGGCGTTACCACCGGCCACGCCTGGAAGCGTGTCAATGCTGCGCTGCAGCGTGAGCGCGGCCCATACCGAGGCACAGATCGATCGAGCCATCGCCACCATGGTGGCTGTCGGACGCGAGCTTCGCGTTCTCGACGCGCGAGCGACAAAGACTCCGGTATCGCTGACTGGGACCTCGCTATGACAATCGAGATCGTTCCGGTGACTGATAAGGCGCTGCTCGGGCGTTTCATCCGCGTGCCCTTTGCCGTCCATGAGCACGACAAAGCGTGGACTCCTCCCCTGGTGATGGAGCGCGAGGAAGCCTTCTCGCCAAAAACCAATCCGTTTCTGCGCCGTGCGGAAGTCCGCTTCTGGCTGGCGCAACGCAACGGCCGGGATGTGGGACGAATCACCGCGCAGATCGATCCCCTGGCACAGCAAGTCTCAGCCCAGCGGGGCGATGAGAGACGCATCGGTCATTTCGGTTGTCTCAGCGCCGAAGACGAGCCCGAGGTGTTCGCCGCGCTTTTGGGGACCGCCGAGGATTTTCTCAAGAGCCGCGGCGTGACACATGTCCAGGGTCCCTTCACATTGTGCATCAACGAGGAGACCGGCCTGCTGGTGGACGGTTTCGACACCCCGCCCATGATCCTGATGGGGCACGACCCCGTCTATGCCGCAGCGCGGCTCGGGGCGTTGGGGTATCGCAAGGAAAAAGACGTCTACGCCTATCTGCTCGACACGCAGACTCCGTTCTCGAGCTCGAGTCGCAGGATGCTCGATCGCCCGCTCCCTGCGTCGATCACGATGCGCCGCCTCAACTTCAAGGATTACTCGAACGAGATACGCAGGATGGTCGATATCTACAATGACGCCTGGAGCGGCAACTGGGGGTTCGTTCCCCTCACTGAGCCGGAGGCAGAGGCGATGGCCAAACAGATGCGGATGCTGCTGGATGATCGGCTGGTCTGGTTTGCCGAAGCGGACGGTCGCGCCGTCGCCTTCATCGTCACTCTGCCGAACCTCAATGAGGCCGTCCGCGACCTCGGTGGCAAGCTCTTTCCATTCGGCTGGGCGAAGCTGCTGTGGCGTCTCAAGACGCACCGGGTGAAATCAGCCCGCGTGCCTCTGATGGGCGTGCGGCGGAGCCTGGCGGGGACATTGATCGGTAGCGCCATTCCGCTGCAGCTGATCGGATGCCTCCGGCCAGGGGTCGCCGCCTTTAATTTTCGCCAGATCGAGCTGTCCTGGATTTTGGAGGACAACCTCCCGATGCGCCAGATACTCGAACGGCTCGGCGCACGGGCTTACAAGACTTATCGGGTTTTCGGAAAAATGCTGGCCTCGCCCCCCATCACACTCGCACCACATGCTCCACTATGAACAACAGAAACGCTATTCGAATCGCCATCGCCGGCGTGGGTAACTGCGCAAGCTCGCTGATTCAAGGAATCCACTACTACACGCGTGAGCGTTGCCGGCAGGGCGTGACAGGCTTGATGCACACCCAGATCGGCGAGTATCTGCCCTGCGACATCGATGTCGTTGCGGCATTCGATATCGATGCGCGTAAGGTTGGTGTGGACGTCAATCAGGCCATCTTCGCCAAACCGAACTGCACGAAGGTGTTCCAGAGGGACATTCCGGATAGCGGGGTCATCGTGCGCATGGGGCAAGTCCTGGACGGCATCTCCGAACACATGCTGGCCGTTACCGAGGACCGCACATTCATTCGCTCCCCTGCGCCCGAACCCACCAGGGAACAGATCGTCCGGGAACTGAAGCGCAGCGGTGCGGAGATCCTGGTGAGTTACATGCCGGTAGGCTCGGAAGAAGCGGCGCGCTTCTACGCGGAGTGCGCGCTGGAAGCCGGTGTCGCCCTGATCAATAACATTCCCGTCTTTATAGCCAGCGACAAGGAATTTGCCGAGCGCTTCAGAGCACGAGGCCTGCCGATCATCGGCGACGACATCAAATCCCAACTGGGCGCCACGATCATCCATCGGGTCCTGACAGACCTGTTCGCAAAGCGCGGAGTCAAGGTGCTGCGGACGTATCAGCTCAACACTGGCGGTAACACGGATTTTCTCAACATGAAGAACCCGAGCCGCCTCGTGTTCAAGAAGACATCCAAGACCGAGGCGGTGCAAGCCGTCGCCGCCAAACGCCTCGAGGATGACAACATTCACGTCGGACCGAGCGACTACGTTCCCTGGCAGAACGACAACAAGATCTGCTTCATCAGGATGGAAGGCCAACTGTTTGGCGACGTACCCATGGACGTGGAACTGAGGCTTTCCGTGGAGGATTCGCCGAACTCGGCTGGAGTCGCCATCGACATGATCCGATGCTGCAAGCTCGCGCTGCTGAACGGACTGAGCGGACCGCTCGAGGGACCGAGCGCGTATTTCTGCAAACATCCGCTGAAGCAGTACACAGACGATCAGGCATACAACATGGTCGAGGCTTTCATACGCGCGAATAGCGCGAAATTGAGAGCCGTCGGCCCATGAACTGCCTGATCGTCGCCGCAGGAATGGGCGGCCGACTGAGGGAGAAAGGTCCGAGCAAGCCCCTGGTTCCGGTAAAGGGTGTCGGTTTGCTCGAGCGCGTGATTTCCCGTGCCCGCGACGCCGGGGTGGAACGCTTCTTTGTGGTGAGCGGCTATCGGGGCAACGACGTGCGATTGGCGCTTGATTCACTCGCCAGGCGGAAGGGATTTCAAATTGTGCACGTCATCAATGAGGAGTGGCAGCGCGCGAACGGTGTCTCGGTACTCAAGGCCAAGCCCTTCCTGCGCGGACCCTTCCTGCTGAGCATGTGTGACCATCTGTTCGATCCAGAGATTATCCGCAGTCTGATGGGTTCGACGCTCGAGCCGGATACCGTCACTCTGGCCGTGGATTTCAATGTTGCCGGCTCGATCAATGATCTGGACGATGTCACACGTGTGAAGTGCGTCAATGGCCGGATCGAGAACATCGGCAAGGTTATCCGTGACTTCAATGCCATCGATACGGGCGTTTTTCTTTGCACACCGGTCATCTTCGACGCTCTCGAAGCCAGCCAGGCTGCGGGCGACGACAGCATATCCGGGGCCATGAATGTGCTGGCGCGGAAGGGCAAGGCCAGGGCATTCGACGTTCATGGTCGCCTCTGGCTCGACGTTGATGATCCGGCCAGCTTCGACAAAGCCGAGGAATTGCTGGGCTCAGGCCGGCTCTAGTCGGCTGTGCTGCGTCGGGGCGCTGCCACCACCCTGTATATGGACAGTCATCAACTGCACCTGCGCCGCGGCTTCAACTGGCTCGGCGGCGCGATGATCATCGCCAAGCTCACCGATTTCGGCACCATCCTGCTAGTGCTGCGTTTTCTGACCAAAGAGCAGGTGGGTGCTGCGTCGCTGGTGGTTGCCTTCGGGACAGTGATCGAGGCTCTCGATGGCGTGGGCACGAGCACAGCGCTGGTCCAGGCGCCTTCGCTCTCGCGAGTTCAGCTCGACTCGCTGTTCTGGTTCATTGTCGGCGCCGCACTGGTGGTGGCTGGCGCGACTTTGCTCGCCGCTCCTTTGATCGCCTCCGCTTATGGTGTTGCCGGAATATCCGCTTACATACTCGCCGTGGCGATAAAGCAGCCCCTGGTCGGGGCTGC
>Ga0181522_10001877_pt1 | contig 12325 bp, 6 predicted proteins | sample PEATcosm2014_Bin_27_FD_121103 | JGI IMG/M metagenome (GOLD analysis project Ga0181522, IMG submission 121103) | Peatland microbial communities from MTU Mesocosm Facility, Houghton, MI, USA - PEATcosm2014_Bin05_10_metaG | ecosystem: Environmental > Terrestrial > Soil > Wetlands > Peat | place...
AAACTGTCTGTTTCTTACACTCGGCAAATCGAAAATGACCAGCACCCGGTCGGTGTCTGGTGGACTCCACCGTGGACTCTGCCGTATCCCTCGAACGTCGTTGCGGCTACGACTTCGCAGGAGGTCATGGCAAACTTCACCCACGTCTTCAGCCCGACGACCACGAACGAATTCGTGTTCACGTTGGCCCGTTACATCAACCCCAGCACCCTCTCCAACCCCAAAGCCGTCAGCCGTTCGGCTCTGGGCTTCAACGTAAAGGGACTCTTTGGTCACACCGCCGACCAGATCCCCAACTTCGAAGGCCCATGGGGCGGCGCTTTCCCGAACATCGAGGAATTCTCCTTTGATGGCTCCTTCCAAAGCGGCGCTTTCGGCGCAACCAAGAAGGATCCTGCGATCTACGACAACTACACCAAGGTTATTGGTTCGCACACCATCAAGGCTGGCTTCTACTGGGATACCAGCGAGAACATCCAGTCCGCTGGCGGCCTTGGGCCGGGCGACAATGGAACGTACAACCTGGGATGGGGGCCAAATAGCTCGGGCAACGTCGTGGCCGATTTCCTCTTAGGGCGTACGGGCAACTACCAGCAGGTTAGTTCGTTCCCAACGAATGACTTGAAGTTCCACCAATGGTCGCTTTATGCGCAAGACTCGTTCAAAGCGAATCGCCAACTCACCCTGAACTACGGCTTGCGCTTTGATCACGTAGGCCAGTGGTATGGCACGCCGCAAGGCTTCCAGGTCTGGAATCCGGCGACGTATCAACAGAACGTCTATGGGCCGACTGGGCTCGTAAGTGCGGCTCCCAACAACACCGGCTTGCAGTGGCATCAGAACACCCCCGGTGTACCGCTCTCCGGCATGAAGTCACCGCTGTTCTACTACGAACCTCGCGTCGGACTCGCTTACGATATTTTCGGAACCGGGAAGACGGTTCTGCGTGCAGGTTTCGCCGTATTCCACTACCAGGTCTCGACTCAGGTCTCCGACGCCGCGACCGGGCCACAGGGTGCGTTCACATTCCAAACCGCAGGAACTCAAACGGGATATAACCAGATTGACTCGGGAGCTGCCGGATTCGTTCCTCCGTCCAGCGTCGCTCAGAATGGCGCTACGGTCTACGGTCTGTTGCCTGGGGACAACAAAACTCCTCTCACCACGGACTGGAACGTCACCATTTCTCAAGCGTTGCCATGGAGGTCTGTCTTCGAGGTCTCCTATGTCGGCAACAAGAGCCAAAACGAATGGATCGACGGTGGCAACGGAAAGGTCGGGGATCAAAACAACGTACTGCCAGGCGGTTTCTTCTTGCCGGATCCGACGGGTGCGAACAGCGGCGGAGCCAACTACGGGAAGCTCATGTCGCCCAATGCGCCAGCCTGTACCAGCAGCACTCCGTTCAACAATCAGCCGCTGGCCTGCACAGGGCCATACGGTCCAAACTATGCGCTGACGTTCAATGCGAACGATTGGCGCCCATTGAATGTCTACCAGGACGTTTACCTGCTCTATCACGGCAGCTACGCGAACTACAACTCGCTGCAGGTGTCGTGGCAAAAGCAGTCAGGTCCTGTTGTTTTCCTGACGAACTACACGTTTGGCAAGGTACTGGGTATTCGGGACGGACAAACGGACAACGGAGCTGGTAACGGAACCGTAACTGATCCTTTCAGTATCCGGAACAATTACGGTCCGTTGGCATATGACCATACCCACATCTTTAACGTTTCCGCTTCATGGAACTTACCCAAGTTCGTTCATGGACACCGGGCACTCGAGGGCGCTATCAATGGTTGGCAGTTGTCGACCTACACCACTTACCAAAGCGGTGCGGCCCTTCAGCCCGGCCTCAACGGGAATGGCAATGCTGCCTACGCAAGCGGCTTGACCATGCCCACAAACGCACTACCCGATCTGACCGATCGCGCAATCAGATTACCGAACGGGTTGGAGGCAACGAATGTGAGCACGCAAACCTGGTTCGGCATATCACCGGACAACAGCGGTTTCCTGTTGATGCCACTCCTGATTTGCGATCCTTCCAAGAATCTCAAGTCCGGACAACGCTTCAACCCGCAGTGTTTCGGTATGCCGGCCTACGGTCAGCAAGGTCCTCTCGAGTGGCCTTACATGAGAGGTCCGGCCTACTTCGACAGCGATCTGGCGCTCTACAAGAACTTCCAGATCACCGAACGACAGAAGATCCAGGTTCGGATGCAGGCTACCAATTGGTTGAACCATCCGCTCGCTCAGTTCGGGCTCGCCGGCAATACCGACGAGACCCTCTCTTTCACCAACACTGGCTCGCAGTTTATTAGCAGTGCTGGCACCGGATCGGCAGGCAACGAGTGCGCCTACGCTCTGGCGAACAACCCCGGGACTACCTCGGTCGCCGGCGGATGCATGGTGCCCTATGTTGCGCTGCCAGCTCCTGGCTCGCCCAGCAATAGTGCGACGACCACAGGTACACCGAAGTTCAAAACCGGATATCGCAGCCTGCTGTTCAGCGTGAAGTATTTCTTCTAGGAACGGTTAGCGTTTACAATCCCCTGGGGTGGCTTCGGCCACCCCAATTTTTTCGCTCAACGATCATGAAGCTTTTCCCCTCATCGGCACGTAGAATCAGCGGCCTGGCCCTCGTCCTATTCGCACTTGCTCTACCAGCCTCTCCATCTTCATCCCCGGCTCCGATCTCCTTCGACTTAAAGAGAATTCCCTTTCGCCTCGAGAACTCCGAAAGCCCCGCCCGTAATGCTCCCGAAACCATGCCCGGCGGCGTTGCGGTCTTCGATTACAACGGTGACGGACGTCCCGACATCTTCTTCACCAACGGCGCCAACATCGCCACCCTGAAGAAGGATTCCCCTAAATACCGCAACCGCCTCTTCCGCAACGACGGTAACGGAGTTTTCACTGACGTCACTGACGCTGCCGGACTCGCGGGCTCCGGCTACGACATGGGCGTTGCCGTGGCCGACTATGACAATGACGGGCATCCCGACCTATTCGTCGCCGGCCTTCATCACAGCGCGCTCTATCACAACAACGGCAACGGAACGTTCACCGACGTTACGGCCAAAGCCGGCCTCGATGCAGCCCTCAACCGCCCCGATCCCGAATTCGGGCCCTTCTGGGCAATTACAGCCGCATGGGTCGATGTGAACAACGATGGACTGTTGGATTTATTTGTAGTGAATTATTTGCAATGGACCTATTCGCCGGAACCTCTCTGCGGATTCCGTGGCGTCGGCGATTACTGCCATCCGAAGTTTTACAAGGGGCAGCCGAACCAGCTCTTCTTGAACAATGGCGACGGAACATTCAAGGACGTTTCGAAGGAATGGGACATCCGTAGTCACGTCGGCAAAGGCATGGGAGTGGGCGTCGCAGACTATGACCTCGATGGCCGCCCAGACCTATTCGTGACCAACGACGCCTCGTACAACTCGCTGTTCCACAACAAGGGTGACAAGTTCCAGGAGGTCGCTTTCGAGACAGGCGTCGCTCTCACGGAAGACGGCAGCTTCATTTCAGGCATGGGCCTCGACTTCCGCGACTTCAACAACGACGGTTATCCCGACATCGTCTTTGTGGCTCTCAACAATCAAACGTTTCCCATCTTTCAGAACACGGGCAAAGGCGGCTTCCGCGAAGTGACCACCGAAAGCGGGATGCACGATCAAAGCCTTTCGATGACCGGCTTCGGTGCCGCGTTATATGACTTCGACAATGATGGATGGAAGGATTTCTTTGTCAGCGGAGGTCACGTCCAGGGCTTGTCCATGCCGGGTCAGCCTATCGACCGCTATAACACCGTCTTCCGCAATCTTGGCCCGAGCGGAAAATGGCAGCCCCTCACGGAAGAAGCGGGATTCAACGCCGTACCGCCGGCTCGCCATCGCGGTTGCGCTTTTGCCGATCTCGATGGCGACGGCCGCATCGATATCGTCGTTTCCGCCCTCGGCTCCGACGCCGAGATCTGGATGAATCGGAGCCCTCACGCCGGCCACTGGCTCGACATCGCTTTGCAGGGTACCAAGAGCAACCGCGACGGCATCGGTGCCCGCATCAAAGTCGTCTCCAAGCGCGGAGAACAATACAACCACATGACAACCAGTGTCGGTTACGCCTCATCGAGCTACGGCCCCGTGCACTTCGGCCTGGGTCCTGATACCCGCGCCGACCTCATCGAAATCCACTGGCCCTCGGGCATAGTCCAATCCTTGCAAAATGTCTCGGCCGATCAAACTCTCAAAGTGGTCGAGCCCGCGCACTAAAGTAGCGTTCTCTGTGATACCCCGTGCCCCCCCTGTGGTGAAAGACTTTTTATTGTTCACTTCGCCACAGCGCCAGTCTTTTGCTCCAACTGCGCAATCTGTTGCTTCAGCAAATCCGCGTTCGGACCGCTCGGCATATACGTCAGGCAATTCTTCAGGTGCTGCAATGCCCCGTCGTAATCGGCTTTTCTCGCGAGGATGACCGCCAACAATTGCTCCACATTCGGCACGCTGTGCCGCGGATCGATCGCCAGCGCCTTCTCCGCGCTCGTCCGTGCCTCATCGGTCTTGCCGAGTTGGTACTTCGCCAGCGCATCGTAATACCACAGCTCCGGAGTACCAGCCGGATCAATAGTGAGCGCTTTGCCTGTCTGATCCGCGGCTTCGTCCCACTTCTGCGCCTGCACCGCCATCACAGCTAGTTGCTCATACGGAAGAACGAACTTGGGGTCCGCTGCCAGCGCCTTCGAGAACGCATCTGTCGCGGCCTTCGGATCCGACGTTTCTTCCAGCTTCCCTAGTTGCAACCAGGCTTCTGCAAACGTGGAATCAATCGCCACTGCTTTTTTGAGATCGCGCTCCGAATCAGCGGCATTATTCTCCAGCCATTCGGCCCGCGCCTTTTCAAACGCCTTCATCGCCTTCGGCGGAGCAGCACTCGTCGTCGTGCTCACTTCCATCCCCCCGCCGCGGTTTTCCGGCGAGAGGGTGATCGTTCCAAGGTCAGGCTCGTCCCTTAGATTCTTTATCGTGATCGGCTTCTCCGCGGAGTGGAACCCCGTCAGCGCGCCTCGCACCACGCAGCCTTCATATTTCGTCTCCATCTGTCGCTGCGCGTCCTGCGGAATCTTCTCCACACCGGTCGTGTCCACGAAACGGATCACAAACCTGCCCTGCAGATCCGTCTGCGTCAGGTTCACTACTGACCCCTTGCAATCGACGGCGACCAGCAACGGTTCCCACGGCAATGGTTCGCCCTCCATCGCAAGTTTACCCAGTAAAACTCCCCCGGCTTTTCCTTGCCCCGACATGTTCGCCCAGTAGTTATAGAATCCACTGTCCTGGATCGAGTCCGGCCGGGTCGTCTGTGTCGGCGGGGCCGCCGTAGTACTGTGCGTCTGTGCCTCAATCGGTTGCATAGTTGAAGTGATTAAAGAGAGAAATAAGCAGGAAGGGAACGCTAACGCTGGGATTGCGGGGATCTTCACAACACACCTCACTCCAAGAAGGATTGCCGCCAAATCACCACTAATAATTGTGCTCCATTCTTCCGCTACAGCCAAGAGCCCGAAACTTTGTTCAGAGTGAGCTTTTGCGATGCTCGCGATCCCGCTTATCGTCAGAATTCACGGCCCATTACGGCTTCCACTGCGCTATTCTTGTTTCGTATGCGCGCCGCAGTCCTGTTCCTCGCACTGCTCTCAGCAATTCTGGTGGCTCAGGACCCCAATCCTGATGCGCTTCTCAAGCACGCCATTGACGCTCAGCAGCACGGCGACTATTCCGCTGCCATCGCCGACTATCGCAAACTACTCGAATTGCGGCCCAACGACGTCGAAGCCAAAGTGAATCTCGGGGCGGCCCTCGTCCACGCAGGAAGGTACGACGAAGCGATTGAGATGTATCGCGCCGCGCTTCCTTCCCTGAAAAACAAAAACATGGTTCTTTTGAACCTCGCCCTTGCTTATTACAAAAAGGGAGATTTCGAGCACGCCCGCGAACAATTCACCGTCTTGCACGACGCTCTGCCAAACGACGTTCGCACCATCGTCCTGCTCGGCGACACCGATCTCCATCTGGGGAAAGCCGATTCCGCTCTCAACCTTCTCGAGCCTCTCGAGAACAAATATTCGCAGAATATGGACTTCGAATATGTTCTCGGTTCGGCATTGATCCGCACCGGCCGCCGTCGCGACGGTGTTGCCCGCATCGAGAAAGTCGCGCAAGCCGGACCAAGCCCCGACTCCTACATGCTTGCAGGCGCCACCCTCCTTGATCTGAATGAGTACGAGCAGGCTCGCAAGGATCTTGAGGAGGCCCTCCGCCTCGCGCCCGCTCTTCCTGGACTTTCTACATTGGTGGGAATCGCTCGCGACAAAACCGGCGATGTTAAGGATGCGGAGCCTGCCTTTCGCGAGGCCCTGAAAACAAACCCCGACGACTTTCAGGCGAATCTTTACCTTGGGGCCATTCTCTACAAGCGCCGCGATACCGGCGAAGCGAAGGGATATCTCGACCGAGCGATAGCCCTCAAGCCCAAAGACTCGATGGCCCGTTACGAATCAGCCATGCTCAAAAGCACGTCGGGAGATTACGAAAACGCCGCCCATGAACTCGAGCAGTTGACCAAGGACGATCCTGACTGGCTCGAGTCTCACGTGGAGCTCGCTGCCCTTTACTACCGTCTCCACCGCCCCGAAGAAGGGGCCAAAGAGAGGCAGATCGTCGACCAAATCACTGCCAAGCAGCAAGCCCAAGGCCCCGGAAAGTAGAAGGTCTTGCGTTCTGCCGCGGCCGCGGCATCTGACGGCTATTCTCGATCTACTGCGAAATCTCACTGAATGAAGCCGCCACCGGATGCCCCAGCCCATACGGTCCTTCCGCGGTGACCGTCACCACCTCTGCGCTTGAAGGGAGCGTTAGCGTGACCGAGGCCACTCCCGAACTATTGGTCACAGCAATCACCTTCGACCCGCTGGTCGTTCCGTTGGAAAGCGATCCTGCGCTCGCCGAAAACAGAACGCTCGCACCAGAAGCGCTTCCGCCCGACTGTCCTGCACTTAATGTGACTGTCAGAGGCTGAGAAAGCACTGTCCCGTGCGTTCCCGTCTGCGAATCGCCGCTGGTATTCGCCAGTGTCGCCGATGGGTTCCCCACGACGATCCATCCGCCCTGCGTCTGCGTGACCGTCCCGTCGCTGCCGGTAACCGTGAAATGGCAGAATCCCGGCGTACTCCCTGCGTTCACTGTAATCTCGCCGTTCGCCGAAGTAGTGATCGTCGGCGTGGTAAGAGTAAGCGAACCTCCCGTGCACGCCGTAGATCCCTCGTAGCTATCGAACACCGCCGACGACAAGGTCACGCCTGCCGTTCCCTTTGTGATCGTCGGGTTCAACGTCACAGTACCGTTTGCCGGAACCATGATCGTATCCGGATTCAAATCCCACTCCGCGCTGGGAGTATTCGTCAGAGTTCCAGTGGCCACCAGCAACGTCGCAGTGTACGGCGCAAATGTTTGGGTCGACGACCACGACTTCGATCCTGACGCCACAATCGATGTCGGTGAATTCTGCGAAAGCGTGTATGTCGTATAGCTGCTCGGCGTAAATCCGGTCGTTGTGAATTGCACCTGAGTCGAGCTCGACGGATCTTTATTCAACACAAGAATCGTCATCCCATTGCCCGCAGCATTAAGCGCCGCATACGTGCTGAACAAATCCGGATCGGCATTGTGCGTCGCCGATACCGACGTCGTGCCGAACCCGTGATGCGCTCCGTCATAATTGGTGAACAGCTTCAGCGCCTGGTAATTCGGATTCGTTGACGTGGGCGCGGTCCAACGCGATGCCAGCGATGCCCTTTCGCGCCCCAGCAATCCGTACGCGTCCGCATCTCCCAGAGCGGTCGAGAAATCCTGTTCTCCCGCAAACGCTGCGCTCCATTCCGTCATCGCAAGCGGCGTCCCTGGATAAATCGAATTCACGATCGCCCGCATGCGCGGAATCCGGAATGGAATCGTCTTGTCGGGCTGAATCTGCGTAGTCCAGACTTGGTTGATCGTTCCCGAAGGGCTCACGTACGTCGGGTCCCAATAGTCTCGGTAAATGCTCACTGCCAGCGCTTGCTTCTGCGCCTGCGTGTAGCTCGAAGTATCTGGGCCATCCGGGTACGCATGGATATCAAACATATCCAGCGATCGTGATCCGGCGATCTGATCCTGCCAATAAATCTGGTTCAACCACCAGGGAAGGAAATCGATGCCTGCGTGCGTGCCCTTATCGTTGCCGTTCTCGCCGTTCCAATAAAACCACCAGCAGCAACTCACCGGACCCAGTCGAATGGCCTGTGGATCCCAGCCCTTCAGGTTCCGCGCCTCCGTGAGATAAGTATTCGTCAGTTCGTCATATCCCGAGGGATTGGGGTGGATATCGAAATGAGTACTGCCCCAAATGTCGATCTCATTATCCATGTCGTAAAAATGGCACGACGTAATCGACGAGTAGGGGATTGCACAACTTCCGCTGCCAAACGCCGACGCCATCGCTGCCGCCCACTGGTTCCGATACACGCTATTCGCCGGATCACTCGTTCCCGGCTGATCCAGCAATGGAAAATAAGCGTCGTTCGGATCTGCTGTCAGCTGCGTAGTGCAGTCGGGCATGAGCCCGTCTCCCGCGTCGTTGTTGTAGGGGTCTGTAGCGCACTGCGCCCCGTATTTCGCCACGGAAAAGCTCCAGTGATAATTCGTAGAACTGTTATTCTGCTGCACCGACGTTTCCTGGCTTTGTGCTACCCATGGGAGCATCACCATCGTCATCAGCGGCACGCTCCCCGCCGCTTTCACGTCGTTGATGTACTTCACCGAGTCGCTGTCGCCGATCTCCGAGTAATTGAAATCCTCGAAATACCAGTCGTTGTCCGCGTTGTCCGTCCCGAGCTGCCAGTTGTAGGTCGACGTCGCATTTCCGCCCCATCGCACGACGCTCAATCCGCTGTCGGTGATCGTCGACGCACTCGCCGGATACGATCCGCCATATACATAAGGGCTGATCGTGTGCCGGTTGGCCAGTACATTTATCGTTGCTTGGATGCTCGTACCCGAACCCGATCCGGCTGGAGTCGCCGAAACCTGACTCGAGTTCGCGCTCTCCCCCGCCGAATTCACTGCGGACACCACATAGTAGTAAGGCGTCCCGTTCGTCAGGCCAGAATCCGTATAGTTGGTCCCAGTCGGGTTCGCCGCCTGCGTATATGGCCCTCCCGATGCAGTTCCGCGCTTGACGTTGTAGCTGGCCGCTCCGCTGCTGGCGCTCCACGTCAAACCAACTTGCTGATTTCCCGCAGTCGCCGCCAGCCCGGTCGGCGTCGCCGGCACGGTCACTTGCTGCCCACCGCCACCGTTCCCGCCGCCGCCACTTCCACCGCTCCCGCTGCTCGACGAGCTAGAACCTCCACACGAAGTCAAAACTAAAAGAAGACAAGATATCCCGAAGACCAAGCACACTCGGAAAAAGGAAGAATTGGACGAACGCCCCTGAGCCATATCCTTAATCTTAATCAACTTAATCCACCGCGAAACAATCCATCGTGCTAAAACAAAAGCGAAAAGGACCATATTGGTCCTTGTCCAGTCGTACAAGGACTCGTTGGAACGCAGAGCCCGAATCGCAGCAAAATTTCCCGAAATAATTTCTTAACTCGTCAGCATGTTGGACAACGAAACCCATTTTCCTCGAATCTTAATTCCTTAAGAGTTACACAAAGGGCTTCGTGGCGAGGCCTTGGAGATTCGATCTTGATAGACCTTTGAGCAAATTGACACTTGGCCGCGTGCCTTTTAAGATGTTTTTTCGCCCCACGCTATTCCAGTGTGGTTCGGCCACAACGGTTGTCTATCTCACTGTTGAACAATAACTTATGATATCTGTCAAAGACCTTACCAAACGGTACGCACGCACCACCGCTGTCGACCAGATCTCGTTTGAGGTCGCCAAAGGCCAGATCGTAGGATTCCTCGGCCCCAACGGAGCGGGCAAGACCACGACGATGCGCATGCTGACCTGCTTCATGCCTCCCTCGGCAGGAACCGCACAGGTCGCCGGCTTCGACGTCCTCGATCAACCTCTCGAGGTGAAGAAGCGGATTGGCTATCTTCCCGAGACGCCGCCCATCTATCCTGAGATGGAAACCGCCGAGTACCTCAAATTTGTCGGCAAACTGAAAGGCCTCTCCGGCTCCAAGCTGCAAAAGCGTGTCGATTACGTTTCGGAACGCTGTGCCATCGCCGACGTAAGAAACAAACTCCTGGGCAAGCTCTCCAAAGGCTACCGGCAGCGCGTTGGCCTCGCACAAGCCATCATTCACAATCCTGACGTCCTGATCCTCGACGAGCCCACCGCCGGCCTTGACCCCAAGCAGATCAACGAGACTCGCGACCTCATCAAAGATCTCGCCGGAGAGCACACCATCATCCTCAGCACCCACATCCTCCCTGAGGTCGAGCAGACCTGCGAGCAAGTAGTCATCATCAATAAAGGAAAGCTCGTCGCCACCGACTCCGTCCGCAATCTCCAGGCCCGAGCGCGCGGCGCCGAATCCGTCCTGCTGGAAATCGCTGGCAGAAGCGGCAATCTCGAACCCTCCATCGTCCAGCACAAACTAGAGCAGATCCCCGGCGTGAGCCGCGTCCACTGTCGCCAACAGCTCGAGAACCGCGCGATGTTCGAAGTTGAAACGCAAAAAGGACAGCTCGTTCGCGGCGATCTCGCCCGTACGGTCGTCGAGTGCGGCTGGGATCTCAACGAACTTCGCCCCTCCGCGATGAGCCTCGAAGAAGTCTTCCTCCAGCTCACCGGAAGCCCGCAGCCTCAGAAGGAAGAACTCGTGGCAACGGAGGCTCAATCATGAGAAATGTCTGGATCATTTGCCGCAAAGAATTGAGCAGCTACTTCTCCTCGCCCGTCGCCTACATCCTGCTCACCATGTTTGGCCTGATTTGCGGGTTCTTCTTCTGGACCGCGCTTCAGTTCTTCGTGGTCGAAGGCATCGAGATGCAGATGCGTGGCCAATCCTCCCCGATGAACATCAATGAGCAGATCATCCGGCCGCTGCTCTCCAACGTTGCTGTGATCGGACTCTTCTTCATCCCGCTCATCACCATGCGGCTTTTCGCCGAAGAAAAGCGCAGTGGCACGATCGAGTTGCTGGTGACCTCTCCCATTCGCGATCTCGAGATCATCCTCGGAAAGTGGCTGGCTGCCGTCATGCTCTATGCCTGCCTTCTTCTCTTCACGGCGCTCAACTTTGGCTTCCTCTTCAAATACGGCAACCCTGACTGGAAGCCGCTTCTCATCGGCTATCTGGGCCTGTTGCTTCAGGCAGGGGCGCTGCTCGCGATCGGCACTTTTATCTCTACGCTCACCAAGAATCAGATCATCGCTGGAGCCGCCACCTTCGGAGTCTGCCTTTTACTGTGGATCGTCGGTTGGGTGCAGGGAGCCGAGGATGCGCCGTGGGCGCACGCACTCGCTTACATGTCGGTCATTACTCACTTCGAGTCGTTTGGCCGCGGTGTCCTCGATTCCAAAGACGCAATCTTCTACATCACCTTGATATTCCTGGGACTCTTCTTCACCGCTCGTTCCATGGAATCTCTCCGCTGGAGGTCCTAGATGGCCAGTCAATGGCTCAAGGCGAGGCAAACCAAATACGCGAGTTACGCGGCGACCTACATTCTCATCGTCATCGCCGTCTTCGTCGTCGCCAACGTTCTCGCCGATCGCTACAACAAGTCTTACGACGCTACATCGAACAAGCGCTACAGCCTCTCCGAGCAGACGGCGAAGATCGTCAAGGGGCTCACGCAGGACGCGACCATCACCTATTTCAACCAGAGCACGCACTTCAGTGATGGCAAAGATCTGCTCGATCAGTACGCTAATCTTTCCCACAAAGTCCATGTCCAGTACGTTGACCCCGACAAGAATCCGCAAGCTGCACGCGAAGCCGGCATCCGGAACTTCGGCACCGCCGTCGTGCAGATCGGCTCCAAGAAAGATGAAGCTAAGAGTATGACGGAGGAAGGTGTCACCGGAGCTTTCATCCGCGACTTGAAGAACACAACCCGCACCGTCTGCTTCGTCTCCGGCAGCGGCGAGCATCAGCTCGACAACACCGGCCGCGACGGCTTCTCCAACTTCAAGGATCTTCTCGTCAAAGACGATTACCAGAGCCAGACCATCGACCTGTTGCAGAATGCCGAAGTCCCGAACAGCTGCACTACTCTTGTTGTCGGCGGCCCGACGCGTAACTACGAGCAACCAG
>Ga0181522_10001878_pt1 | contig 12324 bp, 10 predicted proteins | sample PEATcosm2014_Bin_27_FD_121103 | JGI IMG/M metagenome (GOLD analysis project Ga0181522, IMG submission 121103) | Peatland microbial communities from MTU Mesocosm Facility, Houghton, MI, USA - PEATcosm2014_Bin05_10_metaG | ecosystem: Environmental > Terrestrial > Soil > Wetlands > Peat | place...
AACCGCAAATCAGCCGCGCGGCCCCGGAACCGGCGCCGAATGCTTCAACGGCGGCAACCGCGGCCTGCTTCAGCCGGGGGTCATTGGCCAGGCCGAGATAATCGTTGGACGAAAAATTCAGCAGCGTTTGGCTGCCCATCCGGATGCGCGTGCCCGTCGGCGAATCCACCCGGCGCAGCTCGCGCAGGAGCCCCCGCTGACGCAAGGCCGCCAGCCGAAGGTCTAATTCTTCATCGAACGAATTCACTTCCGGAATTTACGGTTTGCGATTTACGATTTACGAGCAAAAAGGCGGACCACGGGTCAATCGTAAATCTAAAGTCCTTCCGGTGGAATGACCCATTGTCCGTCAATCATGCCGGCGCTCACGGCGCCGGCGTGAGCCAGCACGGCAGCGCTGGCCTCGCCGGCATGGACCCGGCCCGGGACGGCGATCAAATCGGCCAGGCCGTTTGCCGAAAGCTCGCCGATCTGACCGCCCAGTCCAAGCGCCCGGGCGCCGTTGACCGTGGCCAGCTGCAGGATTTCCGTCGGTGAAAGCTCCGGCTCCCGGTCAGCCAGCGCGCGCATTTCCTCGAACAGGTTAAGTTCCATTTTCTGCTTATCGGCGTGGCGGACGGTAGCCAGGCTGTCCGTGCCCAGGCACACATTGACCCCGGCGCCAGCAAGCTGTTGGAGTTGAAACGGCGGATGGCGGAAATAATCGTGACTGCGCGGGCAATGGACCACGTGGGCGTGATGAGTGCCGAGCAACGCAGCGTCGCCGCGCGCCAGCACATTGGCGTGAATGGCGAGCAGATTTTCACCCAGCACTCCGTTGCGGGCGAGGTGTTGAATGGGCGAGCCGTGACCGCAATCGGCCATGTCACGGCCGTTGCGTTGCAGCCAGTGGAACATTTCGCCGCGGGCGTGCATGAACATCATGAATTCCTGTTCCGATTCCGCAACGTGGGTGCACAGCGGCCAGCCGCGGGCCCGGGCGGTCTCCGCGCTGAGGCAAAGCAGCCCGGGCAGGGTGGAGTAGGGAGCGTGTGGTGAAAGCGCCGCGGAACAGCGCGAATGCGAAAGGGACGCAATGTTTTCGACCGCTTCGTGGAGGATTTCGTCCGGGGTGCGTCGGCCGTGGATTCCGGTCATTTCCAGAAACGAAAGAACCCGCAATGGGGTGGCATCCCAGACTTCCGGCAAAAGGTCGGGGACGGATTCGATGTCGGCGACCGTCGTTGTGCCGGTGCGCAGGAGCATCTTCGCGCCGTTCAACCAGGAACGCACATAGTCGGAATAGCCCCAATTGGATTTGGCCGCCATGATGAGGGGAATCCAGTCGGTGAAGGTTTTTGGCGGCGGCAACGTTCCGGCCATGTCGGTGTAATCAAGATGGCAGTGGGCGTTGACGAGGCCAGGAAGCAAAATGACGTCGCCGAGGTCGAGGACGGTTTCACCCGCAGATGGTTGCAGGTCATGCCAGGAACCGATCGACCGGATGCGGTTTCCCGAAATGGCCAGCGCGCCATTTTCAATGGGCGGCTGCGAAACCGGCAACAGGGTGCGGGCGCGCAGAATCATGTGGGCGGAACCACTCATCGTCAGATCGTAGGCACCGGTAAATACGATTTAACGGCCCATGAATCAATGTTCAACACTCAGGCCGTCCCAATTTCCTGTCGGGTCTGTTTGCCGCGCGCGGCGATCTTGTGTTTGCGGGCCTTCCGCTTGTTGTGACGTTTCCGGATTTGCTGCTCAATTTTTTTGGTGACCTTGTCGATGGCCGCGTAGAGATCGCTCTCGACGTCCTCGGCAAAAAGATCCGGCCCGCGCACACCCAGGCGGATGGAGCAGCAGAATTGTTTCCCGGCGGCGCGGGTGTGATCGTGTTCAAGCGTCACCCGCGTATCAACGATGCGCTGGTCAAAGTGATCGAGTTTTTCCAGTTGTTTCAGGACATGATCCTCGATGGCCTTGGTCAAAGTGACGTTGTGCGTCGACAGAATCAATTTCATGATGCCAAGATGCAATTTCCGGCCGAAGAAATCCAGTTTTTCCTTGAATTTAAGGTAGTGGGCTACTTTCGTGCCAATTCGGTTTATCTCACCCAAACTGGCAGTTGAAGTGCTGGTGTTTGCGATATGGGTTCTGGTTGTCCAATTGATTTTATGCGTGAGAGGATTGGCGTCGGCAGGTTGCAGGCGCTTCCGCCAGAGTCGCCAGCGCATTGGGTTAAATGCAAGGGCTACACCTGCAAGGCTAGCTTGGGTGAGGATGGCAAATGGCGTTGCTTTGTGAGCGGCAGGAAATTGGAAAACGTTGTCAAAGTATAGTCCAGCCGCGCAATGGCTTGTGAATAACTCCTTGTTGAGTTTTCCAATTTTAAGGCGATGATTGCTCTACAAGTTCAGTCTTAGGACCATTAAAGATTAGGTTTGCCCAATCCGCCGGTTAACCGCCCTGGTTAATGTTTCCCGGCGGTTTCTTTTCAGGCAAAGACCGTGCTTTCGGACAAATTAGCAATCTCCTCCAAGCTCCAAACGTGATTGGCAATTCCCGCCTCCATTGCCGGCGTCACGCGCAAAGTTTGGTGAATCCTGCAAAAGTTGTAATGCATGAAGTGCAGCGCCAGTGAATACTTGTGATTTTCAAGTTTCTTGCTGAAAGCATTGGTTAATCTGGTAAATCTCCTATTGCTCATGCGCATGGTGAGGTTCTGGCGCTCCACAAAGCTGGTTGAGGCCCGCTCCATGTCAGGCATCCCATTCACCCGGCGTTTCCTTGCCCCGATGCATACCGGCGGCGAATATCGCGTGTCCGGGCCTTGTGGCAGCCCGTATTGCTTAATCAGCATCGCATAATCAATCATGCCATCAAAAGCCATGTCCACGGCTTGCAGGTATGGGCCATGGCCATCAGAGGTTAGTTGCACGCGATTGGCTAGGCGCTTCTTAAGATCGAAAATAAAAACATAGGCATCATTGGCGCTCCGCTTTCCCAGATGCCATGAAGGAATCAGCTTGGTATCCGCGTCAATGGCAACCCAGACCCAAGAATCACCACATCCGTTCTGCTTTTGTTCGTCGGATGCGTTCAGTTCCTTGCAGCCCACAAACGACCAAATTTCGTCAACCTGCAAAAACTTGCATGGCAGGTCGCGCATAATCTCGTCCTGATACTTCAAACATGCCTTGCCGGTTTCCACAAGGATTCTGGAAACGGTTTTCTTGGCGATGCCAGTGAGCCGTACGGTGCTGCGGATGGAGCAGCCTTCAATCAGGCATCCGATTACTTTTGCCCGCTCTGCCACCGATAACCTATTCATACGATTTATATTGATTTTGGCGGGCCTTTTGCTATGCTTCTTTAACGAACTGGGGTGGCGTGACGGGTATCGAACCCGCAACTCCGAGGTACAAGCTCGGGGTTTTACCAGTTAAACTACCGCCACCATCTGTTCACTTATGGCCGGTGAGATACCCGCAAAGCTGTCTCATCGGCCATTTACTTTGCTAGCGAATTCTATGTGGAAACGACTTGGCAATCAAGTAAATAATGGAAAATTTTAACAACGTTATGACAGTTTATAACAAACACAACATAAGCATGTTACAACTGTACATGTTTTTTATTGACATGGAAATGGATATGATTATTATGTAGCAATGAATGCTGAAACGAGTGTGATAAAGTACCAGCAACCCAAAGATTGGATTCAATATGACATTCAATCCACGGGCATTACGGCGGATTTAACAGAGGCCAAGGCGATGGTCTTGTCCTTAAAGAAAGTTCCCTATCAAAAGGACTGGTTTGATAAAATGCAGGTAATGGAGCTAAAGCGAGAGGTCGCAGGCACGTCACGCATCGAGGGCGCAGTATTCACGGAGCGGGAGCTTGAGGCGGCTATGAAAGAAACTCCTGCCCAACTTCATACTAGATCGCAAAGAGAAGCGTACGCCGCAGTTCAAACCTATCGGTGGATTGAATCAATTCCTTCTGATAGGCCAATAGACAAAGAACTTATTTTAGAAATTCATGGCCGCCTTATCACTGGTGCGGATGATGACATTTGTCCTCCTGCTAAGCTTAGAAAACGGGGGGAAAATGTTACGTTTGGAGCGCCAAGACACAGAGGGGTTGAGGGCGGTGACGAGTGTGAGGGGATTTTTGATAAATTTATTCAGGCAATTAACGGAGAATATAGGGAACATGATCCTTTGGTTCAATCATTGGCCGCTCACTATCATTTGGCGGCAATGCATCCATTTTTAGATGGCAATGGGAGAACGGCCAGGGCTTTGTCGGCGCTTATGCTGCAAAGGGCTGGATTAAAAGGCGTCTGCTTTATTTCCCTGTCGAATTATTACTATGACAATAAAACGGAATATTTAAATTCTCTGAATTCAACTAGGCAGAACAACCACAACCTAACGGTGTTCCTAAAATTTGGACTGCAAGGGATTACTTCACAAAGCAGCCGGTTGCTTGAGGAAATGCAGCAACACGTCTCAAAAGCATTGTTTTTAAATATTATGTATGAGCTTGTAAACCGATTACAAAGCCCAAGAAAGGCGGCTCTAGCAAAACGCCAAATGAAAATGCTGCAATTTCTGCTAGAGGTTTCGCCAATTTCGATAGAACGTCTAATCGAAAAGGCATATTATTTATATGCGAGCCTTAAGAAACCAAGCAAGGCACTAATTCGAGATTTGATTGGGCTGAGAGAGTTGGGAGCTGTTAAATTTTATAAGGAGGGTGATATAAACATGGCTAAAGTGAGATTGGAATGGCCCACTGAGATTACCGAGTCAGATTTGTTCAGTAAAATGAAGAAAATGCCTCATTTGAAATCGCTTTCTTTCCTTCATCCGGAAATTTCAGATGGAAATGAAGCGATCTCGGTTTAGTTTCGCCCTTTTCTACGAAAGGGTTTCCGGCTAATTTTTTTTGGCTTTTCTGACAGCTTTATCACGTCGGCAAGGACGCTGTGGGCCAAACTATTAGGGTCGTTTGGCCGCTTCTTTTTCGGTTTAATCATGCCTCAATTTAACCGTGAATCAGGAGAAAAGAAGCCCAAAAGCAAAGTAGCCCACTACCGAATTTAAGGCGTGTAGCGAAAGTCGTGCCACTTTTTCCTTGTAGTTGGGCAAAATCAGGCTATCTTGCTGCGGCAAATGGTTCAAGGCCTGCAATTATCCACGCGTTTGACGCAATCGTTGGTGCTGGCTCCACAGCTCCAACAGTCACTGGCTTTGCTTCAGGCGCCCACCCTTGAGTTAAAGGCACTGGTCGAACAGGAGCTGCAGCAAAATCCCGTGCTCGAGGAAATGGACGCGCCGGAAACCGATTTGCATGACAAATCGGAACGCGATGCCGATGAAGTGGCCGCACCCCCCGAAGCCGCCGAGCCGGCGGCGGATGCGGATTTTGACGCCGTGGCGGGAAAAACCGCCGAAGCACCGGCGGACGATTTTCAGCAGGAATTCGACAAGCTCGTGCAGCTGGACCAGGAGTGGCGCGACCATTTTTCACAGACGAACATCCCCATGCGCCAGTCCGCCGAGGAGGAGGAAAAGCGCCAGTTCATGTTCGATTCGCTCGCGGCGGGAACCTCCTTCGCCCAGATGTTGATGGACCAGGTGCGCGAGACGGATTTGAACGACGATCAGCGCGCCATCGCGGAGTTGGTCATCGGCAACATTGATGATTACGGCTATCTCAAGGCGACGGTGGAAGAGATGGCGGTTTCAAACAATTTGCCGGCAGAAAAAATCGCCGAAGTTCTCAAGGCCATCCAGAATTTCGATCCGCCCGGTGTGGGCGCCAGCGACCTGCGCGAATGCCTGATGTTGCAGCTCGAACGCGCCGGCCGGCAGGAGTCGCTCGAATATCGCATCGTGCGCGACCACATGGAAGCGCTGGGCAAACGGCGCATCCCGGAAATCGCCCGCGGCACCGGTTGCACTGTCGAGGAGGCGCAGGAGGCGATGGGCCGCATTGCGCGTCTGGAACCGCGGCCGGGCCGGGCCTTTTTGCCCGACGCAAACCAATACGTCCTGCCCGAGGTTTTTGTTCAAAAGGCCGGCGATGATTACATCGTAACCACCAACGACGAGCATATTCCCCACCTGCGCATCAGCAACATCTACAAGGACCTCATGTCGCAGGGCGGCAACACCGCCGAGGTCAAGAATTACATCCGCGAAAAAATCCGCGCCGGGAAGTTCCTGATCAAGAGCCTGCATCAGCGGCAGCAGACGATCTTGAACATCGGCAAGCAGATTGTGAAGCGCCAGCGCGACTTCATGGAAAAAGGCGTGTCGCATCTCAAACCGCTCATCATGGCCCAGATTGCCGAGGCGGTCGGCGTCCACGAAACCACCGTCAGCCGGGCCGTGTCCGGCAAATACATGCAGACGCCGCAGGGCGTTTTCGAAATGAAATATTTCTTCACCGGCGGGCTGCAAACCGCTTCCGGCGAAAATGTGTCCAACACCAGCGTGAAGGACATGATTGCTGAAATTTTCAAGGGTGAAGATCCGGCCAAGCCATTGTCCGACCATGAAGTGGTGAAGATGCTCAGTGAAAAGGGCATCGTCATCGCCCGCCGCACGGTTGCCAAATACCGCCTGGAACTCAACATCCTCCCGTCGAATCTGCGGAAGGTTTATTGAATCAACGTTTGCCCGCCGCTTCCAGTTCCGCCTTGGTTTTGGCCTGCAGTTCTTCCAGTTCGGGTCGCAATTCCTGCTTGGCCGTTTTGCTCATCCGGTCAATGAACAAAATCCCATTCAAATGATCCGCTTCATGCTGGATCGCGCGCGCCAGCAGGCCGCCGCACCGGAATTCAACCGGTTTGCCTTTTTTGTCCAGCGCCTTGACGGTCACTGATTCCGGGCGCGAGATTTCCGCGAATATTTCCGGGAAACTCAGGCAGCCTTCGCCGCCGGCCACCGGTTCCCCGTCGGGTTTGAGTTCCGGATTGATCAGGACCAGAGGCATGAACTCATTTACGTCGGCGGGTTCGCCTTTCAATTCCAGCCAGGACGGGCGTTCCTTGACCTCGCGCACGTCAATCACGGTCAGTTGCAGCGCCTGGCCAACCTGCTGGGCCGCGAGCCCGACGCCATGGTTTGCGTGCATCGTCTCGAACATGTCAGCGATGAGCTTTTTGATTTCCAGCGTGATCTTTTCGATGCGCGCACCTTTCTGCCGCAACGTGGGATGACCGTATTTGATGACTTCCAATAACATGCAGGGACGGGTACAGGTTTAATCCGGAGTCACGCCGAGGATTTGCAAGATCCTTTCCAGATCTTCATCATTGAAAAAGGAAATTTCCACCGCGCCTTTGCCGGCCGCATAACGCAACTGGACCTTGGTGCCGAATTTTTCGCGCAGCCGGTCCTCCAGGCTGGCCACGTGCGGATCCGAGCCCGGCGCCGCGATTGTTTCCGGTTTGAGCCCCGCCCGACGCGAATCCCGGGCCTGCAATTTGGCCACCAACCCCTCGGTCTGGCGGACGTTCAAGCCTTCCTTGATGACACGTTCGGCGGCGAGCCTTTGCTGTTTCTCGTCGGCGATCCCGAGAATGACCTTGGCGTGGCCGACCGACAGCCGGCCCTCGCGGATGAAATTCTGGACAACGGGCGGCAGTTTCAGCAGCCGCACGGCATTGGCCACCACGGCGCGGCTTTTGCCGACCTTGACGGCGATTTCCTCCTGCGTCAGTTGAAATTGCCCGGCCAGTTGTTCGTACCCGTGCGCCTCCTCGAGGGCGTTGAGGTTTTCGCGCTGCAGATTTTCGATGAGCGCCAGTTCGAGCACCGCCCGGTCGTCGGCCTCGCGGGCGATGATTGGAACTTCGGCCAGTTGCAGGAGCTGCGCCGCGCGCCAGCGGCGTTCGCCGGCAATCAGTTCAAAATAACCGCCCCGTTCGCGGACGATGAGCGGTTGCACGATGCCCTGTTCGCGGATGGAATCGGCCAGTTCGTGCAACGCCTCGGCGGAAAAATCCTTGCGCGGTTGCAGTGGACACGGACGGATGCGGTCCAACGGCACGCGTTGCACGCGCTCGCGGGTGTCGGGCGTGGACGGGGGGGCGACGGGAGCTGAAATGGACGGTGCCGGTGCGGGTGCCGGCTGGGTGAGAACCGGACTGCCGCCCAACAACGCGCCCAGACCGCGTCCCAAAGCAGGTTTCGCCATGCCCGCAGAGTGTCGCAGGGCCGGGGACTTGTCAACGCGAAGCCGTCGGAGCCTGACAGGCAGCCCACGTCTGTCACCGGGATCAGTGGGATGGGATAAGCCCGTAGGGCTGGCATATTTGTAGAACAGCAATTTATTAACGGTCAAAGCTCCGTGAGGAGCGACAACTTCCGAATATGCCGCCCCGCTGGGGCTGAGATTCTGTTGGGCTTTGGGTCTACAAAGATGTCGCGCCTGACGGTGCTGAAAACCAACGGAGGAAATCTGCCAATGTTCCCGATTTATTTCTTGGCAACGACCACTTGAGCAGACCTGGTCATTGATTTGCCGACGGCGCGCACGGAGTGACGCGCCCTGCCTCGAAGGCATGACTTTGGGCTTCTGACCTTGGGCTTTGGACCGTATCATTAATCCGTGAGCCAAAAAAATGTCCGCATTGCCGCCCTGATCGAGTCCTTCCGCGGACACGACCTTGACGCGCATTATCTCAGTTATTTCGATTGTTTCAACCGGCAACTTTTCTACGAAGCACACGACGTGCTCGAACATTTGTGGCTAAAGGACAAGCATGGACCCAACGGCGCGTTTTACAAGGGACTGATTCAACTGGCCGGCGCGTTTGTGCATCTGCAAAAGGAGCGCCTGCGCCCGGCCGCTGCGCTGTTCAAACTCGCGCAAACCAATCTCGAGAAATATCCCCGCCCACACCAGCAATTGGATGTCACCGCTGTGGGCACGCTGATTAAAACCTGGCTCGACAGACTGGAATCCGCACAGTTCAAGGCCAATCCGCTTGCGGCTGGCGATGCGCCAAAACTGGCATTGGAACTGCCTCACCATTAAGGCTTGAGCATAAACAAAAAACGGGTCGTGCTGGCGGGCGGCAGCGGGTTTATTGGTCAAAAGCTCGCCCAGGAATTGCTCCGGCAAGGCTGGGAGGTCGTTGTCCTGACGCGCTTCCTCCACGATCAGGATGAGGACGGCATCCAAGAGGTGGAATGGGATGGCGAAAACGTCGGCGAGTGGATTCAATCGCTCGAGGACGCCGAAGCGGTCATCAATCTCACCGGTTGCAGCATCAATTGCGGCCACACGCCGGAGAACCTGCGCGAGATCCTTGAATCGCGCGTCAATCCGGTGCGGGCGATTGCCGCCGGGATTGCCCACGTGAAACGTCCGCCGCGTTTGTGGCTGCAGGCGGGCGCCATCGGGTTCTATGGCAACCGGCATGACGAATGGTGCAACGAACGAACCTCGTGCGGGGCGGGGCGGCTGGCGGAGGTTTGCCGGCGCTGGGAGGAGACTTTTTTTTCGGCGGATGCGCCCAAGACGCGCCGCATCCTGTTTCGCATCGGGATCGTTTTTGGAGCCGACGGCGGAGCGCTGCCGTTGCTGGCCAACTACGCCCGATGGTTTCTGGGAGGCGCGGCCGGCAGCGGCCGGCAATACATCAGTTGGATCCATCACGCGGACCTGACCCGGATGTTTCTAATGGCCCTGGTGTTTGATAATTATCTTGCCGGCACCTACAATGCCGTGGCTCCCGGCCCGGAAACCAACTCGGAATTTATGCGCGTGCTCCGGCGCACCCTGTATCGTCCGTGGTCCCCGCCGGTCCCCGCCTGGCTGGTGAAGTTGAGCTGCAAACTGACGCAGTCCGAGGCGTCGCTCGCGCTGGACGGTTGCCGTTGTGCGCCGAAACGATTTCTGGAATGCGGCTTCGAATATAAATTTCCCGACCTGCCCGGCGCGTTGAAGGATCTCTGCCGGTAGCCGCCGAGGCGACGAGGCGGATTTTGCGGTGAAATTTTCGGACGAATTCCGCCTCCTCGCGTCGGCGGCCACGATTTCCGTTCACACCAGCGACTCGGCCAGCACTTCCGCCATGTGCAGGGTGCGGACCGGCGCCAGGTGCTTGATTTGATGCCGGCAGCTCGTTCCCGACGCCACCACGATGTTGCCGAACGGCTGGTTCCGGATCAATTGAATGAGCGGTCCCGCAATTTTCACCGAGAGTTCATATTTCGACTCTTTCATCCCGAATATTCCCGCCATGCCGCAGCAGCCCGCTTCGAGCATCTTCACCTCCCGTTGTGGCAACCGGGTGGCTAATTGATACATGTAATCTGTGTTGGCCAGCGCCTTGGCGTGGCAATGCACGTAAATCATCATGCGCGCCGGATGGTCGTTGAACATCAGCGCATTGGGCTCCCGCTCCAGCAGGTTTTCAACGAATTGCTCGAACAAAATACAACGGGATGCGACGCCGGCCAGGTCCGGCAGTTTCAGCTCGCGATAATCCTGCATGAACATCGAATAACACGACGGTTCGAGGAAGATGATGGGGGTGCTGCCTTGTTCCTGGTTCAGCAGGGCGAGATTGTGCCGTCCCAGCCGCGCAGCCTCGTCAAGATTGCCCTGGCTGAAGGCGGGCCGGCCGCAACATTTGCGCCCGACGGGCAGCACGACCTCGAAGCCCGCAGCTTCCAGCACCTTCATCGCCGCCCAGCCGATGTGAGGTTCGTAGTAGCGCATGAAGGTGTCGTCCCAAAGCATGACGCGGCCGCGGTAGGCCGCCCGGAACGGCGGCCGTTTGGCAAACCAATGGTCAAACCGCTCCAGCGCGAAATGCAGGAAGGGCCGCCGGGTGGTGACGCCGAACAGGCGGCCGATCGTCTGGCGCATCAAGGAAAACTCCAGAAACAAGTTGGCCAGACGCGGCAGCTTGCAGCCCAGCCGGCCCACGCCGTCCACCGAACTGATCACCCGCTCGCGCAATTTCAATCCCCGGCTCCGGATGCGCGCGTGTTGCAGCTCCGCCTTCAACAGCGACAGGTCGACGTTGGACGGACATTCGACCGTGCAGGCCTTGCAGGACAGACAGTTACTCAATGCCGCGTCGAGTTCCGCCGACTGGAGCGGGTCGCCGTCTTCCAGGCCGCGCAATTCGAGCACGGCGCGGATGACATTGGCGCGTCCGCGGGTGGACATGATTTCCTGACCGGTGGCCATGAAGGTGGGACACATGCTGGGCGTCAGCTTGAGGCAGCCGCCGCAGCCGTTGCATTGTTCCAGGTTGGCGGTGAACGACCCGTCCTTGGCGGAAAACGCCAGCACCGGTTCGAACGGCACCTTCAGGGAATAGCCGGCGCCCAGACGCAGGTGACTGTCAATTTTATAGCGGCCATCGGAAATGACCTTACCCGGATTAAACAAATTAAACGGGTCGAAGCTCTGCTTGATTTGCCGCATGAGCCGGTAAACCTCTTCGCCCACCTGTTGCTGGAGATATTCGGTGCGGGCGATGCCGACGCCGTGTTCGCCGGCCAGGGACCCCTTGAATTGCTGCACCAAGGCGGCCACCTCGTCGGCAATCTGCCGGTATTTTTTCAAATCGCCGGCTAGATGCAGATCCAGCACCGGCCGCACGTGGAGCAGTCCCGACGCGGCATGGCCGTAAAACGACGCGTTCAGACCCAGCCGCTTCATCAATTTTTGCAGGCTGCTGAAATACGCCGGCAGATCCCGCGGCCGCACCGCCGCGTCCTCGATGAACGCCACCGGCTTGGCGGCGCCCTTGCAACCGGTCAAAAGCGACAGTCCCGCCTTGCGTAACGACCACACGAGCGCGGCTTCGTCCGGGGTCTCCAAAATGCGTCGGCGCAGGCCCAATTTGCGTTTTTCCAGCTGCGCCAGCCGCTCGTCAACCTCCTCGAAAAATTCGACCAGCAACATCGCCTCGCACGGCCGGGTGTCGAGTTCCAGCAAATCGCGCGCGGCCTGAAACTCGAGCTGGCCGCGGGTCTGGTCAAGCAGCAGGCGGTCAATGTGCTCGATCGCCGCCGGTTTCAAATCGAGCAGCTCGACCGTGGCCTGCATCGCCTCGGCCACGGACGCGAAGAACAGCAGACCCACTCCGCGTCGCTCGGGCAGCGGGACGAGTTTCAATTCGGCGGAAATGATTCCCGCCAGGGTGCCTTCGCTACCGGCGATGATATGGGCCAGATTGCCCGGCTCGCGCATCGCCCGGGCCAGCGCATATCCCGGCCAGCGTTTCAGGAGGCCCGATGGAAACCGCTCGGTGATCTGCAGCTCGTTCAGCGAAGTCAGGCTCTCCAGCAAGTCGCG
>Ga0181522_10001879_pt1 | contig 12323 bp, 12 predicted proteins | sample PEATcosm2014_Bin_27_FD_121103 | JGI IMG/M metagenome (GOLD analysis project Ga0181522, IMG submission 121103) | Peatland microbial communities from MTU Mesocosm Facility, Houghton, MI, USA - PEATcosm2014_Bin05_10_metaG | ecosystem: Environmental > Terrestrial > Soil > Wetlands > Peat | place...
ACCGAAGGTTTCTACGAGAATGCTGACCGGGTCGGCGACGCCGATGGCATAAGCGAGCTGAACTTCGCAGCGGTCGGCGAGTCCGCCCGCCACAACGTTCTTTGCGATGTGGCGCGCCATGTAGGCTGCAGAGCGATCGACCTTCGTCGGATCTTTTCCGCTGAATGCGCCGCCACCGTGGCGTCCCATGCCGCCGTAGGTATCGACGATGATCTTGCGTCCGGTCAGGCCGGTATCGCCCATGGGGCCGCCGATAACGAAGCGTCCCGTAGGATTGATGTGGTACTTGGTGTCTTCATCAAGCAAGTTCGCAGGAATCACGGCCTGAATCACGTGCTTCAGAATGCTGGAGCGAAGCTCGTCGTTGCCGACATTCTCAGAGTGCTGTGTGGAGATGACAACCGCGTCGACGCGAAGAACTTTTCCGTTCGCATCGTACTCAACAGTGACTTGGGATTTGCCGTCGGGCCGGAGGAAGGGAAGCATTCCGTTCTTGCGAACCAGCGAGAGCCGCTGGGTCAGCTTGTGGGCGAGAGCGATGGGAGTCGGCATCAACTCCTCATTCTCATTCACCGCATACCCAAACATCATTCCCTGGTCGCCGGCGCCGCCGGTGTCCACGCCCATGGCGATGTCGCCGGATTGTTTGTTGATGCTGGAGATGACGGCGCAGGTGTTGCAGTCGAAGCCGTGGAGGGCGTTGTCGTATCCGATGGACTGGACGGTGCCGCGAACGACCTGCTGGAAATCGACGTAAGCCTTGGTGGTGATTTCTCCGGCGATCATGACGAGGCCGGTGGCGGTCAGAGTTTCGCAGGCGACGCGGCTGGCGGGATCGTCGGCCAGGCAGGCGTCGAGAATGGCGTCAGAAATCTGGTCGGCGATCTTATCGGGATGGCCTTCCGTCACGGATTCCGAAGTGAACAGATAACGCAGTTTTGATGGCAAGTTGTACATCTCCTTCTCGCGTGCTTTGTATATTGCGCGACTTACAGTTCGCGCGGAGCACGTTGAGCGAAAACTTTTAGGACTTGTTGAATCGAGCGGGATCCTGGGAGATCCGTACAGCGAGGGCGCAACGCCCTGGTACAGCCGGCTACACGACAAAGAAGTCCTTGCAAAAAGGCTACCAGAGGAGGTAGGGGCGCGCAACGATTTTGGCGCTAAATGACTGAGAGCGAATTGAATAGCGGAATTGGGGATGTGGACGGAGGGAAAGGGGCGGTCAGCGGAACGCCGACTCTTTTGACTAGGGGGCTGACTTTAGTCCGGAGCTGTCGAAGGTGAGGGTCTTTACTTCTGATTCGGCGCCTTGGGGAGCGACTTCTTTGCCGTTGATGAGGAAGCTGACGGCGGCGGCATTGCCGACTTTAACGACGAATCCGTTGGAGGCGTGGAATGTGTTGTTGGCGGGAGCGATCAGAGTTTCTTCGGCGACGACCTGGCCATCAGCGACGACGGAGATCCAGGAGTTTTCTGAAGCGCGGACGACAAGTGTCAGAGCACCGGTCGCAGGTTCCGACGCTTTCGGGAGAGGCTTGCCGAAGTTGCGGACGGTGACGTCGTTCTTATCTTCATTCTTATCTTGATCGGGCGCGGTGGCCGGGGCAACGGCTGCAGGTGGTTGAGGCGGCGGCGCGTTCGAAGATGAGGACTGCGCGGACCCAGAACTCGGCGCGATGGCGGCGGGAGCAGTCGCTCCTTTGTTTGTGGGCGTGGATTCGGAATGCGCGGTATGGGAGTGTCGCGACCATAATAAAATCCCGAGGATCACGACGACGGCAGCTGCGCCAATGAGTCTCCAGGGAATGTCTGGAGACGGGCCGCCCGGGTATGGCTTGCGGGCGGGGCGGACGTCTTCGGCACGGGGAAGGTGCAGCTCCGGAAGTTCTTCAACCTGGACCGGAGGTTGGTCGGTAGCGCCCGGACGAGTGGGACTTACGGCTGTGGCCTTCTTCGCAGTCTTTGCGTTCTTTGCAGCGGGGCGAGCCGGCTCTGGTGCCGGTTCGGGCTGCCAGGCTTGCTGGGCTTGCACCTGTGCCTGACGGACGCATTCGAGATATTCAGAGATCGCTTCTTCCGGGTCGAGGGCGAGTTGCTTGGCGTAAGCGCGAATAAATCCCTTATTAAAGACGCCGCCGGGGAGCTGATCGAAGTTTTCTTCCTCGATCGCCTTGAGCATGCGAGGGCTGATCTTGATGACGTTAGAAACGTCGTCGAAGGAGAGCTCTTTGCCCTCGCGCGCCTTGCGAAATTTGTCTCCGAATGCGCCCATGTGAGTTTGTGCAGGGATGTTGGGAACATGATAGGACAAGCGGTGTGCGCACGCTACGGGCAAGAGTGGCGGAGGGGTAACTTTCGGGCATCAGAGTTGGAAATTTCCGCATTCCTCAAAGCAAGCGGAGATCGAGTGCACGAAAATTACGTTGTTAGCGCTTAAAATCGGTTCCGGGGCGTTGTCTGGGGAGGAGCTGTGAATCGGACAACTGTTTTCCTCGTGTTACTGGCGATAGGCGCGTGGGCAGAACTGGGTGGGCAGGAGATCAAGCCGCAGCCGGGCAGGTTGGAACCGAAGGCGACCGCTGACGGGAGACGCCAAGACTACGTGGGTGAGACGGTTTGCGAGTCTTGTCATCAGGAAAAAGCGGAGAGCTTTCATCAGACCGCCCACTATTTGACGTCGCGACCGCCGAGCCGCGAATCGATTCTTGGAAGTTTCAGTCCCGATGCGAATGTCCTCACGACGAGGAATCCAAATCTGATCTTCCGGATGGAGGAGAGGAACGGAGAGTTCTTTCAAACGTCAGTGGAAGGTATCGCTCCCGATGAGAATAAGCACAGCGAAAAGATAGCGCTGGTTTTTGGTTCTGGAGGCAAAGGACAGACTTACGCTTACTGGAAGGGTGATCAGTTGTTTCAGTTGCCAGTGTCGTACTGGCGAGAGTTGGGATGGGTGAACAGCCCGGGATACAGGGACGGCACTGCAAATTTTGACCGGCCCATCATTCCCCGTTGCCTGGAATGCCACGGAACGTATTTCACGGCGTTGGCGCCTGGTCCGGATCGATATCTGAATCGATACAAGAAGAATGGATTCGTGGTGGGCATCGATTGCGAAAGATGTCATGGGCCGGGGCGGGTGCACAGCGAACGGTATAAGCAGAAGACGGCGGCAGGCGTGGAGACAGGGATCTTAAATCCGGCGCGCTTTTCGCGAGAGCGGCAACTCGACTTGTGCGGCTTGTGTCATGCGGGGCTGGGCAAATCGGTACAGCCGTCGTTCTCCTATGTCGCGGGAGAGCCGTTGAACCAATATGTTGAGTTCCCAGCGCCTGATCCGGATGCGCCCCTCGATGTTCATGGCAGCCAGATTGAGGCCCTGAAAAAAAGCCGATGCTTCGCGTCGTCGAAGATGACATGCCTGACCTGCCACGACGTGCACCAGCCGCAGCACGATCTGGCGAGCTTTTCGGAAAGGTGTTTGGGCTGTCACAAGGAGCAGAGCTGCGGGATTTTTGCAACGCGAGGGAAGCAGATCTCCAGCAATTGCGTTGATTGTCACATGCCGAAGCAGGAGACGAATCTGATCGTTTTTGATGCGCTGGGCAAGAGAAAAAAGGCAGAAGTACGGAATCACTGGATCAAGGTTTATCAAGGCCGGCCCAGCGGGGGCGGCTATTAATCTGCAGCACTAACGATTTGTTCTGCCTTTTCATGCGCAAGGTCAAAGGTGGGAGCGACGCCCCAGCCGAGGACTTCGGCGGGTTTGCGGCGGCGGACCACGTAGTAGTAGTTGGGAGAGATCACCAATTTGTCGGCGACGATTTCAGACCAGTAATTGCCGCTGCGGATAGAAATTCCGGAATGGATGGCTCCGGGGGAATCAGATAAATGCAGGCGATGGGTCTCGATGACGGCTTCGAGGAGTTCGGGAGAGAACGCGTTCATGTCGTACTGGCAGAGTCCGATGGCGGCTTTGCCGGGATAGTACTTGTCGACTAACGACTCGTAGGCCAGAATCTGATCGCAGTAGTCGTGACCTTCGACGGCCCACGAAAGTTCACCGGCGGACCGGAAAGCGGTGAACCCTTTGTTCAACGCGTTGTTGAGAGACCGCATAAGCATGTCCATCACAAAACGAGGCTCGAACTTTCCATTGGTGAAGTAAGTCTCTTCTTCGGTATGGATCTCGAGAGCGCCGGTGCGAATGGCATCGTCAGTGTCGATCCCAAGGAAGCGGAGATCGAAGAGCAAGCGGCGGCCGATGTGGGCCTTCTGAGCGCAGAAGCACTGCTCTCCGCGGCGCAATCCCTCTGCGATGTAAGGCGTAAGAATTTCGCGAAGGGAATCCTCGTGCCGGTAAAAGACGCAGGTGTGATCACCGTGCTTAAACTGAAAGAGAGGAGAATGCCGAAGCACTGCCGACTCCTAGGTACGGATGGAAATGTGTCGAGGACGAGAGCGGTCATCCTCCGGATGGCCAAAATTTAACACAAAACCGACGGGAACACTTCCATTCGTAGGATGCCCAACTAAGCAGTGACGGATTGATCGACCGATCACGATTAACCGATACATGTTCCGACTCGAATCTCTCCAAAACCGGCAAGATTCGAAATGGAGCAGCCTGAGCGAAATCATTGGGGCGGCTTGCGCAGAACGACTGTGAATTGGGCGTTACAAGTTTTTGAAGGGTCATCGAAGGCATTGCCGGTGCGGTCGCTTTCGGAGGCCTGAAAGAAGAGTCCGCTTCGTGGGCTCGTGGGGAGGCCGGAGAAGCGAGCTTTGCCGTCGACGTTGGTGCCAACTTCGAGATCGAGTTTGTGGAAGCGTCCGTAATTCACGCGAACGCTGATCTGAGCGGCGTAGACAGGTTTGCCGTTGGTGTCGTTGATGGTGAAATCGGCGGAACAGGGGCCGAGAGTGCCATCGACGACGGGGATGGAGTGAGGGTCGGGCGCTTGCTGGGCGGAAAGGGACGATAGAGCTAGAAAGAAGAGGAAGAGGGCGAGGGAGCTTCCAGCGTGCTTCATACTCTAAAAAGAATATCCCAAGGGATGGAGCCTTGAAAGCCGGTGCGCTTGCTTAGTGGGGGCATTCACCACGGGGAAACAGAGGAACCGATTTCACATGGGCGCGCTCAACCGAACCGCGCTTGGCGTCCGGGGTCTGAGACCCGGACCCGCACGTTTGCCCCGAACCCTATCCAAAGCCACTCACCACAGGGGGCACGGGGTTGCACAGGGAACAACGTGGACGTAGCGAGCCGAAATCTATGGCTCGGTTGGCATCTGGGGTTCTGGTTACCAACGTTCGTTGCGGGTGTACGAAAGTGACGCATATAATTTTTGAACGCCACCTATCCAGTTGAGGAACAAACGGGATTTCCATGCCTGAGGCCGGCACTCAATTGACCCGCCAGAACCAGGAAGTGACGATTTTTCACGACGTGGCCAAGGCGCTCACGTCATCGCTGGACCTCGACTCGATTCTGCAAACCATCATGGACAAAATGGCGGAATATTTCCGTCCAGATACATGGTCTCTGTTAATGGTGGACGAGGGCCACGATGAGCTTTATTTTGCGATTGCGGTGGGGGACAAGGCCGAGGCGCTCAAGAACGTTCGCCTGAAGATGGGCGAAGGGATCGCCGGCTGGGTCGCGAAAAACGGGGAAGCGCGAGTCGTGCCCGATGTGAGCTCGGATCCTTTTTTCGCCAGCCGGGTGGACGAAACGACGAAGTGGGAGACGCGGTCGGTCATCTGCGTGCCGCTACGGTCGAAGCTGCGCGTGCTGGGCGTAATCCAGCTAGTGAACGTCGACATGGAGCAGTTCAAGCAGGGGGAACTTTTCTTTCTGCAATCCCTGTGCGACTACGCGGCGATTGCGATCGAAAATGCGCGGTGGGTAGAGAAGATTCAGGAACTGACGATCACCGACGATTGCACCGGACTCTACAATGCGCGGCACCTTTATAAGACGCTGGAGACCGAGGTGTACCGGTCGTCGCGATTCGGATATGAATTCAGCGTGCTGTTCATTGATCTGGATCATTTCAAGTCGGTGAACGATACGCACGGGCATCTGATTGGAAGCAAATTGCTCGCCGAAATTGGGTACTTGGTAAAAGCACAGCTGCGGTTGATCGATTTTGCGTTCCGGTACGGCGGAGATGAGTTTGTGGTGCTGCTGCCGCAGACAGGGAAAGATCAAGCGCTGGTGGTAGCGAAGCGGTTGCGGGATGCCATGCGGACGAGTTGCTTTTGCCGGGACGAAGGATTGAATCTGAATGTGAGGGCGTCGATTGGAGTGGCGACCTATCCGCACGACGCGCAGACGGCACACGACGTGATTCGGCAGGCGGACGGAATGATGTATGTAGTGAAGAATTCGACGCGGGATAATATTGGGGTGGCGCAGAGAGGGATGCTGCGGGAGTAGTTTTATTAAAGTTTCAAGGTTTCAGAGTTTCCAAGGTTTCAAAAGAGAGGGCGCTCCTTTTCGGGCGCCTTCTTTTTTTGAATGGAAAGCCTGAATCTGTCCACCCGGGTTGCAGGCGGTGGGCGAGGCGCCCGCCGCTACACCGGCCGGCGCCATTTTGAAATCGGGCTACTTGGTGTCTGGCTTTGGGGGCTCGGTTGGCGTTTTCTTTTCGGGCTTCCAGGGGTTGGGATTGTCCGGGGCTTTGGGATTGACGCCGAAATCCCAGACGTAGAGATTCATTCCTTCCGTGCCTTCCATTTCGACCAGGGCATATTCGCCCGGGGTGAGGGCTTCGGTGGGAGTGAGTTTGAGCCATCCGCCGGCGACACGGGTGATGGTGGTTTTGACGAGGTGCTGCTCCTCGCTGATTTTGCCAGTGACCTGGCGCTTGACGTTGCCGACGATGCGCTTGCTTCCTTTTACTTCGGTGCGGACGATGCGGAAGCGATTAAAAGGCACGATCGCTTGTTCGGGTTGTTGCGGTTGCTGGGGTTGCTGCGGTTGTTGGGGCTGCGGACGGGATTCGGCGTGAGCAACTGACTGCTCGGGAGGTTGGGGGGAATCATCGATGTTGATATAGAGCGAGGGCACATCGACGTGGGCCTGGATTTTGGCATGGGCGCCATCGAGTTCGATGGCCTGCTTCATTCCTGCGATGGGATTGACGGCGCCGCGAAAAATGTTGCCTTTGGTATCCCGATTAATTTCGCCGGCGGTCTGCTGGACTTCGACGAGTTGCGGCTCCCCTTGAAAATTATCGAGTAGAAAGACGCCGGAGTTTTCGGGGAGGCGTAGTCCGGGAGCGACTTGTGGAAGCAGAGCTTCCTGGCGGCGGTTATCTTCCTCGATCTCTTTGTCGAGTTGTACAGCTTCGGGGACGGAGACGTTGGCGGCGCGGTCCCTTTCATATTTCTCGGTGGCGGGCCAGTCGACAAGAGAGTTGGGAAGCTCCTCCCAATCTTCGCGTTCGGAGCTGTAGTAGCGGACACGATCGCCTTTCACTTCATATTTGTCGACGAGCTGGTAGGAACCGTCCTTGAGGATGAGACGGTGGACCGTGCTATTTTGCGCGGGGACGAACGCGGGGATCGAGAGCAGCAGGGCGAGGAGCGCCGGCGGCAGAGCTCGCGAGGAGACGGATAGGATTCGCAGCATGTTTCTCCTTCTCATTATTAACTTGTTGGGCCGGGGGAGTCGAATTGAAAGGTGGTATTCGAAATCCCCACTCTAATCTCGCCAAGAACGCGAGATTAGAAATGGGCCACTCGATTGTTTGCAGACTCTGAGGAGTCCACCGGATCACCGGTGAGGCGGTGGTTGTAGTATGCTGATGCACGAATACGCCACCGCACGCGAAAATGAAACGTAATCTCCTTCCCATAAATCTGTGCTTGTTGATGTGCATTGCGGCCGCCGTTGCACAATCGGGTCCAGCACCCGGAGGCGCTGTCACCGGAGGCGGGTCTTCGCAAGCGAATCAGCCAGTTTCCTATGCGTCGGTGACGCAGCTAAACGGATTGTTGGGTCAACTCGAAACGACTTCGAAGGCCACACAGGCCGATCTGGTGAAGCTGCGGATCGAGCGCTGGAAGGCCGATAATTCGTATAAGAAGCAGGCGCTGGGAAATGTGGATTCGATCCAGCGGAATTTGCAGGGCGCGTTGCCGGAGATGATCTCGCAGCTGCGCGCGGCGCCGGAGGATCTGCCGGCGACGTTCAAGCTCTATCGCAATCTCGATGCCTTGTATGACGTGATGGGAGGCGTGGTCGAGGGCGCAGGAGCGTTTGGATCGAAAGACGACTTGCAGTCTCTGTCGAATGATCTGAGCTCGTTTGAAGGTACGCGCAAGCAGTTGGCGGAGCGGATCGAAAATCTATCGTCGGCGAAGGAAGCGGAGATTGTGCGGCTGCGGACGGAGTTGAAGACGGCACAGGCCGCCACGGTTGAGCCTCCGAAAAAGATTGTGGTGGATGACACAGAACCACCCAAGAAGCCAGCGGCAAAGAAGAAGACGGTTGCCAAGCCGAAGCCAACGACACCTCCTGCCGGACAGACGCAGACTCCGGCGAATCCGCAGTAGATTTCTGAGCTAGACCTTCTGTTAAAGTCAAAAACCCACCCAGTCGCAAAAGTACGAAAAGGATGGGGACCCTCGCCTAATTGCGTGTGTCTGCACGCGAATCTGATAATCTTCCGAGCGCATCTACATTGCACCTCACATGAACTTTCACGATCACATCTCTGCGGTGGTGGTTGGTTTCGTCATCCTGTGGGTCGTGTTGCTGGATGCGTTCGAGACCGTGGTGCTGCCGCGGCGAGTTTTGCGGAACTTCAAGCTGACGGCGTATTTTTACCGACGCACGTGGATTCCGTGGCGTGGTATCGCAAGCCGTATCAAGAAGACATCGCGGCAGCAGAATTTCCTGGGATACTTTGGGCCGCTATCGTTGATCTTGCTACTGGGATTCTGGGCGGCGGGGCTGATTTTTGGATTCGGCCTGATTCAGTACGGCATCGGAGGGCACGAGCAGCTAAATGGAGAACGGCTGACGTTTGGAAAGATCATCTATCACAGCGGGGAGACATTTTTCACGCTGGGGTACGGCGATATTGTGCCGACGTCGGGACCGGCGCGGGCGCTTTCGGTGTTCGAAGCGGGGATGGGCTTTGCGTTTCTTGGAGTGGTGATCGGGTATATCCCAGTCGTGTACTCGTCGTTTTCGCGAAGAGAGATTCAGATTTCGATGCTGGATGCGCGGGCGGGATCGCCACCGTCGGCGGCGGAGTTGCTATTGCGACTGGCGGGGAGATCGGAAGATCCGGGGATGGATCAGAAGGTGTTGGATGACGTGCTGCGCGACTGGGAGCGGTGGTCGGCGGAGTTGCTGGAGTCGCAGATATCGTATCCGGTGCTTTCGTTTTTCCGGTCGCAGCACAGTAACCAGTCTTGGCTGGCGGCGCTGACGACGATGCTGGATGTGACGTCGCTGGTGTTGACGGGGATCGAGGGAGTGCATCCGGGGCAGGCGAAGTTGACATTTGCGATGGCGCGGCACGCGGCGGTGGATCTGGCGCAGGTAGTGAATGCGAGACATGACCCGACTGCGCCGGAACGCTTGCCGGACGCGGATTTCGAGACGCTGCGAGCCACGCTGGAGGCTGCGGACTTGCGGTTGCGAAGTGACGAGTACGGGCGCGAGAAACTGGCCAAGTTGCGATCGATGTATGAGCCGTACGTCCATGCAACTGGCCGGAATCTAATGTTGACGTTGCCGGCCTGGATGCATGTGGAGAAAACGCGGGACAACTGGCAGGCCGGGCCTTGGGATCGAGTGATCCAGGCGCGGGGCTTGGCAATTCTGGGGCAGAAGCAGAAGACCCCGGTTGCAGGGCCTCTGGTCGGGGACGATCATTTCTAGCTAACCGGTGGTAGCGCAAGCCCGACGTTGCCATCAACATCTATACGACCGTAATATCCTTCGTTCAGACGTTGTGAATCCATGAAACATACCGGCGAGAACGTGGTGCGGATCGAGGCGGAAGCGCTGCGGGCGCTGGCAGATCGGATTGCGGGTCCGATGGCGGCGTCGTTTCAGCGCGCTGTCGATCTGATGTTTTGCTGCGCGGGACGGGTGGTTGTGACCGGGATGGGAAAGAGTGGACTGATCGCGCGGAAGATTGCGGCGACGCTGAGTTCCACCGGGAGTCCGGCGTTGTATTTACATCCGGTGGAAGCGCTGCACGGGGATTTAGGAATGGTGGTGCGTGGGGATGTCGTGCTGGCGCTGTCGGCTTCGGGGGAGACCGAAGAGATACTCGCATTGCTAGCAACGATCAAGCGATTGCAGGTGCCGCTGATTTCGATGACTGGGGACGAGATTTGCGGGACGGGCTCCCAACCGTCGAAAATCGCGACGGGTGGGGCGGGCGCGTCGATTTCTACTTTGGCGGCGGCTGCGGAGGTGGCCTTGGATTGTTCGGTGGCACAGGAGGCTTGTTCTTTGGGGCTGGCGCCAACAGCTTCGACTACAACTATGCTGGCATTGGGAGACGCGCTAGCCGTGACGTTGAGTGAGCGGCGGGGATTCAAGGAAGAGGATTTTGCCAACCTGCATCCCGGAGGAAAGTTGGGAAAACGGCTGGCGCGGGTTGAATCGCTGATGCACTTCGGGGATGCGCTGCCTTGCGTGGGTCCGGCGACGAAGATGCCGGATGTGATTTACGAAATGTCGCGGAAGAAATTGGGTGTAACTGCCGTAGTGGACGGAGAGAAGTTGGTCGGGATTATTAGCGATGGAGATTTGCGGCGGTTGCTGGAGAAGCGCGGCAAAGATGTCATGGACCTGACTGCGGGCGAGGCGATGACGCTGGGCCCAAAGACGATTGCAGCTTCCGAGTTTGCGGCAACGGCGCTGGCTTTGATGGAAGAGAAGAAGATTACTTCGCTGATGGTTGTGGACTCAGTTGGAAAGCTGGAAGGCATTGTGCATCTGCACGACTTGTGGACGACGGAACTCGTGTAGAGCATTGAGTAATTGTGTAATTTGGTAATTGTGCAATTAACCTGGGTTGGCGGTGGGTCGTTAATTTCACAATTACTCAATTACCAAATTACTCAATCGAGAGATTCAATGTATCACTACGATCCGAATACCGCGCTCGAAGAATTGACTGAAGATGCCACACTACCCAACCCTGTGCATGTGCGGGACATGATTCTGCGCAAACATCCCTCGACGGAGAAGGCGTTGGAGTTGAACCGGCTGTTTCTGGAGTATCAGAAGTTTTTTGGAGAGGCACAGAAGCTGGGAAAAGAGATTTTGCGGCAGCTCGCTGGGTAGTGCACAGCTTCAAATCGGCACTCGGTCCAGAGCAACGATGAACTGAATGCCTTGCACGTTCTTGTTTTGGAGTCGTTCGTCATTCGTTACGAAGAGATCGACTGTGGCGCTTCCTGCGCACGCCAACTGGATGGCGTCGGGAGCTTTGAGCGATCTCTCGGCGCGCAACTCCGAATAAATGCGGGCTGCCCTTAGATCGAAGGAGATGATCACCGCCGCCGTTGAGATTGCGTTTTCATACTTTTCGCAGAGTTCGGTCTCGCGTCGCTCCGCAGGCTTAACCAAGATTTCGCCGACGGTTAGGGTCGACGTGAGCAGTTGATCGCCACGCCTGAGCATGTTTGAACGAAGCTGCGCCACGGCCTTGGAGAGGTCTCCATAGTCTTCGAACAGATAGATAAACAAGTTGGTGTCCCAGAAGACTCGGCTCATTCCCAACCCTCCCGCAGTCGCCGAACGTAGTCGTCTGCATGCTCCTCAGCCCAAAGATGTTTTCCGGAGCCCCGCAGAGCCAGAAGCGGATCTTGGTTCGACGCGTCAGCGCTCGCTGTCGAGGACCAGTCTTGGTACCAACTGATTAGTCCGTTGTAGCCGTATGGCAAATCCTCACGCTCTGGCGTGATCTTGGCGCCATCGCGCCCGGGATGGTACGAGTCGCCCTTGCGGAAGAGGCGACGGCGCCCCGCAGCGGTTTCGAAGAGCATGCGATAACGACCCGGATTCGGGGGCCGATTCGCAACACAGTGCTGGATGACGTGGACATAGACTCCGCGTCGAAACGGCTTGTGGAGTCCTTCCCGCCGCGCCCGATCGACTATTTCCTCGACGGAGAAGTCTCTAGCCTCGGGATGTTCGCGATGCAACAATGCGCCCGCAATCCAGACTTCGTCCGCGACTTTGAGCTGGGTCTCAATCGCTGAATGTGCCATATGCGCATTGCCCTCTCTAAACAAGATTACCATGTAATAATGAATTGTCAATTAGTTTATGTAGTATA
>Ga0181522_10001881_pt1 | contig 12320 bp, 9 predicted proteins | sample PEATcosm2014_Bin_27_FD_121103 | JGI IMG/M metagenome (GOLD analysis project Ga0181522, IMG submission 121103) | Peatland microbial communities from MTU Mesocosm Facility, Houghton, MI, USA - PEATcosm2014_Bin05_10_metaG | ecosystem: Environmental > Terrestrial > Soil > Wetlands > Peat | place...
TTATGGCGGTGTCGCCATCGTGCTCAGCGGCATTGTCCCGTGGCAGTCGGTGATGGGCGATGCGGCTCCGGTGGTCAATGCCATCAAGCGTCTGTCGCTGCAACCCGGCGGCTCGGGATTGATCTGGGTCCGGCTCTTCGTGCTGATCGGTGCGATGCTGGGCATGATCTCGTCGATCCTCGTCTTCCAGCTTGGCCAGGCGCGCGTGTGGTTTGCCATGTCGCGCGATGGGCTGCTGCCTGCGGTATTTGCCCGCATCCATCCGAAGTTCCGCACTCCGGCCGTGGCAACGTGGGTGGCAGGATTTGTGGTGGGAGTACCGGCGGGCCTGCTGGACATCGGCACGGTTTCGAATTTGTCAAATATCGGAACACTGTTCGCTTTTGTGCTGGTGTCGATTGCGGTCCTGATCCTGCGCTATCGCGAGCCGGAGCGGCATCGCAGCTTCCGCGCGCCGTTCGGGCCGGTCTTCCCGGTACTCAGCATCATCTTCTGCATAGTGCTGATGATGGGGCTGGAAGTGATGACATGGATGGCGTTCTTCGCGTGGCTCATCGCGGGGCTGATGATCTACTTCTTCTATTCGCGGCACCGGTCGGAGTTTGCGGGAATGTAAGAGTATGGAAGAATTGCTCGGCGCCTTGCTCTATGCCTTCGCTGAGATGATCTGCGAAGTCATTCTCCAATTTCTTGGAGAGATGGCTCTTGCTTATCTCGCCCGCGGCGTTTTGAAGATGTTCGGTTCCATTTACCGGATGGGCCCGTTTTTCGCTTTTGCGATTTTCGCTCTTCTCGGAGCCGCTTTCGGCGAATTGAGTGTACTGGCGCTTCCGCATCCCGTTTTTCACCCGAGTAGATTCCATGGAATAAGCCTCCTCATCAGTCCATTTGTTACGGGCCTGATCATGTCATGGCTTGGGCGTGGACGCCGCCGGCATGGCCGCATACCAATGCGGATTGAGAGTTTCGGCTATGGCTTCACCTTTGCGTTGGCGATGGCCTTGGTTCGTTTTGCATTGGTGAAGTAGACTGTCGGGACCAGTCTTTCCGGTTGGGAAAATCAACTTCTGTATCGAACCGATGATGCGCCCGCCGTGATCGCTCGGCGGGGCTGCGGTGAAATCGCCGCACCTTGGAGAACTAGTGAAACCCTGGAAGATAGCCCTCATTACGACCGTGGCCACTCTCGCCATTGGCGGTACTTATCTGTTTACAGTCTGGCGTCACCGCCAGGACCCCGGCGTGATCGGGCGCGAGGCTGCCAGCCAAAAGCAGAGCATGGACGAGGCTGCCGCGGTGCGGACGCTGTCTCCGCGGCACTTTGAAGACACGCTGGCCCTGGAAGGGACCAGCGTCTGGATGATGAACGGCTATACCATCTCCTACTATCCGTACGCGGGCGGGCATATTGTCTTTTCGAAGCCTGTAGGCGTAATCCCTTCTGCGCAGCGGCTTGACGTCAAGAAGATCGTCAAGTCCGCGGTTCCTGCCAATGTTTACGACGGGATCAGCCATGGCAGCCGCCAGGCATTTGCCGTCTTCGAGCTGCCCGGCAACACCAGCCTTTACGCCACACCCATCGGCGCCATCGAGGGCAGCGACGAAGCCTACTTCTGCGATGTGCTTTTCTACTACGACGACCCGCACGGCATCTACAACAACTGGCCGAAAGATGTATGGGCTGCGGTTGACGCGCACCAGGTAAAGACGGGCATGAGCGAGTTGCAGACGCAGATGGCCATCGGGCGCAACATGCATTCCGACAGCCGGACGGTGGGTGATCGAACTGTGACCTACGACGCAGCGGGGAAGACGTGGACTATCACTTACGTCGATGATCGGGCTACTGCTATTCAGAGCAAATAGGTGGGCGAACCAGGCCGAATTTAGGGACGTTGCTCCGAGCTTCGCGCATCAAGAACCTGCGCAATAAAGGGTGTTACAATCTGACCGCAAGGTCAACCGATGAACTCGTTTTCACTCGCTCTCTCCATCTCAGCGTTTCTCCTCGCCTCGTGCTCCGGTTTCTCCCAGGCTCAAAACAGCCCGGCGCCGCCGAGCAGTGCACCGGCGCCCGCCACCCCCGAAGAGCAGGCTGCGCAAGATGCACAAACGCTCGTCAAGAAGCACGAAGTCTGGATGACGCAGATTACTTCGCCCGGCGCTTCAATCGAAGCCAGGGAATTGAGCCGCGAAGGCGCAAAGGTCACCTATACGCTCTACGTCAAGGGGCTCCCCACAGACAAGGTGTACACACTGGTTTCCTGGCCGGTGGGCAAGCCCGGCCCGTTCCCGGCAATCAAGGGAGTCAGTATCGATGAGAATGGCCAGGTTTCGTGCACGGGCAGGTTGCCCGGTGAGTGCACCGATCCATCGCCCCAGGGTCGTGGCGCCGTGAAGCTCACATTCACGCCCGTGAAGGGCGAACCTTTCCGCGTCGCGCTGGTCAACGGCGCTTCAAAGGCCGCGATCGCGATCGTACCGGACCCGATCTTGGCCGAGGACAAGAGATGCACGCTCGAGGCCGTTCGTCTGTTGCCGCATTTTGAACTTGCATACCTCTCGGGCGCCGGGTACAAGCCGAACACCGCGGTTTCGTTCCATACCGAATCGTATGGGGAGAAACACGCGTTGAGTCCGGTTGCCGATGCCAACGGCAAGATTCAATTTGCCATCATGCCTTTCGTGACCGGCCATGATGCCGGAACAACGACTATCTCGACTTCCGGGAACATTTGCTCCCCCACGCTCCATTTCGATTGGGGCGCGCCGGCAGCTCCGTCCACAAGACAACCGGCTTCGAACGCGAGGCCCGTAGCGCCCGGGAGCCAGAATTCCGTCAGGCCGGTAAACTGAAACAGTGACTTCGATTGAATCTTTCATCCGCCGCCTGCCCAAGGCTGAGTTGCATCTGCATCTCGAGGGGACAATTCTGCCTTCCACGCTGGTGGAGCTGAGCGCCCGGCACGATGCCCTGCCGCTTACGCTTCCCGAGGCCGAGGCGCTTTACCAGTTCAGCGACTTTACCGGGTTTCTGGAATCGTTCAAGGCTGTGACGCGCCTGCTGATCGGGCCGGACGACTACGAGTTGGCCGCGTGGCGGATGATGGAGCACCTGAAGGAGCAGGGGGTGGTTCATGCCGAGGTCTTCATCTCGGTAGGCGTGATCTACCTATGGCGCAATCACGATCCAGCCTGCTTTGAGCCGGTCTTTGCGGGGCTGGAACGGGCTCGCGAGCGCGCCGCAAGCGAACTGGGACTCTCGATTTACTGGATCTTCGACGCGGTGAGGCACTTTACGCTCGAAGAGGCGGAGCGGGTCTTCCGCAAGGCCATCGAGATGAAGGCGGCTTACCCATCGATCATCGGGATCGGACTGGGCGGGGACGAGCGGCGGACGGGCTCGGAGCCGTTCCGGGCTTTGTACGCGGAGGCGAGAGCGGCCGGGCTGCGGCTGACCAACCACGCAGGGGAGACCACCGGGCCTGAAGCGATTCGCGAGGCGCTGGCGATTGGCTCGGAGCGGATCGGACACGCGCTCTCAGCCACCAGGGACTTCTACCTGATGCAGGATATGAAGGAGCGCGGCATACCGCTGGAGCTGAACCCGACATCGAACGTGCGCACGGGCGTTTGCCCATCGTTTGCGGACCACCCGCTGCGGCGATTTTTCAATGAAGGCTTGCTGGTGACGCTCAACTCAGACGATCCGGCTTTTTTCGGCTCCGATCTAGTGAACGAATACCTGCTGGCCCATAAGGTGCAGCGATTTTCGCGGAGGGAGCTGCGCCAACTGGCGAAGAACTCAATCATGGCGAGCTTTCTTCCTGAGCCGGAAAAGTCAATGTGGTTAACACGAATTGACCATGAAAAGTAAACAAAAAGTGGCACACCTCTGTGCGCTTCCGCAAAAATGCCGATAGGAAGTGGAGTATCATGGTGGTATAGGAGACTCTCCCTCATGTCAGCCGAGTTCGAAGTAGTCACGCCCACGGAAGAAACGAAACAAACGAAAACGTTACAGGTAATTACGTGGTTTTCGGTGGGTATGGCCGTAGCCGCGGTCGGCATTTTTGTAGGACGGGAGATTCGCAGCCGCTACAAGTTCAAGCGGCGCACCCCTTATGACTTTTACGCCGGCGCCAGCGAGTACTCCGCCGGCGAATACGGCGTGGGCATCTAACTCTTTCTGCCACAACAACGCTCAAGAATGCCGCCCTGAGGGGCGGCATTCTTCGTTTGCGGACACAACTAAACATCCTTGAGAGAAATGCCGATTCTCAATACGGGAAATCTTCAAAAGTTACCTCGGGGCCGGGACCGAGCTGATTCTTTCCGGTTCTTGAGCCGAGGTTAAACCCCGGCCAGCCAGCCCTGACCAACCAGTCACGGCCGGCCGGCCGAATCGGTTTTTCAGCAAAGTGCGTAGCCGGGCGCGGTTACAATACCGGTGTTTTGCGCGAAAATTCAGTTAGACGGCAATGGCTCAAGAGCACGTTCTTCTTGGTACATTTGGGGTATGGGAACCGAATTTGGGTCGGGATAGACTTTGAGAATCCCAGTAGGAAATTGGGCCACGTTTGCAGAGTGTCATCGTCGATATAGTCATCCTGGGCCTCCTGGTTTTTCTCTTCGGAGCGGTTTCCAGAGTTCGACCGGACGACCGGCTACGGTGCTGGGTGGCCGGGTGGATCTGCATGCTCGCGCGCTTCGCCGTTGACCTGTGGAAGCCGTCGAGCGCGGTTTGGGTCCATGTGCAGACCTCTATCGATGTGGACGTGCGGGCGCTGGCCGGCATCTGCTTTGTCGTCTCCTCCATCATCCTTATTCACGGACGCCGGAAAGGCATCCTCTTCGGGAGCCTTCTCGCAGTTGCCACAGTTCCCTGCCTCACGGTTGCGGTCTTCGGCCCGAAGAACCTCTGGCCTCTGTTCATCCTGATTACCGTTCGGCAGATTTTTGCCCTCGTCATGGCGGTGTGGGAGCGATCGAAACGGCCCGCGTTTGAATTCCTCGCGATCTCCACAATCCTCGCTTCAAGCATATGGATGGTTTACGGGCTTCTGCATGGCAACCAGGAGATCGTGCTCCTTGCGCTGCTGACGGAGATCTATTTCGTCGCGGCGGTGGATTTCTGGGCCAACGAATTGAAGCGTACCCTGGCCTTGAACACCGTGGTTTTCGGACTGGCAGCCTGCGCGGCGAGCTTTCCGTTGTGGCTGCTGATTCACAATCTTTGGCCCCTGGCTGACGTCTATCGTGAGATCTGGAATATACCCAGGATTTGTCTTGCCATTGGCATGATCCTGGTGGTGCTGGAGGAAGACACGCGCGCGGCGCACGCATTGACAGGGGAATACAGACTCCTTTTCGAGGCCAATCCGCTTCCGCTCTGGATTTTTGAAAACGCAACCCTGCAATTCGTCAGCGTGAACAAGGCTGCGCTTGAAATGTTCGGATACGCCCGCGAGGAGTTTCTAGACCTCCAGGTGAGCGACGTCGTGTCTCCAGAGCTGATGCCACAGGTCGTCGAAAAGGTGACAGCCAGTCCGTCCGGGCATTTTCGCGCGGTGCAACTGATCCGCAAAGACGGCAGCGCGGTGAATGTGGACGTCGACGCGCACAACATTGTGTTTCAAGGCAAACAATGCCGCTTTGTGATGGGAAACGATGTAACCGAACGGACGCTGCTGGAGCAGCAACTGGAGCACCATGCGCGGCACGATCTGCTCACCGGACTTCCGAATCGCGCAATCTTCCAGCAGCGGCTCACGGAGGCGGTGAGCAGCGCGATCAAGTCCAACGAGAAGCTGGCTATTCTCTGCATTGACCTTCATCGTTTCAAGCGCATCAACGATACCTACGGGGTCCGTATTGGCGACCAGTGTTTGCAACGTGTTGCCGGCATATTGGCATCGCGCATTCGCCTCATGGATATCGCTGCCCGCACCGGCGGTGAGGAGTTCGCAATCGTGCTCACGGGCATCAAGGGCGCGGCCAACGCAGAGCAGGTTGCCAGCGACTTGAGAGAAGTCTTTGCCCAGCCCATCCCGGTTCAGGGATACAAGATCCAGCTTGCATTCAGCATAGGGCTGGCCGTTTGCCCGGACGACGGTACCGATGCCCTGGCGCTGTGGCGCGGAGCGGAGAGTGCGCTGCGCCAGGCGCAAGCCGCGGGCGGCGGACAGACTGTGTGGCTCTCACCCGAACTGAGTGATGCGGCCGATGAAGAGATCGAGCTGGAAGCCTATATGCGCACGCAACTGGAGTCGGGAGGCTTCCGCCTGCATTACCAGCCGGTCTATGGTTTCGACGGCGCCGTCCATAGCCTCGAGGCATTGCTCCGCCTCCACCATCCAAGACAGGGAGAGTTGAGCCCGGCCAAGTTCATTCGCATTGCCGAGGAAACGGGACTTATCGTCGCCATGGGCGAATGGGTCAATGAAGAGGTCTGCCAGCAACTTCAGGCCTGGAAAGACGAGGGCCAACCCCTAGTGCCGGTGGCGGTGAATGTCTCCGGGATGCAGTTGATGCACGTCGATTTTGCCAGCCGGCTTATGGCGACACTTGAGCGGCACGACGTGGACCCATGCTGGATTCAACTCGAGGTGACCGAATCGGCCGCCATGCACGACGTTAAACGGGTGGCCAAGCAGATGGCTGTCCTCACGGAGCAAGGCATCAAGTTCTCGATTGACGATTTCGGTACCGGACACTCGTCGCTGGGGCGGCTGCACAATCTGCCTATCTCGACACTCAAGATCGATCGCTCGTTTATCGACCGGCTTAGCGTTCACGGCGGCACTTTTTCGATTGTGCAGGCCATCATCTCCATGGCCCATGCGCTGGGTCACGAGGTAGTCGCTGAAGGTGTTGAGACCGAGGATCAACTGGCAATCCTGCGTAGGTTGCACTGTGACTTTCTCCAGGGCTTTCTCTTGTCCCGGCCTGCGGCGCCCTGCCGGATTCCTGCCTTGATCGCCGCTGGCCACGCAGCCATTACACAGTTCGGCAGCGGCAGCCCGGCAATCGGTCCCGGACGAAGTGAGCCGGAAGGCTTCAGGAGACAGTGGGGTACCGGGATTCGCTGAGCGGGAAGCCGGTGCTGCTTCGTGATAAGCTGCCGTCAGGAGCCACCTTGTTAGTCAGGAAAGCCATCATTACCGCCGCGGCGCGGTCGCAGCGTGAGTTACCGCTGCAAACCCTCATTGACGGCGAAGGCAACAAGAAATCCCTTCTCTCTATCCTCATCGAACAGTCTCTTGCCGCCGGAGTCGAGGAGATTGCGATCGTCGTCTGGCCGGGCGATGAGGCATCTTACGCGCAGGCCGCCGGGACTCACGCTTCGTCGGTGCGCTTCATCCCGCAGCCGGAACCTCGCGGATATGGGCACGCTCTTCACTGCGCGCATTCCTTTACCAACAGCGATCCGTTTCTGCACATGGTGGGCGATCATCTCTACGTGAGCGCCGCTGCCAAGCCTTCGGCACAGCGGCTGGTGGAACTGGCCCAAAAGGAACGCTGCTCAGTGAGCGGCGTGCAAGCAACGCGTGAAAGCATGCTGATGCGTTATGGCACCGTGGGCGGGCGTCGCGTTCCGCCGCGCAGCGACCTCTACCGCGTGGAAATGGTGATTGAGAAGCCGACTCCCACTGAAGCGGAACAGCGCTTGCTGATCCCCGGCATTCGCGCCGGATACTACCTTTGCTTCTTCGGGATTCACGTGTTAACGCCGGCGGTGATGGAAATACTTGACCGCAAGCTGGCGGAGGCGAACGGGAAGCCGGTGACGCTGGTGGACGCGCTGGCCGAACTGGCGCGGCAGGAACAGTACCTGGCCGTGGAAGATGAAGGCCGGCGCTACGATCTTGGCGACCGCTACGGAATGTTGATTGCGCAACTCGCCCTGGCCCTGAACGGCCGGGACCGCAGCGAGGTGCTTTCGCAGCTTGTTGAACTGCTGGCCGACCGCGAACTGACCGGAAACGGCGGAGGCGCGGCAAGGTGAGCCGGATCATCGGCGTCATTACCGGCAAAGGAGAGCAGCGCGACGTGTCGCTCGGGGCCTTGTGCCGGGGCCTCACCGTCGAGGCCATGATGGCCGAGTGCGAAGCGCTGGAAGGCTTCAGGCGCGGCTGCGACAACCTCTACGAACGTGTCCGCGCGCTCTTCTTCCTATACGCCATCCATCGCTTTCACATTCCGCGTCTGGCAACGGCCGCAGCGCCGGAGCTCATTCCATTTGGCGGCTTTGAAAATCTGCTGGAACGCCGATTCGAAGAGGCTATCGATATCTTCCTGGCCGCGCAGGCTGAGAAGGGTGCGAACGCGGCTATCTCCAGCGCGCTGGCCGCAAGTTACCGGGCGCTTGGCTTCCAGACCCTTGCCGACCAGGTGCGCCGCAGCGTGCGCAGCGTGCGCGGCAATCAGTGGATGTTCCGCGCCGGGCACACGGACGATTACCCGCTGCGCCTGCGCGCCGAGCTTCTTACCGGCGAACCGGTTTTCCCGATCTTGCGCGAGGCTACGCCAGTCCGCATGGACCTGACCCACAGCGGATGGAGCGACATCTTTTTTCTGGGGATGGATTTTCCCGAAGGCGCTAGGGTCATCAACGTCTCCATCGATCTGGCGGTTCTTGGGGGCAGCCGGCACGTTATCCATCCCAGGCCGCCGGTCGAAGCCTGGTTCCGGGTGATCGACCAGCCTGTGATCCGGCTGACCAGCGTTGACCTGAAGGCTACCGCCGACGTTTCTTCCATTGCCGAGGTCTTCGACTTTCCGCGTGACTACCTGGGACTGCTGAAGGCGGGCGTCATTGCCAGCGGCATCGTTCCTCCGGGGATTGAAGGCTCGACGGAGCCACTGGCCACGCTGCTTGGGCGACTGACGGGAAGGCCGGGCTACGGAATCGAGATTGTCAGCAGCGTAAACGATATTCCCAAAGGCTCACGGCTGGCAGTTTCCACCAGTTTGCTGGCCTCGATCATTGCTGTCTGCATGCGCGCGACGGGGCAGATTCATTCGCTTACCGGCGGAATGGAGGAGCAGGACCGCAGACTGGTGGCGGCGCGCGCCATCCTGGGCGAGTGGCTGGGCGGCAGCGGCGGAGGCTGGCAGGATTCAGGCGGCGTATGGCCGGGCATCAAGCTGATCCACGGCGTTTGCGCGGCGGAGGGCGATCCCGAGTTCGGCATCAGCCGCGGGCGTTTGCTTCCCGATCACAAGGTTTTCAGCTATAGCGAAATTCCCCGCGACGCGCGCGAAAGGCTGCAACAGAGCCTGGTGCTGGTCCACGGAGGGATGGCGCAGGATGTCGGGCCCATTCTCGAGATGGTGACCGAGAAGTATCTGCTGCGCAGCGAGACTGAGTGGCTGGGCCGCCTGGAGGCAATCGCGTTGCTCGACGAGATCGCCGGCCACCTTGAGCGGGGCGACATTCGGGCGCTCGGCGGCGCACTGCAACGCAACTTCGAAGGCCCGTTGCAGACCATCATTCCCTGGGCTGCGAACCTCTATACCAACACGCTGATCCAGAGAGCCCGTTCGGAATTCGGCGAAGATTTCTGGGGCTTCTGGATGCTGGGTGGAATGAGCGGCGGCGGCATGGGATTCCTTTTCAGTCCCGAGCGCAAAGCCGGGGCGCAGACACGCATGCAGACCATCATGAGCGAAACGCGGCGGCAGATGGAGCGCAGCGTGCCGTTTGCCATGGAGCCGGTGGTGTATGACTTCGCAATCAACGAGCAGGGAACGCAGGCGGCGCTCTTTTGCCGCGACGATGCACTGATGCCGCCCGGATACTACACGCAGCAGGTGCCTCCGCTGGTGCGCACCGAGATGCCGCGGCTCTCGCCCGTGCGGCGGGCAGAGCTGGAGCGCTTTACCGCGGCGTGCCGCAACAGGCCCGAATATGCGGGCATGATTCAGACCCTGTTTGACCACTTGCTTCCTGCGGGACAGGATACGGATTCGGACCAGGCGCAATCGCTGAAGACTCTGCTGGATCACTTCGGGTTTGACCGCGCGCAGCATGAGCAGATTCGGCAAGATCTCCGTTCCGGCCGCATTGGCCTGGCGCAGAACCGCCTGCCCGCGACGAGCCTGATTGAAGATGCCGAAGCGGACGAGCTGGGTGACAGCCATCGCGCCGCCGGCGAGGAGGCTCTTGCCGCGGGCCAGGTGGCCGTGGTGTCGTTGGCCGGGGGCGTGGGCACGCGGTGGACGCGCGGCTCGGGAGTAGTGAAAGCTCTGAACCCCTTCTGCAAGCTGGGCGGGCGCTACCGCAACTTCATCGAGGTTCACCTGGCCAAGAGTCTGCGCACAAGCCGCGAGTGCGGCGCCGAGCTACCGCACGTGATTACCACGAGCTACCTGACTCACGAGGCGATCGCTGCCCATCTTGAAGCGGCGCGGAACTACGGCTATCCCGGCCCTTTGATGCTCTCGCCGGGACGGACGATCGGCCTGCGCATGGTGCCGATGGAGCGCGATCTTCGGTTTGCGTGGGAGGAGATGCCGCAGCAGATGCTGGACGCGCAGGCACAGAAGGTGCGCGATGGGTTGCGCGCGGCGCTGATTCAATGGGCAAGGTCCGCTGGTGAAGCATCGGACTATACCGCCAACCTCCCCATGCAGTGTCTGCATCCGGTGGGCCACTGGTTTGAAGTGGCCAACCTGCTGCGCAACGGGACATTGCTCAAGTTGATTGAGATGCGGCCGCAACTGAAGTATTTAATGGTCCACAACATTGACACCGTGGGCGCCAGCGCCGACCCGGCTGTTCTGGGCTACCACATTGAACGTGCCGCCGCGCTGACCACCGAGGTGATTGCCCGTCATCTTGAAGACCGCGGCGGAGGCCTTGCCCGCGTTGACGGAAGAGCGCGGCTGATTGAAGGGCTGGCGCTGCCCAACGAAGAATTGGAAAGCCAGCTTCGCTACTACAACAGCGCGACCTATTGGATCGATGTGGACCGTTTGCTGGCGGTTTTCGGGCTGACTCGCGACTTGCTCACCGACGCGCGGCGGGTGAACGATGCAGTTCGAGCCCTGGCCGCCCGCATACCTACCTACATCACACTGAAGGACGTAAAGAAGCGCTGGGGCAAGGGACAGGAAGATGTTTTTCCTGTAGCTCAGTTCGAGAAGCTCTGGGGCGACATGACGGCGCTGACCGAGTTGGACTGCCGCTTTGTGGCCGTGCCTCGTGTGCGCGGCCAGCAATTGAAGGAGCCGGCGCAACTCGACGCCTGGCTGCGCGACGGCAGCGCTGCTTACGCTGAGTCTCTTTGCGCCTGGCGTGAATCGTCAAGTTAGAACCCGACCCTCGCGGTCATTCAGCAAAAAAGCGGGTGCGGAACGAAAGATGCGGGAGGGTCTGTTTCGAATCGCAGAACATCGCCAGGTTGGTAATTGTAGGTTCGGCCGCAATCGTCGCACTGGACAGCGAACTCGGCTTGCAGAGGTGGGCGGTTGGTGATTTCATCCGTTTCTCCGAGCAGGATAATGTGGCCTGTGGATCTGTTCTGCCTGTTATGGAACAAGTGGTTCTTGCATACAACAATCCAGTAATATTCCTTGGTCATTTGCGTCATCATCCACTCCGTAGCCTTGTGTTGATGCTCAACCGGGAAGGTCGATAATGTGGTGACTTGCGCGGAATCGCCGCCTTCTTCCGATGCTCGAGGCCGCGGCCAGGTTTCTCCGGATTCCGCCTTTTGGTAACCGAGAGCGGAGACACACGGCCCCGGCTTCATGGCGGACAGTCTCCGCGTTTGCCTGCGATGGGCGGCATTTCCAAACCGCCCTCAGACGATCCGGGAGTCCCTCCACAGCCATAGGCCGTTTATCTTCGACGCTAATTGCCTAAGCTGCGTTAACCTAGGACCTTATGGGGCGGATTCGTGTACTTCCTGACCAGGTTGCCAACCAGATCGCCGCGGGCGAGGTCGTGGACCGGCCGGCTTCCGTAGTGAAGGAGCTTCTGGAGAATGCTCTGGACGCCGGCGCCAACCGCATTCGCGTCGAGGTTGAAGCCGGCGGGCGAAGGCTGATCCGCATCAGCGACGACGGCCAGGGGATGAACCGCGACGACTCGCTGCTGGCCTTTGAGCGCCACGCCACGTCAAAGCTGCGAACCGCCGACGATCTGCTTTCGATTGCGACCCTGGGTTTTCGCGGGGAGGCGCTGCCTTCAATCGCATCGGTGTCTCGCGTAACGCTTGAGACTGCCACGGGAGACGAAGCTGCCGGAACCCGGCTGGAGATTGCGGGCGGCAAGATTCTGCACGTGGATGACGCGGCGCTGCCACGCGGAA
>Ga0181522_10001883_pt1 | contig 12316 bp, 12 predicted proteins | sample PEATcosm2014_Bin_27_FD_121103 | JGI IMG/M metagenome (GOLD analysis project Ga0181522, IMG submission 121103) | Peatland microbial communities from MTU Mesocosm Facility, Houghton, MI, USA - PEATcosm2014_Bin05_10_metaG | ecosystem: Environmental > Terrestrial > Soil > Wetlands > Peat | place...
CTCCTTCCAGTCGGCGAGCTGGCGCTCGACTTCGAGCAGGAACACCTTGACCCGGCAAAGCTCGAAATGGTCGCTCAGGCGCTTCCAGTACTCGTAGAAGCCAATCGGCTTCTTGTGGATGCGGCCGACGACGCCCGCTTCCTGCAGCGCTTCGATCTGCGCCGCGTCGTGGTCTTGTCGGCCTTTCATGCGCCAGCCCTTCGGCGCGACGTAGCGCTTGGTGCCGCGCGAAGTGACGAGCATGACCCGGAGCCCTTCGGCCGGATCCCGGCGTATGACGAGAGCCGCCACTTGCTTGCGAGGTTTGAAGTTCGGCTTCGCCATGGCGCGCGTTATGACAAGTTGGCGCGCCCGCCTCAACCCCCGCTTTTGCCGCCATACGTGAATTTCATGCTCACAGGAAGGCCCATCGGCGGCGTCGGATAGGGCGCCGCTTCGCGCACTGCCTCCAGCGCCGCAGCATCGAGCGCATTCAGGCCGCTCGGCTTGATGACGCTGCGCTGCAGAATGTCGCCGTGACCGTCGACTGCAAAGGAGATTGCGCCGACCACCTGCTCAGCCTCGGCACGCAGCTCATCGGTCATTCGTAGATGCTTCATGATCAACCCATAGACGACCGTCAGATAGGTCGTTTGAGCCTGGCCGCCGCCGATCGGGCTCGCGGCCGCGTCGCCGAACTGAACGTCAGGCACCGGCTCGAAAGTCGAGAATTGCTTTCCCTTCGACCAGGTCGGCAGCGGTTGGCCGATCATCGTCGCCACCTTGACTTGCGAATCGGGCGCCACCGCCGCCGTCGAAGGCGGCTCGGTGAGCGCGAGCGGGTCGTCGCTTGCCTTCTGCGGCCCGTTGTCGTCCTTCGCTTCCGCCTGATGGTCCGAAGTCGGCTCGACTGGCTTGGCGGCGTCGCTAGAGGCAGACTTGTCGCCGACTTGCGGCTGGTCGGGTGCGGCCTTGGTCTCGGCGTTCTTGCGCGGGTCAGCGCCGTCGTGGGGTGTCTTGTCCTCGGTTGCGGCGCGCGGCGCGTCATGGGCGGGTTCGAGGTCGATCGGCAGCTTCGGCAGCGCCTGCTCGGATGGCGGCTGAGGCGTCGGCCCAGGCGGTGGTTTCGGTTGCTCGACGACGATTTCGACCGGAATCTCCTCGCTCGGCGCCGCAGGGCGCGGCGCCCAGTCGAATTGCAGCCAGATCGGCCCGAGAATCGCCACGTGCAGCAAGAACGCGGCGCCGAGCGCGATCCACCGATTGACGCCGCTCAGCGACGAGAGAGCGCGCGCACGCTCCCGGCGCTCGGCCGGTTCGGCGCTCAGGCGCATTGCGGGGGGCGCCGCCGCGCTGGGGTCCGTCACGACCGCCGTCATCCGCTCCTTCTTCGTTTCGTCGACCGGAACCATCATATTGGCGCGGGCGCGGCCGTCACAAGCGCCGCCGCCTCAGCGGTCGCCATTGCCCTCGAGCCAGGCGAGAAAGACGCCGGCCCCGATCAGCGTCGCGCCGGGCAGCGTATCCCCAAACGCCAGCCATCCGATGACGATCCTCCGCGGCGGGCGCGTACAGCCGGGGTGGCCGGCTTTGGTCGGCCGCGCCGCCTGAAGCGGCTGCGATACTACATTTAGGCTGTGCGTTTGCGGCTCGGCCTCATCGGCGAGATAGCCGCGTGTGCCCCCAAATTCGAGTCACGACTCCCAAGTCACATCGCGCCGGGTCGCGGGGGCAAGTCCGCACGACTCCGAAAGGAGTCCAATTGACAGGCGCCGCGTCGGCGCCGCTAATTCGTCAGACGGGCGCGGCCCAAATCGGGCCACGAGGGTTTCCGGTGACGACAACGGGAGAGCGGAAGGCAGGTAGGCGCGCGGCGCGCGCGGCGCCGCGCCTTGCCACGTTATTGGCCGCGCTTGCGGTCTTCGCCCAGCTCGTCGCCCTGCCCTTTCACCATCCGTCAGCGCGCCAGGACCTCGCCGCCGTCGCGGCCGAGCTCAAGGCGACGTTCGGCCCCGCCGCCGTGCTCTGCGCGCAGAGCGACGATCCGTCCTCGCCGGCGCCCGACCACCAGCGCGACGGCTGCGACGCCAGTTGCCCGCTATGCCAATTCGCGTCCCATGTGGCGTTGCTCGACTCCCCGCCGCCCGCCCTGCCGAAGCGGCTGGCGATCGTCGACGGCCCGCCGCCGAGCCACAGCGACGTCTTACGTCCGCGCGCCCGCGCGAACCGATTCGCCCAGCCCAGAGCCCCGCCCTTCTTCGCCTGACGTGAAATCCGCTCGCGCGCCGTCACAAGCGGCGCGCGAACTCGTTTCTCGCGACTTCAAGGCGAATTCTCATGCTTTTCCCGACTTGGCGAAGCGTCGCGCGCGCAATATTCGGCGTTGCGGCGGCTCTCTGGCTATCTCCCGCGTTTGCGCACGCCGTGTGCGGCGACCGCATCTTTCCCGCCACCCTCGGCATCGACGATCCCGGCGTCGGCGACGAGCTGGCGCTGCCGACCCTAACCTGGCAGCCGCAAGGTTCCGATGGGACGCGGGAGTTCGACGCGACCTTCAGCTGGACAAAGACGATCCTGCCCGGCCTCGGTCTCTCGTTTAGCGACGGCGGCGCGTGGCTGAGGCCTGGCGGCTACGGCTGGCAGGCGCTCGACACCGAACTCAAATACAATTTCATGTGCCTCGCCCAGCACGAATTCATGGCCTCAGCCGGCTTCGACGTGAGTTGGGGTCGAACCGGAACGGCCGCGCAATACAGCCCGTTCAACACCTACTCGCCAATTCTCGACGTCGGCAAGGGGTTCGGCGACCTGCCGGCAAGCCTCAATATCCTGAGGCCGCTGGCGATCACCGCCGAAATCAGCGAAGCGATCCCTGGCCAGAGTTGGACGGACGGATCGCAGAACCCGACAACGCTGAATTGGGGCTTCACCCTCCAGTACAGCCTGCCCTACTACAATTCGCACATTGGCCAGATCGACAACGACTTCCTTCGCCGACTGGTTCCGGTGACGGAGTTCGCCTTCTCGACGCCAATCGCCAACGTTCCGTCTGGATCGCTGATCACCACAGGCACAATCCAACCGGGCGTCATCTACGAAGCCGACACGTGGCAGCTCGCGGTCGAGGCGCTGATCCCGATCAACAGCGCCAGCGGCCGCAACGTCGGCGCAGTCGCTGAACTGCACTTCTTCCTCGACGACATCTTCCCCAACTCCCTCGGCAAACCGCTGTTCCCATGAGGCCCGCAATGCGCGAGACCATCCAACGAACCGTCGTCGCCTTCGCTTTCGCCCTCGCCGCAACTGCCGCTTACGCCCACGCGCAGCTCGTCAACGCGACGCCCGCTGTCGGCGCGACGGTCGCGTCAGCAAGCGAAATCCGCTTGAAGTTCAGCGAGGGCGTCGAGCCGCGCTTCTCCCACATCACGCTGACCACCGCCGACGGCGCCGCCATCACTCTCGGCGCAGCGACAGTCGCCGCCGGCGACGCGACCATCTTCGTCGCGCCGATCGCCAAGCCGTTGCCGCCCGGCGTCTACACCGTGCACTGGAGCGCAGTTTCGACCGACACACATCACACCCAAGGGGATTTTTCGTTCACCGTGAAGCCGTGAGCGCCCCGCCAATCTGCAACTAAGAAGGGATTCAACCATGACTCGTTTTCACGCCATCGCCGCGGCGCTCGCGCTGTCGCTCTTCGCCGCTCCCGCGCTTGCCGAAGGAATCAAGGCTGGCGACCTGACGATCGAGAAGCCGTGGGCGCGCGCGACGCCAAAAGGGGCCGACGTCGGCGCCGCCTATGTCGAAATCCGCAACGCCGGCGGCGACGCCGACAAGCTGACGGGCGGCTCAGCCGATTTCGCCAACGTCGAGATCCACGAGATGTCGATGCAGGGCAACGTGATGCAGATGCGCGAATTGAAAGACGGCCTTGCGATCCCCGCCCATGGCGACGTCAAGCTTTCGCCCGGCGGTTACCACCTCATGCTCACCGGGCTCAAGCATCCGCTGGTCAGGGGCGAGACGGCGAAGGTGACGCTGACCTTTGAGCGCGCGGGCGCGGTGACGATCGAATTCCCGGTCGTAGGAATCGGCGCCTCCGGCGGCGACATGAAGGGAATGAAAATGTGAGCGGCGGCGTGACCGGGGGATAGCGCGCCATGGAGGCGGCGCTCGCCCTCTGCCGCCTCGTCCATTTCGCGGCGGCGATGACGCTGTTTGGCGCGACGAGCTTTGTCGTCGCACTGGCGCCACCCGATCTTGCGCGCGCGCTGACCCCGGCGACGCGCGCGATTGCGGCGGCGGCGATTCCGATCGCCGCCCTCAGCGCGCTCATTTGGCTTGCACTCGAATCGGCGTCGATGGCTGGCGACTGGAGCGCGTTTGTCGATCCACAGGGGATCGGCGCAGTCCTGACCGACACCGCGTTCGGCGCCGTGTGGCTGTTGCGCCTCTTTGTCGCCGCTGCTCTCCTCGTCGCGCTGGCGCTTGGCCAGAGCGGACCGACGCTCGCGCTCGTTGTTAGTGCGGCGCTGCAACTGGCGAGCCTCGGCCTCGTCGGCCACGCGGCGATGCAAACCGGCGCCATCGGCGCGCTCCATCGCGCCAACGACGTATTGCATCTGCTGGCGGCAGCGGCGTGGTTCGGCGGCTTGCCGATGTTCGCGCTCAGTCTCAAAGCCTATCGCAACCCGAGCCTTAGCGCGGGCGCCGCATCGGCGATGCGGCGGTTCTCACTTTGGGGACAGCTCGACGTCGCGCTGATCGTCCTGACCGGGATCGTCAATGTTGCATTGACCAGCGGCCTCGGCGCGCTCGCGCCGACGACTCCCTACCGCATGCTGCTTGCCGTGAAGCTCGTTGTGGTCGCGACGATGATCGCGTTGGCGCTGTTCAACCGCTATGTCCTCTCGCCAAGACTGACGCGAGACGGCTTGGCGCAGCGCGCCTTGACTCGGAACTGCGTCGCCGAAATCGTCCTCGGCGCGGCGGTTGTCGCTTTGGTGAGCTTGTTTGGCTTGCTCGACCCGAACTAGACCCGCTCAATGCGGATCACCTGCGGCTTTTCGCGCACGACGCCGTCAGCGATTGCCAGCTCAAGCGCCTCGCGGATCGAGGTCTCGGTGGTGGCCTTGGTGATCAACACGACCGGCACGAACTCGCTCGTCGGCGCGCCGGCGTCCAAGCGTTTCTGCATGATCGCTTCGAGCGAGATGCTGCGCTCGCCCATCCGTTTGGCGAACAGAGCCACCGAACCGGGCCGGTCGACGACCGACATGCGCACATAATAGCCGCCCTCGTGGCGCTGCATCGGCACGCGTTCGGCTTCGACCAGCGTCGAAACCGGCCGCCCGAACGCCGGCGCGAGGTGACCCCGCGCTATGTCGCAAATGTCGGCGGCGACCGCTGAAGCAGTTGCGTCGCCGCCCGCCCCGGGCCCAACCAGCGTCAGCGCTCCGATCGCATCGCCGTCGATCGACACCGCGTTGAGGACGCCCATGGTTTGCGCCAGCGGCTCGGACTTGGCGACCATGGTCGGATGGACGCGTTGTTCGACGCCCTTGGCGGTGCGCTCGGCGACGCCGAGAAGCTTGATCCGATAGCCGAGCTCGTCGGCAGCTGCGAGATCGGCGAGCGTGATCGACTCGATGCCCTCGATCGAAACGGCGTCGGCGTCGACCTTGGTGCCGAAGGCGAGCGAAGCGAGAATGGCGATTTTGTGGGCGGTGTCGAATCCGCCGATGTCGAAGGTTGGATTGGCCTCCGCGTAGCCGAGCTTTTGCGCTGCGGCCAGACACGCGTCGAACGACAGGCCGTCGCTTTCCATACGCGACAAGATGTAGTTGCAGGTGCCGTTGAGAATGCCCGAGACGCGGCGCACCTCGTTGCCCGCGAGGCCTTCGCGCAGGGTCTTGATGACCGGAATGCCGCCCCCGACCGCCGCCTCGAAGGCGAGCGCCGCGCCGTGGGACTCCGCGAGCGTCGCCAGCTCGAAGCCGTGCGCGGCGATCATCGCCTTGTTGGAAGTCACCATCGGCAGACCGCGCGACAGCGCGACGCGTGCAGCCGAATATGCCGGTCCGTCGGCGCCGCCGATCGCTTCGACGAACACGTCGATCTCGCCGGTTGCCGCTAGCGCGGTCGCGTCGTTGTAGAACGCGGCCTGTTCCAGGCCGGGGCCGCATTCGCTCTGGCTGAGGGCGCTGACCGCGACAATGGCGATCTCGCGCCCCGCGCGCGCAGTGAGGTCGTCCCGTCGCCGCTGCAACAGACGCGCCAACGCCCCGCCGACGGTGCCTACGCCCGCGAGGCCGACCCGAAGAGGTTTCGCCATTCTAACGCTGTCCCACTGAAGAAAGCCGCATTCCCCGACTTGGGGGCCCTATTTGCCCCAGTCGCGACCGGCGATCAACAAAGGACTCAGCGGTAGCGTTCGAAAGGGCTCTTCGCCTTTTTCTTGCGCTCCTTGCGGGCGGCGTAGCGCGCGTCGCGATCGAGCTTGCGCTCGTATTCGAGGCGCTCCTCTTCCGCGCGACGCGCGTTTTCGGCCGCCTCGAGGGCGAGCGCCTCCTGGCGCAAAGCCTCGACCCGAGCCGCTTCCTCAGCGGCGAGCCTTGCCGCCTCGGCCGCCGCGGCCTCGGCGCGGCGGCGCTCACGCTCCACCTCGCGCGCCGCACGCGCTTCAAGGACCGCGCGGCGCTTCGCCTCGCGTTCCTTCACTTCGGGATCGTTGGGGTCGTATTTCGGGCGGGAGAGAAACTTCTCCGCCATCGCTTTGCGCGCCTCGGCGGCGGCGGCCTGACGGTCCTGAAATCGGTTGCTGGTAAAAAACGACATTCCGCCTCATGAGATTCGTTTAGCGAGCGGGCTCTTGCCACAAACGGCGTCGGTCCGCAATCACGGCGTCGGCATTGCAGCGTTGCGCCCAGCGGGGGTGTCCGGTCGACCTCCCAGCAAAGCCAAATCCTTGCGCTCACAATGATTTTACCTGCTGGCGCAGCCCTTTCACGCCGGCTCGCGCCTCCGCCGGCGCGCCGCTATGCCGCGGGCGCCGAGGTGACACACCCTATCGTCAGTCTGAGGCAAGCTTTGCCCGGTAGCGATCGTCGACAGTCGAGAGAGCGGCAAAGCGGCGTCCAGAAACCGAACCGGGCGCCCGCGAGACAGCGGCGCCGTAGCTCCTCCGCTGAGTCTCGCAGCGTCGTCACGTTTCCAGCGGTACGGCACAGCGAGGACATCGAGCATGGATTCTTCCCGCTTCCGGCAGGCGATCGCCGCGTTCCGCCGACCCCGCAAGGGCAAGGCGCGCGGCGACAAGCCCGATCTCAGCCAGCACGCGGCGCGGATCATCGACGAGATGGCCGTTGCGACATTCGTCCTCGACCGCAGCGGACGCGTTGCGATGTGGAACGACGCTTGCGCCCGCCTGACCGGCCTCGAGGCGGCGAAGGTCATCGGCACCAAGGATCACTGGAAGGGTTTCTATCTCGCGGCGCGCCCGTGCCTGGCCGACCTCGCGCTCGAAGGCGGCGCGGCGAAAGTGGGCTCGCTCTACGCCGCACAGGGTGATGGCGGCCGCAGCGACCGGCTGCAAGCCAAGAACTGGTGCGACTTGCCGCGCGGCGCGCGTGTGTACCTCGCGATCGACGCCGACCTGGTTCGCGATTCGACCGGGGCCCTGATCGGCGTCGTCGAGACCCTGCAGGATCTGACCGTGGTCAAGGAAGCCGAAGCGGCGATCGCCGCCGAGCGCGCCCACGCCGCTGAACGGCTGGAGAGGGTCGTCGCCGCACTCGGCGCTGGACTCGCCGAGCTCGCCAAGGGCGACCTCGTCGCACGGGTCGATACCGAGTTGCACGACGAGGCTGACCGACTGCGCCTTGACTTCAACGCCGCCGCCGAAGCGCTGGATTCGGCGATGGGCGCCATCGCCGACGTTGTGGCGACGATCCGCGGCGGCGCTGACCAGATTTCAGGCGCAATCGACGAATTGTCGAACCGCACCGAGGGCCAGGCCGCAAATCTCGAGCAAACTGCGTCGGCGGTCGATCAGATCACCGGCACGGTCAAGAAGACCGCAGAGGTCGTCGGCGCTGCGCACAAAGTGGTTTCGACCGCCAAGGGCGACGCCGAGCGCAGCGGCGAGATCGTCCGGCAGGCGATCGCCGCGATGGGCGGCATCGAGCAATCCTCGAAACACATCGTGCGCATCATCGGCGTCATCGACGAGATCGCGTTCCAGACCAATCTGTTGGCGCTCAACGCCGGCGTCGAAGCGGCGCGCGCCGGCGACGCCGGGCGCGGCTTCGCGGTGGTCGCCTCGGAAGTGCGGGCGCTGGCGCAGCGCTCAGCTGAAGCGGCGAAAGAGATCAAGGGCCTCATCTCGTCGTCGGCGACCCAGGTCGGGCTCGGTGTCGATCTCGTCGGACAGGCCGGTAAGGCGCTGGAGCGGATCGTCGCCCAGGTCATCGAGATTGACAACGTCGTCTCCGCCATCGCCGCCAGCGCGAGCGAGCAGGCCAGCGCGCTGCAGCAGGTCGATCGCGCGGTGTCGCAAATGGATCAGACAACCCAGCGCAACGCCGAAATGGCGCAGCAGACGACCGCGGCGGCGCGCGCTCTCGCCGCGCGGGCCAACGAGCTCGACCAACTGACCGGCCGCTTCACCATCGCCCGCCGCAGCGAACGCCGGGAAACGCCGCGCGCCCGCGCTTCGCGCGTCGCCGCCGAATGAGCGCAGGCGCCGGGAAACAGCGATGATTGCCGTCGCGACGCTTTGGCTGCTGTGCCTCGGACTCTTCCTCGATCTCGCCGCCGAGGCGCCGACGCTCGAGGACGTCTAGCGGCCGGCGGCAATTTGTGACGCCTTTCCGCTAGCAATGAAGCTCGGCGTCGCTAGAGTCGTCCTGGCGATTGAGCGGGGCCACATGCCTAGGCGAGCGGCGCTAATTGCGGTCGGATGGTTTGCAGCCGCGGCGGCGGCCGTCGCCGCGCCGCCGCCGCAAAGCGTCGTCGAGGCGATCCTCGCGCGCGAAGCGATCCAGCGCGACCTGCCAATGCCGAGTGACGCCCCGAGACCGTTCAAGCTCGACCCCGAATTGGTGCGTTGGCTGCTGCGGGCTGGGGTGATCGTCGGCATTGTCGTCATCGTCTTTTCGCTGCGCGACAGCTTGCCCGCCTGGGACCGTTCGCGTCGCCTCGCCACGTCGGACGACGGGGCTCGGCGCAACAGCGGAGAGACTCTCGCCGCCGCGGGGCTGGAGGCGGACGACTTGGCAGGCGCCGGACTCTACGGCGAGGCGATGCACATGCTGCTGCTGCGCGCAGTGGGGGAGCTTCGCGATCGCCTGCGTGTCGCCTTCGCCGACTCCTTGACCTCGCGCGAGATCGCGCGGCGCGCCCCGCTCGACGAACGCGGGCGCGCCGCCTTCGCGGGGATCGTTGGCGAAGTTGAAGCGGTGGTGTTCGGCGAATTCGGCGCCGACGCGGCTGCTTATCGCGCCTGCCGCGACAAGTTCGAAACGTTGCGCGATTCCCTGGCGGCGGCGAGCGGACGATGAGCGACGCGCCCCTCTTTCCGCCGCGACTTCTGGCGGCCCTCGTGGGGCTGGTTACGCTCGTCTTCGCCGTTTCGCTTCTTTTGACCGGCGGCGGCGAAAGCGAGGGCGAAATTTGGGGCGCCAATTCCTGGTCGCGTTCGGCGATCGGCGGACGCGCGCTCTACGACACTCTTGCCGAGACTGGCCGCTCGGTCGCCCGCTGGCGCGCCGATGCAGCGAGGGTGGACGATGACGGGGTGCTCGTCCTTGACGAGCCTTCGCAGAGCGTCTTCGGTGACGAATTCCGCGCCAAGTTGAAGTCGGCCAAGCGAATCCTCTTGATCTTGCCCAAGCGCGAGGGCGTGCCGGATCGCGATCACGAGGGTTGGATCGCCGACTCGACGCCGATCGCTGTGACGTTGCCGGAGGCGGCGTTATTTCCGCTCGATTCGGCGGCGAAGATCGATCGCGCGCCCCCGCCGACGCGCTTCGACGTCGACGCGCTCGGTTTCGCCCCAACGCTCGTCGAACCGGCCCAGTTCGCGAAATCGACAGTGATGAAGCCGATCATCGCACTCGGCGACGAAATTCTTGTGGGCGAGATCGACGACCAGGACCGACGGATTTTCGTTCTCGCCGACCCCGACCCGCTCGAAAACCATGGGCTCGCCAAGCCCAACAACACGGCCTTTGCGCTTGCCCTGTTCGACCGGATCGGCGCCGGCAAGGCGAAGTTCGTCTTTGACGAAACGATCCACGGATTCGTCTCAACGGCCGGAACCTTCGGTGGCTCGCCAGCGCTCCGGATGCTGCGCTTTCCCGGCGATCTGATCCTCGCCGAGGCGGCGGCCGCCGTTCTGCTGCTGGTCGCCGCCAGCGTCGGTCGGTTCGGCCCGCTCCTGCCGGCTCCGCGCGCCTTCAACTATGGCAAGCGCGCGCTCGTAGCCAATATCGCGGCGCTAATCGACTTCGGCGGTCATCACGCGGAAACGTTACGGCGCTACGTCGAGGCGATGGCCGCCGAAGGGGCCGCGCAATTGCGCCCGCCCGCAGGACTCGGCAAGGCCCAGCGCGACGAGTGGGTCGACCACGCCGCCTCGGCGCGCGGCGCGAAGCGCGCCATAAGCGAAATTCTCATGGCGGCGCGCAGCGCATCCGATCGCGACCTCGCCGCCCTACTCGTTGCGGCGCAAGCGGTTCGCCAATGGAGAAGGGAGATCGGGCATGGAGCTGGCTGACGTATGGGGCCTCGCAGATGCGATCCGCGCCGAGGTGCGCAAAGCGGTGGTCGGGCAGGACGAGGCGATCGATTTGCTGCTGATCGGCCTGTTCTGCGGCGGTCACACGCTCGTCGAAGGCGTCCCCGGCACGGCCAAAACCCTTCTGGCCCAGGCTTTTGCCGCCAGCCTGTCGCTCAAGTTCGGCCGCGTGCAATTCACCCCCGATTTGATGCCGGGCGACTTGCTTGGCGCCAACGTGTTCAACTTCCAGACTAACGCATTTGCGCTGACGCGCGGTCCGATCTTCACCGATATCCTGCTTGCAGACGAAATCAATCGTACCCCTCCCAAGACCCAAGCGGCGTTGCTGCAGGCGATGAACGAGCGCGCTGCAACGATTGACGGAGTCCTGCACGCGCTAGGCGACTTCTTCATGGTCGTTGCGACGCAGAATCCGATCGAGCAGCAGGGAACCTATCCGCTGCCGGAGGCTCAGCTCGACCGCTTCCTGTTCAAGATCCAGGTTGACTACCCGAGCCGCGACGAGGAGCGCGAGATCGTCGTCCGCCACGGCCATCGAACGGCGATCCCCGATCTCGCCGCATGCGGCGTCGGGCCCGTGGTCAGTCGCGAGAAACTGGCGGAAGCGCGGGCGCTCGTCGCCGAGGTCCGCTTGACCGACTCGCTTGTCGACTACATCGTCGATCTCGTGCGCGCCACGCGCGCTCATCCCGCCATCGAAACCGGCGCTTCGCCGCGCGCCGCCACGATGCTTGCCGCCGCGGCGCGAGCCTGCGCCGCACTCGAGGGACGCGACTTCGTCATACCTGACGACGTCAAGCGCTTGGCGCCGCCGCTGCTGCGCCACCGCATTGTCCTTTCTCCGAGCGCGGAAATCGAGGGCGTTTCGCCCGATTCGGCGACCCGCGAAATCGTGACTCAGATCGCGGCGCCGAGATGATCCGCCCGACCTTGCGCGGCGTCCTTCTCTTCGCGGCGTCGCTGCCTTTCGCGATCCTTGTCCTCGGCCTGTGGCCGGCGCGCTGGGTCTACGGGATTGACGCGAGCCTGATCGCATTCGGCGCGATCGTGCTCGATTCGCTGATGTGCGCGCACTGGCGCCGAGTCACGGCAGAGGTTGCCGCCCCCGCGCGCATCTGGGTCGGTTCGCCGCTCGCAGTCGCTGTTGCGGTCGGCGGCGCGGCGCGCGCGCGTTCAGTTGAAATCGTCGCCGATCTGACGGGCCCGATCGATCCCGCGCCGACCCTGGTCGCGCCGATCGACGGCGGCGGAGGCGGAACAGTCACTGCGCCTCTACGCGTCGGGCGGCGCGGCGTGATCGATATTGCAGCGCTTTGGTTGCGGTGGAGCGGTCCGCTTGGACTCGCCTGCCGCATCAAACGAATCGAAATCAACAAGCGCATAGAGGTGCTGCCGGACATTCGATCGGTGCAGAACCAAGCGATCCTGTTTTCCGACCGCGACGCGGTCGATGGGATCAAGATCGACGCTCACAAAGGCGAAGGGTCTGAGTTCGAGGCTTTGCGGGAACACGTCGCCGGCATGGACAATCGTTTC
>Ga0181522_10001884_pt1 | contig 12310 bp, 14 predicted proteins | sample PEATcosm2014_Bin_27_FD_121103 | JGI IMG/M metagenome (GOLD analysis project Ga0181522, IMG submission 121103) | Peatland microbial communities from MTU Mesocosm Facility, Houghton, MI, USA - PEATcosm2014_Bin05_10_metaG | ecosystem: Environmental > Terrestrial > Soil > Wetlands > Peat | place...
TTGTCCGATGGAAAGATCAACGCCAGTGAAGCGGAGCGATTGATTTCAGCAGTTGAAGAGCCCGCGAGCGCAAGGTCCGCCGACTCGGGCCCGGCGCCGACGAAGAGCCATCCGAAATATCTTCGCGTTGTTGTCGATTCCGAAGACGACGGTGGTCATGATGGCCCGACCAAGGTGAACGTTCGAGTGCCGATGCAACTGCTTCGGGCAGGAGTGAAACTAGCGGCGCTACTCCCCGCTCAGGCTCTACGCAGCGCAAATCATGCGATGCAAGCGCAGGGCATCCCCATCGACCTGTCGCAGATCAAGCCGGAAAATCTGGAGGAGTTAGTGGAGCACCTGAGCGATCTAACGGTCGATGTCGATCAGAAAGACGCGTCGACCAAAGTAAAAGTCAGGGTCTATTGTGAGTGAGTTCTGAGGCTGCCCTGAGGAGCAGCCTTCTGGAATCACTGTGGATTTGCCATTTTCGAGCCGATCAATACGGCGTCCTGCATCTGGCGGTAGAGGTCGGTGACTGCGCCGGGCGAGTGGGACATGAGAATCGTATTGCTCTTGTCATTGCTGCCAATTTCTTTCATCGTGTCCAGATACTGAGTGACCAGCACCAGCATCATGACGTCTTTGGGGGTGGATCCTTCGACGGCCTTCGAGAAAGCTTCCACCGAGTCTTTCAATCCCTCGATGATGGCTTTACGCTGATTCGCAATTCCCTGCCCCTGCAACGCTTTACTTTCGGCTTCGGCCTCGGCCTGCTTCACTTTCAAAATCTTTTCGGCCTCGCCACGCGCGGTGGCCGCAACTTGCTCGCGCTGCGCGGCGTTGATCTCGTTCATGGCAGCCTTGACCTTGTCGTCGGGCTGAATGTCGGTGACGAGCGCCTGATCGATGGCGTAACCGTAGGTCCGCATCACATCGTCAAGACCCTGCTTAATCGCCACAGCGATGTCCGATTGCTGCAGGAAAGCATCGTCGAGATTCATCTTGGGCACGTGGCCAAGGATTACGTTGAAGACGTAAGAGGAGATTTGCTGTCGCGGATTCGCGAGCTTATAGAAGGCTTCAAAGACGTGGTCGGGAAGCACGTGATATTGCACGGAGACGGGAATCTTGACGAAGACGTTGTCCTTGGTTTTTGTTTCTACATCCAAGGCAAGCTGTTGCACGCGGAGGTCGATGCGGCCAGCGATTTGATCAAGCCACGGCAGTTTGAAATTGATGCCGGCGCTGGCAACGCGCTGGAACTTGCCCATGCGCTGGACTACTACGGCCTCGGCGGTGTGGACCTGGAAAAATCCGCTCAGGATGGTGCCAAGGGCAAAAATGCCCACGATGAGCATGAACATTACGGACAAGGTCTGCGCTCCGTCCATTAGTATCCTCCCAACCAACGATGCACCGGTCGGAACGATTTTCGCACCTGGTCAACAGGGCGGGAATCGCAGACTTGATCCCCGGCGCACTTCCGTAACTCCGCTAGGGACGTGATGGGGACAGGCGCGCTTCAAGCTTCGCTCTCACGCCCGGCCACTCATTGTCGAGAATGCTGAAGTAGACGGTGTCGCGCACGCGACCAGTCCAGGTGAGGAGATGCCGGCGAAGCGTTCCCTCTTCTTTGGCGCCAATGCGGAGAATCGCGTTGCGGGATTTCTGATTTAGCGCATCCGTTTTCAGTTCCAGACGAATACACTGCCACACTTCAAACGCATGGCGGACCATCAGATATTTCGCTTCAGTATTGACCGCTGTACGCTGCCACGGCGGAGCAATCCAGGTGGATCCGATTTCGACGCGGCGGTTCACGCGATCGATATTCATGAAGCGGGTACTGCCAACAGCCCGTCCGGAACTGCGCTCGACCGTGGCGAAGACGATGGACTCGCCACGTTGTTGTTCGTCGAATGCTTTGTCGACCAGTTTGCGGAAATCGTCTCGAGTTTGAACGGCATAGGGAATCCAACGAAATATGTCTTCGAGATCGTTGTGGGCGACATCCCAGAACAATTCGGCGTGCTCATGTCGAATCGGTTCGAGGCGAACGACAGAGCCTTCAAGGGTTAAAGGGCCGGAAATCTGGAGCGGAGTCGATTGAGATAGATTTGTCATTGATGACTAATGATCGAGAATGCAATTTTCGTGCATTTGCCTTCGCAGTCAGGCTTCCTGCATCATATCTTGCATCCCGCCACGGTTTCCTGCATCTCAACTACGGCGCCAGATTCTTACCAATCATGAGCTTGCACGTCCAACAAGCGTCGACACTCGAATGTCAGGAGAGCTGTCAGTGAAGGCGCACTGTCTCCCTTTCTCGCAAATTCCGCACACAACGCGATTATTTACCGATTTTCTGGCGTATTCCCCGAGTATCCAACCGTTTTATCCACGATCTCCCTATTTCAATCAGTGGGTGAAGGAAGAGGCGGGGAGCATCTCGTACGACGAGACGCGGCGGGAGCATGTGGCGGCGGTTCTAAAGCGTCAGAATGAAGCCTACGGGTCTGCGCCGAAGACGCAGGCGAATATCGATCGCCTACGGAAGGGTGCGGCCGCTGTCCTGACTGGGCAGCAAGTTGGCCTTTTTGGCGGACCGATGTTTGCAATCTATAAGGCACTCACGGCGGTGAAGCTAGCGGAAGAGGCGACAGCAGCGGGAGTGGACTCTGTGCCGATTTTCTGGCTTGCCACTTACGATCATGATCTGGCGGAAGTGAATCACGTTGCCATTCCGGGCGCAGACGGTGCGCTACAGGTTTTGTCTACGTCTGCCCATGATGTTCCAGGGGCGCCAGTGGGCGCGGTCCATTTTTCGGATGAGATCACGCCTCTGGTAGAACAGGCCGCGGCGCTGCTCGGTGATTCGGAGGCAGCGCAGTTCTTGCGCGATTGTTACCGCCCCGGAGAATCGCTGGGTACGGCATTCGCTCGTTTGTACGCACTAGTGTTCGCGGAGTGGGGCGTGATCCTGATGGATGCTTCGGACCCTGAACTCTCGGGAATCGCCGCACCGATTTATCGTTCCGCGGTGGAGCGTGCGCAAGAACTGTCTTCTTCCCTTCTCGCGCGTGGGAAGGCGCTCGACGCCGCCGGGTATCACCAGCAGGTGAAGGTAACGGATTCTTCGGTGTTGCTGTTCACATTACGGGATGGCGCGCGCGTGCCGATTCAACGTCGCGGAAACGGCATCGCGGAGGAGTTTATTGTAAGCGGCGAAAATGGACACGAGAAACTTTCGAAAGCCGAGTTGATCGCACAGATCAACGACCATCCGGAGCATTTCAGCCCGAACGTTTTGTTGCGGCCGATTGTCGAGGACTTTCTGCTGCCAACTCTGGCCTACACCGGTGGCGCTGCCGAGACAGCGTATTTCGGGCAGGCGGGAGCTGTCTATGAACCGCTGCTGGGCCGAGTGACGCCAATTGTGCCGCGGTTCTCGGCGACGCTGGTGGAACCCAAAACACAGCGGTTGCTTGAGAAGCACGGGATATCCGTGACAGACACCTTCAACGGACCCGAAGCATTGCGCCAGGAAATCGCGGCGCGTAGTTTGCCGGCCGATCTGAAAGCGGCGTTCGAATCTGCGAAGGAGGCATTCGATTCCAGACTTTTGACGGTGAAAGAAAAACTGGAGAAGTTGGATCGCACGCTCGTGGATGCGGCAGAAACGGCGCGTTCGAAGATGCAGCATCAGTTGGAAAAGCTATATTCGCAGGCAGCGCGGGCGGAGGCACAGAAGGGTGAATTGGTGTCGCGCCATGCCGACCATCTGAGCCAGGCAATTTATCCTGATAAAGGCTTGCAGGAGCGCGGCATCGGCGGGATTTACTTCGTCGCTCGATATGGACGAGAACTGCTCCATCAACTCTACGAAACGATGCACTCGGACTGCCACGACCATCAGATCGTAGAATTGTAGAAAGCCTGCTCAAATTTTCTGCTTCTATTTCTGACCCAGCAGGGATTGAATCTTGGCAAACAGTGGAGAGTAGTTTGAATCTATCAACGACCCGTGAGTTTGCTGGACTATTCTTCCCGTGCCGTCGAGCATGATCAGATACGCATCGTCGGGCTCGTGATAGTTTACGACCTTTTTCAGCTCGGCTTCTCCCTGCAGGATCGGCACGAAACGATCTCGGTTATTGTCTGCGACACCTTCTTGATGCCGGAAATCACCATGCCACGCAGTAATCGCGGAACATCTTCCAGCACCGGCAATTGATACAGCTCGAATCCGGGACGAGATCCGAAATCCGCTGAGAGTTTTCTTGCCCACTCGCTCGTCGGAGTCTTTGATGCTTTGGTAAATCCCAGCACGAGAACGGTGATGTTGCCTGAAGTTGTATCCGGGAAGACGACGTGACGCCCGGCAAAGGTTTCTCCCTCGATCTTCGGGAGTTGCTGGACTGTCTGTGCGGACGCCGAGACCAGTGCCACACTAACGATGATTCGTACAAGCCGTAGTACAACTTTTCTGCACATCATCTCTGTTGTCTTGAGTTGGATGCCTTTCGATGATCAATCAGTGACTGTCGCTAACGGCGAGATAGGTTCCCAGTCCGATCATGATCGCGCCTGTAGCGGTCCGTTGACGGCGTCGGAATTTCGCTGAGGAGCGAATGCACTCGCCCAGAGGTCCGGCCATTGCGATGACAATTAAGTCAGCGGTCGTATTCATCACGACGGAGATGGTTCCGAGCGTCACGAATTGAAGGAAGACATGGCCGTTCGAGCGGTTCACAAACTGCGGTATGAAGGACAGGAAAAACAACGCAGTCTTGGGATTGAGAACTTCGGTGGCAATCCCCTGCCAGAGCGGATTGCGGGCATTGTTCTGTTGGGGCGCAGGCTCATCGGCGACGACCTCTGCCCGGCGAGCTTCGAGGATCATTTTGATCCCGAGAAAGCATAAGTAAGCTGCGCCGACGTATTTCACGGTCGCGAAAACCATGGCAGACTTGGCGAGGATGATCGAAACTCCCAGCGCAGCGGCGAAGACGTGGACCATGCCGCCGACGAAGGTTCCGAGGGCCGATAGGACGCCTTCGCGTTTGCCACCGGCGAGACTGCGCGCGAGGACGTAGAGCATTCCTGGGCCGGGTGCGATCGCCAACAATAAGGCCGCGGTGAAAAAGAGAACGATCTTTGTCGTGTCAAACATGTTGGTCTCCTGCTTCTTCTCTCACTTGGATTTCATTGCTGGAGGAAGGACTCCAGTTGGATCAGGGATTCGACGCGCGCGAATTCTTTATCGCGATACGCTCCGGCGACATCGAAGAGCACAGCCTGCATTCCAGCATTGCGCGCACCGACATAATCCACCGAATACACGTCACCGATATAGAGGCTGCCGGCGGGATCGGCATTCATCGAACGCAGCGCGGCAGCGAAAACATCTGGATGCGGCTTCTCGAGGCCGATGGTTCCCGAGTCGGTGATCGTGGCAAAGCAGTCGCCAATGCCGCAGCGCGAGAGCACAGCATGGATGTTGCCGTCGGAGTTGGAAATCACAGCAAGCGGATATTTCTGACGAATGCGATCGAGGGCCTCGCGCGTTCCGGGAAGGATCTGATCCCAATTAGAGGAGCTTTGCGTATTCTTTACCAATTTGTCGCGGACAGTTTCGTCGAAAGAATCGATCTGTTGCAACAGATGTGTGTGGAAGGTCCACCAAAAGCTATGATCGACTTTCCCCTTGCTAAGGCCTTGATCAAATTCATGCTTAGTGCGGCGCTCGAGGGCTTGCCAACTCGACAGCGTAGGATGCTTTTCCACGGGTAACGGCTCAAGGATCCGCGCACGATTGGGGAAGAGCAGCGTGTTGCCGACGTCGAAGAAAACGAAACGCGGACTAGCCATGATCCATATTAACCAAGAGTTGCGAGGTTAGGGGCCCGTGACTAGCTAGTTGCCTAGGATGTGGACAGGCGTTGATCGTCCGTTGAAACACGATAATATCCATTTCAGGTTGTGCTAACGCACTTGCACAGTGATTCACCGTATGGCACTTGTGTCCACCATGATCGTTAGTAGCCTGACTCGAAGCGCGAAGACTGCGCTTTGGATCTATCCGGCTGCGCGCAGCTACGCCATGATGTTCCTGACCATAGCGGTGGCGATTTTCTATCGCGGATCACGACAGGACGTTTACAACATCCTCTGGGCAGTGGTTTTCGGATTCGCGACACTCAACATTCTCAGCCTGGCCGCGAGACGCATGGAACCAGCCCGCCGTGGAATGACCTTCGGCGAACTGCTCGCCGTGATGGTGGTACTAATCTCGGTCTTTCTGCTGGGCTGGGAAATGCTGACGATCTTCCACGTCTTTCCTCTTAAGCTGCAGCACTAAAATCGCGAAGAACCGGATCGGTTAACGGGTACGTTGGAGGAACATCCACCTCGGGGTGCGGCGGCCTATTTAGCGGACTACGAGTACTTCCCTCACGTTGTCGCGGGCGAGGAAGAACTTGATCGAGGCAAAATCGCGGAAGAGGGTTTCGATGTGGCGATTGTTGAAGACGCGCTGCAAACGAAATCCATCGCCGATGGCAGTATGGACGGCACCAGTCGGTCCACGGCGGGCCTCGCGGCGCAGCACGATGCGCTGCATCTCGAGCACGTCTTTATCGAGGATGTGAAAGCGGTAGCAGGGAGAATCCGGACCGGCGTCTTTGGTGTGGAAGAATGCGAGCAGCATGCCTCCGGGTTTCAGGACGGACCAGAGACGTCCCATGACGGGGCGTACCAGGCTCTCGTCGAGATAATCGGGCAAATTCCAGCAAAGCACAACGTCAAAGTGAGCCGCGGGATATTGCAGGTTGTCGGCAAGAAATCTGCGGCTGTCGAGAACGACATTTCCCTGCTCGTCCTTGGTGACGAGATGAGCTTCGGTCGAGGCGACCAGTAGATCTTCGCTATAGATTTTGTGGCTGCGCTCGGTGAAGAAGCGGATATTCGATGGAGAAGTCGAGCCGAGATCGAGAACACACAGCGGGGTATCGCTGTCCCAGAGGCGGGAAAGTTCGCCCAGACCGCTGGAACGACGAGTCAATTTCTGGGCCGGCTGCGGGGTCTGCCCCTGCGTGCTGCTTGACGAACCACGAAAAAGCTTCATGAAGTTCTGGGTGACTGATGCCATCAGACCGAATTACTCAACCGAGTCCGAGGCAACCGGTACTCTGGGAACTAGAAATTGATGTATACAACCAACTGTAACGCGCAAAAGCGAATGGGCAAAAGTTACTTTCCTGCAGCCTTGTCCGCTTTGCCTTGAATGTCCACCTTGCCCTTGAGGTAGGCACCTTCCTCGATGGAAATCCGCTGCGTGGAAATGTCCCCTGTGACGACCGCGGACTTCCGCAGTTCGACACGATCGCTGGCCTGGATATTTCCCTCAAGCTTGCCCTGGACGACGACGCCCTTAGCTTCGACCGAAGCCTTAACCTGACCGTGAGGTCCGACGGTCAAACTATTGCCCTTCAGTGAGATCGTGCCCTCGACCTGGCCATCGACGTAGAGGTCCTCGCTGCCGGACAACTCGCCTTTAATGACTACCGATTTGCCTATCTGCGCCAGATCTGCCGACAGTGGAGCGCTCATGTTTTTCTCCTTGGAAACGGATACTGCACCACCGAGACACTGGGAAGGCGGGTACAGGACGGCCGCGTCGCTGCATCGACTATACCCAAGTCGATGAACTAGCGGCAAGCGAGGGGATAGACGCAACGAGGTGAGACCCCACTGCAACCCTTTGCAGGCCGTTGCTACACTAACGGTTACCGATGCTGGGAGCGAGCCCAAAACGATTTGCGGCGAGGCGAGCGTTCTGCCTTGCTGCGTTGATGGCGGCCACTCGCTTTCTAGCGGCTCAGGATCAGAAGCCAAAAGAGATTGCGCCGGGCGAATTGGTCCGCCAAACCGTGGCCCGGGAAGTCGAGGCGGCCAATGGCGTGAGTATCAAGCACATGTTCCTCTCGAAAAAGAAAACTCAGAAAGGTTCGCAAACGAGGATCTATGTGGAGACCGACGACGCCATGGCCGGGATGCTGATTGCCGTCAACGATCAGCCCCTCACGGCGCAACAACAGCAGGCAGAAGTGGGGCATCTCTCGTGGTTGATGGACAATCCTGACCAGCTTCGAAAGAAGAAGGCGCGCGAAAAGGAAGATGCGGATCGCACCTTGCGCATCGTCAAAGCCTTTCCGGCAGCGTTCGTATACCAATACGAAGGAACGGAGGTGGGAACAGCTGAACTGGGCAAGCCAGGAGATGAATTGGTACGCCTGAAATTCACTCCGAATCCGAGTTACACGCCACCGTCGCACGTGGAGCAAGTCCTTCAGGGCATGGAGGGATATCTGCTGATCGATCGCAACGAGAGAAGGATTGCGAAGATCGACGGAGTATTGTTCCGGGAAGTCTCATTCGGCTGGGGAATCCTTGGGCATCTGGATAAGGGCGGGCACTTCCGTGTCGAACAAGCTGACGTTGGGAATGGCTCGTGGGAGCTTACGGCGATGAGTCTAAAGATCACGGGGAAGATCCTGATGTTCAAGTCCATCAGTATGGTTTCGGACGAAACCTTCAGCGACTTTCAGCGCGTACCCGACCGACTGACATTTGCGCAAGGGGTTGCTTTGCTGAAGGCTGAGCAAGAAAAAGTGGCGCATCTGCACGCACCGGAGCCTTCCGGGCCCAACCCGACTATGCGGTAAGCCTCAGGCGCGAAACGATTCCTTCCTCACAGTCAGCTTCTCAATCAAATCGGTCTTGATGCGGTAGCCGGTCCCGGCAACATCGCGAATGGCAATCATTCCTTGCGGCGAGACTTCGACTTCAGGATCGATGATGTCTTCCTTCCAGTAGCGGCGGGATGCGGAGACATCGCCGGGTAGACTGAAGTTCGGCAATGTAGACAGGGCGATATTGTGGGCGCGGCCGATGCCGGTTTCGAGCATCCCCCCGCACCACACGGGAACTTTGTTCGCCTGGCAAACGTCGTGAACGCTGATCGCCTCGCTGAAGCCGCCTACTCGCCCGACTTTGATGTTAATGATCCGGCATGCACCTGTCTCGACCGCGAAGGCGGCGCTGCGGGCGTTGACGATGGACTCATCGAGACAGATCGACGTGCGAAGCTCTTTCTGCAGACGGGCATGATAGTAAATGTCATCGTTCCAAAGAGGCTGCTCGATCATCAGCAGATTGAACTGGTCGAACTTCCGCAAGTGCTCGACCTGGTCGAGGGTGTAGGCGGAGTTCGCGTCGCAACTCAGGGTGATATCGGCCCAGCGAGAACGGATACGCTCGAGAACGTTGGTATCCCATCCGGGCTTTACCTTCACCTTGATGCGGCGGTAACCGGCGGAGAGCTCGACCTGGATTTTGTCGAGCAGTTGCTCGATCGAATCCTGAATACCGATCGAAACGCCACAAGGAATTTCTTGGCGCGTGCCTCCGAGAAGCTTCCAGAGAGGCAGCTTTTTCTGTCTGGCCTCAGCATCCCAAAGCGCATTTTCAAGACCGGCTTTCGCCATGCGGTGGGCTCGTACTTTGGCCAAAAGGGCCGGACAGTCGCGGCCTGATTCGATACGCTTGCCTAATAGCATCGGAATCAGGTACGAAGTCAGCGTCGGCCACGCGCTGTCGATCCACTCGCTGCTATAAAACGGGTCTTCACCAACGACGCTCTCGGCCCAGCCGTCAATTCCTTCGCTATGCACCGTGATGAGAAGAATGCGGCGGCTGTAGGTCCGGCCGAAGCTCGTCTCGAAGAAATGCACGAGAGGCATTTGAATTTCGCGGAGCGTGATGGCTTCGATTTTCATGTTTAAGAATTCAGAGTTTCAGAGTTTCAAGGTTCTGCGTCGCATGGCTTGTACTGTGAAACATCACTTTTATGCTTCCGAGGCGTACGACCATTTCTCGTCCCAACGCCCCAGAAGGAACTTGCCATTGCCTTCGGCATTGCGCTCATAGCCCAACACCGCTAAGCCTTCGGTGAAAGTGCGCAGAAAGTCATTGCGGTTGCTCTCTTGTACCTGCTGCGCTTTCGGCCGCGTTTCAGCAGACGCCTTCCAATCGTAGATCTGCGCCGGAACTGGGATCGAGGTGTCTATCTGGAACGGTGGATTCTTCCCGTCTTGCAGCAGCGTGTTGACGCGCTTCGACCGAAGCCACCATTCGGCGATGAGACGGTCGCTCGGCAGCCCTCCCTGCAAAGGGGAAGAAGTAATGCCGTATTGGTTGATGTTGTAACGGCGGGCGATGGCGCCGAGCTTCTCGATATTGAGATAGGCGTTCTTGATCTCGAGCGGGTCAAAAGTCCATTCAATCAGATCGATGCCACGAGCAATCGCGTCTTCGCGCTGCATTAACTTCAGGCGGCGACCAAGCCCTCCGTTGCGATGGTCCTTGCGCACGGCCAGCATGTGGGAATGCAGATAGACATGGCCGGAGCGAGTGCCGGGTACGGAGAGCGCAAAGCCGACCAGGGTCTTGCCGTCGAAAGCACCCATTACCTGGCCGCCGACCTTGTCGGCGACTACGAACATGCGCAGCGGCACGAGCTCGGCGTCGGTAAAATTCCAGACTTCTTTTTGGAGAGCGACACAGGCTCGGAAGTCCTCGATGACGTGGCAGCGGCGAAGTTCGATGGAACCAGTGGTCACGCCGAGCGCTCCCGCGATCCGGAGCTACCTGTCTTCTCAGATTTTTTCTCTTCGATGTTTTTCTCTTCAGCCTTTGCCTGTTGCCACAAGACCTCGAGTTCTTCCGTTGTTGCTTGATCGGCAGAGCGGCCGGATTCGTGAAGACGCGCCTCCATCCACTGAAAGCGACGCTTGAACTTTCGGTTGGTTTTGCGCAGAGCGGACTCGGCATCGAGCGAGAGGTAGCGCGCTATATTGACGAGAACAAAAAACAGGTCGCCGACTTCTTCCTCCAGACGGCTCTGCAGATCTTCGGGAACGGCAGTCCGGCCGGAGGATGCGACGCCGCGCCCTTGCGGGCGAGGACCGGGAGCGGGAAAGTATTTGAGCAGCTCGCGCAATTCGTCCGTCTCTTCGTGGAGTTTGTCGAATAAGCCATCGATGTTCGGCCAGTCGAATCCCACTTGCGCTGCGCGTGAACTCAGCTTGTGAGCCTCCATCAAAGACGGCATCGCCGAGGAAACTCCGGCGAGGACTGAATGCTTTTCGTCGTTCGAGGGAGCAGGAGTCGCGCTAGTTCCGGTGGGGCTTTGCCGCCTTTTCACCGCTTCAAGCTTCTTTTCTTCGCGCTTAAGCGCTTCCCAGTTGCGCTTGACGTCATCCGAAGTGTCCGCTTTGACGTCGCCGAATACGTGGGGATGGCGGTTGATCAGCTTGGTGGACAGCCGCTCGATCACATCATCGATTGAAAACGACGACTGCTCTTTCGCCATCTCGGCATAAAAGAGAACTTGCAGGAGCAAGTCACCGAGTTCGCCCGCAAGCTCTGGCCAATCCCGGTTATCGATCGCTTCGAGAACTTCGTAAGTCTCTTCGAGCGTGTAGGGCTTGATGGAATCGAAGGTCTGTTCGCGATCCCACGGACAGCCACCCGGAGCGCGAAGGCGCTCCATGATTGCAACTACGCGTTCGAAACGTTCTCCAGTGGCGGGCATTCGGCAACCAATGTAAACGACTGTAGATGCAACAAGCAACGCTTTCGGACTCCGTGCCGGGCTTTACCAGACTGTCCACGCCTTCGCCAACCGCATGGCAAAGGTTGGCATCCAAACGAGGCCCGAAATAGATGATTGTTTCTTTCACGTTCGACATTGTCACCATAAACGCACACGAGGCGCATTTTTTATAAGGAGGACACAAATGACAACCGCTACTCTTCAAGGAAAGAAAGTCGCAATACTTGTGACCGACGGATTCGAGCAATCCGAGTTGATGGAGCCTCGAAAGGCACTCGATGAAGCGGGCGCAACCACGATGGTCGTCTCTCCGAATGAGGGCAAAGTTCGGGGATGGAATCACAAAGAGTGGGGAAATGAGGTTCCGGTAGATCTTCCGCTGGCATCCGCTAAAGCCGAAAGCTTCGACGCTCTGCTGCTGCCGGGTGGAGTCATGAATCCCGACCAGCTTCGCATGAAACCCGAGGCGGTCAAGTTCGTGAAGCACTTTGCGGACGCAGGGAAACCGGTGGCGGCGATCTGTCACGGGCCTTGGACGCTACTGGAAGCAGGCGGCGTGGGCGGGCATACGATGACGTCCTGGCCGTCGCTCAGGACAGACTTGAGAAATGCGGGCGCCATATGGGTGGATAAGGAAGTGGTGAGCGACAA
>Ga0181522_10001885_pt1 | contig 12310 bp, 14 predicted proteins | sample PEATcosm2014_Bin_27_FD_121103 | JGI IMG/M metagenome (GOLD analysis project Ga0181522, IMG submission 121103) | Peatland microbial communities from MTU Mesocosm Facility, Houghton, MI, USA - PEATcosm2014_Bin05_10_metaG | ecosystem: Environmental > Terrestrial > Soil > Wetlands > Peat | place...
CCTGATGGCACCGTATTGTCCACCGAGATGCCGTACTTGTTGAGATAGGGCCGCGCGGCGACCGGATCCTTGCCGACCGGAATTGACGAAAACTCCACGAGAGTGTCACCGGGCGGCAGTCCCGTCCGCGTTTCGACCGCCGGACTCGTCAGCAGCCGCGGGGCAAAGAACGCAGCGACACCGATCAGCAACAGCACCGCGAAACCCGCGATCCAGAATATTGTCTTGGATTGACCAAAGCCATCACCGCGACTTCCGGGCTTGCGGGCTTTCAGTCCGAGTATCTGATCGATCGATCGGATCAGACGATCCATGTGTTGTCGAAAGTCGCGACCGGAATCGATTTCTGCGGCGTTGCGAAAGGAAAAGTCCTTCAGAGAATCCGGCAACTCTTCAGGCTTGGGCATCCGCGCGCCGTTCACCAGTACGGGCACAAGCGGCATGCTATTTTGCAATGCCATTTCAATTTCGACGCGCACCGGATCGGTTTCTTCCTGGATACGCGTCCGGCCACCTTTGCGTTGCCCCAGCCATTTCTGCCCGACCACCGCGATCAGCATGTCCTGATCGCCGAACGCCTTGCGGATGTGCTCCCTAAAATCGGTGCCGATGGGGATGTTATCAACGTCGATGAAAATCGAGTCGTTGCCGTAATAGGCAGCCAAGTTATCGCGAATTCGGCCGGCCATTGCATCCGAGTCCGACCGGCGATACGAAATAAGAAGCTTCGGCATGGATCAATCAAAGCCTGAAGCGATCCTCTCAGCAACAGCGGCCTGCACCTTATCGAATAGCCCACTGATTTTCATCAGCGGCAGCAATTCAGAAAGGTTTCAAGACCACGAGCAGCACTATGAGAACCAACATGACCGTGGGTACTTCATTGATAATACGGTAGAATCTCTGGGAATGGTGATTGTTGTCTGCGGCAAAATCCTTGCGCCAACGGGCCAGCATGCCATGCATTGCCATCAGCGCAAGAACAAGCACGATCTTAGCTTGAAGCCAGCCTGAGGCGAACCAACCATAGTGAGGATCGGGACCGAGCCAAGCCAACGCGAGGCCCAGGACCCAGGTGGCGATCATCGCCGGATTGATGATGGCGCGCAGGAGTCGACGCTCCATCACCTTGAAAGTCTCCGATTGGACCGAGCCTTTCTCGGCCGCGCAATGATAGACAAACAGTCGTGGCAGATAGAGCATCCCGGCCATCCACGAGATTACCGCGATGATATGAAGGGCCTTGAGCCACAGATAGACCGATGTCATCGCCCACAACCTTCGTATCGCGCAACCGCGTCAGTGCCTGACTGCAACACCACGCACCCGCTTGATCAATTGCTCCACGTGTTCGATCGGCGTGTCGGGTAAGACACCATGACCGAGGTTGAAGATAAACGGCCCCTGCATAAAGGCGTTGAGAACAGCATCCACGGCGTCATCGAGTGCCTTGCCACCGACGAGGAGTGCAAGGGGATCAAGATTACCCTGAACTGGACGCTGGCTTTGGACGTACTCACGCGCGAATGTGGGCTCGATCATCCAGTCGAGGCCAACGGCATCAACCGAAACAGCCGCCAAGTAATTGCTTAGCTCCGTTCCCGCACCTCGTGGGAAGCCGATGATCTTTGCACCCGGAATACGCTCACGCACAGCCGCAACGATGCGTGCCGATGGCTCGATACACCACCGTCGAAACTCGCCGGCCGGTAATATTCCGGCCCACGTGTCGAAAATCTGCACCGCATCGACGCCAGCCTCGAACTGCCGAACCAGATATTCCGCCGAGGCTTTGACCAGTAGCTCAATAAGCGCAGCGAAGGCCTCCGGATACCGATAGGCAAAAATACGAGCGGGAAACTGATCCGACGTTCCGAAGCCCGCAATCATATAGGTCGCTACCGTCCAGGGCGCGCCACAGAATCCAAGCAGCGTCACCTCGGGCGGTAAGTCCTGCTTCACTCGCCCAATCGTCTCGTAAACCGGCAGAAGCTTTGCGTGATCAATTTCTCCTTGTAAGCCTTGTTGAGCCTCAGGCGTGTCGATTGCATCGAGCCGTGGACCTTCTCCGCTTTCAAACGTCACGCGCTGACCGAGCGCGTGCGGTACGACGAGAATATCAGAAAATAGAATTGCCGCATCGAAACCAAATCGTCGGATCGGCTGCAGCGTCACCTCCGCAGCCAGCTTCACGTTAAAGCAAAGATCAAGAAAGCTCCCGGTATTTCCACGAATTGCCCGGTACTCCGGCAGGTACCGACCGGCCTGCCGCATCAGCCAGATAGGCGGAACGCCGAGGCGTTCACCTGTCAATACGCGAAGAATAGGTTTGATCGAACGATTCTCTGGCACACGTCAACCTTAAACAAAATAATCTTTAAAGAGACTCTGTTGTAGTACTTGGACGGTTGATTAGACTCATACATCTGACCGCACAGTTCATCCAAGCTTTACACACACCTTCACGTAATTCGTTCGTGGCATAAGCTTGACGTGTGGATGAATTTGTCAGCTTTTTCCGGGTGTTTTAGCAGAGCACGAAAAGGCTATCCACATTCCACCACTGGCCGTCAGTTGTGGTACCGGGCGACACCGGCGTGACAGTCATGTGGACGGCGGCCTGAGTAGTCCCGCCATGGTGCTTGCGCTGCGGCATGAGCCATGGCCTTCTCCCTAGTTATCGACAGCTTGTCCGGTATACCAATGGCCGAATCCGCGCGGTACTTTCATCTCCACTTAATTTCCGATTCGACCGGCGAAACCCTATTGACCGTAGCTCGTGCGGCGGCGGCTCAATACATGAAGGTCATGCCGATTGAGCATATGCATCCATTGATACGCACACTGAAGCAGCTCGACCGCATCCTCGTTGATGTCGAAGAATCTCCAGGAATCGTGCTCTACACACTACTTGAGGATGATTTCGCCGAGCGGCTGGAGAAAAAATGCCGCGAGCTTGGGCTTCCGTGTCTATCGGTTCTCGGCCCGGTGCTACACTTGTTTCAAGCGTATCTGGGTGCGGAATCGACCCACAAAGTCGGTGCGCAGCATACGCTCAATGCTGACTACTTCCGCCGTATCGACGCGCTCAACTACACGATGCTGCATGATGACGGTCAGCTGCACGACGATCTCGAAGAGGCCGATGTCGTGCTGGTAGGGGTGTCGCGAACTTCAAAAACGCCGACGTCGATTTATCTCGCGAACCGCGGGGTCAAGACGGCAAATGTGCCGCTTGTACCGGGCGTGCCTCTACCGCCAGCAGTGGAGAAGCTGCAGAATCCTCTGATCGTCGGGCTCTTCGCGACGCCGGAACGGATCGTGCAGATTCGGCAAAACCGGCTACTCGGGCTGAAGGTCCACAGCGGCGATGATCAATATATCGACCGCCAGGCGGTTGCAGAGGAAGTCGCTGCCTCACGGCGGCTTTGCGGCAAGCACAATTGGCCTCTGATCGATGTCACGCGGCGTTCGATCGAAGAGACTGCGGCTGCCGTCATGGCTCATCTCGGGGAGCGGCGCCGGCGCAAGGCGTCATGAGCGATGCCACTTTGGCTTTACCCTGAGCCACTCGTACTCGCCTCGCGTAGCAAGGTGCGGCAGACGTTGCTTGCCGCCGCTGGCATTCCTATCGATGTGCATCCGGCCGATCTCGATGAGCGCGAGCTCGAAGCCCAATCACCTTCGCAACAACCCGGCGCGGTGGCGACGTTTCTGGCGACCAACAAGGCTTTGTCAGTCGAGCTGAGCAATCCGGGTTGCCTCGTGCTCGGGGCCGATCAGCTGTTGGCGCTCGACGGCAAGCGCTTTTCCAAACCGGGCGATCGGGCGACGGCCCGCGCGCAGCTGCTCGATCTTTCCGGGCAAACGCACACGCTCTATTCGGCAATCGCCTTCGTGCAGAATGCAAGTGTGCAGTTCGAGCACGTCGGTACCGCGCGCATGACCATGCGCAAACTCTCTGATCGGTTCATCGACCATTATCTTGACGTGGTTGGAAGTGCCGCGACTGAAAGCGTCGGGGCTTATCAGCTGGAAGGTCTTGGCGTCCATTTGTTCGAACGCGTGGATGGTGAGTATTTCACCGTTCTGGGTCTGCCGCTTATGGAGGTGTTGGCTTTCCTGCGGCAACGCGGATGTTTGCTGTCATGAGCCCGGCAGTGACTGGCGACCGGCCGTTTGTTCTGTGCCTGACCGGTTCGCTGGCCATGGGGAAATCGGCGGCTGCGCGTTTTTTTGTCGAAGCCGGCATTCCGGTGCACGATTCGGATGCGGCCGTGCACGCGCTTTACGAAGGCGAAGCCGTTGCGGCCATCGAGCAAGCGTTTCCTGGGTCGACGTTCGGCGGAAAGGTGGATCGCACCAAGCTTTCCGGCATGGTGTTGAACGACAGTGTCGCGCTCGCCAAGCTCGAGGCCATCGTGCATCCGCTCGTGAGTACGTCGACGGATAAATTCTTAGCCGATGCGCAGGCCCGCGGCGCTGAAGTCGTCGTGCTCGATGTGCCGTTGCTATTCGAAGCGAACCTGGAGTGCCGTTGCGACGCCGTCGTGGTGGTCTCCGCGCCGGCGGAGATTCAGCGCCGGCGGGCCTTGGAGCGTCCGGGGATGACGGAAGAAAAATTCGCCGCCATTCTGGCCAAGCAACTGCCTGATGCGGAAAAGCGGCGCCGCGCCGATTTTATCTTGGATAGTTCACGGGATTTCGACTACGCGCGTGCGCAGGTGCGCGACATTCTGCGCGCGGTTAGTAAAATGCCACGCCGGCGCAAGTGATTCGCAGAGCGACGGTGGCAACCGGTCGGCCCGAACCAGAGACGCCAAAGCTTTCATGCGCGAAATCGTGCTCGACACGGAGACGACGGGTCTCGATCCATTTCAGGGCGATCGCCTGGTCGAGGTCGGTTGCGTCGAGTTGGTGAACCGGATACCCTCCGGCCTGACGTTTCACCAATACTTCTACCCCGAGCGCGGCATGCCGGCCGAGGCGCTGGCGATACACGGCCTGACCGATGAGTTTCTTAAGGATAAGCCGCTGTTCGCCCACGTGGTGGATGAGTTCATCGCCTTTCTGGGAGACGCACCCCTCGTCATCCACAACGCGGCCTTCGATCTAGGTTTCCTCAACGCCGAACTCGAACGTGCTGGCCGCCCGCTTATCGCGCGCGACCGGATGGTCGACACGTTGCTCCTCGCCCGCCGCAAGCACCCCGGTGGCGCCAACCGGCTCGACGATCTCTGCGTCCGTTACGCGATCGATAACTCCCGCCGCACCAAACACGGCGCGCTGCTCGATGCCGAGCTGTTGGCCGAGGTTTACGTTGAGTTGATCGGCGCCCGTCAGGCGCAGCTCATTTTGTCCCAGGCCACAACGCCAGTTCCGGTGGCGGGCGAGGCCATTATTATCCGCGCGCGACCGGAACCGCTTGCAGCGCGGCTCTCGGCAGAGGAACGCGCCGCCCACCGGGCGTTTGTCGCCACGCTGGGCGATGGCGCGATCTGGCGCGATTATCTCAGTTCGGATTGAGCGGCACCGATCCCGGCGCTGTTGGCTCGGCAGCCATGCGTTGGCGAAAAAGCGCGACGAAATCGATCGGGTTGAGCAGGAGCGGAGCGAAGCCGCCATTGCGGGTAGCCGTTGCGATGATCTCGCGTGCGAATGGGAACAGGAGCCGCGGGCATTCGATGAAGACCACCGGCTGAATACTGTCCGGCGGGACATTTTGGATGCGGAATACGCCGGCAAAAACCAGCTCAACGGCGAACAGCATCATGCCTTGCGATTCAGCCTTGCCCTCGATTTTGAGGATCACCTCAAAGTCGGTCTCGGTCATCTGCGCGGCTTCGACGTTGACCTGAACGTTGATGGCTGGCTGCTGACCGCTCGGCGCCATGGAACGCGGTGCGTGCGGATTTTCGAACGAGAAATCCTTCACATACTGCGCGAGGACGCCGATCTGGGGCATCACCATCTGTGCTTGGGGACCCCCATTGGTCATGGACATACGCGCCTCCGGCCAGCGGTTATGAGAGTTGCGGCTTGGCTAACATATGGGGCGAAAGCGAACAATGGTGGTGACTTAATAGGCGCTGCCTTGGCGGCTCGACGCGGCGGTCGCGTTTGTAGCGGGCGACCGGCGTGTCTCAGTCCGTTAATATCCGACGTTAGTAATGATCCGGGTCCAAATGCCGCCTCGAAGCACTGTGGTGCGCGTGGCTGACCCGAATAGACCCATGATTCCATCACAATCGAGAAGCACTCGGATCTTGGTAATATTGGCCTTGGGGGCCGCAATCGTTTAAGCTTTGGCCCGGCTGGGTCATGCCAGCGGCCTCTGGAGGGTTTCCCGAGGGTGCTTACATAAAGCCGGGAACCGGGCTTGCTGTTGCGGCTTTGATCGTGCGAGCCGCCGCAGGGGAGCCGCACAGCGCGACGCGCCACACCGAAAGACCGAGACGTGTTTGACGACAATATCTACACCATCATCTTTCTGGCGCTCGCGGTGTTCATATTTCTGCGGCTGCGTATCGTCTTGGGCCGGCGCACCGGCCGCGAGCGGCCGCCTTACGATCCCTATTCGGCCCGTGACGCGGTGCGCAGCCCGGCGGGCGAGAAAGTCGTAACGCTGCCGGCGCGCCCAGCCGAAGCGGCCCCCCGTCCGGTGGAACGCCCGCAATCTTCGGCGGACCGCTGGAAAGGTATCGCTGAGAGCGGATCGGCTTCGGCCTCCGGTCTTGATGCGATCGTGACCGCCGATCCAAGCTTCGATGCCAAGCACTTCATCGCCGGTGCGCGGGCGGCTTACGAGATGGTCGTGACCGCTTTCGCCGGCGGCGATCGCCGGCAATTGCGCAACCTGCTTTCGCGCGATGTCTATGATGGCTTCGACGCTCATATCGGCGAACGCGAGTCGCGCAGCGAAACCGTAGAGACGAAATTCGTTTCCATCGATTCATCGGTCATCACCGCCGCCGAACTCCGTAACCGCACGGCGCAGATAACTGTCCGCTTCGTTTCGAAACTCGTTTCAGCTACACGCGACCAGTCCGGCAATGTCATCGACGGAAACGCCGAGAAGGTCACCGACGTCACTGACATATGGACATTCGCGCGCGATATTTCTTCGCGCGATCCAAATTGGAAAGTCGTCGCGACCGAAACCGGACAGTGAGGTCGATGACCCCGCATTGCCGGATGTTTCGTGCGTTTATTGTTTTCGGCAGCCTCCTCAGCGTCACGACCGTTGCGCTTGCCGAGACTGCCGAACCGCTGAAGTTCCCCAACGCACAATACGAACCGGTCGAGTGGGCCAACCTCGACGGTTGGGCCAGCGACGATCACGCCGCGGCGTTTGCAACGTTTCTCGACAGCTGCCGCGCGCTCGAAGGCAAGCGGCGGCCATCGCAGGAGATGATGGAGATCACGGCGGGATTGAGGGAGGTTTGCGCGCGCGCACAAGGTGTCGTCCCGCTTGATGAAAATGGCGCGCGCAAGTTCTTTGAGGACAATTTCCGGCCGATCCAGCTCTCGAAGCTCGGCGAAACCGACGGTTTTTTGACCGGCTATTACGAGCCCATCATCGATGGTTCGCGGGTGCCGACGGGCGAATTTACAGCGCCGCTTTATCGGCGACCGCCAAATCTTGTCGCCTCCGGGTGGCGCAAGCTCGGCGATTCATTTCCCTCCAAGGGCACCAAGGTCGGTAGGCGTGTCGGCCGCCGGAAGATTGTCCCTTATTACACCCGCGCTGAAATCGAAAACGGCGCGCTCGATGGATGGCACCTGGAGATTTGCTACTTGCATAGCCCGATCGATGTGCTGTTTGCGCAGATCCAGGGTTCCGCCCGCATCCGGCTTGAAGACGGTTCAATTCTGCGCGTGAACTACGATTCTTATAATGGCTGGCCATACACGCCGGTCGGCCGCGTGCTCATCGATCGTGGCCTCATGACCAAGGACGAAGTTTCGATGCAGCGTATCCGCGACTGGATGGAGGCCAATCCGGACCAGGCCAAAGAGATAGAACAGGAAAACAAGTCCTACGTGTTTTTCACCATCACCAATTTGTCCAACGAAGATGAGGCGGTCGGCGGCGAAGGCGTACCGCTGGTGCCCGGTCGTTCGATTGCCATCGATCGCGCGTTGCACGTCTACGGCACGCCGTTCTTCATTCAGGCGGATCTGCCCATCGCCAACGAAAAGACGGCGACCAAATTCCGCCGGCTCGTTGTGGCGCAGGATACCGGTTCGGCTATCGTCGGCACGGCGCGCGCCGACATCTATTTCGGCGCTGGTGACGAGGCCGCGCGTATCGCCGGCCGCATCAAGAATCCCGGGCGATTTGTCATGCTGCTGCCGCGCACCCTCGATCCGGTCGAAGCGGGCCGCAGTATGCCGCTGCCGCTCGTGCGGCCGAAAGCCACGGAAGTTGCAGAGCCCGACAGCAGCACAGCAAGCGTTCCGAACGGAGCCGCGCCGGCCGCCGAAGATGTGCCGCTGCCGGAGGAAAGGCCGGCGGTTGCGACGGCACCCCCCATGGCGCTTGCGCCGGCGATTGGACCGACAGACGCGCCTTCGGTTGAGCCGCCTGCGGTGCTGAAACCCAAAAAGCGACGAAAGCAATGAGCCGCCGACGGGAGTTGGATGACGAAGAGCGCGACTTGTGGACCGGGGTCGCGCGCTCGGTCACGCCGCTTCGCCGTCCAGGAAAAGGTACGGTCAGGTCCGAACGATCCATGGAATCCGTCGCCGAGAAGGCGCATCCACCGAAACCGACGCGGCTCGAGCGGCTACGCGCCTTAGTGCCAAAGCTCCCGGAAGCCGCAAAGCCGTCGGCACCGGCCCTGGTGCCGCTGGGCCGCCGCCTCAAAAAGCGTGTGGCCCGCGGCCGCGATCCCATCGACGCCCGGATCGACCTGCACGGACACACCCAAAGACAGGCTCATGCGGCGCTGCTTCGCTTTCTGCAGCATGCTCAGGCCGATGGGGCCCGGATGGTGCTGGTGGTCACGGGTAAAGGGCGGGCACGAGGCGCTCGTGATTCCGGCGGTGAGGGCGGTGTGCTCAAGCGGCAGGTCCCGATGTGGCTGTCGCTCCCGGAATTTCGGTCATTCATTGTCGGATTTGAGGACGCCCACGTCGGTCACGGTGGGGAAGGTGCGCTTTATGTGCGGCTACGGCGGCCCGGCGCAACGGAACGTTAACGTTAACGGCGCCAAAATCCGCTCAAGCAATCGCCCAATTTTTGCGGCAGAATGGTTCTGTCGACTGCGATTGCCAGTCGAATAGTGGGTGGGGTCATGTCCGATACCGAAACAATGGTCGCGCCGCCGAAGCCGAAGACCAAGGCGGCGCAAAGTGCCGCCGACAAGCAGGTGTTCGCGGCTGCCGAGAAGTGGATGAAGGCTATCCGCGAGTTCAACGAGCAGTCCAAGGGCTGACAGCCCCTAATTGATCTTAAGGTCGGCCGCTTTGATGATGGCGGTCCATTTCTGCGTGTCCGCCTGCAGAAACTTCCCGAGGTCTTGCGGGGAACTGGGCGTGGTCGTGTAGGCCGTCTCGGCGAGCTTGTTGATGAGGGCCGGATCGGCGAGAGCCTTGAGGACGCCAGCGTTCATTCTTTGCACGATCTCGCCTGGCGTCTTGGCCGGTACAAACACGCCCTGCCACGATTCGACTTCGTAACCGGGAACAGCGTCGGCGATAGGCGGCACATCCGGCGCTGCTGGCGATCTTTTTGTTCCGCTTGATCCAAGAACACGCACCTGGCCTGATCGCGAATAGGTCAGCAGTTCGCCGCTGCCGAAGTAGCAATCGATCCGGCCCGGTATGAGATCGATGAAGGCAGGCGCCGCACCCCGGTAGGGCGCGTGGGTCATCTGGATTTGCGCCATCTGCATGAACAGCAATTCGGTGAGATGCGGCCCGCTTCCGGTCCCCGGCGAGCCCATGATCATTTTGCCGGGCTTTTCCTTGGCGAGTGCAATGAACTCCGCGACCGTTTTCGCGGGTGACGAATTCGGCACGAACATGAAGAACGGAAACTTGGCGACCAGCGAAACCGGCGCCAGATCGGTGGTGGGATTGTAATCGAGCGCGCGGTAAAGCGCGCCGTTCGCCGAAAGCGATGAGGTGCCGTACAGGATGGTGTACCCGTCCGGCTCGGCGTGAGCCACGAAGGCATTGCCGATATTGGTGCCGGCGCCGCTCTTGTTGTCGACCACGACTTGCTGACCCACAGTTTTGGACATCTGGTCGGCGACGATGCGCGCGTTTGTGTCGGTCGGCCCTCCGGCGGCGATCGGTACGATCATGTGGATGGGCCGATCGGGCCACGCTTGGGCGTGTGCTGCGCGCGCCATGACGGCTGGCGCAAGGATCGATGCGGCGGATAATTTTATCAGGCGGCGACGCGTGATCATGGCCGCGCTCCGGCTTGTTTTGCGGGATCATAACGGCAATTGACTACCCAGGCCAAGCGCCCAGGCTGCGTCACGCTGACCGAGGCACAACCCTAGAGAATGAAGCGGCTTAGATCGGCGTTCTTGGCGAGATCGCCGATGTGCTTTTGCACGTAGGCGGCGTCGACCTTCACGGTATCGCCGTTGCGGTCGGAGGCCGAGAAGGAAATTTCGTCGAGCACGCGTTCCATGACGGTCTGCAATCGCCGCGCGCCGATATTTTCGACGCTGGAATTGACCGCCACGGCCACGTCGGCCACCGCATCGATGGCATCCTCGGAAAATTCGAGAGTCACGCCTTCGGTGGCGAGCAGCGCAACGTATTGTTTGATCAGCGAAGCCTCCGGCTCAGTGAGGATGCGGCGGAGGTCGTCGCGTGTGAGCGCTCTCAACTCGACACGGATCGGCAAGCGGCCTTGCAGCTCGGGCAGCAGGTCCGATGGCTTGGAAATGTGAAACGCGCCCGATGCGATGAACAGGATATGGTCGGTCTTCACCGAGCCGTGCTTGGTGGCGACGGTGGTGCCTTCGATCAGCGGCAGCAGATCGCGCTGGACGCCTTCGCGCGATACATCGGCGCCGACGCGGCCGTCGCGGGCACAGATCTTGTCGATCTCGTCGAGAAACACGATGCCGTTCTGCTCCACCGCTTTGATGGCCTCCTGGGTGAGCTGATCGGTGTCGAGCAGCTTGTCGGACTCCTCGTTGACCAGAATATCGTAGGATTCATGCACGGTGACGCGGCGTGTTTTGGTGCGCCCGCCGCCAAGTTTACCGAAAATATCTCCGATGGAGATCGCGCCCATCTGAGCGCCCGGCATGCCCGGAATGTCGATCAATGGCATGCCGCCGCCGCCCGATTGCACCTCGATCTCGATTTCCTTGTTGTTGAGCTCGCCAGCGCGCAGCTTTTTGCGGAACGCTTCCTTGGTCGAAGCGCTGGCGCTGGCGCCGACCAGCGCGTCGAGCACGCGGTCTTCGGCGGCCTGCTGGGCTTTCGCCTGGACATCCTTGCGCTTTCTCTCGCGTATTTGCGTGATCGCGATTTCCACGAGATCGCGCACGATCTGCTCGACGTCGCGCCCCACATAGCCGACCTCGGTGAATTTCGTGGCCTCGATTTTGAGGAACGGTGCGCCGGCGAGTTTGGCGAGCCGGCGGGAAATCTCGGTCTTGCCGACGCCGGTGGGCCCGATCATCAAAATGTTCTTCGGCAGCACCTCTTCGCGCAGCCGTTCGTCGAGCTGCAGCCGCCGCCAGCGGTTGCGCAGCGCGATCGCCACGGCGCGTTTCGCGTCGCCTTGGCCGACGATGAAACGGTCGAGCTCTGACACAATCTCGCGGGGGGAAAAATCACTCATGCGGGGTACGCTGCGGGCGGAAGCCTGTTGACGAGAGTATGCGGGACCAGCCGGAGGAAGGCACGGCGTAGCGGTTGCCAGCCGGCCCCTAGTATCAGGACCATGGCGCCGAGGATCACTAGCGTTGCAAAGAATACAGACGCGTCGTTATCGGCGCCGGTGCGGGCGGCGCTGGTGAGCGCGAAACCGATCGCTGTGCCCAAGTAGATCAGGGTCGACACGAGCAGTGCGCGGCGATCGATCAGGATGGCAACAATGGTGAGGAGCGCAACGATGACAAAAATCGTCACCGCGCTCGTTGTTGTCATGGTCAGCCCGAATGGACCGACGCCCGCGGCGTCTGGTGAGCCGGACAGGAGCAGGCGGATCAGCGAGTGAACGATCAGTGGCGCCGCCAACAGGTGCAGCCAGAACGCACAATCCGCAAGCCGCGTAGTGCGGGTCCGGTCTGAAAGGTCATAGCGCATCGCGACTGCGAACACGCCTAGC
>Ga0181522_10001886_pt1 | contig 12307 bp, 6 predicted proteins | sample PEATcosm2014_Bin_27_FD_121103 | JGI IMG/M metagenome (GOLD analysis project Ga0181522, IMG submission 121103) | Peatland microbial communities from MTU Mesocosm Facility, Houghton, MI, USA - PEATcosm2014_Bin05_10_metaG | ecosystem: Environmental > Terrestrial > Soil > Wetlands > Peat | place...
GCCGACCGGCCGGAGACGCACGACGCTGCCATCGTCGGCGCGCGCCAGGTCGCGGGCCGCACCGACGACGCGGTGCAGATGCTCGAAGACAAGGACTGGGGGCCCGGCATCTTCGTTCTCATCGCCGCCATCCCGTCGCTCGATCTCGATGCGACGCCGCGGCTGTGTGCGGCGGCGCTGACCCATCTGCGCGAAGACGATCTCGACAAGGTCTACCGCCCGACCGTCGACGATCCGCGCCCGTACAGCGAATTGCTCGAGCGTCTCGGCGCCGGCGAGCCGCTGACCGCGCTGCAATGGCTCGCCAGCCACGGCTGCGACGCGGAGACGGAGCTTGGCGAAGCGGAACAGGTCGTGCGCGCCTATCAGGATTCGCCGGAGCGGCAGGCGATGCTCGCAAGTCTCGCGGCGCTTCACCGCCGCTGAGTCCGTCGGCGATCAGCCGGCGTAGACCGCCGTCAGGCCGGGAACCTCCACGCCCTTTTCCCGCCGCGCCGGCGCCGCATCGACGACGATTCCGCTCAAACCCGCCGCGGCGGCGCAGGCCTCGACATAGGCGGGCGCATGAACGAAGCGCATCGTCTCGCTGAGGCGATAGCCCTCGCCGGCGAAGGTCTCGACCGTGAACGCCAGCAACCCCCCCGGCGCAAGCGCCGCCGCCATCGCGGCGAAGACCGGTTGCAGGTCGCCGAAATAGGCGAGCGCGTCGGCGGCGACGATCAGATCGAACGCCGCGCAAAATTGTTGCAGATGGTCGACGATGTCGGCGGCTTGGAGCGCGTCGTATAGCCCGCGCTCGCGCGCTTTGGCCAACATCGCGGGGGAAAGATCGACTCCCTCGAACCGCTCGACCCGCGCCCGCAGCGGCGCGCCGGCAAGGCCGGTGCCGCATCCAAGATCGAGCGCGCGGACGAACCGGCGGCCCGGCGCCGCAGCGTCGATCGCGGCAGCGATCAACGCCGGCCCGCGATAGGCGAGTTCTTCGACGAGATGGCGATCGAAGCGCTCGGCGTAGTCGTCGAACAGCCGGGCGACATAGGCGCGCGGCAAATCGAATGGAGGCGCGCCGCGCTCGAGCAATCCCAGCCGCCCTTCGGCGCCTTGCACGTCGGCCGGATCGGCGATCAGCGAGGCGCGAAACGCTTCCGCTGCGCCGTTAGTGTCGCCGAGCCTCGCGCGCGCTTCGCCGAGCGCGAACAACGCCGGCGGCCAGTCCGGCGCCCGTTCCAGCGCCTGTTCGAGAATCTCGGCGGCTGTGCGCCAGTCGCCCTCCGCCGCCGCCGCCTGTGCGTAGGCGTAGCGGCTTTGGGCGAGCAGATCGCGGCAGGAGAGGGCGTCGGTCAGATCGAACCGTTCATCGCTTGCGAGTGCGTAGCGTGTCGAAATAGACGACGAGGATAATTAGCAGACCCGTAATGATCCGCTGCCAGAACGGATTGAGGTTGAGCAGGTTCGCGCCGTTGTTGATTGTCGTCAGGATGAACGAGCCGATAAGCGGGCCATGCACCGAACCGACCGCGCCGAAAAGGCTGGTGCCGCCGATGACCGAGGATGCGATCGCCTGCAGCTCCCAGCCGTCGCCCTGGGTCGGGTTGCCGATGCCGATTCGCATGGCGAGCAGAACGCCGACAAACGCGGCGCAGAAAGCCGAGACGATGTACGCCATGTAAGTCACGGCATTGACGTTGACGCCGGAGAGACGCGCCGCTTCCTTGTTTGAGCCGATCGCGAAGAGATAGCGGCCCCAGCGGCTCTGGCTCAACAGCAAGTAAGCTGGCACGGCGACCACGATCACCATCCAAAACAGCATCGGCACCGCGAACCACGAACCGTCGGTCCAGGGAAAACCGAGGAAGCTCGCGCGCGAGAAGCCGGTGAAGGTGTCGTTGGTGATCGAGATCGTCGCGCCATTGGTGATCAACAAACCGATGCCGCGCAGCGCGTACATCGTCGCCAGAGTCATGATGAAAGGCGGCAGGCCCATTTGGACCACGCCGAAGGCGTGGAACAGGCCGATGAAGACGCCAATAGCCAGCGAAATGGAAATCGCCCCGGCAATCGATGAGGCGAAGCCGAGATCGTGGGTCAGCAGCCACGCCACCGCCATCGATATGACGCCGGCGACTGCGCCGACCGAAAGGTCGATGCCGCCAGTGATGATGACGAAGGTCTCGCCGATGGCGAGGATCGCGATCATGGCGCCCTGCCGCAGCAGGTTGGCCATGTTGTTAGAGGTCCAGAAAGTTGTCGTTTCGATCGACAGCGCAAACCACATCGCCATCAACAGCAGGAGCAGCGTCAACCCCAGCAACAAGTTGAGACCTGCGCCATTGCGACGGGCGCTTGAAACGTTCTGGTCGCTCATCCCCCAACCACCCTCATTTCGTGTTCAGACGCCGATCGCCTCGGTCAGGATCGCCTCGTGCGACGCGGCCTTCAGGCCATGCGTCGCGACGATCGTGCCGCCCCGGAAAACATGCAGCGTGTCGGCGAGTTCGTAGACCTCCGGCAAGTAGGAAGAGACCATGATGACGCCGGCGCCCTGCTGCAGGAGCGAGCCGAGCAGGCGATAGATCTCGGCCTTGGTGCCGACGTCGACGCCGACAGTGGGCTCATCGAAAATGAAGAGCTTGGCGCCGTGATTGAGCCATTTGCCGATCACGACCTTCTGTTGGTTGCCGCCCGAAAGACTGGTGACCGGCGAATTGCGCGCGGCGGTCTTGATCTGAACGTCGCGAATCTGGCGATCGGCGGCGCTGGCTTCGCGCCTGAGGTTGATGAGCGGTCCGATGCTCAACCTCTTGAAGATCGGCAGGTTGATGTTGAGGTCGACGCCAAGATGCAGGCATAGGCCCTGGTCGCGGCGGCTCTCGGGAGATAGGGCGATGCCGAGGTCCATGGCCTGGCGTTCGCTGCGGATCTTGATGTCCTTGCCGCGCCAGACGATGCGACCGCCGGTGGCGGGGCGGCGACCGAAGACGCTCTGCACGAACTCGCTGCGGCCGGCGCCGATCAAGCCATAGAGCCCGACGATTTCGCCCTCGCGCACCGTGATCGAGACGTCACGGAAACCGGGTCCGCTGAGTTTGTCGGTCTCGAGAATCGTCTCGCCGATCGGCACGGTGGCCTTGTGATAGATCTGATCGATCGTGCGATTGATCATCAGCGCGATGAGGTCGGCTTCGTTGGTCTCGGCGACGCGCCTCGTTCCCACCAGCGCGCCATCGCGCAACACCGAAACGCGGTCGCACAGCTCGAACACTTCCTCGAGACGGTGGCTGATGTAGACGATCGTCACGCCGTTGGCCTTGAGCCGACGGATCAGCTTGAACAGCGCGGACACTTCCTGGCGCGTCAAGTAGGCGGTCGGCTCGTCGAAGATAAGGAATTTGGCGCCGCGCCGCTCGGCGCGCGCGGTGGCGATCAACTGCTGCTGGCCGATTGTCAGCGACGACAGGACGACGCCGGCCGGCAGGTTGAAACCGAGATCGTCGAGCAGCTTCTGCCCTTCGCGCACCATCGCCTTGTGGCTGAGCACGCCGCCGCGGGTGATCTCGTCGCCAAGGAAGATGTTTGCGGCGACTGTCAGGTGCGGGCAGAGCACGACCTCCTGATGGACGGCGTTGATGCCGAGGCCGATCGCCTCGTGCGGATTGACAAGGGGGACCGGGGCGCCGCGCCAGAACACTTCGCCCGATGTGCGCGGATGGACGCCGGTCAGAACCTTGATCAAGGTCGATTTGCCGGCCCCGTTCTCGCCGACGATGGCGTGGATCTCGCCCTGTTCGAACGTCAGATCCACCGCTCTGAGTGCGTGGGTGGCGCCGAAACTCTTGTCGAGCTTCTTCAGGACCAGGAGCGGCTCGCGATTCACTGTTGCGACCGCCGCGCCCCCGAGAGTCTCCGACATTTGGCGTCCCACCCGCAGTTCTGATCTGTTTCATCATCCGCCAGCCGGCGGCCCGAAGCAAGCACGGCCGCGCGCCGAAAGGACGCAGCGCGGCGCGCGGACCGCCGGCCGACGATCGGCGCGCCGCACGCTCGCAAATTGGGCGAGCGGCGCGCCGTCGTCACGCGATCACTTCACCTTCGGGTACAGCAGGGCGTGCTCTTTTTCGCCGTCCATGTTGGCCTTGGTGACGAGATTGGCGCCGGTGTCGACGAAGGCTTCGACCTTTTCGCCCTTGGACGCGGCAAGCCCCGTCTTGATGCCGTCGTAACCCATGCGATACGGATCCTGCAGCAACAGCGCGGCGATCGTGCCGTCCTTGAGGTAGCCGATCAGCTTGTCGTCGGCGTCAAAGCACACGAGCTTGATCGTGTCGCCCTTCTTGTTTTCGGCAATGGCCTGGCTCGCGCCCTGACACTGGATGAGATTGTCGGCGAATACCCCCCGCAGGTTCGGGTTGGCCGTGATCAAGTCGGTCATGATGTTGAGACCGGTCGTGGCGTTGCCGTCCGAGACCTTGTCCGCAACCAGCTTCAGGCCGGGATACTTGGCCGCCAGCTCTTCCTTGTAGCCCTTGTTGCGGGCCTCGAGCGAGCCGACGCCGGGCAGATGCGTGATCAGCGCGACGTCGCCTTCGGCCTTGCCGTACTTGGCGGTGATCGCGGCGGCCATGCCGTCGGCGGCGATGCGCCCGCCCTGAACGTTGTCGGTCGTCAGGAACGAGGTGAACGCCTTCGAGTCGGCCGCCGAGTCGATGCCGATAATCGGGACTTTCTTGGCCGCTTCGTCAATCGGCTTGCCGAGCGCTTTGAACTCGGTCGGCGCGATGACGACTGCCGCGGGCTTCTCGGCGACTGCATTTTCGAGAATTGAAATCTCGCCGTTGATGTCGGATTCAGACTGTGCGCCGAGTTCGGGCACATTGACGTTGAGATCCTTGGCCGCCGCGCGAGCGCCGGCGAATACGATCTGCCAGTATGCCGAGGTGGTGTCCTTGACGATGATCGGGATCGTGGGTTTGTCGGCGGCGAAGCTGGGGCCGGCGAGCGCGGCGACCGACACAACGGCGCTAGCACAAAGCAGCTTTTTCAACATCTTAGGTTCCTCCCGGGAAGCGACGCGTCACGCACAATGGCGCTTGGATTTGGCGCCGGATTGGGCGCTGGCTGCGACAGCCGTCAGGACGCTAACATGCCAGTGCATGGGTGGCAACGGGGCGCGGCCAACTGGCGCGCCTGGGGCAAAGGCCAATTTGGCGGTTGATTTTCGCCCCCGCCCGGACTATTTGCGCGCCATGCGAATCCGGCCCCAGATTCTGCCGTCGACCCTGCGACTTACTCGCCCGGCGCACTGATCGCGCCGGGAGACGAGTCCGCTTTCGCCCACGTACAACTTCATGATGCGCGCCGGGCTCCCGAAGCGGGGCCGAGCGTCCGCGCAGACGTCGCAGGGGTCTTTCATGACCAATATGCCTATCCACAAATACCGCGCATTCGCGCCGATCATCTTGCCTGACCGCCAATGGCCGTCGCGTCTCATCGACAAGGCGCCGATCTGGTGCTCCGTCGATTTGCGAGACGGCAACCAGGCGCTGATCGAGCCCATGGGAATCGATCGCAAGAATCGCATGTTCGACCTTCTGTTGCGCATGGGGTTCAAGGAAATCGAAGTCGGCTTCCCCGCCGCTTCGCAGACCGACTTCGATTTCGTCCGCTCGATCATCGACAACGATCGCATCCCGGGCGGCGTCGCGATTCAGGTGCTGACCCAGTGTCGGTCGGAGCTGATCGAGCGCACCTTTGCCGCGGTCAAAGGCGCCAAGAAGGTCATCCTCCACTTCTATAATTCGACCTCGACGTTGCAGCGCGAGGTCGTATTCCGAGCCGACCGCGCCGGCGTGCGCGAGATCGCCGTCGTTGCGGCCAAGCAGGTCAAGGCGCTCGCCGACGCGGCGCCGGAGACGGAATTCATCTTCGAATATTCGCCGGAAAGTTTCACCGGCACCGAGCTCGATTTCGCGCTCGAAGTCTGCGAGGCGGTGAAGGCGGAGCTGCGTCCGACGCCCCAGAGGCGATTGATCCTCAACCTGCCGGCGACGGTCGAGATGGCGACGCCGAACACCTACGCCGACCAGTTCGAATGGTTCGGCCGGCACATTTCCAATCGCGACAGCGTCATCCTCTCCGTCCATCCCCACAACGACCGCGGCACCGCGGTTGCAGCTGCGGAGCTCGCGCTGATGGCCGGCGCCGACCGCGTCGAGGGCACTCTGTTCGGCAACGGCGAGCGCACTGGCAACGTCGACATCATAACCATGGCGCTCAATCTGTTCACTCAGGGCGTCGATCCTCAGCTCGATCTGCGCGACGTCAACGCGATCCGCGAAGTGGCCGAGTTCTGCACCCAGTTGCCGGTTCACCAGCGTCATCCCTACGTCGGCGAACTGGTCTACACGGCGTTTTCCGGCTCTCACCAGGATGCGATCAAGAAGGGCTTCGAAGCGCAGGAGAAGCGCAACGAGCCGGTGTTCCAGGTGCCCTATCTGCCGATCGATCCGAAGGACGTCGGGCGCGACTACGAAGCGGTGATCCGCATCAACAGTCAGTCGGGCAAGGGCGGCATCGCCTACGTGTTGAAGGCCGATCACGGCCTCGATCTGCCGCGCAGCCTGCAGGTCGAGTTCTCCAAGGTCGCGCAGGAGGTGATGGATCGCGAGGGCAAGGAGCTCACCTCGCCGGAGCTGTGGGGGTTGTTCCAACAGGCCTATCTTCTCGCCGACGCGCCGCTGACGCTGATCAAGCAGCAAGTGGTCCCGACCTCGCCCGACAGCCGCGAACTCGCTGCAACGCTCAAGCGCCGCGACGGAACGACCCTGACGATCGAGGGCGAGGGCAACGGCCCGATCGACGCATTCGTCGACGCGCTCAAGCGCGCGTTCGCGATCGACTTCTCGTTTCTCGACTATCACGAACATGCGGTTGGGCGCGGCGCCAACGCGACCGCCGCCTGCTACGTCGAGATCCAGGATTCGGAAGGCCGGCTCCTGCACGGGGTGGGCATCGATCCGAGCATCGTGATGGCGTCGCTCAAGGCGACACTGAGCGCGGTGCAACGGCTGATGGCGCGCGAAGCGAAGGTCTAGCGGCGAACTGCGGCGCGCCTCACGGCGCGCCGATCTTCCGCGATCCGCTGAGCGTGCCAGCCGCCGCCTGCGCGTTGACGGAGCCGCTGACGCGTACGCAAGTTTCCGAGCTGGGAAGGAGGATTCCTTCCAGGCCGTTGATCCGGCATTTCTTTGCGGTCGGGGCCGGTTGGGTTTGGCGTGAGGGTAATTCGGCGGCCGTCGCGGTTTGCAGCGCGAGCAGCGCGGCGACCACGATCGTTTGTGCAATCGTAAGCTTCACGCGACCTCCGCGTCCTATTGGGAGGCAAAATTACGACTTGGCGCGCCGAGCGGCAATCCAAATTATCGTGGATTGACGCGTGCACGCTCGGTTGCGACTCTCGGCCCACTTGGTCGCGATTGAAAGAGGAAGAACGAAAATTTCCGCAGGGACGGACACTGTGACGAACGTTGGCGCGGAACGCGGTTCACAACGCGCCTCTCTGGCCGCGGCGACCGTCGGCGCGGCGCTGATCGCGGCGGCGATCTATGCCTCGCTGAGCGGCCGCGAATGGGTCTTCGCCGGCCTCGCCGGCGCGGCGGGACTGGCGCTGTGGCGGCGCGCCTTTCTCGGCGTCTTGCCGACCGCGCCTCTGCTGATCGACGCCGCCGTGTTTGCGCTTTTCGCCTATCAGCGCAACGACTCGCTCGCGTTCTGGCAATTGGCCGGCTCTTGGGGCGATGCGATGCGCCTCGACATCGCCGACGCGTCAGTCGCCTATTGCGTCTACCTCGGCGGGTCGCTGTCGGCGCTGCTGGGCAATGCGCGCCCGTTGCGTCCGATCGAGGCGCTGGGCCTCGTCGCGGCGCCATTCCTGTTCAAGCTCGTCGTCGTGCTCGGCGCCGACTGGCATATGGCTGAAATCGGCGGACTGGTTCCCTGGTTGGAGCCGTTTCAGGCGAAAGTGTTCGTCGGTCGTGTCGTCGTGCTGTTCGTAATGAACGAGGCGGCGCTGCAGGTTCTGGCGCTGATCGGCGTCGGTCGACTGGCGCGGCGACCGTCGCTGCACGCGCTCTTATTCGCCCTCTCGGCCTTCGCGGCGCTGACGCCGCTGCTCGCCAATTTCGCCCAGATCGGCGCCTCGCCGGTCGGGCGAATCCTCTTCGGCGCGCTGTTTGCGGCGCTGGCCGAGGCGGGACTCTGGGGCGTCGTCTATTTCGTCACCGGCCTCGCGCTCGACTCGCTGAGCGGGCGGCCGCCGTCGCTCGCCAGTGTGCGCGCCAATTTCAGGGGCGGCGCGACGCGCGGCGCGATCTACGGCGGCGTCTTCATGCTGCTCATTCTCGTGGTGTCGTCGCCGTTGCGCGTCAGCGGCGTGGTCGCCTTCGTGCTCGCGCACGCGCGCGTCATCGCGCCGATCGCCGGCGCGATCGCCTTTCCGTTGGCGCAAACGCTGATTGGCTCGGCTGACGGCACGGCGCCGTTCTTCGGTCGGTTGCGCGCGGCCTATGGCGATTTGCGTGCCTGGGTGCGCGGGATCGTCGTCGGCGCCGGCTGCTGGTGGGCCTTTGTCGGCGATCTCGTCCACGCCGATCCACTGTCGCGCTTCTGCTGGGCTTTCCTCATCGGCGCTTTCGCTTACGCCGGCGTCGACGCACTGTTCGACTTGGCGCGGATCTTCGACGGCGAGCGCCGGCGCATGCAGAGCGTTCGCGTCTATTGGCTCGGCGTGCTGCTCGGCGGCTTCGTCGCCGGCGCGCTCGCCTGGTATTTCGACGCCGCGCAGGTCGCGGTGGTGTGGAACAAATTCTGGGCGTATTCGGACGCCAACTATCGCGTCACCGGACGCGCGCTGGGCGACTTCGTCACTTACCCGATCTTCAACAAATATGGCATGGTCAACCTCGGCGAAGTCGCCGGGGGCGTACGGCTGCTCTACGCCGAGTCGCTTTCCGGCGTCATCAACTGGTCGTTCGCGGCGCCGCTGTTCGCGATCAACGCGATCTTCCTGACGGCGATTCTCGACCGCAGCTTGAGGCCGATCCGCGGCCTGTTTTCCGGCGCGGGCGCGCAAGGTCTGGTCGAGCTGGCCGTCAGGGTGATGCGCTGGGGCTTGTGGATGGCCCCGATCATCAACACCTTCCTGCGCCAGTCGGCCGATCCGTCCTGGTACAACCAGGACGGCGCTGTGCGTTCGTTGGTGGCGATCGGCGCCGATGTGGGCATGCCGCACGACGGCTTTGCCGATTTCAGCCTGACGATGTTCTTGGGGCTGCTCGCTTACGACTGGCTGCGCGTGCTCATCTGGTTCGACCACATGGGCCTGAGAGTCGCGACGCTGGTCAATCTTTCCTTCCTCGGCGGCGACCGGCTCGACGAGTCGGCGGCGCGCTTCATCGGCCATGGCGCGCGCACCCGCGCCATTCCGGACGGCATCCGCCGTTTCGGCACCTGGGCGCCGCTGCTCATCCCCTTCTACATTCCGCGCGGCGCCGCGTGGGACAAGGCGTGGACCGGCGCCGAGGCGCTGTCGCGCGGCGGCCCCATGCCGGGCGCAGTCAAGACTCTCGCGGTCGCCTACGGCGTCGCTGGCGTCGCCGCGGGCGCGACGGCGCTGACGCTGGCGTTGCGCGCGCGCGAAGCGGCGGGGACGGGGACGCCGATTCCCGCCTTGCCAGGCGCGCCCGCAGCGCTCGTCGGCCGACCGCAAGTCTTTGCCGGCCACAACGGCTCGGTCGGCGTCGAACTGATGCGAGACGGGCGCGGCGCCGCTTACGTCGCCGGCGACGAGCGCGGCGGCTTTCCGATCGATCTCTTCCGCCGACCGCTCGATCCGCTGCAGCAGCGCGGCCATTTCTTCTATCTTTGCGAAGACGGCGACGCGCCATGGTCGATCGGCTGGTCGCCGGCGCGGCGCACCGGCGATTATGAAGTCGAACGGATCAGCCTCAACCGCTTCCGCATCAGCAATACGGTCAACGGCTTGCGCGCAACGATGGAGCTCGGCCCCGATCCGCAAGGGGCCGTCCTGAACTGGCGCGTCAAGCTGGAGAACCGCGCCGGACGGGCGCGCACGCTGCGGCTCGTCAGCTTCTGCGAGATCGCCGGCCACGAAGTCGGCGCCTACGCGCGCGACCTCGACTTCGCCGGCATGCACGTCGAGACCGTGTTCGTGCGCGCGCTCAACGCCATTTTCGCCCGCAATCGGTTGTTGCGCTCGGCGCGCGCCGATCGCGGCGAGACCTCGTTCTTTGCGGTCAAGCCCGGCGCAGGTTGCCGACTGACCGGTTATGAGGATTCGCGCACGCGTTTTCTCGGCGAAGGGTCGCTCGCGAAGCCCACCGGCTGCGAGCCGTGGCGGGCGCGGAAGACCGATGACGAAGGCAAGTTGTGGACTTTCGATCCCGCCGCAAGCTTCACGCTTGAAGTCGAACTCCCCGCCCATGGTTCGGCCGAGGCGGAATACGTCATCGGTCGCTCCGACAACGCGGCATGGGCGGCCGAGCTCGTCGCCCAACGTCTCGATCTGCCGCCGATCGCCGAGGCAGACCTCGACGATCGGTTTTACGAAACGCGCGCGGTCGAGCCGACCCAAGCGCTGCCCGACCGCTGGCCGTTCGCCTTTTCGCCCGATGGCCGATCGCTGCTGCTCACCCATCGCACGCCTCGGCCGTGGGCGCTGGTGATGTCCAACGAACTCGGCGCTTCGACGATCGTCGGCAACGACGGCGAGGTCTATTCGGCGGTGGGCAACGCGCGTCACAATGGCCTCACGCCGTTCCGCTTCGAGAGCGCGACGACGACGCTGCCGGGCCAGATCGTCTATATTCGCGACATCGACGCCGGCGAAACCGACGCAATCGGCTTCGCTCCGTTCCAACGCGATGACGCCGAATACGTGGTGACCTACGAGCCCGGGATCGCGCATCTCGCGAAGCGGCGCGGCGACTTGGCGATCAATTGCGATGTCTTCGTCCCGACCGACTATCCCGGCGACATGCGGCTGGTCACACTGCGCAATCACGGGCGTCGCGATCTGAGCCTGCGCGTTGCGCCGTTCTTCGACGTCGCACTCGACGAAGGCGCCAACGAGAGTCTCGGCAAGCTGAAGTCAGAGGCCGTTGGCGCAACGCTGTTGTTCGAGAACTCGCGCAACGATTTCCAGCGCGGAACAGCGTTCGCCGCCACCAGCCTCGCCAGTCCGACGACCGAGACGGTGCGGGCGCGCTTCTTCGGCGGGCCCGATCGCGACATTCATACGCCGGCGCTCGTCGAAACGGGCAGCGCGGATGGTTCGCAACGCGACGACGGGCGTCGCGTCGCGGTCTTCGCCGCCGAGATCGAATTGGCGCCGGGCGTGGAAGTGAAGATCGCCATCGTCTTCGGCCAGGCGCGTGACCGCGCCTCGGCGCTCGCCGCGGCTGCGGCGGCTGAAGTCGAGACGGTCGAACGCGAGCTGGCTGCGACCCGCGCCGCATGGGCGGACCGGCTCGGGCGGATCGAGGTCAAGACCAACCGGCCCGATTTCGATCGCCTGGTGAACGCGTGGCTTCCTTACCAGCTCTATGCCTCGCGACTGTTCGGGCGTGTCGGACCGAACCAGCGCGGCGGCGCCATCGGCTTCCGCGATCAACTCCAGGACGTATTGCCGCTGATTCTCACCGAGCCGCGATTGGCGCGGGCGCAGATCGTGCTGCACGCCGGCCAGCAGTTCCCGGAAGGCGACGTGCTCAAATGGTGGCACCGCGCGCCGGGAGGCGGCACGGGAGTCGCCCAGCGCACGCGCGCCAGCGATCCGCATCTGTGGCTGCCCTACGTTCTGGCGCGCTACGTCCGTCAGACAGGCGACGCCGGCGTGCTCGACGAACTTGCCGCGTATCTCGAAGGGCCCGCAGTGCCGGCCGGCCAGGATACGGCGCTGGTGATGCCGCGGCCGTCGCGCGAGGTCGGCGACGTCTACCAGCACGCGCGCCGCGCGATCGAGTACACGCTGCTCCGCCGCGGCGAAAACGGACTGCCGCTGCTCGAGGCCGGGGACTGGAACGACGGCATCGACGGTCTCGGCGGAAAGGGCCGCGGCACCAGCGTGTGGATGGGTTTCTTTTTCTACAACATCCTTGACGGCTTCATCCCGATCGCGCGGCTGAAGGGCGACGAGGCCTTCGTCGAGATTTGCGCGGCCGCGCGCGAAGACGTGCGCGTGGCGCTCGAAAGCGCATGGTGGGGCGATCATTACGCGCTCGACTTTGCCGAC
>Ga0181522_10001889_pt1 | contig 12296 bp, 13 predicted proteins | sample PEATcosm2014_Bin_27_FD_121103 | JGI IMG/M metagenome (GOLD analysis project Ga0181522, IMG submission 121103) | Peatland microbial communities from MTU Mesocosm Facility, Houghton, MI, USA - PEATcosm2014_Bin05_10_metaG | ecosystem: Environmental > Terrestrial > Soil > Wetlands > Peat | place...
AGTTGAGGGCACGCCTGCGTGCTGCAGGAATGGCGTGAAGTCAGAACCGGAGCCGAGATCACCCACGTAAACTTCATCACCCTCGATGGGCGGCGCATTCGACTCGTGATGTTCGTCGCTGCTTGAGGCCTTAAGACGCCATTGAAGATAAACGGAGCCGGCGACCGGGCTGGGAACGGAGCGGGCTACATCACGGATGAAATCCTTCAGCGAGGGCACTGCCCCGGCGGAGAAATCAGGACCGGAAACGGCTACATCGACGTTGAAGTAGGCGACGGCGTGGTCGAGCACGTGGCCCTGCTGCTCAACCCATTCGGTAGAGCCGATGAGGCCTTCCTCCTCGGCATCCCAACTGCAGAAGACGATGGTGCGGCGAGGACGCCAGCTCTGACGAAGCAGCGCGCCGATGCCGTGGACGGCCTCAAGCATGGCGGCGGTGCCGCTAGAGGGATCGACTGCACCGTAGACCCAGGCGTCACGGTGATTGCCGACGATGACCCACGCGTCAGGATCCTGCGCGCCTTTGATTTTTCCAATCACGTCCCAAATGATGCGGCGCTGGTAGTCCTGCTGAGAGACTAAGTGAACTTTCACTCCAGCGGGACCGAGATGATAGCGGAATGGCAGGGCGCCCTGCCAGCCTTGCGGTGCGCCCGGTCCTTTGAGCGCCTGAAGGATCGGCGCAGCGTCGTGAGAGCTGAGCGGAATGGAGATGATAAGCGGCTGGTCGCCATTGGGCCCTGCGATATTCGTGGCGCGGGCGGAGTCGGGAAGATCGAGCGTGGAAGCGACGCCGGGAGTTTCCGGATCGCCGGGATACCTGAATAGATAATTCACTGAGCCGCGCTGCACGCTGGTGTCAGGCCGCCAGGGACCGATGGGATAAGGATCGCCTTTGTAGTAGCCGTCGTCCTGGGGATCGGAGTAGATGAGTACGCCAACCGCGCCGCGCTGCTCTGCGAGGTAAACCTTGACGCCGCGGAAGTTGGTGCCGTAACGGCAGATGGCGATCTTGCCCTTCAGGTCAATGTGCTGGGCGGCGAGCGAATCGAAGTCTTCAAGACGACAGTAGTTTGCATAGACGGCCTCGCCGGTCACGTCGCCAGAGCCAGAAGAGCTGTTGAACGGCATGACGATACGTGGATTGTCCTGATAGGGATCACCATTCACGTGTTCGCGCGTGGGGCCGGTCATCAGTGGATGTCCCGATTCGTCCCAGGCCTCGACGCGGACCACTTTGGGCTGGTTGAGAAGTACACGATAGGGGACGATCTGCGTTTCGAGACCGGCGGCACGGAATTTACCCGCGACGAATTCGGCGGTTTTATAGTCTTCCGGTGTTGCGGCGAGATGCGGCTCTGCGGTGAGAGTCTTGAGGTCCTCACCGGCCAGTTTGGGATCGGGCACTGCGAGGAATTCTTCTTCAAGCTTTGCTTCTGCGCCGAAATCAGTAAAACCAAAGCTGCCCTGCGGAATGGTCTGCGCCGGCGAAGGGCGCGAAGACAGTTCCAGAACCCCGGCGAGGAGAACAAGCGCAAATGCAGGACGGAAGTTCATCGAAGTGGCCTTTAGAGCGACGCTGGCTTGCGATCAACTCGCGATCAGGCGACGGGCTGTGCACAGTGCGCGCAGCGGCGCGCCGTCAACGGAATCTCGCTCAAACATTCGGGGCAGCTTTTGGTGGTGGCAGCTGCGGGCTTCTTCATCCTTGACTGCAGCGCGTTCATTGGTACAACGATGGCCAGATACACCACTGTGGCCACAATGAGGAACGAAAGCGTCGCATTAAAGAAATTGCCGACCTTAATCTGCCCGCCGCCCACGTGCAGAACCACGCTGCTGAAATCGGGCTTGCCAACGGTGGCGGCGATCAACGGGTTCAAGACGTCGCTTACGAGAGAGGCGACAATGGCGTTGAATGCCGCGCCCAGAATCACGGCCACAGCGAGGTCGACTACGTTTCCGCGGAAGATGAAATCACGAAATCCCTTTAGCATTGATTCCTCCAGAAAATTTCAGGTTCAACGAGCGCGCAAGGCGGCGGCCCGGAACCGGCCACTGCGAGAGCAATACATTGAACACTTCGCAATGCTACACGGCGACGGGTCACGTGCGCAGCAAGATTGGTTTACGGCGCGAGCCGTCAAGGCACGGAAAGCATGACCACGATCGCCGCAAGGATCATCAGGTCGGCATACAGGAGGATGAGCACACCGGCGTGGTAGAAGCTCCATCGGCGCTGCAGGCAGCGGGCAGTCTCCGCCATGCCCCACGCGGCAATCAGCAAAGCAAGAATCTGCCAGTGAGAGCCGTGGATGTTCTCAATGTGCGGAAAACCGGCCAGGCGCAGGCTGGCGGCAAATGCTCCCAGGGAGAGGAGAATGGCGCGGACGAGAGATTTTTGCCGCAAGCGAAAGATCGAGAAGATGAGATGCACAACCCTTCAATGTATCGCGGCGGCGCAGAGGGGTTGTTGCGCGATGAGTCTTGGCGGATGGTACACTCTGTGAGCCCGCCCCGGGATTCCCCAAAACTCGATTTCCGGGCTGGGCAAAATAGGAGGTTTTTCCATGTCTGCAGGTTCTCTAGCAGCACCATTGAATCCGGGCCTGGTTTTCGAGATGGTGCAATCGCACCAGCGTACAGCGGCTCTTAAAGCAGCCATCGAGTTGGATATCTTCAGGGCGGTGGGCGAGGGACCGGGCGATGCGGCCTCGATCGCACGCCGCGCGAAGGCATCGGAGCGCGGCATCCGCATCCTGTGCGATTTTCTCGTGATCAATGGCGTTCTGGCGAAGGAGAACGGACACTACCGGCATACGCCAACGAGCGCAGCTTTTCTTGACCCAAATTCGCCAGCGTGCATGGCATCGGTGGCGAAGTTTTTGAGCACTCCTGAGCTGCGGGAGCCATTTGAGCGCCTGGCTAAGGTTGTGCGCGACGGGCGAACCACTTTGCCGGGCGACGGCACCGTAGAGCCGGAGAACCCGGTATGGGTGCTGTTTGCGGAACAGATGGCGCCGATGATGGGGCCGATGGCGGGTCCGCTGGGCGCGGTGGTGCTCGAGGGACGCAACGGGCCGATGCGCGTGCTGGATATCGCCGCCGGTCACGGGCTATTCGGGATCGAAATTGCCAAACAGAATCCGCAGGCGCACGTGACGGGACTGGATTGGGCTCCAGTGCTGCGCGTGGCGCTGAAGAACGCGGAAAAGGCCGGAGTGAAGGACCGATACAACATGCTGCCGGGCAGCGCGTTTGAAGTGGAGTTCGGCGGCCCGTACGATGTGGTGCTGCTGACGAATTTTCTGCACCACTTTGACAAGCCGACGAACGTCGGGCTGCTGAAAAAGGTTCGCGCAGCGCTGAAGCCGGGCGGGCGCGCGGCGACGCTCGAGTTTGTGCCCAACGAGGATCGGGTGTCGCCGCCGATGCCCGCGGCGTTTGCGATGACGATGCTGGCTTCAACCGCGGATGGCGATGCCTATACGCTGAGTGAACTGAACGCGATGCATGCCGAAGCTGGATTCAAGGGGGTCAAAGCGCATCCGATTCCGATGAGCCCGCACACGATTGTGATGGGGAGTGCATGAAAAAGCAGGGACTAAGGGACTAGGGACGTAGGGACTAGGGCCGGGGGCTCGGAGACGAGACCGGCCCTGTTGCGTCGGACCACTTCGTGCTGCGGCGGGAACGCACGGCGGCGGCGAGCTCCGCGAGCAGCGTGCGGGTCTCGGTCCAATCAATGCATGCGTCGGTGATGCTTTGGCCGTAGACCAGGGGCTGGCCGGGGACGAGCTTCTGCGCGCCTGCGACCAGGTTGCTTTCGACCATGACGCCGATGATGTTGCGATTGCCCTGGGCGATTTGCGCGGCAACGTCGTGGCAGACGACGGCCTGGCGGCGGTAATCCTTTTGGCTGTTGGCGTGGCTGAAGTCGATCATGATGCGGGGCGCGATGCCGGCTTGCTCCATGAGCGCGGTGGTTTCAGCGACGCACTGGGCGGTGTAGTTGACGGTTTTGCGGCCGCCGCGCAGGATGACATGACAATCCGGATTGCCAGTCGTGACAAAGATGGCCGACTGGCCGTGATGTGTGTGGCCAAGAAAAGTGTGCGAGCAGGCGGACGAGAGCACAGCGTCTACGGCCACCTGGATGTCGCCCGAAGTTGCGTTCTTGAATCCAACCGGGCAGGAGACGCCGGAGACAAGCTGGCGATGCACCTGACTCTCCGAGGTGCGCGCACCGATGGCTCCCCAGCAGACGAGGCCGGCGATGTACTGCGGAGAGATCATATCGAGGAATTCGGTTCCGGTGGGCACGCCCATCTCGGCGAGGTCAATCAAGAGATGGCGCGCGAGGCGCAGACCGTCGTTGATCTTGTATGTGCCGTCGAGATGGGGATCGTTGATGAGGCCTTTCCAGCCGATGGTTGTGCGGGGCTTCTCAAAGTAAACGCGCATCACGATGCGCAGATCGGCGGCGAACTCGGTAACCGCTCCCTTGAGCAGGCCGGCATACTCGCGGGCGGCATTGGGGTCGTGAATGGAGCAGGGACCGGCGAGGACGATCAGGCGGTCGTCTTCTTTTTTGAGAATCGAAATGATCTCATTGCGCGCGTTGAAGATGGTGGACGAGGCAGCTTCAGTGACGGGAAGCTCTTCCTCAAGAAAGACGGGAGGGAGAACGACCTTGGTCCATTGGATGCGGAGATCTTCAGTGGGATGGAGCATGGGCTCTTTCGGGGCACGAACTAGCATGGCCCTCTAAAGAATCTACCAGTTGAGAACCGGCCGATCGTGGCATCAATGGGGGAACTCCGGGTTGCGGGGAACCGGGATTCGAAACCTCGCGTAGGGACTGGTGGAGGTCATCCATGCGTTTCCCGCGCTTGTTGCTGTACTGCGTCCTGATGCTTTGCGTCAGCAAGGTTCGCGCCCAAACAGGTCCGTCGAATCCCAGTGACCCGTTCCAGGGAACATGGTTCGGATCGTTCGCCGTAACCGATCCCGGTGGCAAAATCAGCCACGACACTGCCGTGATTGTGCTGGAGCTGCACGGGAACGACGTTACGGGCACCGCAGGGCCAACGATCGATCACCAGAATCAGTTTTGATCATCGCTAAGCGCCAGGAACAAGCTTCAATTCTTGAGGACACGGGACGTGATCAGCGCATGACTTCGTAGGTGGCAATGCCGGCGGCTGCGGCCCCGGCGCCAACCAGCACTGGCACCAATAGGCGAACGTGATGCCGCGGCTCCGAGCCCTCGCCGATGTATTCCTTGGCCTTCTTCACTTCCGCCAAATCGGAGTAAGAATGCGTCTGGACCCTGTTGCTGTCCGAATCGATGAACTGGAAGGACACAGCGGATAGCGGTCCCAGGGATCCAAAGGTCTTAGAGCTGTCGCGGAATTCGAAGTCAAGAACGGTGCCTTGCCGAAACTTGGTAAGGCGCCTCTCTATTCTTCGTGCATGCTTGTCGAGCGGGGCGGAGGACTGTGCGCGGGCAAATGTCGCCGCTGCGATCAGCACGAAAATGGCGAGGAAGTGAACGGTGGACTTGCAGCGGAAACCGCAGAGAAAGTTGGGCAAGACTCGATTCATGGGGCCTCCTCCGAGAAAAAACAACAAAAAACAAAGCCGAGCGGCCTGCCATGCTTTATCCACGGCAAACGCCAGTGCGTATCAACTTACCACCAAATTGAATTCGCGGGTCACCGTCAAAAGTGTCTTTGGTAATGTGGAAAATCCAGGAAGCGATGAGAATCAAAGACTTGTGGACCGCCGGAGAATTGTTATTTTTCGTGGTCGAACGAGTCCAAGGCGGGGCCGCGGAAAGGTTCACCTTCCAATGCGAATCTGCGGCCCGGGCACTCCTGGGTAACCCATGGGTGTCTTGACAGTAAACGCTCGCAATCCGTAAGATCAAAAGGACGGGATGTGCGGGATTATCTTTCTAAATATAAGAGAAATAAGAAGTTAGCGAATCGCACTCTCGTGTTCGGCGCGCCCCTTTTACTGCGTGCCGAAGAAGACGGAGAGCTGCCAGGATGCCCGAAGCGCGCCTGAGCCCGCGTGAGCGGCTCGTTTTGACCGCCGTTATCGAGCTATATATCGCGACCGGCGAGCCGGTGGCATCGCAGGCGGTTGCGCACTTCTTCGCCGACCGGGAAGGGCTAAGCTCCGCGACACTTCGCAACGTGATGGCAACTTTGGGCGAGGCGGGACTGCTTGAGCAGCCCCACACATCAGCCGGCCGCGTTCCCACGGCGGTGGCATTCCGCTATTACGTAGAGCAGATTACGCAACCCGGGCGCGCACAGGCGGGCTTCGGCGGCGGAGCCGTGCCGGGACGCTTGGAGACACCATTGAGCGAAGCTCGCCGCGGACAGATTGAGGAGAGCTTTGCTGGAGTATCCAGCGGCAATGATTACCTGGAGCGCACGTCGCACGTGCTGGCGTTGATTTCGAGCGGCCTGGGCGTGGCGCTGGCGAGTTCGACTGCGGGACAGGTTCTGGAGCACATTCATTTTTCGCGGCTGTCGACGGGACGTGTGCTGGCGGTGCTGGTGACGCAGGCCGGCGCGGTTCAGGATCGCGTGCTGGCGGTGGATCATCAGCTTACGCAGGTGGAGCTGGAGACGGCAGGCACTTATTTGAACGAAAATTTTCGTGGCTGGCAGGTCGAGCGGATCCGGGCCGAGGTGGCTCGCCGAGTGGAGATGGAGCGCGAAGCGTATCGGGAGTTGCTGACGGCCGTTGAAGAGCTGTGCCGCAAGGGCGCGCTGGCCGGCGACGATGGCGGTGCGACGATTTTTGTGGACGGGATCGCAAACCTGATCAGCGCTGAACAGGACCGTGAGCGGCTGCGGCAGATGCTGCTGGCCGTGGAGGCCAAGCAGCGACTGGTAGAGCTGCTGAATGCGTATGTAGACGGACGCCAGCAGGAAGTGCGCGTGGTAGTGGGGCTGGACGAGGCATCACCTGCCATGCAGGACCTGGTGCTGATCGGCGCGCCCGCGCGGCTGGGCGGCGGCAATCTGGGTACAGTGGCCGTGATTGCGCCCACGCGGATTCAATATCAGGAGATGATCCAGGCAGTAAGCTACATCGCGCGCCTTTCCGAGCGCATTTTGGACGTCCCAACGACCTAGGCGCGGGCGTTCTGACGGCAACTGGGTGAACCAACTCATGTTTGCGCTCATCGGGAGCCGGCACAGAAGGCTTGCAGCCAGACGAGACAAACTTCATCCAATAGAAGACGCTATTGTGAAATCTGGAGAATGTGCTGAATCATGTGGAAACAAAAAACACAATTGACTGAAGTGGACTCCCCGGAGTTTGAAGAGGCCGCGCGCAAAGGGAAGGAAGTGAATCTCGATCCGGCGACGGAATTGCCGGCGCCGACGGCTGAGGAAGACCTAGAAGATCAGGCTGACGGCGAGGGCGGAGGAACTGCCCAGGGGGCTGCGCAAACAGAGTTTGAGCAGATGAAGGCAGAGCGGGATCGGTTGCTGGATCGGCTGGCGCGCCTCCAAGCGGAGTTTGAGAATGCACGAAAACGCGCGGAGCGGGAGCGGGCCGAGTTTCGCGAATTTGCGACGGGCAGCGTGGCCGAACAGTTTTTGCCGGTGCTGGATAATCTCGAGCTGGCGCTGAAATCGACGGGCTCGGTGGAGCAGGTGCGGTCGGGAGTGAGCCTGATCGTGAAGCAAATGGAAGAGATTCTGGAGAAGATGAAGGTGCAGGCTGTTCCTACGGTAGGGGAGGCTTTCGATCCGCACTTCCATGAAGCGCTGGGGACGGTGGAGCGCGACGATTTACCGGATCAGCACGTGGCCGAGGAGATTCGCCGCGGCTACAAGATTCGTGAACGGTTGTTGCGGCCGGCGCTGGTGCGCGTGGCGCACAATCCGAAGCAGGTGAATGAGTAAAGCAGGTGTCGGGGGTCAGGGGTCAGGGGTCAGAAAACAGCGCCACTGCAGGTCAGCGGAAGATTGAGGCGGCGCGGAGTTTGGCGCAGCGAAGTTTTCCGCTGAGAAGAGGCGAGCAATGTGCACGGAACGAGGACGAACTGCTCAAAGCTGAAGGCTGAGAGCTGAAGGCTAAGAAGGGAAAGATGGGTTCTAATACAAGAGTGAGCAAAGCGGATTATTACGAGGTTCTGGGTGTCTCGCGCGAGTGCACGGAACAGGAATTGAAGAGCGCCTACCGAAAACAGGCGCTGAAGTATCATCCCGACCGAAACCCAGGCGACCACGCGGCCGAGGAAAAGTTCAAGGAGGCCAGCGAGGCCTACCAGGTGCTGAGCGATGCCGACAAGCGCGCGGCTTACGACCGCTTTGGTCATGCCGGACTGGGCGCGCAGGGATTCGGTTCCGGTCCGTTTGCAGGCGGCGTGGACCTGGGTGACATCTTCGGCGATTTATTCGGCGAGATGTTTTCGGTGGGGGGCATGGGTGGGGGTGCATCGCGCGGTTCGCGGACGCAGCGCGGCGACGATTTGCGCTTTGACCTGACCATCGATTTTGAGGACGCGGTCTTCGGCACCGAGAAAGAAGTCAAAATCCGGCGCCTGGAGATGTGTAGCGTATGTAGTGGCAAAGGGAGCGCATCAGGGCGGGGTCCGAGCATTTGCAGCCACTGCCAGGGGCGGGGACAGCTCCGCTATCAGCAGGGGTTCTTCTCTGTCGCGCGGACGTGCGTTGCTTGCAGCGGAACCGGTACAGTGATCAGCGATCCTTGCTCGGCGTGCCGCGGTGAGGGCCGAAAAGCCACCGAGGTCAAACTAAACGTGAAGGTGCCGCCGGGAGTGGAAGAGGGAACACGCATCCGTTACGGCGGCGAAGGAGATGTGGGCCGCGTGGGTGGTCCGAAGGGCGACCTGTACGTGATTCTCTCCATTCGTCCGCACGACTACTTTGAGCGTCACGGCCAGGATTTGCATTGCGTGCTGCCGATCAGCTTCCCGCAGGCGGCCATGGGCGACGAGTTCGAGATTCCCGGCATCGACGGTCCAGTGAGCATCAAGATTCCCGAAGGCACGCAGAGCGGCAAAGAGCTGCGCATCCGTGGTCGCGGCGTTCCCCACCTCAACGAAAGAGGAAAGGGCGACCTGATTGTGAAGGTGCTGGTGCAGATTCCGCGCAAGCTGAATCGCGCGCAGCGCGAACTGGTTTCAAAGCTGGCCGAGTCGATGGCCGTGGACAACAAGCCGACTTCGCCGGGGCTGATCGAAAAGATGAAGGATCTGTTCAGCTAGGGGATCAGCTCTCAGCCGTCAGCACATTAAGGGAGTCCGCCTTCGCAAGAAGCTTCGGCGCGACAGCCTTCGCCCGGATAACGGCCTGCCGAGGGGAAAACAATCAGTCCGCCTTCGCTGAAGCTTCGGCGCGACAACTTTCGCTTCGCGAAAGTTGGTGGACCTGGTCGGGATCGAACCGACGACCTCTTCCATGCCATGGAAGCGCGCTCCCAGCTGCGCCACAGGCCCACGTTTGGCGGGACAACTCTTCTATTGTCGTAGCTTGCGGCCGGTTCGTCAAACGGCGGAGATTGTGGCAGGGCCGGCGTGCGCGAGCGCAATTGAAGCACAATTGCGCCCGCGCCAAGCCGCTCAGTGATTACTCCACTGGCGCGGCGAGAAGGTACACGTACACGATGAAGCCGACGCCGACCAGGAGGGGTACCATGCCGCCGAGGTAGATCGTGGTTCCGGCTAAGAATGCATGTAGAAAGACCATCGCACCAACCCCAACGGCGATATTGATGAGGCCCGCGATCTTCATGCCCTCGCGGGCCTTGATCCGCTTGAGCCGCTCATCCTCCCGCATCAATTCGAGGGCTGCCTTGGCCCCTTCGCCTGAGGCCTCGGTGACTCGGCGGAGGGTTTCCGCCTTGTAATAGGCCTCGCGCTCCTTGCGCTGGCTATCCAACCAATGGGCTACAGTCACGAAGGTTAATCCTCCCACAATGGCTACTATTGGGATCAAAAACACGAACATCTGCGGGTTATCCCACATCGCAAGCATCTCTGGACCATTTCCCATTTCATCCTCCTCGGCGGGCATTTGCCCCTTGCGACCGGTACGACAGGCGGGGGTGGCTCCCGGTTGCAAAATCTCTCGAGAAGGATTCATCTAAAGAAAATGCAACCGGGCCGGGTTTGGAGCGGTCTCACAGTTTCGAGGGGAGCGCTTTTCGAGATGCCTGCCGCTATGAGCGCCGAAGAAGACCTGGCCGATGTAAATCGCGTGCTGGCGGGAGAAGTGCAGGCATTCGAAGGGATTGTTCGCCGCTGGCAGGGACCGCTGGTGAATATGGCCTGGCGCTACTGCCGCGATCGTGGGCGAGCTGAAGAGATGGCTCAGGAAGCCTTTTTGCGCGCCTGGCGCGGGCTGGCCGGGTGGCGGCGCGAGTCGAGCTTTTCGACGTGGTTGTTCGCTCTCGCAGCAAACGTGTTTCGCTCCGAGTTGCAGCGGTTTCCCGCGGTCACTGTACCACTGGAAGAAGCGGCCGAGCCGGCCGACCCTGCCACACAACACGAAGGCTTGGCCAGGAAGCAGAGCGACGAAGCGTTGAGGAGGGCCGTGCTGGCATTGCCTGCGCGCTATCGCGAGCCGGTGGTCCTCTACTACTTTCACGAAATGGATGTGGCGGCCGCGTCGCTCACGATGGGCCTGCCTGAGGGAACGGTAAAGGCACGCCTGGCGCGGGGCCGCGAACTGCTGAGAAAGCGGTTCCCAAAACTCAACGAACCAAGCACGCCGATGTTGAGCTCGACGCTTCATCCGCAGAAGGAGGTCCTGCAATGAAACCCAATGTGAAGCCGGAGACATATCATGACGCGATCGACCCCATTCTCGCGGCCGAAGAGCAATTGATTCCCTCGTCGGGTTTTCTGGCGGCGACCATGGAGCGAGTGTGCGACGAGGCCGCTTGCCCCGAGCGAATTCCCTTTCCGTGGCTGCGTGCCCTGCCTGGAATCGTGCTGGCGGTCGCAGTTCTTGGCTGGTGCGGGTTTGAGCTTGCGGGCATGTGCTTGGCAAATGCGCAAGAAATCTCTATTACGCAGGTGCATCTGACCGCAGCAGCCGGACGCGCACTCGAACCGGCCGGATGGGTCGCGGTGGCGCTTGTCGCGTCAATGCTCTCCTGGCTTTTTGCGCGGCGGCTGGCAGGGAGATCGGGGCTGCTGTAGGCCGCGCTGCAAGGAGCATTCCGCGAGCCAGTTTGCGGCCCGCTGCCGAAAGCTATTCGATGGCGAAAACGGCGTAGACGGTGGCTTCTTCGCGAATGGTTTGTGGGCGGATCTCGAGGGCCGGCACGGAAACAGGCGTGCCAGCCTCAGCTGAGACTTCCGCTGTATCGGTGTTCGTACCGGGAGCAGCAAAATAGAGCCGCGAAATGGGAGTCTGATTGCTCGCATAGATTAACGCGCCGAGCTGTACGTGCAGCCCGTCCGCCATTCTTGATGCAACCTCGCGCGCCTTCACCAGTGCGGCTTCCGCCGTCTTTGCCTGCAGGATTTTCCTGTTGGAAAGACGCCAATCGATGTCCCCGGTTTTATTCGCCCCTGCAGCAATGGCAAGGCGAATTACCTGTGCCGCGCTTTCCGTAGGGACTGAGACTTCCCATGATTGTCGAAAGATGAATTCCTCCTTCGCGCGTTGATCGAGCGGTTCTTTCTCGTCGAATTCGGTGTTCTTGAGAAGCCCCTGCGATTGACTCTCGATGTTTTTGTCATCGACCCCGGCCTTGTGAAGGGCTTGAAGGATCGCTTGCGAGAGCTTGCCGGCATCAGCGTACGTGCTTTGCGAATCAGGACCGTAAATCTCGAAACCGACGGTGACAGCGGCGATGTCCGCCACGGCCGTTGCCTCGTCCGTTGTGCTGATTGCGATGGTCTTATTTTCGCGATTGATCTGAATGGTCTGGGCTGACGCCAGGCCGGCCCAGATGAAACCGGCCATTATTGCAATCGAGGCGATTCCTAGTTTCGCAGACATTGATTTGTGCCCTCTTTCTCCGAACGCAAAAGGATAACGCAAATTGCGAAAAGAGTTTCCGATTTTGCTGAATTGACGCGCGAGAGCGGATTTAGTTGGATTCTGAGGAGTGCTTTGCGCCGAATTGCTGAAGTTTCGCAAGCGTCGCAGCGGCTTGGCCGGAGTCAATGGCCTCGGCGCCCAAGGCGACACCTTGCTTCAAATCACCTGCGAGCCCGGCAGCGACAAGCACAGCCGCGGCGTTGAGCAAGACGACGTCGCGGCGTGCGCCGGGGATGCCGGTGA
>Ga0181522_10001890_pt1 | contig 12295 bp, 18 predicted proteins | sample PEATcosm2014_Bin_27_FD_121103 | JGI IMG/M metagenome (GOLD analysis project Ga0181522, IMG submission 121103) | Peatland microbial communities from MTU Mesocosm Facility, Houghton, MI, USA - PEATcosm2014_Bin05_10_metaG | ecosystem: Environmental > Terrestrial > Soil > Wetlands > Peat | place...
ACACCTCATCATCGTTACGATAGACATCCCGTCATAACGTGCCTTGGGTCGTCTGGGCTCTCGATAGGGCCACATGGTGAGCCAGCAGCAGTCATACATTCTGGCCAAAACCGCCAATTGCGTTATCACGCATGGCCGCAGATCGAAGCCTGATCCGGGTAATACCTGGGCGATGATCGTGTCGTCGATATCGATGTACAACGTGGGCTTGCTTGGCACTCTTGGGACTCCAATTCTCTCGATCTCAGCAACTGAGGTCTCGACTCGTCCGCGATTCGCGGCATGAATTCTCTGCTTCAGCCAGATTCTTCCTCAAACCGCAACCATTCTTCTGCAACCGCGTCTTCAATCGACCTGTCTTCCAGCAATTGGCGGATGGCGTTCGCGTTAATCCCGAGAGACTTGTTCAGGCGCCAGGCTAATTTCGCGCGCAGAGCCGGAGAAATCAAATTAACAAATGCATCCAACTCGTCCCAACCCGGCAAGTCCGCTCCTCGAAACGTCCCGGCAATGGCCGCCAACTCCGATCTACGATTCATTTCCGTCGTGGAATCCTGTACGAAATCAGCTTCAGGTGCATCGCTGCCCTCACCGCCTTGGGTAGGGTTACGGACCTCATCGCATTCCTCTGGCTCGTCCGCTTGGTTTGGCTCAGGCTCAAACGCAACCAGCACCCCATCCGTGAACTTTGCACGACCGAGACCTGAGAGCTCGAGCCATCCGTGAAAGTTCAGATCGCGCCGGCCGCCGGTGAGGACCATGGTCATCGCGGCGCGCAAGCGCTCAAGCCCCTTCAGAGTCGGGTTACTGCGATTCTCGACCGTGTACTCGAGAAGTTCCAGATGGCCTGAAGGGGTAATCTCGTACTGTTCGAAAAGACCACCCAGGCGATGAATATCTTTTGTCTCGTAGGTCTCTCCCTTGTGCACCCCGAAGAGTTCGTGATTGCAGCGCACTTCATCAAACATGCTCATCGACACCTCCAGGGCGCGGTTCTCATTGATCCGTGAAGCTGTAATGCGGCACTAAATGGAGTTCCTCCTCAATTCAGACCGACCGCCTGACTCGCATTGATCTCCAGACTTTATCAGCTTTTCTCGTTCGGCTCGTCTTTTGTCGCTCGTAAGCGGCCAGCGCGCAGATATTTGAATGGGAATCCAGTCGTGAGATCGATTTCAGTTCGCGCGCGCATCATCTCCGGAACAGTCGTAGTGATCTGATCCCAGCATGGCCACTCGATTCCAGCGTCCCACTTGCTCTGCGTTTCTTCTGCGAAACCGGTGTGGATAAGGGTCAACGATAGTTGGCCCTGCCATAGGTGGCACTTATAGCCCGCACCCTTTGGTAGTTCAAGGCGGCCCATACGCTCTTGCAAACGACTGGCGACATCTTCCAGATTTGGGGCCTCGTTCGAGAGGAATTTAGCTGCGGCTTGCATCAGAACTGCGCGCGCAGTTTCGACGTCAGCCTCCCGAAGCATTCGCGCCGGTGACCGATACGATCCAGTCTCTTCCAGCGGCCCGATTAGGAATCCTTGAGCGATGACCTCCGACTCGGCGTCGGCAATGGGTTTCACGATATCCAGAGCGGCACGCATTCGCGGCTCAAGGCCTGGAGGTAAACCGTCCCTGAGCCAAAGGACGGCAGTTTGACTCTTGGTCGCTCCGCCAACGTAAGCGGCCAACTGATTCCCGATGATCGAGACCAGATCCGCGAAATCAAATGTCCTAGGGCTCGTTGTGCGGTTCGGAAGGTCGAAGTGATCTTTGCTGGCCTTCATTGGTCGATTCTCCAGACATGGTTTCCGCTCGACCTTGTCTAGCGGTGTGAAGCTCCTTCGAACAACTTACGCCTAAAAGACCTGCCATTCATGGGTTCGGCAAGTCCGGCATCGACATTGATACAGCGTGCAGATGGGAAGCACCAGGCATCGGAAATTGAAGAACAGGTTTGGCGACTGCAGCCTAAAGGTCAATGACCCGAACTTTGCCTAGCAGGCCCCAATGCCTTGTGTCGCTCGTTAAGATGATCCGCATTCACGAAACGAGTAACACTGTTGTCAAAAACTCCGGCGCCCCCATGGATATGGCCAGACACCCTGCATCCTTTACTTCCTCCGGATTGTAGGTCTTTCATGCAAGTCCAGCATCTTCGAATTCGCAAGACACATGTCCGCCACCTCTTTTGATGATCCACTTTCTCTACGCTCCCTGTTGAAAGCGCCCTGAAAACCAACGAGCAAATTCCGCGTCGATGAATTCGATGCTGCAGCTACGACCATTTCTCCTGAAATGCATCGTTCCGGTCATCAGCGCTTGAACGTGATCAGGTCAGCGTCATTGTTTGCGAGCTCAGGCTCAACTTTGGCCATAAGATTTGCAGCGGTTACAGCCGGATCACTGGTCAGGTCGTCTGAGCGAAGGCGGTGGGCGTAGACGCAATCACCGAGATTGACGAGCAGAGTCAAGCACTCTTTCTTGTTGTCCCATGCGATGCCATGCGACAAGGCGGTGCATAAAGCTGGTCGGAGGCGCTCCAGTTCACGAAACAGCGTGATCAGATACTGGGTTGCCGCGGTCGGCTGTATCGTCTGAACAAGGACGATTTCTTTCTCGGCCATGCCGCGGACTTGATCCTTGGCCCTTTCTGGCACGTCGTCCCAAGGCAAATAGTTAAGTTGAGTGGCGTGGCCGTAATGGTTTCTGGGGTAGCCAAATTGTTCGGCAATCCGCATCCTATCCCCAGAAGTGAGCCACTGCGACCAGATGCGTTGTGCGAGTCGTTCAACTTGCTCCGTCTGCTCTGCCAACTTGATTCTCCCTTCCTTGGCCCAAACTGGATCAATCCCGCGTTGGCACGGCAAGCTCCCTATCTCTGTTGGTCGACTACGCGACGCGGAGAGATCCGAATAGCATCACTCGCTTCAGGTGCCCGCATATCAATCTCTCCTTGGCGCCTTGACTATTTGGCCATGTCTAACTCCATGTCCCGACGCTGGTCAAATCGGCCGATTTCGTTTGGAAGAACCTTGGAATTTGATCTTGAACTGGGCCGCAAACAAAATCGCAAACAGTCGCGCTACCCGCCAGTAGCCTAGGCGCTCGACCCCGAAAATTGCATAGATGGCGTTAGCCGCGAATATGTGGTTTGCCAGCCAAACGATAGGTAGCGAGATGACCAGAGCTGTCAGAACCGGCGTGACTGCCATCGTTAGGACGACGGGTACGGCCGACCGGCCAGTAAGAGTCCAACTTTCATCTTTCATTCGTAACCGCCTTTTCCTCGGTTAGCAATGCGTTCGACGCCTGTCGCGGTTGCCACCGGTCACCAGGCAGCGTGAAAACGGTTTTCTCCCCGCCAGCAATTGAACGAAAGAATCTCCGCGGGATCGCATCCCGAGTTCATGAAGTCTCCGGAATGAACAAGCACATCGCCTTCCGGAAGGTTCGTGATCCGGCCGTGAAGACCGTATGTATCAGAAATCGCGAGAGTACGCATCCTCGGATCTCGGATCGCTTGGAGTCCATCATTCGGCAACTCTTCATCTTCGCTCGAACAACACGGGGTCCCAGAGTGGGTCCTCTCCCTCTGGCCTGCATCTTGAGGCTCCCGTGTTCAGAAATAAGGGTTCCTGTTGGGCGTATCGTGCCTGCCCTGTGTCCACCCGTTAAGCAGCGCCAACACCTCTCTCATGGCCGGCAGACCGCCGACAACGCAGTATTCATACGGAGTCCGGCCTTTGAACATCATCCCGCTATCGCTCAAAATCAGCCAGGTATGGGAAAGGTGTTGGGCGGCCAAGGCGGTAAGGATTTTATCGAGCATTTGAATCCGATCGTGGGTTTCATTCTTGGGGCCTGCCCATAGAAGTATCTGCGGCTCTTCTTTGAAGATCGTTCTCAGTAAGTGAATCTCCTCGTGCCAAGGGCTTGGAGTCCACGCTGTCTCAAGATCCAACCTGGAACCGGAAGGGTCCACATATCCGCGACCAGCATTGAGATCTCCGGCATACCGTGCGGCGGGCGCGTTCAATTCGGGCTTGACCTTACGATCCATTTTTCCCATTGAGCCTCTCCATCCCCACTGGGTTATCTGAAATTCAGTAGGGTCGCTTATATTGGTCGAAATTCCAGATCTCTGGCAAATAGACCACGAACTGTTCCCACGGCCCTCGTCCCCCTGCATATTCTCCGTCCATGATCACCGCTTCTGCACGGGGCGTGTAACCGTAGATGCATTGTTCCTGGGGTACTACCAGCCAGCCTAGTTCTGCCCCGCTCGCAATCCATCGCAGCATCTTGTCCTGCAGCCCGCGAAGCTCCTTTGGATGGGTGCAAAACTCAATCACAAAGTTCGGACAAAGGCTCAGAGGGTGCCCATATCTGATTTCGACGCGCTTACCCTCACCGCGTGGGGCAACAAAGGCGATATCTGGACACATCATCGAGTAGTTCTCAAGAAAGAACCGCTGGCGGACCGCCGCTTGCCCAGCAATCTTCGCTTTCGCAAGCCACTTCAAGAGTTCGCGATGCAGGCTTTGGATCATGAGCCAGACGGCCTCCGGTGGAGGTGGGTACATCCGCAGCGAACCCTGTTCATTTCTTTCGCACCTAATACGCGCGCTGTCCAATTCCCCGGATGCAAACTCCAGGCGGTCATCACTGAGGCCGGAATCCGGGATGACTGTCGCTGGGAGGAATTTGGCGATGGGCGAATTGTTGGGCGGTTCGGGCATGATAATTCAAAACTTAGAAACTGAAGTGGGAGTTAGGTCAGGATCAAGTCGGTCGGCGGGTCTGGGAACAAGCGTTGTCGCCGCGCAAGAGTTCGAGTCCGGGTAGACGATTCGAGCCTTTCGGACCACGGCGACAAATGCATTCGCCAGAACGAAGCTGATCACGGTCTTGCCCGTGGCGGGATACTGATTGGCATTTGTGCGGTCCACTCGCACTCCTGAAGGTAGGCTTCCTAATTTATTATATTACTATAGTAGTTGAAATGTTTGGCGCCCACTGGTTGAGCATGGCAGCGTGCCCAAACAAATTGGAGCGGACCGAAAGAGGTCGAGCGCGAGCCTGCCTGAGGCCTTTGGCGCAGAATTGACCGACCGCAGGACCAAAGCAGGCTGGTCGCAGCAGTCCCTTGCCGACTTGCTCGGCTGCGATGTGAACTACATTGGCCAGATTGAGCGGGCTGAAAAGAGCCCTACTCTCGGCATTTTGATCAGCATTTCAACGGCCTTCCGCGTCCGTCTGTCTGAATTTATGCAGGCTGCCGAAGAGCGCGTTCCGAAAAGCCGGCTGCGCCAAGGTTTCGGTTCTTCATAGCTGCCAAGCGGCGGTCGGTCTACCCGGCCAAAGAACGAACTACGGGGTCCCCCGAACGCAAGTTCCAGCGAATAGGAATTGGCCTACCCGGCCTTCCCGTTCCCGGCATCAAAAATGCGTGCTGTAAATCATCTCCGGCGGCAAGCATTCATCGTCCATTTTCCAGTGCCCATTTTCGGTCACAAGGTCCGGGATCTTCACCACGGCCGCTGGGATCGTCCCGTCGCCGTGCTCGCATGGCACCAATTCCCCCCAGCGGTGGCTCAATGCGCCGCAGGTTGATGATTGGGGGGTGAGCAGTTCAGTTCCCACTGCCGTCAGAGCTAAGACACACTCCAGCGGCAGAGCCTGCTCGATAATTCGTTTCACCTCAAATCGAAACTCCCATCCATGGACGGCAATTGGGGCGCTGGCGAAGATTGCACCCTCCGGGGCTGGCATGACCTGCGCCCATACCTTCCCGATGTCGGCAACGTTGAGCCGCGCCGACTCCGGCGCGTCCGTAAGGAGTCCCAACCGTTCAGGCCCCGGGTGGAACCTATGCATGATGAACTGAGATTTTTGGGGACGTCTCTCGCAAATACGGCCACCATTCCGTGAGCGACAGTCGGAAACGGCTTACCTCTATGTTTGACGGTACAGGTCAGGAATTCACCTGTACGAGCGGCGCGGCGGTTGACGGCACATTCGGCAGAGAGGCTGCACACCGAAAATTGGCGATACGACGGAGATACGTTGTTTGAATTGAAGGAGTTAACCTGCACTGACGGAGAAATTGAATTTCCGGGCACTCGCTGCCGCCCGGGGAGCTGGGTGCCGTTAACGCGTCAAGTAAACAACGCCGAGAATGAGCGGCCCCTCTCCAGGACCGGCCTCCGTGCCGGAAATGTGGGGGGAAAACGCGGGCAGGCGAAGGATGTTTCTGACGTCTGAGAAATGGACTTTCTCAGACGTCAGAGCTGTCCGTTGCTCCGCTTGGAGCCGACGAGTCGGTCGCCGCATGTACCTTCGACCCCTTGCGGCGTTTGGCTCCGTCGTAGCCCGCTCCTGCGCCCGACTCCGGCGTGGATTGCAGGGTGCGGCTATCCAAAATCACCGCTGAAGGCCGACTCTTGCACCCGGCAAACTAACGCAGTTGCACGCGTTGATCCTCAACCATGATCTCAAAACACCCGGCATCCATCCGGCGCCGCATCTGCTGATAAACCACGCCACACTCTTGCGGATTGCATCAAGTTTTATCAGCGTGTTCAATAGGCTTCAAATCGCAATGACCGCAGTTTCTCAAGACCTAACATAACCCGTGAAAGAACACGCGCACAGTTCCGAGCTCGACTTGAGGCACAGGGCCCACATATTCCTTCTTCTCTTGACATAAATTCCAAAAACGCCATTGATTCAGAACCGCGCGGTCATTCCGCATCGAGCGCAGCATTTCGATCTCAGCGGCGGCGGAAGGACGGCTAGTAAAAACACCGCAAGAACCGGATGACACTCTACCCAATTAACGACCTTGACAAGAATACGGGCCAGCACATGGCAGCGCAATGCGGCTTCCCCACCCTTTTGACCTACCTGCCAAGTGGACAATCCATGAAATCGCGATTTCCAATGAGCAACAACGGCTGGACGCCTCTAGGAACTCGTTGAAATTCGCCTGATTGCGGCGTCTTTCCTTGCGATTTTCGTTTCTTCCCGTTCGAAATTTGTTTGAAGTACAGTTCTGACCGGTGTTTATAGGGGTTTGCGAGCCCCAGGGAGTGGTCCCCGAGGCCAGCAACCATTGTTCAGGCACACTTCTCCCGGAGCATTTCCGGCGGTTGAGCCATCAGTCGCGGCAACCGGATCAGATTGTGCGCTGCGCAACTGAAGACGAACAGCCAGTCTACTTTCTCCAGGCCTCGTAATTTGACCTGGCGCAGCGGCCCGGTTTGCTTCAGCCATCCGAAGCCCTTCTCGACCAGCCAACGACGGCTCAGGCTGATGGCATAGCCGGGCTGGCGCGTGGTTCTGCGGTCCAGGTTGCTGGCGCGGCCCTTGTCGTTCTTGGTAACGTGCGGTGTCACGTTCAACTCTCGCACCGTGCCGACGAAATCCTTGGTGTCGTAAGCCTTGTCCGCGCCCACCGTGATGCGGCGTGAGCGGCCCTCTTGTTTATCGGCAAGCATTAGCAGCGCGGCATCCCGCTCGGCATAACCGTCGGCGTGCGTCACCATCGCCGCGGCGATCAGACCGTTGCGGTTCTCCACCAGCGCATGCCCCAGATAGCTCAGCTTCGACTCCTTGCCATAACTCTTCTTGTACAGCCGCGCATCGGCGTCGGTGGTCGATTCATGCGTCTTGTTGGACCGCTTCTGGCCGTGGAAATTCGTTCCATCGCCATCGTCAGAGCCATCTTTGGAACGAAAGCTCTTCTGCGAGGCCCAGGCTTGGATCAGCGTGCCATCCACAGTAAAGTGTTCGTCGCTCATAAAACGCCTGCCCTGCTTATTCACTTCAGCAAAGAACCGCTGCGCCACATCGGAAGTTAGCAACCGGTCGCGGTTCTTGGAAAACACCGCATGGTTCCATACCGCGTCGTCCATGCCAAGGCCCACAAACCAGCGGAACAGCAGGTTGTAGTCGATCTGCTCAACCAGCAACCGCTCCGAACGTACAGAGTAAAACACCTGCAACAACAGCGCCCGCAACATGTACTCCGGCGCAATCGATGGACGGCCGGAGTCGGCATACAACGCATCGAACTCCAGGCTCAAGGTCTGCAACACCGTATCCGTAAGCTTGCGAACTGCACGCAATGGATGACCCTGAGGCACTCGCTGCTCCAACGACACATAGCTGAACATCCCGTCCTGAATCCGCTCATCTCCACGCATGCCTCTTAGACGAATGGCTCCCAACATTCGACCCACAACAGGTACCTATTTCAACAAGTTCCTAGAGATTCCTCGGGATCGGAAACGACTCCCTCTACCAGTCGATCAATGCGAGCGATTAGAGCGCGGCCTTGCGGCCCGGGACCCAAACGGCGCGCGGCGTCATCCCAAGCGGCCTGCCAGGTGGAACCTTCTCCTATCTAAGAACTGCCTGCCTAGTTGTAGAGGAGTATCCTCCACTTCCCGGGCCCATCCTCTACGGCGCGAGTGGACGGCCACTTCCTGCGAACAAGTTCTCGGGATGTAGTCATGTCATTCATGGCAGTATCATCTCCATGGCCGACTTGCCATTCGATGGATCCCCATTCTCGGTCATCTTGGGGGCTTCAAGCAAATTCGCCGAGGCCTATTTCCAGGACGACCGGCGGTGAAAATACAAGTTGGCATGTTCACACCTTTGGATTGCGCCACTCCCCGTAATACTCGAAGTGCTTCCAGAGTTCCGGCCAAGGGGAGCGGATATTGAGACAAACGTACGCCAGCTAACGGTCGCGAAAGATAATCGCGCGGCAGGCGCAGCTAATCGCGCAATGAATGCTGCTTGGTTTCATTCATGGAGTCATGGTGGCTGATCACTTTCTGCAATGCCCTGTCATTTGCCTCGAGAGCAACGTTGACAGCCATCTTGACAAGTTCCTGGATCGAGACATTGAATTAAAATCCACGCTCACGTGCTACAGCCGTTGCGCCTTTAAGTGCACGTGAAAATACATATTCGAGCTGCTCTTCGGAGTGGAACCATGATTTTATTTTGACTTCGGGAATGAAGTTGCGTTGGAAGTCAGGAAAGTGATTGTATCCAAAACTGTGATAGATCGCGCTCATCCGGCGGCTTAAGAGCTGGCGGCCCCTGGTTGGGCGTCAAGATGAGCGAGATTTCTCTCTGTGAGTCGAGTATCCAGTTTCCAGTGAGCCGCAAGAGCAGAACGTTGTTTGTGTGCCAAGTTTCTCTGGCTCGATGGCCACGATTCTTGGCATAGTGTATCGGTGTTTGCGAGGCGGCCCTCTTCCAGTGTTTTCACAACTTGGAATAAGCATTTTGCAAGGTTACTCTTCCCCTGTTTCTTTGCGACCCCTGCAGAGAGAGCGACGACAAAGCCAAGGCGATTTTGCCGATTGTGAATCTTGGCTTGTGTGGTTAGCCAGTTCCAATCCATGTCCGGGTACTGTAGCGGAAGCCATGGAAGCGCCTCCACTATACGGGCATCGAGATCTGGTCGATCGAGTGCGTCGAAAAGAACCTCGGCCGGACTCCGTAACTGACCTTGGAGGTGACCGTAACCCGGATAGCCGAGTTCACCGATATCAGCTGCAAGTTCGTCGTCGTCGCTGTGACGAGTCTTTGAGGAAGCAGGAAGCTGTTCAGGAGTTGGATCCAGGTCAGTTACGTCCCCTGCGGCGACAGCTGGCATGACAGGCTTTACCGAAAATACGAGTTGATCCTTCTGTGCCAAGAGCTGTTCCTCGATATTCAAATCGTCCGGGCCCCCAACCTCTCGAGCAGTACAGTAGATCTCGGTCCCCATTTTCGGATCTTTGGTCGGCAAGACGCCCTCCAAGTTGGTGCCAGGCAAGGCCGTGGCTCCGAAGACATCGCGAATTTCAATCCCGCTTTGAAGGAATTCGAGGTGCGCCTGCTCCGGGTCACTCGACTCCCAGGGCGAGATGACAAGCTGAATGTTCTGATCATCTTCTAGAGGATCTGCGGTATCCACTGGTCCGACATAGACTGGCGGTGCGAATCGGCTCCGCCCAAAGTGGAGGAGGATCTCAGCCTCACCGTCGATTTTCTTCAGCGTTGCGATGAGATCTCTGACCTTCATGCAGCCTCCAGATCAATGTGAGTCACGCTCACGGATTCATCCGCTTGCCGCCTCGACACCAGGCCAGCGCAGCAAATACCTACGAGCATGTCCCGCGAAGACCGCCGTGGCAAGGCCTGTGATCATTAACGTTCTTCAGGGAGCCCGAGCGCCTCCGAACGTTCGGGTAGATGTCGGAGATGATAAGTGCGCGCATGTCAATCCTCTTGTCGCGTCTTGACTCTGCCTGTACGGCTCGAAGTGCGCCGCGATCGAGATGCGGAAACTATGCATTGCTCGTTTGTCGCTGGGAGGTCCCGCTTACTGTTTGCCCGCAAAGCCCAGGCTGTGCACATGTAGAAGATGATGGAGAAGCCGAGCATGTCGTGGGCTACCATCAGCACGGCGCCGAGCACGACCATCCACACTGCCACGTGCGGATAATGGCCCCAATGTGCGCCGATCCCTGCGCCAATCGAGAGCAGAGCCAGGCTATAGGCGCCGAGCGTGAGAGGGTTCGACAATTGCATTTCAATCTTGTTCGTCATTCTTCACATCGGCTCCAATCAGGCCAAGTTTGCGCGCCCATTCTTCCGGCAAGCGGATCGCAATAGTGCTTAGGCCTTTCCCTGTGTCGAGGTACGCTGTGTTGGCCGCTGTGAACGGGACGCCCGTGACTTCGAGATAGACGAATGTGTTGTCTTCGTCGAAGCATTCTCTGTAGAGGTGGAAACCCCCGATCCCGCCCCCCATATCCTCTTTGTGGTACTTGAGTGAAATTTTTGTGCTCACTGAAATCTCCCTGACAATCATTGATCTTCGCTGCGTAGGACCGCGAATCTAACCCCTCGCCGCAGCGCCGGTTGCCTGTAACATCGCCACTTACGAGTAAAGGCCATATTCGTCATCAATTCGCCGTTTCTGTTCCTGAATGTCCCAGCCGCGTAACCACTCGTATCGGGACACAGCATCGAACACGACCTTTGTCAGGTCGAACTCGGGCACAGCGCTAATGATTTCGTGCCAGCAAGGCCAATCGCCGGCGGACAGCAAGCCGATCTCCCGTTTTCCGACTTTCTTTCCAGTGACGGTAATTAAGGTTAGTCCATCGCCAGAACGCTCGACAGAGTATCCCCGTATCATCGGTCGGGGATCGACTGTGGATAGCACATCGCGCAGACGACGGTCTGCATCATCGACCCATTCATTTTTCGCGCCGTCATCGAGACCGCGATTTTCCCTTTCGAGCATTCGCATAAATGGGATGGACTTCCGCTCTCGCAGCTGATGGTCTTTGATCAAGATTTCCATGTCATTGCTCTTTCCGTTATCCCTGTCATCTATTTTTCCGGTCCGCAGATCTAATCAGGCCCCCCGCCCGCTGCGGCTAATGCGGCGAAGGTCCTTCGATCGCAACCTGATCAAACCACTCCGGTCTGCCACCAACCCGCTTGATGTCGTTTGCTGACTTTCCAGAGCGATTGAACAACTCATTCACTGCATTTAAGAAACCCCATGGGCCACGGGGCTCGACACTGATGTAGCGATCCAACATTCCCGCGGCGGCCAGCGCCTCCTGTTCATATTTGAAAAGCGGATCTTCGATCCAGTACCAGTCTTTCGGTGCATCCTCCCGGAGGACGAATTCAGCCTTGCCCTCCGGGTGGTCCCGATCCCACTCGGCGTACCGAAACTGCTCGTTTATATTGGTGCCATACAGACACCTCATCATCGTTACGATAGACATCCCGTCATAACGTGCCTTGGGTCGTCTGGGCTCTCGATAGGGCCACATGGTGAGCCAGCAGCAGTCATACATTCTGCCCAACACCGCCAACTGCGTTATCACACACGGACGCAGATCGAAACCTGATCCGGGCAATACCTGGGCGATGATCGTGTCGTCGATATCGATGTACAGCGTGGGCTTGCGTGGCACTCTTGGGACTCCAATTCTCTCGATCTCAGCAACTGAGGTCTCGACTCGTCCGCGATTCGTAGCATGGAGTCTTTGCTTCAGTCAGATTCTTCCTCAAACCGCAACCATTCTTCTGCAACTGCGTCTTCAATTGACCTGTCTTCCAGCAATTGGCGGATGGCGTTCGCGTTAATGCCCAGAGACTTGTTCAGGCGCCAGGCTAACTTCACGCGCAGAGCCGGAGAAATCAAATTAACAAATGCATCCAACTCGTCCCAACCCGGCAAGACCGCTCCTCGAAAGGTCCCGGCA
>Ga0181522_10001892_pt1 | contig 12293 bp, 13 predicted proteins | sample PEATcosm2014_Bin_27_FD_121103 | JGI IMG/M metagenome (GOLD analysis project Ga0181522, IMG submission 121103) | Peatland microbial communities from MTU Mesocosm Facility, Houghton, MI, USA - PEATcosm2014_Bin05_10_metaG | ecosystem: Environmental > Terrestrial > Soil > Wetlands > Peat | place...
CGCGCCGCCATCAGCGCCGCTTCGTTGACGAGGTTCATCAGATCGGCGCCGGAGAATCCGGGCGTACCGCGCGCGATGGTCTTAAGAACAACATCGGGAGCGAGTGGCACCTTGCGCACGTGCACTTTCAGAATCTGTTCGCGGCCAACCACGTCCGGGTTCGGCACGACGACTTGGCGGTCAAAACGGCCGGGACGCAGCAAAGCCGGGTCGAGCACGTCGGGCCGGTTGGTGGCGGCGATCAGGATGATTCCTTCATTCGCCTCGAAGCCGTCCATCTCGACGAGCAATTGGTTCAGCGTCTGCTCGCGTTCGTCGTTGCCGCCGCCGAGGCCCGCGCCACGATGACGCCCGACGGCGTCGATCTCGTCGATGAAGATGATGCAAGGCGCATTCTTCTTCGCCTGCTCGAACATGTCGCGCACGCGGCTCGCGCCCACGCCGACAAACATCTCAACGAAGTCGGAACCCGAAATAGTGAAAAACGGCACGTTCGCTTCGCCGGCGATGGCGCGCGCGAGCAGAGTCTTGCCGGTGCCGGGCGGGCCGACCAGCAGCACGCCGCGCGGGATGCGACCGCCGAGTCGCTGGAACTTTGCCGGATCGCGCAGAAATTCGACGATTTCCTGCAGGTCGAGCTTCGCCTCGTCGACGCCAGCCACATCCTCGAAGGTGACTCGGCCGTGCGCCTCGGTGAGTAGTTTCGCGCGCGACTTGCCGAAGCCGAGCGCCTTGCCGCCGGCGCCCTGCATCTGCCGCGACAGAAAAATCCACACACCGATCAGCGCAACAAACGGCAGCCAGGAGATCAGCAGCGAGACGAACCAGGGTACGTTCTCAGTCTGGGGACGCGCGGTGATCTGAACATGCTTGCCGTAGAGGCGCTGGATTAGATTCGGGTCGTTTGGCGCGTAGGTCTGAAATGTGCGATTGTCGGTAAGTTCGCCGTGGATTTCCGGACCCTGGATTACGACGCTCTTCACGCGGTCGTTATCCACGTCGTTGAGAAGCTCCGAGAAGGTAATCTCGTTCGGACTCGTGTTGTGGCCGTGGTCCTGGAACAACGTAAACAGCGCCAGGAGCAGCAGGACGATGATGACCCACAAGGCGAAATTGCGCAGATTAGCGTTCATCTCAAGTCCTTGACCGCGATCGCGCGGAGCCCGGTGCTGCTGTCAGCCCCTAAATCGTGGCGGCTTCACGTCCCTTGCTGCAAGGCAATGTAGGCGCGGGACCGGCCCGGAACAAGGGAATCGGCGGCCCCGCAAGGGAATCCGCCAAACAGCATAAACCTATTTCGTAAAGCGCCCCTTGCTGATTCGACGCATGGCGGCGTTGCGCCGGGCGGGTGCGCGCTCGATTCTAAGCACATTTCCGGCAAGCGTGACCATGGCACCGGCAAGCGTCCGCCGCAGGCGGCCCGGCGCCTGTCGCAGAGCCTCATAGAGTACCTCAAGTTTACCAAGTTCGACCGGCCCCTCGTCGCCCGCATGAGCGATGGCCCGGCCCAGCAGCCGCAGCCCGACCTCCGCCGGCAGCCGCGCAAAGCGCGCGCGCTCGAAGATCACTGGATCGCGCGCACGCCAGGGACCGGGCTTGAGCGCTGCGCGCGCGGCGTGAACCGCAAATTCGAGGGTGGCTTCCGCGCGCCGCATGCGCGCCGCCAGTCGCGCCAGCCCGCGAGCATCGAGCCCTTCACGCGCCAGCGCCGGCATCAGCGCGCGCAGCCGCGCGCGCGTGAAGCGCGGATCGCTGTTGCTCGGGTCTTCCGCATAGGCGATGCCGGCCGCTGTGAGCGTCGCAACGAGTCGCAACTTTGGAACATGCAAGAGTGGACGCAACAGGAAGATTTCGCTGCCGCCGGCCGGCAGCGGCGATGCGGCGGCCATGCCGGCCAGTCCCGTGAGACCGCTGCCGCGCGCAAGCCGGAACAGCACCGTCTCTGCCTGATCGTCGAGCGTATGCGCGGTCATGACATGCCCGTAGCCCGCACGCGTAGCCGCCTGAGCCAGCAATTGGTAGCGCGCGATCCGCGCTGCCTCCTGCAAGCCGCTCTTGGGTTTTTTGTCGTGCCACAGCAGCGTCCGGTGCGGCACGCCGAGGCGGCGCGCCAAACGCTTCACCGCGGCTGCTTCCGCCGCCGCTTGCGGTCGCAGCCCATGATCGATGGTAATGGCGAGGAGTTTGGGCCGACGCTTCTTCTGTCGCGTCGCCCACTGTGCCGCGAGCACCAGCAGCGCTGTCGAATCGGGGCCGCCCGAAACAGCGATCACAAATCCTGGTAAGTCTTCCAAGCCTCGGAACAGCGCGCTCGCTTCATCGTCGCGAACCGCTTCCTCAGCAGTGGACACGCTTCTGTTCCCGGTCCACGTTCTGCTTCACCGTCAGCGAAGCGCGCGGATATTTGCGCAATACCTCGCCGAGCGAAGCGCAGGCGGCTTCCTTTTCGCCCAAGGCTGCGAGCGATTGACCGAGCCGCAACAGCGCGTCCGGGGCCCGCGCCGTAGTCTCATATTTCGTGGACACGGTGAGGAAAGCCTCGGCCGCATCGTGATATTGCTGACTCTGGAACAGGGATTCGCCGAGCCAATATTGTGCTTCCGGCGCCAACCGATCGCTCGGATATTTGCGTAGGAACGCACCAAAGGTCTGCGCCGCCGGGGTGTAATCCTTGTGCAGGAAATAACCGTAAGCGAGATCGTATTCATCTTTCGGCGAGTTGGTCGGCGGCAAAGTCGCCACCGCGGTGCCGGGCGCGCTCGCGTTGGTCGGCGGCGGAGGCGGCAACTGGCCGGGCTGCGCGCCGGCTTGGGGACCTGACAGGCTCGACAGATCGAGCGGCGCTCCGGCCTGACGCGGAACGCCCTGCCCATCGGGACGATCGTACACGGGCGGCGGCTCGGTTGCGGCCGTGCTGGTGCCGAGCGTCCGCGGCGCACCGGGCGCGGTCGGATTTTGCGCCGGATTAAAAGCATCGTGGCGGCCTGAATCCGGAGGTGGGGCGTTAGCCGCGGGATAGGGCGGAGGCGGCGAATACTGTCCCTGCTGCGGCGGCTGCGCGTATTGCGGCTGCGCCTGAGAATATTGTGCGGGAGGCGGCGGAGAGTACTGGGCGGGCGGCGGCGGTGAGTATTGCGCGCCTGGACGTGGAGCTGCAGCAGCGGCCGGTGCGCCGCCTTGCAGTTGCTCTTGCAGTCGCTGAACCTGCTGGGTGAGTTGCTGATTGCGGTACTGGAGCTGCTCGACCTGACCCGTGAGGTCGCGAAGCATACCCTCGAGACGATTGAGCCGAGTCACCAGGTCGGCGGCATCCTGTGCGCGAGCCGCGTGCGCCAAGAACGCGCACATGAACGCGACCACCAGAAACAAACCAGTACGGATCATTCCCTTCGGCATTTTCGCTGACTGGCGTAACGCACTTTAGCCGGCCCTAAGTCCAAATTGTAACTAACCACGACATGCCAATCCGCACAGTCGTGGGCGCCCGATCAATATCCCCGAGCGCCCGCAGCCAGGCTGCCGTTACGAACTCTGATCGAGCACTGTGACGGCGCGGCGGTTCTGCGACCAGCACGAAATATCGTCGCACACCGCAACCGGCCGCTCCTTGCCGTAGGAAATAGTGCGCATGCGCTGTGCCGGCACGCCGCGCGAGATCAGATAGTCGCGCACCGTTTGGGCGCGACGGGCGCCCAGCGCAATGTTGTACTCGCGCGTACCGCGCTCGTCGGCGTGACCCTCGATCGTAAAGGCGTAGCGCTCGTAATGACCAAGCCACTGGGCCTGCTTGTCGAGCGTCGCCCGCGCCTGCTGCGAAAGGTCCGTTGAATCCGTATCGAAGAAGACGCGGTCGCCAACATTGACCACGAAGTCCTGCTGGCTGCCGGGCGCCGCGGCGGATCCCATCATATTGTTGGGACCCATGGCCCCGGTTCGATCAGCCTGGTTCTTTGCGCAACCGGTAATCGCCAACATGGCGACGATGACGGCTGCGAATTTGACCCCACGCATGATGCTCACCCCGTTCATTCCGGTGGCCCCCGTTGCTTACGTCGTTTCCGTTGCGGTTCCCCTGCCTGCCCCGAGAATGGGGAATAAGGAGGGCGTCACGAGATTTAGCAGCGCCTTCGTTAAGCGAAGGTTCCGTCAACCTTGATGCCGCCTTACAAAGAAGCTTGCCCCCGGCGCAAGACCCCACAACCCTTTCGCATGGTTAATAGGACCTCAATACGGCAAGCTTATGTTCGCCTTTGGGAACATTCACGTCAAAAGCGGCGACCACGCGGGATCCGAGGCGTAGCTCGGCGTCGGTACGCGCAACTGATTACGGCCGGAGATGTCGATCGTGAAGAGGGTCGGCCCCGGCGCGCCCATCTGGTTGCCGAAGAACATGATCACCCGACCGTTGGGCGCAAATGTCGGCCCCTCGTTGTGGAAGCCTTCGGTCAATGTACGTTCGCCAGTTCCGTCAGGCTTCATCACGCCGATGGCAAAGCTGCCAGCGGTCTGCTTGGTGAAGGCAATATAATCGCCGCGCGGCGACCAGACCGGTGTCGAGTAACGGCCTTCGCCGAAGCTGATGCGCTGCGCCGAACCCCCGGCCGCCGGCATAACATAGATCTGAGGCTGACCGCCGCGATCGGATTCGAAACAAATCTGCGAACCGTCGGGCGAGTAGCACGGTGCGGTATCGATTGCCTCTGTGTTGGTCAGCCGCGTTGTCTGCTTCGAAGCCAGATCCATCACAAAGATGTTGGCGTTCGAGCCTTCCTGCAGGCTCAAGATGACACCGCGGCCGCTCGGCGAAAATCGCGGCGAAAAGCTCATGTTGGGAAAATTGCCAACGATCTCGCGCTCCCCGGACACGATGTTGAGAAGATAGACGCGCGGATCGCCCTGGCCGTAGGCCATGTAGGTGATTTCCGGGCTAGTCGGCGAAAACCGCGGCGTGAGCACAAGCTCTTCGCCGCGTGTGAGATACCTCACATTCGCGCCGTCCTGATCCATCATAGCGAGACGTTTGACGCGACGCTCCTTGGGGCCGGTCTCGTCGACGAACACGACGTGGCTGTCGAAGTAGCCCTTCTCGCCGGTAATGCGCTCATAGACCGCGTCGGAAATAATGTGCGCAAGGCGGCGCCAATTTTCTGGCGTCGTCACATACTGCCGGCCGTTGCCAAGCGGCTGACCGCCGAGAACATCCCAGAGACGGAATTCCGCTTTGTAACGCCCGTCGGGTTGACGCGAAAAGCGCCCCACGATGAGAGCCTGAGCATTGATGGAGCGCCAGCTCTGGAAGTTCGGCTGCGCGTCGAGACTGGTGATCTTTTCGATGTAGGCGGCGGGGTCGATTGGAACGAACAGCCCGCTGCGTTGGAGGTTCGCGGTGATGATCTGCGTGATGCCGTGAGCCGTATCGGCATCACCCTGGGTGACCGGAATAAATTCCGGGATAGCGATCGGCATCGGCTGAAAATTGCCGCCGGTGACATCGACATGGACCTGCGCGACTGCATGGCGCGCCGACATGGTCATTGCCGCGCCGAGCATGCCGAGCGCTAGCGCGCGCCGGCGCGTCACTGACGGCAGCTGAACGCTGGGAATAGGTGGACGCAGAATCATAATGTTTGAACAACCTGGCTAGTTGGACAGATCGCGCGGATTGAAATTCACCGTGATGTCTTTCCACTGCGCGTAATGCTCAGGCTTGAGCATCGTGAACGGCTGGCACTTCAGCAACGCACGCTTGCCGCTCTCCGCCAGCGCCGGGCCCAAAGCAGATGCCGAGCCCGCCACCACGACCGGCGGCTGCGCCAAGGTACCGTCCTGTTTGAACAGAACCCGCAGCTCCACGTAGACGTTGGAGTTGGCGTCGACACCGGGCGGTGGACTCCAGCAGTCTCTGATGCGGTCACGGAATGCGCCGATCTCGCTCTGCGACAGTTGCGCGTCCGGCGCGGCATTCTGCGACCCAAGGCCGGCGGTCGAGTTGACCACGCTGCCGGTCGCAGTCTGGCGCTGCGGCTCGCGATGATCGAGCAACTCGGCGATCTGGTTGGCGTTGTATTTCGGCGCGTCCGGCGTCGGCTTGTCCTGCGGTTGCGTCTTCGGCTGCTTCTGCTGATCCCGTTTCAATAGTTCGGCGATCTTATCTGGTTTATACTCGTCAGGCTTTTTGGTTGGTTTCTCCGCGGCCTTCGGATCCGGCTTTGGCTCCGGTTTGGCCTCAGCCTTAGGGTCTGGCTTGGGATCTGGTTTGGCCTCGGGCTTGGGCTCAGGTTTCGGCTCGGCCTTGGCTTCGGGCTTCGGGTCCGGCTTCGGCGGCGGCGCCGCCGTGGGCGTGGTGATCTCCGGCTTATCGACAACCTTGGGCGCGAGCTGCTTGGGCGGCTTCGAGTCGCCGAGCTTGTCGACGAGCGGCGTTGGCTTCGGCAGAAGAGGCGCATTTTCCTGCCCGGCTGCCGCGCGCGCTATATCGGCATCGGTAACGATGGAGACCGGAACCAAAACCGGCGGATCGGAAGGTTTCGAGCTGGCAAGACTGACCAGCCCGAACAACAGGAAGGCCGCATGGGCAGTCCCAGATATGGCCCAGTCGGATCGCAACCTAGTCCCCGTTTTTCTCGTTCGTAATGTTCAGGACCGTCCCAAATCCCGCGTCATGGAGTCTCCCCAGGACGCGAGCCACTTCATTATAGCAAACATCCCTGTCGGCGTTCACCCACACGGTCGGAGGCTGTTGACCGTTGCTCGTGCTCCTGATCGCTTTGAACTTCTCTTCGATGTCGTCGAGCGCGACCGGAGTCTTTTCGACAAACAGATCCACCTGGCTGGAACAGGCGCCGCTGCCCTTTTTAAGCGTCACGTTCAGCGGCGCCTTCTCGCTATTGAGGACGGTACCGCCGCGCGTATCAGGAAGGTCGACCCTGATGGACAGCGTCATTAGCGGCGCCGTCACCATGAAGACGATGAGCAGCACCAGCATGACGTCCACGAAGGGCGTCACGTTGATTTCACTCATGACGGCGCGCCGCCGGCGACTATACCTGCCGGTTGCTGACGCCCCCATGGCGCTTCCCGCCATGCCCCCTCACCCGCGCTCGTCGATCTGTCGGGACAGGATCGCGCTGAATTCGTCGGCGAAGCCCTCGAGCCGCTGCGCCTCCCGGTTCACCTGGATGGAGAACTTATTGTAGAAAATGGTCGCCGGGATGGCGGCAACGAGGCCGATTGCGGTCGCAAACAGCGCCTCGGCGATGCCAGGCGCCACGACCGCCAGCGACGTGTTCTGCGAGGCCGCGATCGACTGGAAGCTCGACATGATGCCCGTCACCGTGCCGAACAGGCCGATGAACGGGCCCGCCGAGCCGACTGTCGCCAGCACCAAAAGTCCCCGCTCCATGGCCTCGACTTCGCGGGCCACGGTCACATTCATTACTTTTTCGATGCGGGTCTGCAGCCCGGTGAAGGAACGGATGTTGCCCTCGAAGCTGCGTTTCCACTCGGTCATCGCGGCAACGAAGACCGCGCCGGTAGAAGGCCCCGGCGCTTGCGCCAGGGATTTGTAAAGATCCTCCAGCGACTGGCCGGACCAGAATGCTTGCTCGAAGCGGTCGCCAGCTCTGCGCACTCTCCTGAAGTAGACAGTTCTGTTGACGGCAATCGCCCATACCCAGACTGAGCAAAGCAAAAGCCCGCCCATCACCAGCTTCACGATCCACAGCGAATCCCAGAACAGGGTCAGAAGCTGAAGGCCTGACGATGGCATCGGCATCCTTTGCAGCGGTCCAACCCGAGTGGGCGAGAACCGGAAACCAAATACGGGGCCAAGACCGGTACGGCGCGCTTTGCTGGGACCGTGAGGATCAGTCAGGCAGCCACGTCGTCCGCCGACCGAGAGCCGAATTTTCGCTAAGACCCAAGCCGAACCCGTCACCGGCCGGATCGAAAACAGTCGCGAAACTTGTCCAAACTAGGGCGCGCCATCACCGCTCATTTGCCGGCAATGAACCGAACTATCCTCAAGGGCGAGTTAATGACGGACTACGAATTATTTACGTGGAAATAGAGGCCTAAAAACGCGCGAGCCGCCCGCTTTTTGCATAGCGGGCGGCCGCGACTTGCTTCTGAATATCAGGTTGCTTGTGGCTGGGGACTTTCGTCGCGGGGCTGATCGCGGCGCTCCGACATGAACTGGTCGAACTGCTCGCGGTCCTTAGCAAAGCGCAGCCGCTCCAAGAACTCACGGAACTCGCGCTGTTCCTCTTCTAGGCGCTTCAGGGTTTGCTCGCGATAATCGTCGAAGGCGCGGTTGCCGCTTCCTCGCGGCGATCCCCAAGAGGAGCCCCACGAGGACTCCGACGGGTCCCTGCCGCTACCCGCGCGTTCCATCCTGCCGCGCATGCGGTCCATCTTGCCCTGCAGCCGCTCTATCTTTGACTGCCAGCGGTCTTGCATCCATTCCATCTTCGACTGCCAACGGCTCGTGCCGTCATGCCAGTTGAAGTCGTTGCACCGATGACTCCAACATCCCATGGCGAAGGCCATCCGTCCTGTTCCGATGATGAAGGCAAGCACAAGCAGCCCGAGCGGCCACCACGCGATAAACCCGAGGATCATAAGCAGGAGCAGCATGTGCGCCTCCACTGAGTGAATGTAAATAACATTTACATTCGACTTTTGCGGTGTCAAGAGCCCTTTGCGGGCATCCCCAGGCCTCGCAAATAGACCAGGACTTCGGCTTCCAGGAGCTCTTCGGCGGTCATCGGCAGCGGACGGCGCGCTGAATCGCCACGTCCAAACAGCGAGGCGATGCCGTGTGCCATCGACCAGATGTGAAGCGCGACCATGAGCGCCGGCGGGCGCCGCTGCCCGGTCATCTGTGCGGAAATCTTCTCGGCGGCCGCACGCAACACGGCGAACGCCCGCTCGCCGGCATCCCGCAGTTCCTGACTTACGGCGAGCGGAATACCGGCCTCGAACATCGCGGAGTAGTAAGCAGGCTCGGTACGCGCAAATTCCAAATACGCTTTCCCCAGCCGGTCGAGCGCGGTGAACGCATCCGGGCGGCCGTCGTCCCAGGCACGAGATAGTGCGGCCTCGAACTGCTCGAAGCCGCGGAGCGCCACGCTGGCCAGGAGTTCATCGCGATCGCGGAAATGCCGATATGGCGCCGCCGGACTCACCCCGGCCCAGCGTGCTGCCTCGGCAAACGTAAAGCCCGCAGGGCCCTTTTCCGCGATCAATTCCAGCGCGGCGCGCAGCAGCGCCTCGCGTAGGTTGCCGTGGTGGTAGCCTCGCGGCCCGCCGCGGCCTTCCTTCGACCAATTCATGTAAATAGCCCTTACATCAGACGCCGACCGGGGTCGATGCACCCCAAGCTGGGCCTAGACGGGCCGGCGGTCCGAAGCCGCCCAGGGCAGGCGGTCGAACAGCAGGGGCGCTCCATACTGGGCGCCCTCGATCGACAGCAGCCGCAGCTTGGTGCGCACCCCGCCGGGCGCGGAAAACCCACCCATCTTGCCGCCCGCCGCCAGCACCCGGTGACAGGGCACGATGATCGGAAATGGATTTTGCGAAAGCGCCTGCGCCACCTCGCGCGCCAGATTGCGGTCGCCGAGCCGCGCGGCGATCTCGCCGTAGGACAGCGTCGCTCCCGGCCCAATGGTGCGAGCGACATCGTAGACGCGACGATTAAAGTCCGGCACGCCGGCAAGGTCGAGCCCCACGTCACTCAGTTCCTTCGGCTCGCCGTTCAATAACGCGACGATGTCACCGATGACGCGCTGCACTCCGGGCGGTGGCAAAGCCTCGCGAGCACTCGCACGGCGGCGCAAGAGACGATCGCGCGCAGCCTGCTCGTTCTTCCCGGCAATCTCCACGGCCGCAATGCCGCGCGGACTCCAGATGATGCCGCAGCAACCAATCGCAGTCTGGAACAATGTGAAGTTCAGATCATCGCTCATGATCGCGTTCATATCATATGCTGCGCGATGATTAGCCACCCGATTCCAGCACGCCTCAAAAACACGACTCAGCGCTCGGTCGCATCGAGATCGGCCTTCATCGCAACGCGCAACGGCTTCGGAATCGGCCGTGCGCGGCCACCGCTGACGAAAGCGACACGAACACGCGCTTCTACCAGGAGATCGTCCCGACGCATGATGCGTTGATGCAGCGTGATCGAGGCGCCCTTCACCTCTTGCGGTTCCGTGACGATCTCCAGCACGTCATCCATGCGTGCGGGCTTGAGAAAGTCGATGGTCATCGAGCGCACCACGAAGGCGAAGCCCGGCGCCTCTTCTTCGGTCTGCTCAAACAGGGCGCGGTGATCCGCGCCAAGGAGCCGCAAATAGTTGGTACGCCCGCGCTCCATGTAGCGCAGATAGTTGGCGTGATAGACGATGCCGGTAAAATCGGTGTCTTCGTAATAGACGCGCACGAGCAGCACATGCCGGCCGTCGCGGATTTCGCCATCGAGAGGAACGCGCGTCACCGCCCTATCTCCACGGCACCCGGCCGGTCATCGCGTGTTCCCAATTTTTCCCGTCAAACACCTTAACCTCGATCTTAGATACATCGACGCCGTCGAGGCAGCGCACGTTGACGTCGATCTTGTCGGGGTCGGAACGCGGCACATAAAATGGGTGAATGCCGCACATTGAGCAGAACCTATGCTGCGCGACGCCCGTGTTGAACCGATAGGTGGTCAGCACATCCTTGCCGCTGAGCAATTCGAACTGCTCCGGCGGCACGATCAAGTGCAGAAACCCCTTCTTCCTGCACATCGAACAATTGCATTCCGTGACACGCGACAAATCCGACGTCACGCGAAACCGCACGCGGCCGCAATGACAGCCACCTTCGTGGACTTGCGTCATGTCAGTGATCCTCTTCGGACGCGAACAATCCGAACTGTGCCGGGTCGCGCGCCGGCTCGGCCAGGCCGAGATGGCGGAACGCGTGTCCGGTGATCAGGCGGCCGCGCGGCGTGCGCTGCAGGAATCCGCATTGGATCAGATAAGGCTCGATGATGTCCTCGATGGCGTCGCGCGGCTCCGATAAGGCGGCGGCTAGCGTCTCGACGCCGACCGGTCCGCCGCCGTAGTTCACCGCGATCGTCGTCAGATAGCGGCGATCCATGGCGTCGAGGCCGGCGGCATCGACTTCAAGCGCGGCCAGCGCCTTGTCGGCGACCGCGCGATCGATCGCCGGCGCGCCGGCAACCGAAGCAAAGTCGCGCACGCGCCGGAGAAGCCTACCCGCGATCCGCGGCGTGCCGCGAGCGCGCCGCGCGATCTCGTTGGCGCCGTCCGCGGCGAGACCGACAGCCAGGACCCGCGCACCGCGATTCACGATCTGCTCCAGCTCAGCCTCGGAGTAAAAGTTAAGCCGGACCGGAATGCCGAAACGGTCGCGCAGCGGATTGGTGAGGAGCCCTGCGCGGGTGGTGGCGCCGATCAGCGTGAATTTGGCGAGATCGATTTTCACCGAACGCGCGGCCGGTCCCGCGCCGATGATGAGATCGAGCTGGAAATCCTCCATGGCCGGATAAAGAATTTCCTCAACCGCCGGATTGAGCCGATGAATTTCGTCGATGAAGAGCACGTCGCGCTCTTCAAGATTGGTGAGCAAAGCTGCGAGATCGCCGGCCTTGGCGATCACCGGGCCCGACGTGGCGCGGAAGTTGACGGAAAGCTCGCGCGCCACGATCTGCGCCAGCGTGGTTTTTCCGAGGCCAGGCGGACCAACAAACAACACGTGATCGAGCGCTTCCTTGCGCGCACGGGCTGCCGCGATGAAGACGCCAAGGTTGCTGCGCGCCTGCTCCTGCCCGATGAACTCGGCAAGCCGCTGCGGGCGCAAGCTCGCCTCCGCCGCGTCTTCTTCGCGGCGCTCGCCCGAAACCAGTTTGCGTCCCGGGCTCAAGCTCACCGTTCGGGTCCCCGCGTATATTTGTTCGGCAACAGATCGGCGATTGGCACCGCCTCCGCCGACTTTCCATTCGGCACAATGACACGCGCCCTGCGGTCATAATCGAAGATCAGCTCGCGGCAGGCGCCGCACGGCGACACCACCGCGACGGCTCGATTTTTTTCTTCTGGTCCGGGATGGCGCACGGCGACAATCGTGTCGATCCCGTCATCTCCCAGGTCCACGAAGGCGCGCCCAAGCGCCACGGCTTCCGCGCATACCGCCATGCGCCCAAGATAGGCGTCGAGATTGATACCGGTGAAAACCCTTCCCGAACGCGTGCGCAAGGCGGCGCCGACCTCCTGCCAGTCGTAGCGGTA
>Ga0181522_10001893_pt1 | contig 12292 bp, 11 predicted proteins | sample PEATcosm2014_Bin_27_FD_121103 | JGI IMG/M metagenome (GOLD analysis project Ga0181522, IMG submission 121103) | Peatland microbial communities from MTU Mesocosm Facility, Houghton, MI, USA - PEATcosm2014_Bin05_10_metaG | ecosystem: Environmental > Terrestrial > Soil > Wetlands > Peat | place...
AATAGCTTTCAATGCGGCCGAGCGCGATGAAACCATGGCGCTCCGCCTGCGTCTCGGGCCCCTTTCCCGGAATCGTGAAAGTCTGCGAATAGCGGTAGATGGAAGGCTCGGCATCCCGCCGCAACACCCCGGTTTGGCGCCAGTTGCCAAAGGCTAAAGCCGCGCGGCTGTATACGTTATCGGCGTCACCGTCTTCGGGCCTGCGTTTACCGAGGATAATCCGCACGAGATTATAAGGACTGGCCTTATAGTAGCGCTCCTGCATTTCCGGGCTGATCTTGTCGTAGGGTTGGGTCACCACCTGTCGGACTTCGACCCGCTCAGGGTCGTAGCGCCAGGCTCGAAATGGGGAAATCACTGCCATAGCGGGAAGGCAGAATTGTAGCAGGACGGTACCCAAAGTCTGATAAAGACGCTCGAAGGCGCCGCTTCAACCGCTCCCCTGAGCCCAAACGGGGGCGCCTTGAAGAGCGAACCTGAAAGAGCATCCCCTGAAGAGCAGGTCTTCGAGAGTAAAAAGAGAAAAAAGATGCGTATATTCACAAGCCACCTTTCCGCGATCATAAGAATCTAAGGGTCGCGTTAGAAAAGTTGACAATTCTTTTTAATTCTTGTGCTAGTATCCGGCAGATAGTGGCTTTGGCGGTCTTTTCCTTGGGGTCGCATTCGTCAGCGGCGCGGATTCAGCAGGGTTTTATGTTGTGCGGCAAACAGCTTTCGGCTCGCCTCTGCTTCGCTGTTTTTCTTGTCGCTGCCGCCTGCAGCGATCTCCCGCTTCTAGCCCAGAATATGGCTGAGGACGTGCACATTCAGCCTCGCGTCGAGCCCACGGCGCCGAAAGAGCCGGTCGATCCCTCCAAACCGCAAAGCAAACCTTTCAAGGTTGACGTGAACATGGTCCTCGTGCCGGTCACCATCACCGATCCCTTGAACCGGCTTGTGACTGGTCTTGATCGTGAAAACTTCAATCTTTTCGAAGGCAAAGACCAGCAGGAGATCAAGACTTTTTCGAGCGAAGACGCTCCGGTTTCGATTGGTGTGATCTTTGATATGAGCGGAAGCATGAGCAGCAAGATCGAACGTGCCCGCGAGGCGGTCATCGAATTTTTCAAAACCGCCAACCCGCAGGACGAGTTCTTCATGATCGCCTTCTCGGATAAGCCGGAAGAAATCTCGGATTTCACCAGTTCGGTGGAGGACATTCAAGGCAGGCTCATGTACACGATGCCCAAGGGGCGCACGGCTTTGCTGGATGCGATTTACCTCGGCGTCACCAAAATGCGCCAGGCCAAGTATCCGAAAAAGGCGTTGCTGATTATCTCCGACGGAGGCGATAACCATAGCCGTTATACCGAAGGCGAGATCAAGTCGATGGTGAAAGAGGCTGACATACTCATCTACGCCATTGGCGTCTACGACCATTACTTCCCCACCGAAGAAGAGCGGCTCGGGCCGGCGCTGCTGAGCGATGTCACGGAGCTGACTGGTGGACGAGCGTTTACAATTGATAACCCAAATGACTTGGCGGACGTCTCCACCAAAATTGGTATTGAGTTGCGCAACCAATACGTGATCGGATATCGTCCGAAGAACCCTGTGCGCGATGGCAAATGGCGTAAAATAAAGGTTAAACTCTTACCGCCAAAAGGATTGCCGCCGCTCAAGGTTTACGCTAAGACGGGTTATTATGCGCCGACGGAATGAGCTTGGCCTTCTGATCTTGCTCCTCTTTACGGCGCTGTTTTCCGCCGCCTTTCAAGCGCAGGAGGGACCGGCGTCCCAAGCGCCTGCGACACCGAGAGCAGGATCACCAGCCTCCGCATCCTCGAATCCGGCCCCCCCCGGCGACACGCCTCCCTCAACAACTTCCGCGCCGAGTGCCGCGCCGAATTCCGTTCAGGATCCGGACGCCGATAGCGGCACCTTTGTTTTCCGGAAGGAGGTCGAGGAAGTTGTGCTGCATGCCACCGTCGTCGACGACAAACAGCACATCGTGACCAATCTCGACAAGGGCGATTTCAGCGTCTTCGAGGACGGGCATCTGCAGGTCATCAGTTCGTTCCGGCACGAAGACATTCCTGTCGCCATGGGGATCGTGGTCGACAACTCCGGATCGATGCGGGAGAAGCGTCAGAAGGTGAACGCCGCGGCGCTGAATCTGGTACGGGCTTCGAATCCCAATGACCAAGTATTTATCGTCAATTTTAATGACGAGTATTACCTTGATCAGGATTTCACCTCCAACATCAACAAGCTGAAAGAAGGTCTCGAAAAAATCGAGGCTCGAGGTGGCACCGCACTTTATGACGCCGTGGTGGCGTCCGCAGACCACCTGAAAAAAGAGGCCAGGCTCGAAAAGAAAGTCATTCTGGTGGTGACCGACGGTGAAGACAACGAGAGTTCGGAAAGTCTTGAGCAGGCCGTCCGAAGACTGCAGGCTGAAAATGGACCCACGGTTTACGCCATCGGCATCCTGGAGAAAGAAGAACACCCGAAACACGCCAAACGCGCGCTGCAGATCATGTCGGAAAGAACCGGCGGTATAGCTTTCTTCCCGGAGACGCTGGACGAAGTTGATGCCATCAGCCGCGCGGTGGCGCATGATATTCGCACCCAATACACAATTGGATATAAACCGACGACGCCAAAAGATCAGGGCGGGTATCGTCAGGTGAAGGTGGACGCGCGTGGACGCGGCAAGGGCAAGCTGATCGTCCGCACGAAAAGCGGATATTATGCCGGCCCCGAACGTGCTTCCGCGGCGCAGTAGAAGGAGTTTCAGATTTTTGTCTACGAAAAACCGATTCGATCTGACCCTCTACGATTTCGAATCTTTGCAGCCCGATTCTTATAGGAATCGATTTCCGGTTATCAAGTTACCAAATTGCAAAATTACGAAATCCCTGCATTGACGCTTGCCCGTCGTGTTCCTTAATCTGTAGTGTGACTCCAATCGCTACCACCTCCCGCCCGCGTGTAAGCGACGATATCTCGAAGCTCGTCGGCGAAACGCCGATGTTGCAGATGAGGAAGCTGGCCCCTCCGGGGTCCGGTGATATTTTCGCCAAACTTGAATACCTGAACCCCGGCGGCAGCGTCAAAGATCGCGCTGCGATTGGCTTGATCGAGCGTGCCGAGCGCGAGGGCAAGCTGAAGCGCGGTGGAACCGTAATTGAAGCGACGGCGGGAAATACCGGCATTGGCCTCGCTTTGATCGGCGTGAGTCGCGGCTACAAGGTCCGCCTGTTCGTCCCGGAAAAATTTTCTGAGGAAAAAGTAATCATCATGCGAGCCCTTGGCGCCGATGTCGTCCGCACCCCTGAGGCCGAGGGCATGCAAGGCGCCATTCAACGCGCCAGGGATCTGCAGGCTTCCGACCCCGGCGCGTTCCTGGCCGCGCAGTTCGACAATCCCGCCAATACCGACTACCACTACGAAACAACAGCCCGCGAGATTTTTGAGCAGATGGACGGAAATATCGACGCGATTACGGTGGGGTGTGGCACCGCGGGAACCTTCAGCGGAGTTGCCCGTTTTCTGAAAGAGCGTTTGGTGAAAGTGCACGCCGTGGCGGTTGAAACGCAAGGCTCGATCCTCGGCGGAGGCGAACCCGGCCCCCACAAAGTGGAAGGCATCGGTAACAGCTTTATCCCGGGAAATTTTGATTCCTCGGTTTGCGACGAAGTGATGATGGTGACCGATGAGCAAGCCTTCGGCATGGTAAAAGAGATGGCCGCGCGCGAAGGCGTGCTTGGGGGTTCAAGCGCCGGCGCGAACGTTTATGCCGCGGTCAAAATCGCCGCGCGACTGGGGGCGGGGAAGCGGGTAGTCACGTTGATCCCCGACTCCGCCGAGCGATACCTGTCAAAGAAAATTTTTGAAGGCGGAATCTGACCGGACACCAACCAGATACTGCTCACCACACCACAACGGACGGGTTGTGGGCGGCGTTTAACAAAATAGCCCCTGCGGATGAAACCGGTTGACACGCCAAAGTAAAATGAAAGACGAACAGCAGCAAGCCGTCTCTTGTCTGCTCTCTTGCAGCGTAACAAATCGATTTCTGACTGTCCCAGTGTGAAGCACGGTCTTGAAGCCGACTACATTGTTTGTTTGCCTTTAAAGCCCGGAGATTCGGGACTTTGCCGGCAAAAATTTGCACAAGCTGAAGGAATCAAAAGACCGAGCATGGCAGGGGGTTGGGTGACTAGCTTCGAATTCATATTAATAAGGACCGAGATGGGCTGCCCGCCAGGAGTCTCCTGTTGAGCAGCAAAGAAGCCGGTTTTGCCACACGCGCCATCCACACCGGACAGGAGCCCGATCCTCTGACTGGAGCGGTGAGCGCTCCTATTTATCCGACCTCTACTTACGTTCAGGAAGAAATCGGAAAGAATAAAGGTTACGAATACGCGCGCGTGTCGAATCCGACGCGCGATCGGCTGGAGACCAACCTGGCCGCCTTGGAAGGCGGACTTGCATCGCGAGTGTTCGCCAGCGGAATGGCTGCCATCAACGCCGTCGCCACAATGCTCAAAGCGGGAGATCACGTCGTCGCCGGACACAATCTCTACGGCGGAACGCCGCGTCTTTTCAATGAGGTGCTGGCGAAGTTTGGCCTTACATTCACCTACGTCGACACATCCGAATTTTACAAGGTTGAGCGCGCCTTTCAACCGAACACGCGCCTCGTCTTTCTGGAAACGCCGACCAATCCTCTAATGGAGCTTTGCGATCTCCGAACGATCTCCGAACTTAGCCATCATCACGGCGTCGAGGTCGTTGTCGACAATACTTTCATGTCGCCATTTTTTCAGCGTCCGATCGAACTCGGCGCCGACATGGTCGTTCACTCCACCACCAAATTTCTCAATGGCCACAGCGACGGTCTCGGCGGAGTCGTGGTCTGTACCAAACCCGAGCAGGCGGAAAAACTTGCCTTTATTCAAAAGTGCTCTGGCGCGATCCTTTCGCCCTTCGAGTGCTGGCTGATTCTGCGGGGCGTAAAAACCCTTGCTGTGCGCATGTTGCAGCACGACTCGAATGGTCGGAAAGTTGCTGAGTATCTCTCAAAACACATGAAAGTGCGGAAGGTTTTCTATCCCGGACTGCAGGATCATTCGCAACACGAACTGGCCAAGCGCCAGATGTCGGGGTTCGGATCGATGATCGCCTTCGAAACAGGATCGCTGGAAAACGCCAACAAGATGCTGCGTAAAGTACGCGTCTGTTCGCTGGCCGAATCGCTCGGCGGAGTGGAAACCCTGATCTCGCATCCGGCAACGATGACGCATGCTGCCGTCGGCGAAGCAGGCCGCCAGAAAATCGGCATCACCGACGGTTTGATTCGCATCTCCGTCGGTATCGAAGATGTGGATGATATCCTCTCCGACCTCGATCAGGCGCTTTCGGCGATTTAGCTTCCAACATGGCTGCAACCTGGAAGATCGAAAATGGATTTCATCGCACCGACTGTCCAATCCACTCGAGGTACGCCTCAGTTCCATCTTCAACAACAATTTCGATGCACTCTGGAAGTTCGTAGGAGTGTAGCTCCAGTAGAGCCTTGCGCAGGCGATCAAAGGCTTTTTCTGTTGTCTTGATAATCAGCAGCCACTCAGTCGAGGTTTCGACTTCGCCCTGCCAGCGATACACCGACTCAACCTGCGGAGCGATGTTGACGCAAGCTGCCATTTGTCGCTCGACGAGCGCGTGAGCGATGCCTCGAGCTTCTTCGAGCGAACCGCAGGTCGTAAGAACCAGCCTTTTGTCGGTCATATAGAATCTTGCATCAAAGGTCGGTCAAAGCATAAGAGGCAAATGATGGCAACGCAAATCAGGTTTGGCACTCCGGATGGCGCGCCGTGACGGCCGAAGAATTTACCACCGCCAATGTTCATTCGGGCGGTGCACATGGTCGCAGAAATCGAATCGAGCTCGGGTTATCGTCGGCCCCGATCCGCTTCCTCGGCGAAATTTTCTGCGCTATCGCCTCTGACATCTTGTCCAGTTATGGCGTCACGCCGCTGATGATCGCGGAGCCCTCGCCAACACCCGCTATTTCCTACGCTGTGATCGAATCCAAAGCCGATGGCGCGATCAATTTTACGGCTTCGCACAATCCGCCGGAGTACAACGGCATCAAGTGTTCGACGCCGGACGGTGCACCCGCACTGCCTGAGGTCACGCATGCCATCGAATCAGAGATTGCAGCTTTCGACGCAAGTCCTCAAACTCCCAATGGAAACAAAGCTGAATCGCAGACGATCGATCCGCGCGCATGTATCTGTCCGCCTGCGCGAAATCGTCGATCTCGACACCATCAGGAAAACCGGCATTCAGGTTGTTTTCGATCCCATGTGGGGCTCCGCGCGCGGTTATCCGGATGCGCCCCTGCGCGAGGCTGGAGTCGAGGTGGCCACCGTCCACGACACACGCGACGTACTTTTCGGCGGTCACGCCCCGGAACCGGACGATCACCTGCTGGAAGACTTGCGCCTCGAGATACGCGAAACCGCCTCTGCTATCGGCATGGCGACCGACGGTGATGCGGACACTTTCGGAATTGTCGGTGAGGACGGCAAATTTGTACAACCCAACCGCATCATCGCCCTGCTCTTTGATTATCTGGTTGAAACGCGCGGCCGGAAAAATGGCGTTGGAAAGGCGGTTGCTATTACCAATCTAATTAATGCTCTGCCTGAAAAATATAAAGTCGAGCTTCACGAAACGCCTGTGGGTTTTAAATATATCGGCGAACTCATCAAGCAGGACAAGATTCTCATTGGTGGCGAAGAAAGCGCCGGTCTCCCATCCGCAAAAATGTTCCGGAGAAAGATGGAGTGCTAGCCGGTCTGCTTTGCTGCGAGATGGTGGCGCATCGCGGGGCGTCTCTCGGCAAACAGCTTGCCAACTTATTTGCTAAAGTTGGTTCCTTCTATCCGCTGCGGGAGAACTTTCGCTTGACTCCGGAAGTAAAAGAGAAGTTTACTGAGAAGTTACGTCACGATCCCACCGAATTTCACGGCACGAAAGTCGCCGGTGTGGTCGGGTTCGATGGACTCAAACTCCTACTGGCCGATGGATCATGGGTTTGTTACCGGCTTTCGGGCACGGAGCCGGTGGTGCGCGTCTAAAGCGAGGCGCGCAGCAAGGAAGACCTTGCGAAATTGAGTGCGGCAGCAAAAACATGGATCTTCAATTAGGACCACCGTCGAGAGGGCGCATTCTTCTGCAGCCGGAGGGACGTTTTCGCGTGGGCGTCGGTCATGCCATGGATCAGGTCTTTTCCCAGATCAAAGGCCAAGCCAAGGGTCAAGCGCCAAGAGCCGAGGCAGTGGCTACACGCTGGGTCGAAAGTGCTCGCCCAGTCTGGTCGTGGCTTGCAGAGGAATGGCTTCGCCTGGGAACCGTGGCAGCTGTCGTTCTCATTGTTGGCTTGCTGCTGCACGCGGTGTTCGGAGCGAATGGCATGGTGGTTTATAACCAGAAACGGGCCGAGTTGCAGTCACTCCGGAGTGAGGTCGAGCGTCTGCAGACGGAAAATAGTCAATATGTCAACCAGATAAAATCCCTCAAATCTGATCCTGCCGCCATTGAGAAAGAAGCCCGCGAACAGTTGCATTACACTCGGCCTGGAGAAGTTGTTTATGTTGCTCCGGCACCCCCGCCAGAACCACCCGCCGGTCGCGCCAAGAATGGCCAGTAGTCGACGATTTGAGCCAAGCGGCTACACAGCTCTCAGCAACCGCAACCTCGCTCCTGTGATAAAGTTTGAGCGATAAGGCAATGCGAGAACTGATCCAAGGAGGACGACATGCGGAAAATTCTCTTTTTGTTGCTCGCCGTTACATGGACTCTGCTGCTAGCCTCAGTGTCATTGGCCAGCGATACCCAGACTGTGAACGGCTGGGTTAGTGACTCCAAATGCGCGCTTAAAGGGGCCAACCCGGGCGCGGAGGCGTGCACGAAGAAGTGCATTGCAGCTGGCGCGAGCCCGGTTCTAGTGTCGGATAAGGACCAGAAGGTCCTGAAAGTGGACAATCCCGATTCGCTTAAGGACCACTATGGACATCACGTAGCCGTAACGGGACACGTCGACGCCGATACGATACATGTCGATAGCGTCAAGATGCTGTAAGGCGGTTTGCCGGAGCGGCGACCGGCCCACCTCCGCTTCGCTCAGGGTGCCGGTCGAGACTGGCGCCACATTTCTCTAGCGCACGACGCCTTCGAGTGGTGAACTGGCCGTCGCATAGAGCTTTCGCCGCATTCTCCCTGCCATGTGCGCCTGCCGTCCGGCGAGCACGGCGTGCTTCATCGCTTCCGCCATCAGCACTGGTTCCTGCGCGCCAGCGATTCCGGTGTTCATCAACACGGCATCATAGCCGAGTTCCATGGCGATGGCCGCGTCAGACGCGGTACCTACGCCAGCGTCCACAATTAACGGGATTCCTGTGATCAGTTCGCGCAGGATCTGCAGGTTGGCCGTGTTCTGAATGCCAAGGCCGCTGCCGATCGGCGCGCCCAGGGGCATGACCGCCGCCGCGCCAGCATCCACTAGTCGTTTCGCGAAAACGATGTCATCCGACGTGTACGCCATGACTGTGAATCCTTCTTTTGCCAATACTCGCGTGGCCTCCAGCGTCGCTTGCACATCCGGATACAGCGTCGCCTCGTCGCCAATTACTTCCAGCTTGATCCAGTCCGAAAGGCCAACCTCGCGCGCCAAGCGAGCCGTGCGGATGGTGTCCTCGGCGGTATAGCAGCCAGCGGTGTTTGGCAGAAGAAAATATTTATTCGGATCGATGTAATCGAGCAGAGATTCCTTGTTGCGGTCGAGATTCACGCGCCGCACGGCTACGGTCACCATGTCGGCGCCACTGGCTTCTAAGGCGCGGGCGGTTTCCTGAAAAGATTTATATTTACCGGTCCCGACGATCAAGCGGGAGCGGAATTGCTTGCCAGCGATAATGAGCGGGTCCATGTCTTTATTGTACGGCTGCAGGGGAGTCTGAAGGAATTACTTCGCCTTCGTCTAAGTGACTGGCCCGCCATCCCTTTCCGCCTTTTCGTACATTTTATCAATCAAGGTTTGGTATCGCTCCTCGATTCCTCGTCTTCGCACCTTGAAGGTATGCGTAAGCGTTCCGTCGGCCGCGGATAATTCTTCGGATACAATGAGCACTTGTTTCAGTTTTTCGAAACGGGCCAGATTCTGGTTTAGTTCTTCTATGATGCCTTCATACAGAGCGGTCACTTTGGCATTCGAGACGAGCTCTTGGCGCGAAGAAAATGCAATCTGGTTTGCGTGGGCCCAGTCTTCGAGAACAGGGAAGTGCGGCGCAATTAACACTGCTGGAAACTTCCGGCGGTCACCGAGCACTACCGCGGTCCCGATGAGGGGGTTCAGCTTTAACGAATTTTCGATTGGCTGCGGAGCGATAAATTTCCCGCCGGACGTCTTGATCAGATCCTTCTTGCGATCTGTGATCGAAAGGTATCCGTCGCTATCGAGGTGCCCGATGTCTCCGGTTTTGAACCAGCCATCAAGAAAAACATCGCTCGTTGGCTGGGGACGATTCCAGTAACCTTTGAAGATCGATGGACCCCGTACCAGAACCTCACCATCATCGGCAATTTTCACTTCGACATTCGACAATGGCTTGCCGACCGTTCCTAGTCTGTGGGCCGCAGGCGTGTTCACGGCGATCACCGGCGAAGTCTCGGTAAGGCCATATCCTTCGTGTATTGGAATACCGATGTCGGCATACCATTCTGCCAACTCCAGACCCAAAGGCGCGCCTCCGGAAATAAATTCTTCTGCTCTTCCTCCCATGCCGGCGCGCACTTTGGAAAAGACCACGCGGTTCGCAATCCTCCAGGAGAGCGAAGAAGGTTTCCTTCCGGCCAGAGTTTCGCCACGATGAGCGCGGCCCACACTAACTGCCCAGCGATAGACTCGTTCCTTCGGAAAACCCTTAGCCTTCAGGATTACCTGTTGGCGAATCTTCTCGTAAACTCGGGGCACGGCAACAAAGATGTGGGGTTTAACCTCATCCAAGGTTTTGGCCAATTGCGAAATATCAGGACAATAGGCCAGTATCACTCCGCGAAACAGGAGCGCGAAGTCCACGTGCCGCGCCGTTACGTGGGAGAGTGGCAAAAACGATATGCTTACCTCTTCTCTACTTCCGAAGCCGAATGCCTCCATTGAACACGCAATATTCGATGCCATGTTCCCATGCGTGAGCATCGCTCCCTTTGGAGGTCCTGTGGTTCCGGAGGTATAGATAATCGTCGCTAAGTCCTCAGGCACAATTTCTTGGGAGCAAGCATCAAATTCCGGATCAATGCCAATGGGCCCCTGGATCATAAGGGGCTGAATGTGGATGGCGTGGGCAGTTTCGACCGTATCCATCACCAGGATTCGTTCCACAGGCGTGTGTCGCTGAATAGTGAGCACCTTCTCCAGTTGATGCTTGGTAGAGACCGCGATAACTCGCGATCCGGAATCGTTGAGTATGAAGGAAGTCTGGTCCGGGGTCTGGGTGGAATAAATCGGAACCGTGACCGCGCCCAGAGAAAGCACGGCAAAATCGGTGATCGTCCACTCGGGACGATTCTCGCTCAGTATGGCAACGCGATCGCCTTTGCGGATTCCCCAAGACTCCAAAGCACGAGCTATGCCAACGACGCTGCGATAAATCTCCGATGAGGACATAGGCGCCCAACCCGACGCACGCTTTTGAAGCATGACACGATCGCGGCGACTCTCGCGTACCGCCAACAAAATATCGTTCAAAGTCTTGAGGCTCATCGGATCCGATCAAGCTTCTGCGATCATTGTACGTCGATCGTCTTCGCTCGAAGTGATTTTAAGCAGTCGGTTGTCGGTGCCGGTGCGCAGCCATGACTCGTTTTTGGTGTCGTGAAGACGTTCACTCCGCGGCAGCTATCTGGAAATCCCATTCTCGTTTATGCAACGAGCAAGACCCCACTCACAGCCTCGTTTTGATCCTTGGTTCATTACGTTGTGGTATCCTTTTTCTGCGGGGTGGAGCAGTCTGGTAGCTCGTTGGGCTCATAACCCAAAGGTCGGTGGTTCAAATCCACCCCCCGCAACCATTTACAGATTTGAGGGACTACCGGCGTAGTCCCCAATTCTCAAATCACTGGATTGCGGCTGTTTCGGGCTTCAAAGTCTGCAGAGAAACATCCTTCGCACTGTCCCTCATTTGCCTCTTAATCGCGGGTGGCAGAATCAAAGCTGCTACCCGGCTATTGGCGCGGCGCTTACTTTTTTCGAACGCCGATCCGTAGGTGTTCATCGTGGTCTTGATGTCAGCGTGCCGCATGAGGCGCTGCTGCACCCCAAGAGGCGTGCCCACATCGTCAATGACGGTCCGGTAGGTGTGTCGAAACGAATGCCACCCGACTCCTTGCAGCCCCATCTTTTCCCCAGCCGGTCGCAAGTAGTCTTTTTGAATCACGTCGCCGTGAACTGGCCGTTTCGTGTCCACATTCGCGAATAGCCAGCCCTCCGGTGTGGGTACGCCCCGTTTCCGCCAATCTTCCAGAACGGAAACCAAACTGGAATCCAGTGCCACTTCATCTTCTGAAGCCCCGGTCTTCCCTCCGTTCCAGACGTACCGGCCCACGATGGATCGCGACAAAGTCAGCATCCGCTTTTTCAAGTCAAAGTCCTGCCACTGCAATGCCCTGATCTCGCTGATGCGCAAACCTAGGCACATGGCAATCATGACCATCACTTGAATGTGGTACGGAAGCTCAGCGAGAAGAGCATGATATTGCTCCACCGTGAGGACGATTTTCTTGCGAATACGTTTCGTGACACCCTTGATCTCCACGAGCTGCATCGGGTTCCGCTGGGTCTCCAGAACTTCCCATTTCATCGCGTACTCAAAAATGCGATGCAGGAGACCCTTTATGTTGGACTTCGTTTTGGGAGAATGCTTCAGCTCTTTCAACCACTGCTCCACCTTGAAGGGCTTTTTCACTTCTGCCACAGGAGCGTTCTCCCACTGCGGCAAAATGTGTCTCTTCAATATGGATGCGTAAGACTTTTTGGTTGAATACCGTTCTGGCATTGCTTCGTGCATGTATCGCCTTACCAATGCTCCGAACGATTGACCGGAAGACTGTTCCATCCGCTGGTATCGAAACTCTCTCGACCCTTGCCAGGCATGATCTTCCGTTGGCCATCCTTCCGCATCTCCCACCAACATTACGCTGCGCTTTCGCGTAATGCCCATCTCGTCCGTTTCGTAAA
>Ga0181522_10001894_pt1 | contig 12291 bp, 9 predicted proteins | sample PEATcosm2014_Bin_27_FD_121103 | JGI IMG/M metagenome (GOLD analysis project Ga0181522, IMG submission 121103) | Peatland microbial communities from MTU Mesocosm Facility, Houghton, MI, USA - PEATcosm2014_Bin05_10_metaG | ecosystem: Environmental > Terrestrial > Soil > Wetlands > Peat | place...
GACCAGGTCATCGCTTGGCTAAACCTCGAACCGCTCCCCTTTGACATTTTTAACAATGTCGTCTGGCTGTACTTTGCCCTGATTCCCGCCGCGCCGCTGATTCTGGAGTCCCAGGGGTTCTACAGCCGCCCCGCCCTTTGCCCGCGGTGGGCCATCATCTGGCCGCTGTTCAAGGGTTGTATCATCACCACGGTTGGCCTGGTGCTGGTCATGTATGCGCTCAATTTTGTTTCGCCGCGCGCGGTGATGGCCTTTTTTGGTGTCATCAGTTTTACCCTGGTCTATCTGAAGGAGGAACTGGTCCGGTGGGCCTTGCGCAGCAAGTTTGGCCAGTCCCAATATCAACGCCGCTTCCTCCTGGTCGGCACGCATGCCGAAATTGCCCGGCTCCGGCGTGAGCTGAAGGAAAGATTGGACGAAGGGGTGACCGTGGTCGGTGAATTAAGTCTCGGGGAAACCCCCGTCCAGCAGCTCGTGCACATGCTCCATGAACATTCCGCGAACGGCGTGATCATCAGTGCGCGGCATACCTATTTCGAGCAGGTCGAAACCGCCATCAAAACCTGCGAACTTGAAGGCGTCGAGGCCTGGCTGGTCGCCGATTTTTTTGGGACGCAAATTTCGCACGCGCGCTTCGACGAATTGCTCGGCTATCCCCTGCTGGTCTTTCGCACGGCTCCGGAATCCTCTTGGGAGAGCATCGCCAAGCAACTCATGGACTTTGCCGGTGCGCTGTTTTTGTTGGTCGCCTTCTCCTGGCTGTTCGCGATTTTGGCCATCCTCATCAAATCCACCTCGCCCGGACCGGTTTTCTTCCGCCAGCAGCGTTCCGGCCTCAATGGCGCGCCCTTCACGCTTTACAAGTTCCGCACCATGGTGACCAACGCCGAGCAGTTCAAGCACGAGCTGGAGGCCATGAATGAAATGAGCGGCCCGGTGTTCAAGGTCACCAATGACCCGCGCGTCACCCCCATGGGCCGGTTCCTCCGCAAATACTCCCTTGATGAGCTGCCGCAGCTTTACAATGTGCTCCGCGCCGAAATGAGCCTGGTCGGCCCGCGCCCGCTGCCGGTGGATGAAGTGAAGCGTTTTGACAATCTGGCCCACCGCCGCCGGCTTAGCGTCAAGCCCGGCCTGACCTGCCTCTGGCAGATCAGCGGACGCAATCAAATCACCGATTTCAAGGACTGGGTGCGGCTCGACCTTGAATACATCGACAACTGGTCGCTGTGGCTCGATTTGAAAATCCTGATCCGCACCATCCCCGCCGTGCTGATTGGCACGGGCGCAAAGTGAAGCCACCGACCCTCTGCCATTGATGAAAAAAAACCGCCCCTTGTCCGTCGTCACCGGCGCCGCCGGATTCCTCGGCTCGCACCTGACCGATCTGCTCCTGGCGCGCGGCCACAAGGTCATCGGCATCGACAACTTTGTCACCGGCGCGGTGGGCAACATTTCGCACCTGGGCGGCAACCCGGACTTCAAATTCATCCAGCAGGACGTCACCGAATTCCTTTTTCTCAACGAAGCGGTGGATTACGTCTGGCACTTCGCCTCGCCCGCCAGCCCGATTGATTATCTGGAGCTGCCGATTCAAACGCTCAAGGTCGGCTCGCTCGGCACGCACAAGGCGCTCGGCCTGGCCAAGGAAAAAGGCGCTCGTTTTCTCATCGCCTCAACCTCGGAAATTTACGGCGACCCGCTCGTCCATCCCCAAAAGGAGGAGTATTGGGGCAACGTGAACACCATCGGCCCGCGCGGCTGCTACGACGAGGCCAAGCGCTTCGCCGAGGCGCTGACAATGGCATATCACCGCGAGCACAAGGTCGAAACGCGCATCGTCCGCATCTTCAACACCTACGGTCCGCGCATGCGGCTCAATGATGGCCGGGTGGTGCCCGCGTTCATCAGCCAGGCGCTCAAAAACAAACCGGTCACCGTTTTTGGCAAGGGCCAGCAGACGCGCAGCTTTTGTTATGTGTCCGACCTGATCGAGGGCATCTATCGTTTGATGATGAGCAACTATGGATTGCCGGTGAATATCGGCAACCCGGTCGAAATGACCATGCTGCAATTTGCCGAACAAATCATCCGTGCCACCCGCTCGCGCAGCAAAATTGTTTTCAAGCCGCTGCCTCAGGACGATCCGAAACAACGCCGGCCCGACATCACCCGCGCGCGGAAAATCCTCCGCTGGGAACCGAAAGTCCCGCTGGCTGAGGGTTTGAAGCAGACCATCAAATACTTCAAGACCAGGGTTTGAACGTCCCGTGCCTTGGACGGGACGGGCGCGCTGCGCCGTCCGGGCAGCGTGGAGCGGTGCAACGCGGGCTGGGTTTCACCCGAGGTACACGGTTTGTTCCGCCGGCTACTCCGCAGGCGGTGCCATTGCCGCCTGTCCTTCGTAGCGGAGGTTTACTGCGGAGGGTGGCCGCGATGGTCCGACCACTAAAATCGCCGCAACGTTGCTTTGCAGATTTTCACGAATCCGTCCACAATCCGCCTGTGGCCCCTGCCAGCAAAATCATTTTTCGCGCCCGGCAATTTGAATTCGTCTTTCCGCGCCCGGCGCTGGTCATGGGGGTCGTCAATGTCACCCCCGACTCGTTTTCCGACGGCGGGAAATTTTTTGATCCGGCCCGGGCGGTGGCGCAGGCGCTGGAGCTCGTCGCCCAAGGTGCGGAAATCCTCGATCTCGGTGGCGAATCCACACGTCCCGGGGCGGAACCGGTCGGCGAAGCCGAGGAAATGCGCCGGGTTTTGCCAGTCATTGAACAGCTTGCTGCGCAGATTAAAATTCCACTTTCGATCGACACGATGAAGCCCGCGGTTGCCCGCGCGGCGCTGCGGGCCGGCGCGAGCATGGTCAACGATGTGGCGGCGAATCGCGCGGACGAGGTCATGTGGAAGGTTGTGGCGGAACTTCGCGCGGGCTACATTTGCATGCATGCGCAGGGTGTGCCGCAAACGATGCAAGCGAACCCGGTTTATGCGGACGTGGTGCAGGAGGTTGGCGATTTTTTCCGCGAACGGCTGCGCTGTTTGGAGACATGTGGTGTCGCTGCCCATCATGTCGTGTTGGATCCTGGCGTCGGGTTTGGCAAAACGCTGGAACATAATTTGCGGTTGCTCGCGAACCTGCGGAGTTTTAAAACGTGGCAGCGCCCTTTGCTGCTGGGCGTTTCCCGGAAGTCTTTCATCGGAAAATTGTTGGGCGCGGAAGTGAACGCGCGATTGCCAGCTTCGCTGGCGTGTGCGATTCTCGCGGTTGAATCGGGCGTGCAAATCATCCGGACGCACGACGTGGCGGAAACGGTGCAGGCGGTGCGCATGGCCGAGGCGATTGAGACCCGTAAAAGAGAATGATCTGGAAATTTGCAGCCGAGAACTGGCGAAACGCGCTGGAGATTTTGATCCTCGCGGTGGTCATCTACTACGCCTTCCGCTTCCTGCGGGGCACGCGGGGCTGGCCGGTGGTCATCGGCTTTGTCGTGTTGTTGCTGGCGCTCGCGCTGGTGACGACGATTCTGGATTTGAAGGTGTTGCGCTGGCTGCTCGGCACCTTCTCGGCTTTTCTCGCCGTGGCGGTGCTGGTGATCTTCCAGCCGGAATTGCGCCGGATGCTGGCGGAACTCGGCAACCTGCCGCTTTTTGCCAGCGCGAGTGAACAGCGCGAAAGCATCGAGGTCATCATCCAGACCGTTGAACGGCTCGCGGACGTGAAGATCGGCTCGCTCATCGCCATCGAACAATCCATCCAGCTCCAGGAAGCCGTCGAATCCGGCATCCGGGTGGATTGCGACGCAACGCCGGAGATGCTGGAGACGATTTTCTTTCCGAACAACGCAATTCACGACGGCGGCGTCATCATCAAGGGCGACCGCATTGCCTACGCCGCGTGCATTTTCCCGCTGACCCAGCGGCAGGATTTGAACAAATCCCTCGGCACCCGGCATCGCGCCGCAATCGGCCTGAGCGAGGAAACCGACGCGGTCATCGTTGTGGTATCCGAGGAAACCGGGATGATTTCGCACGCTTACAAAGGCCAGCTCGTGCGGGGCGTCACGATCGAGGAATTGCGCGCGTTCCTGACGTCCGTGCTAGTGCACCCGGTGAAGTCACGCAGCGCGGTCGAATGGCTGCGGGCGCGTCTCGGCGAACGCCACAAGTCCGGCAACGCGGTCATCACCAAAAGCGAGGCCCGCCCGACGCTCAAACAACCGGCCAACTGACGTATTAACCACCATGCGCGATTGGGTCACCAAAGATTTCGGCTGGAAATTGTTCTCCCTGTTTCTGGCGGTGGCCATCTGGCTGACTGTCCACAAAATTTACGAGGAGCCGGGGGTGGCCTCGGGGTTGGCGGCCGGAAACACCATGACCATTGATTTGCCGGTGCTGATCGTTTCCACCGCGAAGGACGTGCGCGATTTTCGCGTCGCGCCCTTGACGGTAAAAGTCACCGTCAGCGGTTCCGCGGAAGACATGGCCAGGCTCCAAGCCAACCAGGTGCGGGCCGTCGTGGACCTCACCGATATTGAAACCGCCCAGGATTTGCATCGGATGGTTGACGTGTCCGCCCCGCCGGGAGTAACCCTGGTGAGTGTGGATCCGCCCAAAGTGATGGTTTTTCCGCCGCCCAACGACAAGAAATAATGAGCTCACCTAAAAAAATCTTCGGCACCGACGGCGTCCGCGGCACGGCCAACGTCGAACCCGTCACGGCTGAGACCGCCCTCAAACTCGGCCGCGCCGCCGCGTATGTCTTCAAAAATCTCGAGCGCCAGTCGCGTGGCCGGGGCAAAGACAAAATTGTCATCGGCAAGGACACGCGCCTTTCCGGCTACATGCTCGAAAACGCGATTTCTTCCGGCATCCTCTCCATGGGCGTGGACGTGCTGTTCATCGGCCCGCTGCCGACCCCCGGCGTGGCTTATGCCACGCGCAGCCTGCGCGCCGACGCCGGCATCGTGATCACCGCCTCGCACAATCCCTATGCCGACAACGGCATCAAATTTTTCCGCGCCGATGGCTACAAGCTCGACGATAAAATCGAGGACAAGATTGAGAACCTGGTCTTCAGCGGCGAGATTGAAAACATCCGCCCGACCGCCGACGCTGTCGGCAAGGCGGTGCGTATTGACGACGCGCTGGGCCGCTACATCGAATTTGCCAAGGCCAGTTTTCCGCGCGGCCAGACGCTCGAAGGCCTGCGCATCGTCGTGGATTGTGCGCACGGCGCGGCCTACAAATCCACGCCCTGCGTGCTGCGTGAACTCGGCGCGGAAGTCATTGTGTACGGCAACCAGCCTGATGGCATGAACATCAATCACGATTGCGGTTCGATGCATCCCGAGGCGGTGTGCCGCGAGGTCGTCGAGAACAAGGCGCAGCTTGGCATCGCGCACGATGGCGATGCCGACCGCGTGCTGCTGTGCGATGAGAAGGGCCGGTTGATTGATGGCGACGACATCATGGCCATTGCGGCGCTCGACATGCTGGCGCGCAAAACCCTCGCGGAAAACACCCTGGTCACCACCGTGATGAGCAATGCCGGCCTGGAGCCAGCCATCAAATCTGCCGGCGGCAAGGTTGTCCGCACCGCCGTCGGCGACCGGAACGTGATTGACGAAATGTTGCGCGGCGGTTTCAACTTTGGCGGCGAGCAAAGCGGCCACTTGATTTTCCGCGATTTCAGCACGACGGGTGACGGCCTGGTGGCCGCGCTGCAAATGCTGCGCATCGTGAAGGCCAGGCAGACGCCGCTTTCGAAGCTGGCGAAGTGCTGGACGCGTTTTCCGCAGCTCGTCACCAACGTGAAAGTCCGCGAGAAAGTTCCATTTGAGCAGCTTGACGGGGTGGCGAAACTGGTCAGGCAGGCCGAGTCGGCGCTGAAGTCTGCGGGAGGCCGCGTGCTCTTGCGCTATTCCGGCACCGAACCGAAGGCCCGGTTGCTCCTCGAAGGCCGCGACCCGAAAGTTTTGGAAAAATGGTCAAAGCAGATCTGCGGCGCCATTCAGAAACAAATCGGCGTCTGACCGGAGTTCGAGCTTCATCTGGTTGCGGAGGTACTATCGGAGATGGTTGGAGCAGGGACTCCAGCACTTCATGGCAGCATCAAAATCTCCGGCCGCAACTGGCCGATGAACTGGTTTGGCAAGCGTTTGTCCCAGGAGCCGGCCACCGGATTTTCCCGTCCCACATGGCCGTCGGCAAATGTGACATTGGCCTTTTGCGCATGGCGGAAATGGCCGTTGGGTTGGTTTTTGAAATTGGAATAATTCGTTTCCAAATCCAGATAATAAAATTCCTCGAACATCGGATGTGACGCCGACGCCGGCGCCTGGAACGTGTTGACCTGCGCGGCGTCAGCGAAGAGGACGGTGTCCGCCGGATGGGAAATGAGATTGGCTTTGACGGGATTCTGGTTTTGCGCGGCGAAGGCAAAGGCATTGCAGCCGTAGCTGAAAATAACGCTGGTTCCCTTGGGCTTGAATTGCGGCGAGTCCCACGCGGGCGACGGGCAGAGCCGCGCGTCGCTGCCGTGCAGATACGGAAACAAAACGCCGGTGGACAGGTCAAAGGCGCGGTGGCCTTCGGGAACGGTTGTCCCCTGCAACCAGCCGAACCACCATTGCTGCCCGGCAGTGGCCGGCGCGTCGCAGCGGTTGAAAAAATAGCCGCCGTTGTCGCCGAGGTAGATTTCCGTGGCGGTGCCCAGCTGGCGCAGATTGCTTTCACAGGCGGCGGACTGGGCGGACCATCTGCCCCTGGCCAGAACCGGCAACAGCATGGCCGAAAGCATCGCGATGATGGCGATCACTACGAGCAGTTCCACGAGCGTAAAGGCGCGGCGGGTTTGAGTTCTAAATTTCAACCCCCCCATTCGTTCAGGGCGGAATGAATCAACACAACGACGGCAGACGCAGGCGCGATTGTGAAAGTCCGCCGGGACCAGCGCGAGAAGCTCGCCCGGCATTTCCACCGACAGGCACCAGCACGGACCCTTGTACGCGGCCGGCGAACAGAGCTGGCACTCGTTCGGCTCGCCGCAGATCGGGCAGCGGCCCGGGTCAGGCGGAAAAGTCCTCATGGCAGGTCGGCGCGCACGCGGTAAAACGACTGGCTGGCCGGCGGGTTCGTGGCCTGCAGCACCAGATTTGTCCCGTTGCCGATGACGGACGGTGCGGCGGCGGACCAGGCTTGAAAGTCCGCGGTTTGTTCGAGCGTGTAGAGCCAGTTGGTGTCGCTGGCGAACTGGACTTTTCCGGCAGCGATGGCGTTGACCGTGCCGACGGGCAATGGCGAAGCAAAGGTAAAATGGTCCACCGTGCCATGCGCCAATATCGAGCCGCTGTAGTCAGGATCCTGTCCGTCGTCGCTGTAGCTGTTGATGGAAACAGCATCCACTTGAAAATCATCGAAGCCCGCGCCGAGCCAGGTATCCTGAATCGGCCCGAACGGCGCGCCGTCTGCCGCTATCGTGGCATGCAAGATCTGGTTCGCGGCGGTATAGACCATCATGACATGGTAGAGCGTGTTGGTTTCCAGTTCGAGCGGATCCGTGAAGCCGCCGTTGGAATAATTTGTCTGTGATGAGATCATCAGCGTCGAAACTGTGGCGCCGTAGTCGTTGATATCGTTCGGAAAATAATCAAACTCGACGATATCCGGGAAATAGCCGTAACCGCGGAAATAATTTCCGTTGGTTGCGGTGCTGGTATGGATCAGGCCGAAGGCGATTTCGAAGGTAAACGGTTTGCCCGGCGTGGTGCCGATGGCGATGTCACTCAACCGCAGGTCAAACGCGATGAGAAAATCATCCGTTTTGGAGCAGACGGTGCCGAGCGGATGATAGAAATAACTGTTCGGCTGCGAGGAATCCCAGGTGACACTGAGATTCTGATGGCTGGAATCCCATTGGAACAGATTGGTGTCGCCGAAAATCTGCCAGCCGTTTTGCAGCGGGTCGGTGGAAAAATTTTCGGTGATGGTGGTGGCGCCGGAACGCGTGGCGCACAGGACGCACAGGCCGGCGAACGCCAGCCAACGGACTTTCTTCATGGACTGATCTTTCAACTTGGTTCCGCGAAAAAATCGGGGAACGGATTTGTGATTGAGAGACCAGCGCGGAAGTTGAGGGTTTCGAAAATAAAAAAACCTTCAATTCCGGCAAAACGGGGAATGAAGGCATCCAACGAATCCGGCCGAAAACAGTTCGACCGGCTGGCCTCATCCTTCTCTTTGACGGAGAAGTTGGCCGCTCACCCGAGCGACCACGACGAGCACAATCAAACCGGTATCCTGACTTCGGCTTCAGACCGCCTTCCGCCTTCCCGACTTTTCGGTGGCATTGGAATTTGTAGCCGTTACAGTGGCGCAACCGTCCCGGATTTTCACCGGGTTCCCTGACATTTGACTGCAAAGGTGAACGGGCAATCGCCCGCTCATTTCAAAGAACACTCCTTTTGTACGCGCAAAATAAAAATCTGCAAGCCCAAATTTGGCCGGGTGGTCTGGTCGCCGGCCCGCGGTGGAATTCTCCGGAGGGCCAAAGACACTTTCCGCGCCTTCCGCGCTTGCGTGGTCCTGACGACGGACTATAATCGCCGACCATTTAAATTATGAGCAAATCACCCATTCGAGTTGCGGTCACCGGCGCCGCCGGCCAGATCGGTTATTCCCTCCTCTTCCGCATTGCCGGCGGCGCAATGTTCGGCCTCGACCAGCCCGTCATTCTCCATTTGATCGAAATCGAACCGGCCTTGCCCATGCTCGGCGGCGTGGTGATGGAACTCGACGATTGCGCCTTCCCGCTGCTCAAGGGCGTCGTGCCCACGGCGAACCTCGACGAAGGATTTCGCGGCGTGAACTGGGCGTTGCTCGTCGGCAGCGTGCCGCGCAAGGCCGGCATGGAACGCAAGGATTTGCTCGGCATCAACGGCAAGATCTTCATCGGCCAGGGCCACGCCATCCAAAAGAACGCCGCCAGTGACGTGCGCGTCCACGTCGTCGGCAATCCCTGCAATACCAATTGCCTGATTGCCATGAACAACGCGCCCGACGTGCCGCGCGAACGGTTTTTTGCCATGACGCGACTGGACGAAAACCGCGCCAAGGCCCAGCTCGCGAAAAAGGCCGGCGTGGACGTGACCGCCGTCAGCAACGTTGCCATCTGGGGCAACCATTCCGCGACGCAATACCCGGATTTCTACAATGCTAAAGTCAACGGCCAGCCAGCCACCGCCGCGATTTCGGATGAGGCGTGGCTCCAAGGCGAATTCATTTCCATTGTCCAGCAGCGCGGCGCGGCCATCATCAAAGCGCGCGGCTCGTCGAGCGCCGCCAGCGCGGCCAACGCCGTTGTGGACAGCGTCCGGTCCATCGTGGAGCCAACGGCCGCCGGCGACTGGCACAGCGTCTGTCTCTGTTCCGACGGCAGCTACGGCATTGATAAGGGGCTGATTTGTTCCTTCCCGGTGCGCAGCGACGGCGAGGGACTGCAAATCGTCCAGTGCTTGCCGGTCAACGATTTCAGCCGCGTGAAAATTGACGCAACGGTGAACGAGTTGAAGGAAGAGCGCGCGCTGGTCGCCGATTTGCTGCCGAAATAGTTCTTCGCACGAAGCTGCAGAGACACATAGAAGAATTGATCTCTGTGTCTCGGTGACTCAGGGGTAATTTCATTTTCTTTTCCTTCGCCCCGATTCGGTTTAGCTTCACGAACGTATGGCTTTTGATTCCTTTCGGGATTTCGTCAACGCGCTCGACAAAACGGGTGAACTGAAACGCATTTCCTCGCCCGTTGCCACCGAGCTGGAAATCACCGAAATCGCCGATCGCGAAATGAAATCGCCCGGCGGCGGCAAGGCGTTGCTCTTCGAGCAGCCGACCGTCAACGGTGTCGTCTCGCCGTTTCCCGTCGCCATCAACACGATGGGCTCGCACCAGCGCATGGCCCTGAGCATGGGCGCGAATTCCGTCGATGAAGTCGCCGCTGAGCTCGGCTCGCTGATGAAAGCCAAGCCGCCCACGAGCTTCCGCGAAGCCATCAAACTGCTCGGCCAGGCGCTCGATTTGCGCCATGCCAAGCCGAAGATTGTAAGAGATGGGCCGTGCAAGGAAGTCGTGCATCGTTTCGATGCGGCAGATCGGAGTTCGCAGATGGCAGTTGGGGCAAAACCCAACTCCCAACTCCCAACTTCTGTCTCCTCGTCACCACCAACGCTGCTGAACCTTCCCATCCAGAAATGTTGGCCATTGGACGGAGGCAGGTTTATTACCCTTCCCTGTGTGGTGACGCGCGACCCTGACACCGGCGAACGCAACGTGGGCATGTATCGCATCCAGATTTACGACGAGTGCACCACCGGCATGCACTGGCAGCTCCAGAAGGTCGGCGCGCGGCATGGACGGCGTTATTATGAAACCGGCACGCGCATGCCGGTGAGCATTTTCATCGGCGGTGATCCGATGTTTCCCTTCGCCGCCACCGCGCCGCTGCCGGACGGCCTCGACGAATTCCTGCTCGCCGGCTATCTCCGCAAAAAATCCGTCGAACTCGTCAAATGCGAGACCAACGACCTCGAAGTTCCGGCCAACGCCGACTTCGTCATCGAAGGTTACGTGGACCCGACCGAACCGTTGCGCGATGAAGGCCCGTTCGGCGACCACACCGGCTATTACACGCTGCCCGAGCCGTATCCGGTGTTTCACGTCACCGCCATCACCCATCGCAAGGATGCGGTTTATCCGGCAACGATTGTCGGCAAACCGCCGATGGAGGATTTTTACATCGGCGGCGCGAGCGTGAAATTGTTCCTGCCCATCTTCAAGATGAACTTCCCGGAGATCGTGGACATTGCGCTGCCGGCGGAAGGCGTGTTCCACAACCTGGTTTTCGTAAGCATCAAGAAGACCTATCCGATGCAGGCCTATAAAATAATGCACGGCCTCTGGGGCATGGGCCAGATGATGTTCACCAAATACATCGTGGTGGTGGACGCCGATGTGGACGTGCACAACACCAGCGACGCCCTGTTTCATCTCTGCGCCAACACCGACCCGCAGCGCGACAGCATTTTTACCAAAGGCCCGTCCGACGTGCTCGACCACGCCACCAGCGAGATGGCCATCGGCAGCAAACTCGGCATCGACGCGACGAAGAAGCTGCCGGGAGAAGGGTTCAAACGCCCCTGGCCACCGCTCATCAAAATGGATGAAGCGGTGAAGACGAAGGTGGGAAAGCTTTTCAAATAACATTAGTCCATCCAAACAAAAGCCCATGTCCCACATTTTATTTGAATTGCTTGAGAATTCAGGGTTCATCAAAGGCACGACCTTAAATGCAGACAAAATTGGTCGTGCGAAGCGGTCTAACTTAATTGATATTTGCCTTCAATCCGCAGAGCTGCGACCCGTCGAGTCGCGTGCCAAATCCGATGGCGTGATCAAATCCACGGCTCGCGCACTTCCATGCGCGCCGGGCGCATGTTGATGTATTGCACGATGCGCGGTTGCGTGGCGCGATTCGGACGACTGCCATGCGGCAGCGCATGATGCCAGATGATGAGATCGCCCGCCCGCCCGGCGATGGGCCTGGAGCCGAGGGCGTGCAGATTCTGCTGACGCGGGTTCGCTCCGGGCGGCAGGCTGTCGAGCCACGCGCCGAGCCGATGGTGAAAGCCCGGCACCAGGGTGAATGCGCCCTGTTCCGGCCCGGTGTCCGTGAGGTAGAGAATGCCCTGCGTGCCAAAAGGAATCGGTCGTGCGAGGCTGACATCCCAATGCAGATCGGGGCCGCGGAACATCCAGCCTGGACGCTCCGGCACATTGAAGCCTGCGCGATCCGTGCTCACCCAGAGGTCCGCCGTTTTCCAAAGTTGGGCGAATGCTTTATGCACCCGTCGCGACTGGCGGTTCGCGGTGAAGGCCGGATGCTGAAAGAACTGCACCATGATGCCGTGGTCGTTGGGTTTATACCAGGATTCCGGATCCTCCGCCGTGGCGCCGACATGATCCAGGATCGCCTGCGTCGCGGCTGCGCGACTCGATTCCGGCACAGCGTCATGCATGATTACATAGCCATGCTCATCCCAGAACGCGAGGTCCGCCGCCGAAAGCACCGGCGCTTCCGCCTCCACCTCCGCCAACCAGCGCGCGATTTCCGGCGGACACTCCGAGCCAATCACCATGGCATTGATGCGCGCCACCTGCGTCGCGGACACGCCGCCGGTGGTCTCGATGATCCATTGCTCGAACTCCGCGAACGACGGTCCGGCTCGGAACAAA
>Ga0181522_10001898_pt1 | contig 12274 bp, 10 predicted proteins | sample PEATcosm2014_Bin_27_FD_121103 | JGI IMG/M metagenome (GOLD analysis project Ga0181522, IMG submission 121103) | Peatland microbial communities from MTU Mesocosm Facility, Houghton, MI, USA - PEATcosm2014_Bin05_10_metaG | ecosystem: Environmental > Terrestrial > Soil > Wetlands > Peat | place...
GAAGAAGTCTTCTCCGCCCTCAAAGAAAACCTTGACCAGATCATGACCAATCTGCAGGACGGCATCCTGCTGTTCACTGAAGACGGCCGCGCGGTGCTCGTCTCTGAGGCTGCGCGCCGCTTCCTGCAAATCGACCGCGAAAGCATTCTCGGCCTGCACACGCGCGAGATCTTTTCGAGCGCAACGGTACTGGGCCGCACGCTGCGCGAGGCCCTCGACGCCTCAATGACCATGGTCAAAGAGGAGATCATTACCGAAAACGGGCGGCGCGTTCAGGCTTCGGTCGATTTTATTTACGACGACGAAACACGCCTCGGGCTTGGCGCCCTCGTCACACTGCACGACTTGGAATCGGCCGCGGCAATCGAATCGGAGCTGGAATTGTCGCGCCGCATGGCGGCCATCGGGAGGTTGACGTCGGGGGTCGGCCACGAAGTCAAAAATCCCATCAACGCAATCGTCGTGCATCTGGAGCTTCTCAAATCGAAATTGAGTGAAACCAATACCGGCGCGGAGCGTCACTTGGAAGTGATCGACGCGGAGATCCATCGCCTGGATCGTGTCGTGCAGACGCTGGTCGACTTCTCGCGGCCGGTCGAATTGCAACTGCACGAGCAGGATCTTCGCCTGATCATCGGCGACGTGCTGGCCCTGGCTTCCGACGAACTCTCTACACACCATGTCACACTGATCACAAAAATGCCCCGGGAGGCAATGATCGCCAACGTCGACGCCGATCTGCTGAAACAGGCGGCGCTCAACGTCATCCAGAACGGCGCGCAGGCAATGCCCAACGGGGGTCGCCTCGAAGTGGTTCTCGAAGAAGACCCGAGCACAAATGGCAGCTACAATTCTTCGCTGCGGGCCGGTGGCTTCTCCGGCGATGGTCTCGGGCAGTCTGCGCCCACCGCCGCAGTCCTTCGCATTGCCGACGAAGGTCCGGGCATCCCGGCCGAGATCCGGGAAAAGATTTTCGATCTGTACTTCACAACCAAGAGCGGTGGCAGCGGCATTGGGTTGGCCATGACCTACCGCATCCTCCAGTTGCATCATGGCAGCGTAGAAGTACAATCGAGAAAAGTCCGAGGCACGGAATTCAGGCTGCGAATTCCACTTGCCGCCGCGGACAGGGGACGCCGGTATCTACAGCCGGCGCATTTTGACAGCGCGAAGAGGGTTGAAGGATGAAGTCACCTGCCAAGTGCGGTGCGTGGCTGTTGCCGCTGCTCGTCAGCGGCTGCGTTCTTCACAAAACCGTCCAGTCGCATGATCTGCCCTATGCGCCGCCCATTGAGGCCCCAGCATCGCTCCAGGTTGCTTCACTCGAGCTGCCGCCAAGAGTCACCATCATCCCCGCCCGGCCCATCTTCAATATGCCGGAGGAACCGGTCCCGATAAAGCCACCTGTCAAGCGCAGGAGACTGCTCGGCAAGAGTGATGAGGAAGCCAGCAATCCGGGAGCGGCGGCGACCACTGCACCGGCAATCGGACAGCTTTCCTCGGCCGATGCCGGAAACTTTCGCCAGCAGACTGAGGATTCCATCGGCGCTATCGAACGCGGGCTCAACGGGATCAATCGCCCGCTCGACGACTCCGAACAGAAGACTGCGGACCACATCCGTGAGTTTCTCAAACAGGCCAAGGCAGCGCTCGGCTCAGGCGATGTCGAGGGAGCACACACGCTGTTGGTAAAAGCCAAAGTGCTGCTCGACGAGCTCTCAAAGTAACTCGCCGCTGCGGGCCGTTATTCGCGCTCAGGGACGATTCCTTTTTCCCTCGGCCCTTGCTCCTCGTTCCCTTGCTCCCTGCCTTTTACATCTGTCCCCAACTCAGCTTGCTGCGCAACGCATCAAAGAACCCGCTCTCGCCGAGCCGAACCAGCTTGACCGTGTGCTTTGAGCGGCGGCAACGCACTTCATCGCCGCGCTGCAGTTCCACGCCCTGCTGGCCGTCGATGGTTAACAGCGCGACATTCGGAATGCCTTCCACGCGCACCATCAGAGAAGCGCTTCCTGGCACCACAATGGGCCGGAGTGTCAGCAGATGAGGACAAATAGGCGTCACCACCATGGCATCCACGTCCGGCGTCAGGATGGGTCCGTTGGCTGCCAGCGTATAGGCCGTCGAGCCCGTCGGAGTGGACACAATGACGCCGTCGGCGCGGAAGCGGGCTACACTTTTGCCGTCCAGCTCGACGGCAAATTCGCCCATGCGCGCAATGTCGCCCTTGGAAACAACAATCTCGTTCAGCGCATCGAAACACGCAAACTCCGCACCCGACCGCCAAAGTGCCGCATACAGCATCGCTCGCTCATCGAGGGTGTGGCAACCGGAGCACCAGTTTTCCAGCGTGGCGTACAGGTCGGCGAGGCGAACTTCGGTCAGGAAGCCAAGAAAGCCGAGATTCACGCTGAGAATCGGCGTGCCTACTTTCGCAAAGATCCGAGCGGCTGCCAGCAGCGTGCCATCGCCACCCAGAACGATCACAAGCTCCGGCTTCCGCGAGGGCAAATCCGCGCGCGCAACCGCCGGCGCGGAGGCCGTATAGCTGGCTCCCTCGCGATCTAGCACCGCGTCGTAGCCGTGCTGGCGCAACCACGCCACCAACTCCGGCAAAAGCCGCGCGAGCTCTTTCCTGTGCGGTTTGCAAACGATCGCGACGCTAGCCATGCGGTCCTAGTGTAGCGCATGCAGGCTGCACGATTGTTCATGCGGTCACGTCGCAAGCCGCCGCGCATAGAGCAGGAATTCCCGGTTTCCTTCTGCTCCCGTAATCGGCGAGGGGATCGTCTCGACGACCTCCCACTTGAGCGAGCGAACGCATTCTGCGACCTTGGCCACGGCCAGTTCATGCGCCGCGGGGTCGCGAACAATGCCGCCCTTGCCCACATGCTCGCGCCCAGCCTCGAACTGCGGCTTCACCAGGATTACGGCTTCACGAAGATCCGGCGCCGCAGCCAGAACCGGCCCCAGCAGCAGCGTGGCCGAGATAAATGAAACATCCATGACCAGCAATGTAAGCGGATCTCCCGCAGGCTCCCCCGCCAGTGATCCCAGCTCCAGCAGCCGCGCATTGGTGCGCTCCATCAGGCGAACGCGCGGGTCGCTGCGCAGCTTCATCGCGATCTGCCCAAATCCAGTGTCCACCGCCGTCACGCGCGCGGCGTCGCGCTGCAGCAGGCAATCGGTAAATCCGCCCGTCGAAGCGCCCACATCGAGACACGCCCAGCCGCTCACTGCAATTGGCCAGTGATCCAGCGCCGCCGCTAGCTTCAATCCGCCGCGGCTTACATAGGGTGGATCATCGCCGAGAATCCGGATCGCGGAATCCTGAACCACGCTGACGCCTGGCTTGTCGATTTTCTGTTCGCCCTTTTGCTCCGTCACAAGCACCCGGCCGGCAAGAATCATGGCACGGGCGCGCTCGCGGCTCGGGGCAAGCCCTCGCTCCACAAGGACCACATCGAGCCTCGCCTTCTGGGGTTTCGTCTTTGCGCTTCGCGTTTCTTCAGAGCCGGATTGTGTGCCACCCGCCATCACCATCTCGAACTCCCTGCGAAAATAACGAAAGGGCCATTTCCGCTGCGGAAAATGACCCTCTTCTTTCTCTCATCGCAATCTTCGCCCGATATGCGTTGTCGAGGTGCGTTACGGATGCGCCTGGCACGCTGCGAGCGAAGCGATCGAAGCTGCTCCTGGCAGGTTGCAGGGCTGTCCGTACCCGGGGACTCGGCTCGTATAGTTGTCAGTGCCGCTGTTCCCGTTTTGCGTGGTCACGCGCAAGTCCACCACGTCGCCTTCCACCAGAACTGTTGTGTCGATCAGATCGGTCACACTCGGGCTCGACTCAACAATGGTGATGAATGGGCTATCGGGCGAAGCGACATAGATCTTGCTGAATTCGGAATTCTGCGTCGAAGCAATGGTGCGCGGATGGCCCACAACGGTCAGCGTCTTTTCCACCGTGTGCGTTGACAGGTTCACCACCGTCACTGTGCCGTTTTGCGCCCCGTCGTTCTGATTAGCGGTGTAGGCCTTGGTGCCGTCATAAAGAACAGTCACGCTGGCCGGATTCGGCGTCGCGGTATTGCCCACAGCAATCGTGTAAGTGGTGCCGAACGTGGGTCCGTCGTTGCCGTACTCATCAAGGCTGCAATCGATCACGCTGATGGTTCCACCATCGTAGTTCGCTACCACCAACTGCTGCGTCGCCTGGTTGTACTCAGCAAACACCGGGCCTGCAATCGCACTCATTCCGGCGGTTCCATTCGGCGGTGTCACGCCGGTCGCAGTTACGGCGCTGGTTGAAAGCGGCAATGTCGCATGGCAATGGACGAGCTGTCCATTCTGGTTCAGGAACGGCGTACAGGCATCCAGCGTGTTGTTTCTGGTGTTGAGCACCGTGATCGTATCGTCACCACGATTCAACACGAACAAGCGCTGCTGGTCAGTGCTCTCGACGGCATACACCGGGCATTTGCCTACCGGAATCGCCGGATCCGTCGTGTTGCTCGCAATTTCAATCGGCGTCGCCACTCCCAGCGGAGCCGTTCTTGGCGCCGAATTGCAGGCGATGGTGCTGGCAACGTTCTGGCTCAGAACGTATTCGCGCTCGCCTTGCAGGTTAGGCGATCCAGCGATCATCACGGGCGTCAGCGCGGGACTCCCCGCCGTCGCTACCGGAATGGCGAGTTTGAAGGCCTGGGGCGAACCCGAAAACTGATCCACCACGTTCCCGCTCAGGTCGGTCACCCAGAGCCCCGACGATGGCGCCATCAGGTTCACAGGCTCAGCCGTCGACGGCAGAGTAGAGAACGAGACGTTTTTGGCCTGCAGGCTCGTCGTGATGGCAAAGTTTGACAATGTACCGTCGCTATCGACGGTGTAACCCGTCGCGCCAATCTCATCGATCGTGAACGCGGTAGGGCCGGGGCCGATCGGAGTTTCGTTCAAGACCGAATCCCCTGAATAATCGATGATCGTAAAAATGCCTGCAGAAGTTGTCGACGGAGATGAAATTACCAGCGCATACGCCGACACCTGCGCTGGCGGTCCGCTGCTGTTCACCGGCGTCACCACCGGCCGGTAATTATCGCCGCACCCTGCAACCACGACGGCAATTGCGAGCGCCGCCCCCGCCTGCGCGAAGAGCACACGCGCCTGGCGTGTATTCATTCTAAGAAGCCTCATTCCGAGTCTTTCCTAATTCCTTACTGATTGTAATTCAGACGCATGGGAGTGCCGGACGCAACCACGAGCCGGATTCTTTTCATGGATTTACCTGGCTGTGTGGGCAACAATTCCAGCCGCCTGTCTCCCCGCCGCCACAAAGGGTACGATGAGGCGTGGCTCAACAAAAGCTGGCCTGGCAATCGAAGGTGGTGTTGCTTGCGGTGCTCCCCTTTGTGGGCACGGACGCAACACTCGCCCTCTTCAGGTGGCCGAGCGAGTGGGCTCCCGTACCTATCTGGACTGCAGGGCTGAGCGTCCTGCTCGGCCTGGTCACCTGGAAGCTGCGGGCAGCCACGCCCGGGGCTGCGTTCACGGGCGCCGCCATCACGGCGAGCCTGATGTTCTCCACCTTCACGTTTCCCTATGAACCTTGGCATACCGCCCTTGTCCCCATTCTTGCGGTCTTTCTGCTTGCATTCGGTGCCACAAAGGTGGGCCGGCTCAAAAAGGAGCGGCTTGGCACGGCCGAGGCTCGGCGCGGGCGATCCGCGTCACAGGTGGCGGCCAATTTAGGGATGGCGGCCCTGGTCACATGCGCGCCCATCCAGTCGTGGGTAACGGATCGCGGCTGGCTGAGTCATGCGTGGGCTGACGGCGCAGTTGCCGGCCCTCCGCCGCTGTTCACCGTGGCGCTTGCGGCTCTGGCTGAGGCTGCGGCCGATACGGTTTCTTCTGAGATTGGCCAGGTGCTCGGCGGCCGGCCGCGAATGATCACGACACTTCGCGCCGTGGAACCCGGCACCGATGGCGCGGCAAGCATCGCCGGCACGATGTCGGGAATTATTGCTGCGGCTGCGGTTGCCGGTTCAGGCGCCTGGGCGCTTCGCGGCGACGGTCGCATGTTTCTACTGAGCGGCAGCAGCGCAGTCTTCGGCTTATTCTTCGATAGTCTGCTGGGAGCAACGCTCGAGAGGATGGGCTGGATCAACAACGACGCCGTCAATTTCCTATCGACCGCCAGCGCAGCTGCATTTGCAATCGTTTTACTGATTTTTTCCCGCTGAGCTGCGGAATTGCTGTCTCGCGAACTCCGCTAGCTCCGCCAACACCGCTAACGCCGCTGCCTCTAGTGCAAATGCATCCGCCAGCCCGTGTAGCTCAGAATCTCGTGCACAATCCGTTCGAACTCCAGCGACTTGTCCACGACGGCAGGTCGAGGCCGCGGCGAAGTCAGCACATCCAGGCCTTCCGCTGCGCATACCTCGTGAATCCGAAACATATGCGTAGCGTCGCTCACCACAACCAGGCGATGCAGTCCGTTGGTCCGCGCGATCACGGCAATACGCTCGGCCGATTCCTCGGTGTTGCGGCTCTCGGTCTCGGCAATAATGTCCTGCTCAGGAACACCTTTGCTCATCAGGTAATCGGCGCCCACCATGCCTTCCGTATACTGGTCTCCGCCCGGACCGCCAAGGGTGATAATCAGCGGAGCGATGCCGCGATGGTAGAGCTCGAGTGCGTGGTCAAGCCGTGCGCGATACACCGGCGAGGGCCGGCCGTCGTACTCCGCTGCGCCCAGCACGCCGATGGCATCGGCGGCAGCAGCCTGATCCTGGCCGGCGTAGCTCTCAATCTGCGCGTAGACCCACCGGCACCAGATGAGAATCCCGGCCACCAGCAGCAGAAAAAGGAAGAGCGCGGCGCGCAGTTTCCAGTTACGCCGCTTCTTCCTTCGAACGGGCGTCATGCGCACCATTGTAGGGCCTGGCGTCCCACTGTTGCGGCCGATCTCACAGCGCGCAGCTCAGGTTGCGGCGGAAGCAGGAACCTGACAGCTCGTTCCTGTTTGCCTCGTTCCCTTGTAACCTTGTTGCCTTGTCACCTGTCTTTTTACCGTTGCAGTGCCATCACGATCTCGTGTGTGGGGATGGCGCCCTCGCGCAGAATCTCCCAGCGTCCCTCGCCGAGAGTGAGATCGACAATGGTGGTGGGTTGCGCACGGCCCGTAGGCCCGCCGTCAATAATCAGCGGAATGCGATCGCCAATCTGGTCGCGGACGCAGGCGGCATTGGTGCACTCCGTCGCACCCTGCAGGTTGGCCGACGTGGCCGTGATGGGCAGCCCGAATTTCTCCACCACCGCGCGCGCAATGGCGGCGTCGGGCACGCGTAGAGCCACGTTGCCTGTGTTGGCCGTTGAGCGCAGCGGCAATTTGGTTCCGGCACGAACAATGATGGTAAGTGGACCGGGCCAGAAGCGGTCCGCTAGCTTGTCAAGCTGCGGATCGGTATCGCGCGCCAGCTCATAGGCCTGCGATAGCCCTGAGATCAACAGTGACAGCGGCTTTTGCTTCTGGCGGGTCTTGATCTGGTAGATCTGTTCCACAGCGTGCAGGTTCACCGGATCCACTGCCAGACCATAGAAGGTATCGGTCGGCAGAGCGATCACACCGCCTTTGCGCAGGCAGGAGACGATGTAGTCGATCCGGTCTGGTTGGGGTTCATCGGGATTGACGCGCAAGATTTCCGCGGACAAAGAGGCCTACCTTAGTTCCCGAATATAAGAAGAGGCTACAAACTCGGAAACTATCACAGCACCAGCCGCGGTGCAAGTTCAGCGGATCACACGACTTGGTCGATTGGTTGAAAAAATCCGCGTCTCGCTCCAATCATTCCCTGCGAATTCCATGACAAACGAGCATGAATATCGTCCATCTTGCATCGGGATTTAACTTGTAGTCTGAGCACCATCCGGTGTCCGCGCGTCCGGCCATTCCTCCGGGCTAATTGAGGTCGAAATGTTGATTCGGGGTCTCGCGGCAGTAAGCGTGCTCATTCTTTTCCACATGCCGTCTTCCGCTCAGTCTGCCTCCAGCTCGCCCCCAAGCGATCCGCAAGCTTCCTCTGCGCCAAGTCCCGACCCCAGATTTCAGGCGGCAGATGTCCACGCAAGCCCCTTCATTCCGGAACCATGGATGGACGGCCCTCATCTTGAGGGCGACCGCTATGTCGTCTACCAGGCAACGATGACCGGCCTCATAGCCAATGCTTACAGTCTCGATTCTGCCAACGTCCAGGGCGGTCCCAGTTGGCTCGACTTCAACCGCTTCGACATCGTTGCGAAAACCGCATCCACGACGACTTCGGCAGACCAGAAGCTCATGCTCAAGGCACTGCTTTCTCAGAGATTTCACCTTGTGGTGCACGAAGGGACCGCTCCAATGCCAGCCTATGTCTTGAAGCTGGGAAAAGACAAACCGAAGATGAAACCATCCGACGGTGCCGGAGAGTCCAATTGCGATTTCAAACAGCAGGCTCCCGGGCAGCCGCCCCAAATCGCTTTCACCTGCCATAACCAGACCATGGAGCAGCTTGCGCAACTCTTGCGCAACACACACGGTGGTGGTTACCTCGACAAGACGGTTGTGGACGAAACCGGCCTGAAAGGCTCCTTCGATTTTGATCTCGCGTGGACGCCCAGTGGAGGCCGCGACCGCGCCGGAGCTGCATCTATCTCAATATTCGACGCGCTCGATACGCAGCTCGGCCTCAAGCTGCCCCTTGAAACTGCGCCTCGCCCAGTGTTGATGGTCGACAGCGTCGATGAAACTCCTTCAACGAACCCTCCCGGCACTGAAACCACCCTTCCACCACTGCCTTTGCCCGACTTTGAGGTCGCCGTCGTCACCCCATATAAGCCCGATACACCGCGCCGCGGCTCCATCGGGAATGGCCGCCTCGACATCCATGGAATGACTCTGCGGATTTTAATCACCCTGGCCTGGGACCTAAACGAAAGCAACAAGGACGTCATTGCCAACGAACCGCCTTGGCTCGACAAAGACCGCTGGGACATTGTGGCGAAGATGTCGAGCGATGCAGCGGCGGACGCCGCGAATAAACCCCCGCAGGCCGACTATCAGCAAATTCAGCACATGCTGCGCGCGCTTTTGACCGAGCGATTCAAGCTCCAGGCACACATGGAAGATCGCCCCGGAACTGCGTACAAGCTCGTCGCCGTCAGCCCAAAACTTACTCCTGCCGACCCAAACAGCCGCACGCGATGCACAGAGGGCCCCGGCCCTGACGGCAAAGATCCGCGCATGGCGAATGCGATCCTTAACCGCCTGATGCATTGTCAGAACATGACCATGGCGCAGCTTGGCGTCCAGCTTCAGTCGATCGCCGACGGATATATCTACAACACCGTTCTGGACAAGACCGGGCTAAAAGGGTCGTACGATTTCACACTGAGCTTCAGTTCGGTAAACAATATGCCGGGCAATGTCAACGGTCCGCAGCCTACAGCAACCAGCGCGCAGAGCTCATCCACGTCCGCCGAATCGCTGGCGCCGGATCCCAACGGCGCCGTGTCGTTGTTCGACGCACTGCGGCGCGAGCTTGGCCTAAAACTCGAACAGGAAAAACGTCCGGTGCCAGTGCTCGTGATCGATCACATCGAAGAAACTCCCACGCCGAACTAGGTTCGCGCGCTTTCTACGGTTGCAGCGGAGCCGCCTCTGCGCAGCGATAGAATCGGCTAGAGCACGCAAAGGTCGCCCCCATGTCGGTTCGCACTGTCGCAAGCAAGCAAAATGCGCGCCTGAAAGAGCTTCGGCAAGCTCTCGCTCAGCCCGGACGACGCGCTCGCAGCCTTGTTGACGGCGCCGCCGGCTTTGTTGGCATCGAAGGTTCGAATCTGATCGAAGAGGCGCTGCGCGCCGGACTCAGCATCACGACTGTCTTTGTGGCGCAAGGCGCCGAGCATCTGTTGGACGCGCTTCCTCTGCCGCCTGAAACCGACGTGCTGCTCGTGCCGCGAACTCTCCTTGATTCGGCGATGGCCACCGAAACTCCGCAACCTATTGCCGCGCTGGTCGAGCCGCCTCACTGGGACTGGCCCGACCTGCTCAACCAACGCCAGAATAAAACTCTGCTCGTCGTTCTCGCGGGCTTGCAGGATCCTGGCAACCTCGGCACAATCCTGCGCTCCGCCGAAGCCTTCGGCGCCACCGGCGTCGTCACACTTCCAGGAACTGTTAGCCCATGGAACCCGAAAGCCGTGCGCGCCTCGGCTGGCAGCGTCTTTCGCGTGCCGCTGCTCGCAGCCGGTGCTGACGAATGTTTCGCTCGTCTCCACAAAAGCGGCGTGAGAATTCTCGCGGCGACTGCGCGCGCAGCGCAGCCAGCCAGCCTCGTTGACCTGTCCGAACCGTTTGCCTTCCTCATCGGCAACGAAGGCAATGGCCTGCCTCCAGAACTCGTGAGCCACGCCGACGCTGCCATCACAATCCCTTGCCCGGGCCCTGTCGAAAGCCTCAACGCCGCCGTCGCCGCCAGTGTCTTGCTCTATGAAGCCGCGCGCCAGCGATCAAGCACAACTCGGCATCAGATCCGGAAGAGGAGTGCGCGATGAGCCTCTTCGACAACCAGCCTGCCGAATTGCCACTACACTCCTCCAAAGGCCCGCTCCATGCAATGGCCGCGGGCGTGCCGCTGGCCGAGCGAATGCGCCCGCACACACTCGACGAGCTCGTCGGTCAGGAGCACCTCGTCGGTCCCGGCAAGCCGCTGCGCGTGCAAATCGAGCGAGACGACGCCAGCTCCATGATCTTCTGGGGCCCTCCCGGCGTCGGCAAAACCACGCTCGCCAAAATCATCGCCGAATCCACCAAGGCCAGCTTCATTGAGTTCTCGGCCGTCATGAGCGGCATCAAGGAGATCAAGCAGGTCATGACGACAGCTGCCAAAGCTGCCGACCTCCACTCGCGCACCATCCTTTTCGTCGACGAGATTCACCGCTTCAACAAAGCGCAGCAGGATGCGTTTTTGCCCTACGTCGAGCGCGGCACCATCCGCCTCATCGGCGCAACCACTGAGAACCCGTCCTTCGAAATCATCTCCGCGCTGCTCTCGCGCTGCCGCGTCTACGTTCTCGAGCCGCTCAAAGACGAGCAGATTGTCACTCTGCTGCGCCGCGCCCTCACCGACAAAGAACGCGGCCTTGGCGCGCTCTCGCTTACTGCCGACGACGATGCACTCTCGCTCATCGCCGGCTATTCCAGCGGGGACGTCCGCAACGCCTACAACACGCTTGAAGTCGCCGCACAACTCGCTCAAGCGCGAACGGCGGAACAATCAGGTCTTGTGTCAGGGCGCGACTTTAGTCGTGCCGATCAAGCACCAAATTTGCGGCGGGCTTTAGCCCCTGAGGCAAGCCCCGCTCCCCGCATCACTCCCGCCATCGCGACTGAAGCTGCGCAGCGCCGCGTCCTCCAGTACGACAAAGGCGGCGAGGAGCACTACAACCTCATCTCGGCGCTGCACAAGAGCGTGCGCAACTCCGACCCCGACGCTGCGCTCTACTGGCTGGGCCGCATGTTTGCCGGCGGAGAAGACCCGCTCTATCTCGCGCGCCGCATCGTACGCATGGCCGTTGAAGACATTGGCCTCGCTGCGCCGGAGGCTCTCAACCTCTGCCTCTCCGCCAAAGAAACCATCGATTTTCTCGGCTCGCCCGAAGGCGATCTCGCGCTGGCCCAGGCCGTCGTCTATCTGGCGCTCGCGCCCAAATCAAACTCCGTCTACACGGCCTACGGCGCCGTGCAGCGCGACATCGAGACCACGCGCCAGGAGCCCGTCCCGCTGCATCTGCGGAACGCGCCCACGCGACTCATGAAGGAGTTGGATTATGGCGCGGGCTACCGCTACGCGCATGATGAGGAAGGTAAAGTGGCCGACATGGATTGCCTGCCCGACTCACTGAAGGGCCGAACGTACTACCAGCCCACGCAGGAAGGCCGCGAGAAACAGCTCGCCGCGCGCATGGAAGAAATCCGCCGCATCAAAATCGAGAAACGCGGCCAGGCCGCCAAGAGCAAATCTGATCTCTGATCCCACGCCCCTCGTAACCTCGTAATCTTGTAACCTGCTTCTCTCAATCTTCCCGCGTCGCCTTGTTCCCCTTCTTCGCGTCGCCGGTTTCTTTGCTTTCGTCCAGGCCGGTTGAATCGGCGATATCCACGGTGCCCAACGAATCGTTCACCACGCCGTCGTCCGCTCCGCGATCGAGATCGATGAACCCGTCGGGACTTGAATGAGTA
>Ga0181522_10001903_pt1 | contig 12244 bp, 15 predicted proteins | sample PEATcosm2014_Bin_27_FD_121103 | JGI IMG/M metagenome (GOLD analysis project Ga0181522, IMG submission 121103) | Peatland microbial communities from MTU Mesocosm Facility, Houghton, MI, USA - PEATcosm2014_Bin05_10_metaG | ecosystem: Environmental > Terrestrial > Soil > Wetlands > Peat | place...
ATGCATTGAAACACTTGTTGCCGCGCACAACAAGCCATGTGTGGAGGTGCAACGACAAGGGCGAACAGACGTCATTGGTGTTTCCGTACGAATTTGCACGGATTGAGCTAGATGCTGATGGCGTGGTGCGTTTACTGTTCGTGACAGAATCAGTTTTCAGAACAAGCTGAATTTCCCCAACACATTCACGCCTGCTTCTTCTTTTGCGAGAGAAGCATTTCTATGACACGATCATGTCGCTGGTAGATGATTTTCTCTTTCTGGTCCCATTCGACGATGGCGACGGTCTGTAGAACATCCACTGGGAACTGAGAGTTGTCGCCGAACACCTCGCGGCTTAGGGATTGCAGCCGAGAGTCCTTCTGGGCTGTGGTGCTTTTGAAGATTGCAGCGAGGAAGGAGATACAGATTGCGTACGCCCGGAGATGGTTGTTCGGTGCGTCGCGATGAGTTCCCGCAAACCGCTTCGCCAGGTCCACAAGCCTCGAGGCCACGTCGATGTGACATGTGTCCTCGTCATCAGTGTATCCAAAGCCGGATGCAGCTGCAACAGTGGCGTCGCAGAGGAAGTCGGCGGCATCAAAAAAGTCCAACAGAACATAGAGATACACTTCTCTCATCACCCCATTGCTGCAGAGGTCGTCAATGTCCTGGCACGGGGTTTCGATGAGTTTGGCAAAATGCGACAAACTGATCTTGTATATTTTGCCAACTTCCTGCTGCGTCAGTTCCCAGACGTCGCCGTGTTTGAGCTCCTTGCCATCACCATTGTCGGTGGCCAGACGCGGATGGCGGCATAGGGAACGCAGCGCCTTAAGTTTGATTTCCTGCTTGATGTCCCCGAATTGGAGTGTGATCTTGGCATTTGCCTCGTCCAGCTTCCTCTTTTTCTCGACTTGCGCCTCATCGCTGTCCAGCCCAAACTCAAGTTTGCGTTTCGCGCTCATTTCAATCTGCATGAATTAGCACAAACCAATTGATGCACTCACATAGTCATTGCTAATACCACGTGGATAGTGACAGAGAAATTGAAATTTATTGAAGTGAACCGGAAGCTGCAAAATCAGTGCACATTTGCACGCAGATAGTCCAGCAGCTCGCCATACTGCTGCATCGTGTTAGGGACACGCACAAGTGTCGCCTTGACGTGCTCCAGTGCGTCAACACCCGTCTCCGGCTTCCAGTCCATCGTGGGCACCAGGGTGAAGCCGTTGTAGTTATACCACAGCAGGTCCACGAGCACCCGCTGCTTCTTGACTTCAACAGCGCTGATGGTCGCGAACCAGAAGCGGCCTGGTGACTCCTTGTCCAGCAGCACGGCGATTCGGTCCCTGAGGTGTTGTGTCCACGAAATGTCGTGACGGAGTACAACACCCAGCAATTTCTCGATGGGCAGCGGCCTAGATCAGAAAAATCACACGACGCTGTAGCATCTGTTTTCGCGTACCTGTGGTCCTGGAGCTCTTGACGCAACTCCTCGTTCAGCTTCTTCTCGCCCGCCAACTTCTCCATAGCACCCTCAACTTGGGCTAGCAGTCTTTGGTGTTGTTCGGTCAGCTTGTCGACCTCCGCTCTGTCAGAAGAAGAAAACTGCGCGTAGCACAAACGAAGTTTTACCTGAGAGCACCGACGTCTGCAACTTCTTTCTGCAGCCGCTCGATGTCGTCTTGTTGAGCCTCGGCCAAAGTGTTGGCTTCACCAAGGCTGCGGATCACATCGTCGTAGCTCTGAGTTTTCGCCCGGTTCAGTTGCTCCAGGGACTGCACTTCTTTCTTGGTGTTCTCCAACTCCTCCTGAGTCTTCTCCAGCCTCTCCGTTGCGTCGTTGCCTCTCATCTCGCTGATCTCGAGACTCTCTCGCAGATCTTGTACCTGCTTCTTGGAGAAATCTTGTAGATCTTTCAGCTGATTCTGTGTCTCCATCTCGGCCTTTCTTGCGCGCTCCAGAGACTGCTCAGCGCTGTGTAGTTCCTGGATCTCGAAATTCATCTTATCCCTGTCACAACAAAACCTATATATGGAACAATAGAAAGGCTAGAGGTGTCACTCACAGGCGCTGCTTGTCTTCCATCTCAGCAATCTTCTTCAGCAGCTGTTGGTTTTCGTCAGACATCTGGGCATTGTGCAGCGCCAGCATTTGTGCCGCCAGCTTCTGCTCCTCGAGGCCAGCTGCCAGTTTCTGCTGTGCCTCTTGTTGTCTCGTCTGTCAGCTCACATGGAGAACAAAAACCAAAATAAATCACCTCTGTCTCCAGAGCCAGCGTCGCGGTCTGTTTCAACTCGACGCCAAGCAGGTCACTCTGCTGTTTCAGATCCCTCAGGTAGGTCTCGCCCTTGGCAATCACGTTCTAACAACAAAATTTAGAAGACCAAAATAATTTCAAACCTTGAGAGTGTCGCGCTCAATGGACCAGTCAGCCTGCAGGCGCTGGAGACGCTGGTCTGCTCGCTGAGCCACTTCACTCGCTTCTTCGATTTGTCGCTCCAGAACCTCGACTTCGCGTCGTGCGGTCGTGAACTTGCCGCGAGCTTCACCCAGTGCTAGCTCCAGCTCCATCAGGTGACTTGGCCAGTCAAGCTCCGTAAACTACCCAAGTGCGCGAAATTCAGTTTCGGTTTCGGAATTAAGGCTATCCAGAGCACGATGCTTACCCAGACCATCGAGTCGTCGTTGACATGGGCTGGTTCGCGGAACGAGCAGTACAGGACTCCGTCGAGAAGTTCAAAAGACAGGAGTTTCGCGAACGTCTCGAGTCGGCAGGTCACCAACTTCTTAGGCTCAGCAGGGAGAAGCATGTTGTCGCGTAGGTCGGTGAGAACATTGCGTCCCAGCTGTTTTTGAGGACCCGAAGCGAAGAGCTGCACGAGTCGCAACGAAAGCCGTTTCGAGTACTCCAAGACCTCTGCATCCTTCAGGTCCAGCTTGGGGTACTTGCTAGGAGACCCTCGTTCGCGCTCTTGGGAACGGCCACGCTTATGCACTGACAAACACTACCACTAGGACTGATACAACTTGGTTATAGCGTACTTGTGAAAAGAACTGAAAATCCGATAAAAATGAGCAAACGAGTGACGTGTCCACGGCAATCCTTTTGTTTCCCGTCTGCTACTATTGGGATGACAAACCGCGAAGAAGAAGGAGAAGAAGAGCCTGAATGGGCTTCGCGCGAAAAAGCTACCGAAATCGAGCAATGGTTCAAGACCGCTGAGCCGCAATTCATCTCGGAGACATACGCCTGGCCTGTGTCGCAAAAGATTATGTCACTGGGCTACATGTGCGACGAGGTACAACTCCTGCTCCCTCGCTTTTGTGCAAATTTTTGAAAAGCAGGTTGACCATGACACGCGGATAATGCTGGAGGGGCTGCGTGACCAATTGCCAACTCGGCTACTACTCTGCGCCTTTGAGAGGGCACCCAAATTGGCGTTCATTGTGGAGGGCAGTGTAGATTCCAAGACAGCAAAGACCCACTGCCGTCTGGAATGGCCTACAACTGAGGACCGGTTCGTGAAGCGTATCACCAAACTTGGGCCACTCAATGTCCTCGCCGATGCACTGCTGGCAATGGGGCATGTGAAATGTGTCGGGTTTGACGACATCCAGCTGTTCTGGGCTGCATCCATCGCTGTCTGCATGTCTCTCGCTCATGCGGTCATCACCTCCAAACCTCAGGTTTTTCTATTTTTGGTGTCTTAGGCTTATTACTTATTTATTATAGGATCCAAGAGGAGCAGCATTTCTGCTGACACGCCGCACAAGTGAAGAATACAAGGAGACACAAGACAGACAAAAGAAGAAGCGTAAACTGACAGTCGTGACGAGGGACAATCAACAGCGCAAACGCTTTGCTGTCAAGGACATTCGACGCACATCCGATGGCCGACGCCGTTTCAGCTTTGCAAATGGATTGCCAGTCGCGCGCCAGGCTGTGAACATGCGCTGACGAAGATCCTGGATTCGCTGCATGCCGATTGTCTCGCACAGTGTACAAACACCAGGGTCCAAAGTGCCGTCAACTCGGACCTTCTTTTCCGTCGGCACCTTACACTCACATTGTTGGGGCGAGAAGACTTTATTCGGCGAATCGGGGTGCTTGTAAATCCCTAACAGCATGGCTACCAAATTGCCCAAACCCGACGTGTCAGACCTGCCTCCGGCAACTGTTTCCGCGGAGTCAAAACGGCTGGTTCCTCGGGACCCTCAACCATCCATTCAGACTATACAACCAGAACCCGAGCCTGTGGTGCAAAATCCATGGATCACATGCAAGTCTATACCACCAACTCTGGATTTCACGAAATTCGAGTGGATTACGAGCGAGGAGTTCTACACTCGCCAGTGCCGCGAACGCACAGACACTCTAGTGCGCCAATGGATGGAATTTTGCGAGGCTCACGGTCCCAAAGAAAGGGAAGCTAAGATTAGAGATATGCTCAACGTACCGGGAACCAAGATGGATACATCTGTTCTGGGGTATGCCGAAAAATGGAAATCCATCAGCGATGAACAAAAACAGGCACTTCGCACGGCTTTGGCTAACGCAATCAATGCCAGGCGAGCCCTTGTGTTTCTGCAGCCCCTGTCGGTAGACTAGACTTGGAATCGGACGTGCGACTTGCGTTCGGCTCCTGTGCCTCTGTGATGAAGTTCTGTTCCGGTATTGGCATACCGAGCACCCACATCCGCTGTGCCAGCCATCCTGTCTCGTGTCGCCATCATATCCTTGCGACGGTTGCGGCTCATCTCCTGGCACAACCAGTACATGAACCCTAGCAGTAGCACACCGGCAACCGCAATGGCCACAGCGACCCCATCACAGCCGCCACTGGAGGTCAGTCCACACCACAGAGTAGATGAACTGGATCCAGGGAATGCAGAGTTTTGCACTGAGCTGCTTGCTGTCAGGTTCATAGTGGCAACTGTCGTGCCCACAAGTGTTGTGCCAGCAGGCGCAGTTTGCACTTTGCCAACGCCGAGTGTTGAGAAGCCCACAGAACTGGAACTGCTGGCATTACCATAATAGTCCAGTGTCGCAGAGAGCGAAAAGTAGGTGGCGTTGGACGGGAAGAGTTGCAAAAACGCAACAGAATCCAGCTCGAATCCGTCGCATCCGATCACGGCACACCCATCAAACGTCTTGGGTGTTTGTGCAATTGCGCCTCCCGTGAACATCTCGGCGTAGGATTGTGTGTTGCCTGTTTGCGTCACTCCATCGCTCAGGAACGCCTCAGCCGTGACTGTAGTAGTGTCGATTTGCACGTAGTAGAGGTTCTGTAGAGTCTTGTCCGCAATTTCGAATATGACTGGAGTCAGAGTGTCCGTGAGGGTTGCAGCTGGATTAGCCGTGGCAACGTCATTGGGCACGTTAATGTCGCTCAACGTGATGTTGGTTGCGCAGATGAGCTCAGCCAGTAATGCCGATGTCGATTGTGACGGCAAAGGCGAGGTCGCCAGCAATAGCGCCACTGCCGCCAAGACCAGCATGGTGAGTTGGTTGTAGCTGCTTCTTCTGTTAATGCAATCATCGATGCAATGCTGTTTTAGACTTGTGTGTTTGAAATAGGCTGACACCATGATCCAGTGGCAGAACTACTACGTGTCCAATGCGCTCCACTTCCTGGCACCACTCCATGCTGGCGAGGAGTTCCTGCTCGATGTTCTTTTTCGGCAGCAACCACGCAAGGGTCTTTTTGTATCCGAGCAACTCAAGGTTGATGCAGCTGATCAGCGCAGGCTGCATGCACTCTGGGTCTACTGCTACGTCTCAGCCTGGGAAGAAGGCATGCCGGAACTTGTCCTGCTTGCCAGTTCTGGATTGAGTGACAACACCAAGGCCATGTACAACCTGTTGCAGGTCTTCCGTCCCTCCTGTTCTATCTTTGACATTTGTGAGGATAGGGTTGTTCTGGCTTTATCGATGGCTCGGCGCGCGAGGGTGGTCAGAAGGACAAGAAGGCCTTGGCGGACACCACCGACATTGTCATGGGCGATGTCACAGTGCGCTGCATCTCGGACCGAGTCTATCCACACATCAAGCAAGAGTGTATCGTGATCTGCAACGGCTGCTTCCCTCACTGGCTATACCGCTGCAACCCCTTGGTTATGCGCGTGATGGGAACATCGTGCTAACAAACGGCCGAGCGTGGTTCCTCTTGAGTTTGGTTATGGAGTTGAACACCGCCTCCGCAATGATCACATTATTGCTGTTATTGGCGGCAGCATTGGCGCAGGAGCCCAGAGGCGGCTGCACATGTGCAACGAGCACAAACCTGTACTCAGGCAACACATGCCAGGCAATGTGCTTCCAGTTTTGTGGATGCCAGTGCCAGCCGGGGTACACAGGTAGCAATGGAGGTGTTGATCCTCACACTAAAATCGTCGAGTCTGCCTGTGGCTCTCTGGGTCTGCCCGGAACAAGCAACTACGAATCAACCGACAGCAACCAACAGTGCACTGAACGCTGCTCGTATCTCGGGAGGACAACACTTTGTGGTGGCAATGGGTACACTCCAGCCGGCTACGTTTTAGCAGAAAACATTGCTGGTTATGGTTCGTACCTCGAAATGGACTGCTTTGCTGGTGCTGGACAAAGCCCTGGATGCACCACGACTTGGCCAGCAGCTTTCCAATCAGCCTTTGGGACGCCTACAGTTGGCATGTGCATCTGTGATCCAGGCTATTACGGCTTCCTCAACTTCGTGGCCTGCATGCCAATCCAAACTGGCTTCTGTTCTGGGAATGGCTACGATATCACAGGACCACCAAAAGGCGTTGGGAGTTGCCCGGCAACAGGTCCATGGGGCTTTGGTCCACTGCAGGCAGCAACCACAAGCACAATTTGTGGTCAGCGGTACAGCTCTACAGCTCCGGCAATGGATCAACCCAGTCCCAAGTGTCTGTGTCAGCCTGGGTTTATTGGAGCTCCAACTATAACAACGCAATGCTCTCAGGCCATCCAGACTGTGACGTGCAATGGACAAGGCATGGATCATTGCACTACTTGCCAGTATCCGGCTTCAACTTCACTTGGAGCTCCTTCTTGTTTGTGCAATCCTGGTTGGGTACCCAATCTCTCGAGTGGCACCGACCAGTGCGCATTCTTCGGACCATGCACAAGCTTTAATCCTGTCTGTGGAGGCAACGGGCAATGCAGCAGTGCAGATGACTTTTCGCAGTGCCATTGTAACACTGGGTTTGGAGGCTATGCGTGTTGCCCAGGCCAGTTTGGCAGCTCCTGTCCTGGCCCGTCTTGTGCAATTTGCAACGGTCAAGGCACGTGTACCAACAGCGGCACGTGCTCTTGTCCGGCCGGCACGCTACCTCCTGGGTGTTGCACTGGCTGTGATTCGACGCAAGGTTGTCTGGGCGATGGCCGGTGCGACTGTCCAGTCCTGGGAAGTGTCCAATGCGGAGCCTACGGCACAGGCTGTGTCAATGCAGCTATCCGAACGTGCACATTCCGCAACGCCACTGTCAATGGCTTCTCTATCCAACTGGGTGGCATGTTTGGATGTCCCCTAATCCAGGGCACGGCCTGTGGACCGCACGGAATCTGCACGCACAACGTCGTGGCGCTGAACCCTGGCTCGCAAAGCAACACTGTGACAGGGAGTTGCCAGTGTCTACAAGATTTGCCTGTGCCCTACAACCGCACTGGGCCTTTCTGTTGTCCTATTGCACCGGGGCAAACACAACCATGCGGCAATCGAGGGTTCTGCGACCCTTACCGTGGCGTCTGTCAATGCAACAACCTGGTGATTGGACAAGCCTGTGAGACAGTGATTGCTTGCGACCCTTCCCAGCAGTCGCAATGCACCCTGGGCCAGGAATGTCAACAAGCCGAGTGCAGTGGCAATGGCAAATGTCTGCAAAACACAGACGGGCTCTTTGGGCTTGGCGATTACTTGGCGCAAATGCAATTCGGTTCGACTCTGTGCACCGGCAGCTATGTCACCAGAGACAATGTGGTGTTTACCAGCTGCCAACTAATCCAGTTCCTACTGGTCGTCTACCGAGCATTTTACCAGCTGGATCCATCTGTCACCATCGTTCGCAACATCCCTGAGTCGGACTTCTACTCTGTGCCCTATGCTACATGCACTGCTGGCCTATCTCAAGCCCAGTGCTACTGGAACTCTCTTGTGAGCATGGCGCAGAATATGCCTCCAACTGGCACTCCATCCCAGTTCACGCTGTGTTCATTGATGGCCTCTCCGACAACCTACGTCAATCAGGCTTTTGCTCTGGCAAACCCAACTCGGGTACCGTTCCTCGTCGTTGGCAACTACTACAACCAACTGGTTAACGCCTTCAGTGCATGTACATCCGCAATCTCTGTGGCCGAGGGTATGGCTGCAATCCTGTTGTGGGATGTCTGGTACCAACTCTACCGGGGTCTGAATGCCGCCAGTATGCCCGACACAATCAACACGTTCAGTGTGCCACAGCCCAACTTGCCTGTTGCAAACCCCGGCACGGAGTGGCAATGCCAATGTCCCGCAGGAACTGGTGGTGTGCAATGCCAAATTTCGGGGTGTCCACTTGGCGCCAATGGCCAATCATGCACAGGATTTGTCAATGGTATTTTCCAAGGCGCTTGCATAGGCAACAGCCGATGCGAATGCAGTCCAGCATTTGGATGTACCAATTGTGCATGCCCTAAGTCGCCCGGGTGCTACCCGACTGGAGGATCAGCACAGAATATCTGTGGAGGCGCACGAGGCTCTTGTGTCCAAGTCAACAGCAGCACAACGTTTCAATGCAGCTGTCTGCCAGCCTACTACGGCCAGTATTGTCAGGACGTCGTGTGCCAGCCACCAGGTCAGCCATAAGTGTTTTATCTCCTTGACAATTAAGTGAAGGGGGTGTTAATTTATCGGTTCAATGAGATGTACTTGATCAGGGCCATATTTTGATTGTGCACAGGAGGCCCTGTACAGACGAGCGAGTGCACCGGCTATGGTTCCTGCAACGCAGCAACACAGAAATGTGACTGTTCTGGCTACACCAACAGCTTGGCGTACACGACTACTGGCAATCCTTTACCTGCTGGCTACGCTTGTGAACAGAATGCTGCTCAGTATTGTGCTGCCCGTGTCAATGGAGCTTGGACAGTCTGCAGCGGCCAAGGCCAGTGTGTCTGGAACTACAACACCAACACAGCTGCGTGCCAATGCAATGCTGGAACTGGAGGCAACCTGTGCCAGCTGTCTTTGTGTCTTCCGCCCTGCAACTCCCACTCGACATGTAACGGAGGTGTTGGAGTCTGCAGCTGCGAGACATGGTGGGCTTCTCCTGCCGGCTGCGTAGCTGGCAATCGCACATGTGAATGTACCATCAACTTGTGCGGCAATGGCGTACCAAGCTCGGACGGTTCGTCTTGTGTGTGCAACAGCGGATGGAAACCAGCTCTCACAGGCAGCAACGCCGGATCCTGCACAGTTGTTCAATGCCCCTTGACTGTCTACACGACACAAGGCGTCATCCCGTGTGCTAACGGCACTCAACTCTGTTCAGACTTATCGAGTGTCTCGCAGAGTCTTCAACAAGGCTGCTGTGTCGACACTTGTCCGACCTGCACATTGAACAGCACAAGCGGAGCCAGAACATGCCAATGTGGAGCCTTATCTGGTGGTTCGCCGTGCTACTCGCAGCTGGGAGGTATCTGCTACCCGGCCTGTCACGGAAGCGATGCGCTTGTGCCTGACAATCCACCCAACTGCGACTCTACCTCCAATCCAGGCTCACTCATCTGCCACTGTGACTGGCTTGTGCTCCAAAGCAATCAATTCCGCGACTTGCGATGCCAACTGTACACCTGTTCCAATGGAGGCACGCCGTTCAGCAGCATATGCGATCCACTTACCGAGCAATGCTGCGACTGTTCTCACACAGCCTACAACGGGCCATTTTGCACAACGTCAATTTGCGGCAGTCTTGGCATCCCGTTCCCCAATGGCACGGCGTGCAACTGCTTCCTGCCCTACACACGGGTCCCAGCATCACAGCCAGCCTGCAATTCAAATAATTGCTTACCTGGAGGCGGGAGTGTTATCCAGACGGCCACTGGAGGATTTCAATGCTCCTGCACAGGCTCCGCATTGCCGGTAAGTGTCAACCATAACTGGAATTTGAAATAGAGACTGGCAGTATTGCAGGCAAGTTATGGTCTATTGGGGTTTGTGATGTAATAAACACTTGTAATAAATGCAATCTCTGCACTCCTCCGACGATGTCATTGGTTTTGCATATGTAGGCTGCTGATGGTTTGTCTTGCCGACTTCTACAATGCGCAACGACAGATGCCGCTCTCTGTGCGACCTGCAAACATGGACAAGCAACACTGGTGAACCAGCAGGTGGCATGCAACTGTACAGGGACGCACTTTACAGGCACAGCTTGTGACATTGCCATTTGTCAACATGGAGGCACTTTGGACCCGACAAACAGCAGCCAATGTGAATGCCTACCACCATATGCTGGCCAATTCTGCTCTTTCGCTGTCTGTTACAATGGTGGCAAACTCTCCGTCAATCAGACCTGCATCTGTCCAGTAGAATGGACTGGGACACAGTGTCAAATCCCGTCTGGACTCACATCGCCAGGAGGTGAAACCAGCAGCTCTTCATCTTCCTCGAGTTCTTCTTCCTCGTCGACTGGTGTGGCATCTGCATCATCGTCGTCATCATCGAGTCTCAGTACAGGCGCAATCATCGGGATAGCCATTGGCGCAGTTGTTGGCGGTGTCTTGATTATCGTCGCCGTCATATACTTTGGCTTCTCGCGTGTCTTGGTTCCTGTTGCTGCTAAGGCCGTGACTGCAACACCACAGGAAGTGGTTAAACTGATCCCGTGAACCAATTCAAATTTGTGCAAGGCTTACACTCATCGTGTGTGCAATAATCTCAGTTTGCGTCAAAGATGCAGCGACTACTGGCGTTGCTAATCTTATTGCCGGTCGCGTCACTGGGGAGGGACAGTGCCAATGGACAGTTCATCGACACCTTGGCGATTTGGAAACACCTAGGCGGGCCCATTGGTGAAGAGCAAGTATCACACACAGCTGATCTTCATATTGCGTGGGCCGGGGACGATGTGTACATGCCCCCAGACAAAGAGCAAGCGCGCCGGATTTTCCAGCTGACGCCACACCTACAGGATGACGCGACTCTTGAGTTTTGGCAAGCACGGATCCGCAACCCCGATCGGGTCTACGACTTCTTGAGCAGGAACTTGGATGAGATGTTGGGGGTAGAGGAAAGACTCTGGCGTTGCCATGAGCGCTGGCAAGTTGGCAGCCGGAGTCATGGCATCTGCCTAGACGACAAGGAGTGGAAATGCATGGACGATCCGTCCTATTGCACAGAGGTAGCAGATTGTTTGGATCCGAACGATATCTGCATCAGAACGATACCTGCGTGTAAATTCGAATTTGGAGTGCATCCTCATTGTTGATTTTTGAATTCCCGAATATTGACCCACTAATACTTGATCAAATATTGGATATCCAATACTTAGTCAATATGGCCTCTTGACACAAGTACCACTACAAAAAAAGGCCATGCCGGGTTTGGACCTGGGAGGGGGGTCTAGGGTCCGTGTAAAGTGGCCTCATTTGTAGTGCTAGATGATAAAAAAGGCCATGATTTATGGCACTTTTATAAAAGTATCCGAGCACTACAAGAGTTAGCCATGGCCTACTTTTGTAGTGGTCGATGAGTCAGAGGCCACACCCGTGGACATTGGTTTGGTACTTGATATCCAATATTTGATCAAGTATTATTGATCAACAACTAACATCATAAAAGACTATTGACTTACTAATACTTGATAAAATATTGGATATCCAAATGTGGACCCAACATGGCCTCATGACACAAGTACCACTACAAAATTTAGCCATGGCCTCTTTGTGTAGTGGTCCGATACTTTTATAAAAGTGCCATAAATTGTGGCCTTTTTTGTCATCTAGCACTACAAATGAGGCCACTTTACACGGACCCTAGACCCCCCTCCCAGGTCAAAACCCGGCATGGCCTTTTTTTGTAGTGGTACTTGTGTCAAGAGGCCATATTAGTAAAGTATTGGATATCCAATAATTGATCAACTAAGGTTAAGTCTATAATATCAAGTGACCCATCTGTGTGTATTTCAGACTCTAATTGATAGTGGAAATGTTCAAATTTTTGAATTTGGCAGTTTGGGCGCGACCGTTAACTCAATGCAACCCACACGTCCCACTGTG